>FWPV01004525.1_pt1 | contig 29260 bp, 25 predicted proteins | sample 2228371 | NCBI WGS metagenome assembly FWPV01 (sample SAMEA103939776, study PRJEB20133) | metagenome | reverse complement strand
CGACCCCCAGCCCCGACCCACGGCCCGCGAACCTGGAGAGCGACGTGCGGAACGGCGCAAGGCGGCGCGCGCCTGCGATCATGCGAGCACCTGGCGCAGGAAGGCGACGATTTCTGCCCGAACCGCTCCGGTCTGGAACGCCTCGCCGCCATGACCGGCGCCCGGCACCAGCTTGTAGTCGATCACGGCCTTGGGATCGGCGGCAAGCCAGGCGTCGCGCAGTCGCCTGGCCTGCAGGTCGGCGACCACGGAATCGGCATCGCCATGCCGGATCAGGATCGGCGGCATGGGTTCGCTGATCCGTTCCAGCCGGGCCAGCGGGCTTGCGGCGCGGGCCTTTTCGCGGTTCTCGCCGATGGCAAACCCGAGCAGGCTGCTTTCCGGGCTGGTGGCACCATCCGCCGGGCCGCGCGCCCGGGCGCGTCCCAGGGTTTTCAGGTCGGCGTCCAGCGTCGAGAAATCCATCGGTCCGTAGAGGCTGACCACGCCCTTCGGCGCCAGGCCGACCTCGATCAGGCTGAGCGACGTGTACACCGCAAGATAGGCCCCCGCGCCCTGCCCCATCAGCACCATGCGTGACGGGTCGAGCCCAAGCTCGGCCCCGTTCCTTTGCAGGTAGACGATCGCCGAAAGCGCATCGTCGCCTTGCGCGGGCCAGCGCGCCGCGACGGAGAGCCGGGTATTGACGCGGACCACCGCGATCCCGGCCTCGGAAAGTTCCGGCCAGACGGTGATGTCGGCCTTGTCTCCGGTGGCAAAGTCGCCGTCATGGAACCAGACCAGGATCGGGGCGGCGGATGCGATGCCGGGCAAATTGATGTCCATTGCCTGACGGATGTCGGTGCCATAGCGGATCTCGACGCCGCCCTGGCCGCGCCAGCGCCACAGGAACACCCCGCCCGCCGCGGCGGCGACCCCGAGGCCAAGAAGGGAACGGCGGATCAGTCTGGGCATCTTGCGGTCTCCGTGCAATCCGGGCGGTGTCGGCGCCGAGGGTGGTGGCGAAGCGGGCGCGCCTCTGGGCGGTCGACCGCCGCGGCAGGGCGGGCGTTCGGGCTTTCGCCCAGCGGATGCGCGAGGACCAGAGGGCGGCGGGTCAATGGACGGCCTCACGCAGGGCGGCAAGCTGGTCGGAGGTCACGGTCGAGGCCTCGACGACATAGGTGTGGATGGTGAAGACCACGGCCTCGGTCCGCGGCAGGCGCACAAGGCACTGACGTTCGCAGCGGATGAAGACGTGGTCGGTGGGTCGCGGACGCTTTTCGCCTTCGCGCCGGGGCTGGTGCAGGACGAAGTCGTCGTAGGTCAGGTAGTTCATCCGCCAGAGGGGTTGTCCGGGCCGGATCGCGTCGAACAGGCGCGCGACGCGTCGGGCCAGATCGGGGTCGTAGGCCGGAACGGGGTGGTGGATGCCGGTCAGGGGGCGGCCAAGCTTTTGCTCCAGCGACCAGCTGGCGGGAAAGCAGAGGATGGCACCCGTCAGGGCATATTCCGCGCCGGCGCGCTGCATCAGGCAGAGGTCTTCCTGCACCAGGCGGCCGAGGGTGAGAAGCGGGTTCGCCGGGTCGAGGGCGATGGCGATGCCGTCCGGGCGGGTGACTGCGCTGTCGGTGACGCTGAAGCCCGAGGTGCCGCGCAGCCAGTCCAGCATCGCGCCATAGAGTTCGTCCGCAGCCGGGCGGGCTTTTGGCAAGAGCGCATGGACGGCGCCGGGCTGCTGCGCGATGAGACGGTCGCGCAGCGCCATTTGCGCGGCATAGGCCTCGTCGATGCGCAGCCAGTCGCGGCCCTCGACCGGCTGGATGCCGGGAAGGCGGCGGGTGCGCGCGTCGATCCACGGCAGATGCGGCAGGCGGTCCTGCAGGATCGGGTCGGCTTGCATCGGGTCGGCGTGCATCGGGTCGGCCATGGGCAGCGTTTGATCATGCGGCCCGGTCGGCTGCAACCAACACATTTGCGACCAGTTGCGTCGCGGCTGACATAGGCGGGGCTTTGCCAAGCCGGGCAGTCTGGGAAAAACGGAGTGGCTCATGGACTACACCCGCGACCGCCGCAAGATCGACCCCACGCGCGGGGGGGTGCTGGGCGACGGCAGCCCGAACGACAACGACCGGGTCGAGATCGGGCCGACGCAACTGGCGTTCCGGGAATGGGCGGCGGCGGGTCTGGCGCTGCCGGACCTGGGCCGGATGCGGCACGACCGCTGGCGGCGGCTGGTGGCCGGGCTGGTGGCGCGGGACTATGGCGGCCTTCTGCTGTTCGATCCGCTGAACATCCGCTATGCGACCGACACCACCAACATGCAGCTGTGGAACACGCACAACCCGTTCCGGGCCTGCCTTCTGTGCGCCGACGGGCATATGGTGATGTGGGAATACAAGAATTCTCCGTTTCTGGTGACGTTCAATCCGTTGGTCAAGGAACTGCGCTCGGGGGCGACGTTCTTCTACAACTCCACCGGCGACCGGGGGGCGGAGGCGGCACGGGGCTTTGCGGCGCAGGTGGATGAGGTGATGCGGGCGCATGCGGGCACCAACCGGCGGCTGGCGGTGGACAAGATCATGGTCCACGGGCTGCGGGCGCTGGAAGGCGTGGGGTTCGTTGTCGAAGAAGGCGAGGAAGTGACCGAACGGGTCCGCGCCGTGAAGACGCCGGATGAAATCCTCGCGATGCGCTGCGCGCATCACGCCTGCGAGGCGGGGATTGCCGAGATGGAGGCCTTCGCGCGGGCCGAAGTGCCGAAGGGCGGGGTCAGCGAGGATGCGATCTGGGCGGAACTGCATGCCGCCAACATCCGGCGCGGCGGGGAATGGATCGAGACGCGGCTGCTGGCCTCGGGTCCCCGGACCAACCCGTGGTTTCAGGAATGCGGGCCAAGGCTGGTGCAGCCGGAGGAGATCCTGGCCTTCGACACCGACCTGATCGGGGCCTACGGGTTCTGCATCGACATCAGCCGGACCTGGTGGCTGGGCGACGCGCGGCCGTCCAACGCAATGGTCAGCGCGTTCCATCATGCGCTGGACCATATTGCCGACCACAAGGCGCGCCTGCGTCCAGGTGTCACCATCGAGGAGCTGGTGATGGGCGGGCATCAGCTGGCCCCGGAGTTCTGGGCGCAGAAATACAGTTGCAAGATGCACGGGGTCGGGCTTTGCGACGAATGGCCCTATGTCCACTACCCCGACGGCTGGATGCCGGGGGCGTTTGACGCGACTCTGGAGCCGGGGATGGTGCTCTGCGTCGAGGCTCTGGTCAGCCCCGAGGGCGGCAGCTTCTCGATCAAGCTGGAAGATCAGGTGCTGATCACCGAAACGGGGTGCGAGACGCTGACGACCTATCCGTTCGATCCACGGCTGATGGGCGAACGGTCGCTGTAGCGCCCGCCCGGCACATCCCCACCTTTCCCGATGAAGCGCAGCTCCGGCCTTTCGGGACCGGACCCCGAAGCCGGGCGCCGCCGCCTGCGCCGCGTGCCAGTCACCGATGCGCGAAGGTCAGATCCCGACTTCGGCCAGCAGACCCAGATGGTCCGATCCGAAAGCCCCGCGCGGCGAGACCCGTCCCCCGCGGGGCGCGAAGACATGGTCGATCGGTAACCCGATCCGGCTTGACCAGCCGACGTAGCTGCCGAAGGTCGGTCCAGCCGGGCGGGTGCCGAGGATGCCGGAAAGCCGCTGGACGGAATTCGCCCAGCGCACCATGTTGAAATCCCCGGCAAGGATGGCCGGCCCCTGCAGCCGATCAAGGATCGGCAGTAGACGCTCGATCCGTTCGGCCTGGGGATACGGCCAGGGCCAGGGCAGATGCACCGAGACCAGCCAGACGCGGTCCTGGCCCTCATTGCCCGCGACGACCTGCAGCGCGGCAAGCCCCGGACCGCAGAAGGCGGTGCCCGGCACCGGGGTCAGCCGGGTCAGGATCGCGGTTCCGCCCACCCGCGGGCCGGGGCAGGTCTGCTGGTAGGGATAGACGTCCCGCAGCGCGGCAAGCAGGGCGAGGTTCGGCTCTGACACCTCTTGCAGGGTCACGATCTGGGCATTGGCGGCGCGCATGTCGGCTTCAAGCGCGGCAAGATCGGCGTTCCGGAACAGCATGTTCTTCTGGTAGACGGAATAGCTTCCGGGCAGACCGGGCCAGGAATAGGCCAGAAGCACCTGCCCCCCGGTCAGCAGCGCCAGGAGCATCGACACGAAAGCCGCCATCCTGAGGCCGGCGAAACTGGCGAAGACCGCGATCACCATGACGGCAGCCGCCGCGACCCCGCGCCCGACCGCCAGCGAGTCCCCGAAAGGATGCAGCCAGCCGAGATACCCCCCGGCCAGGGCTGTCACCGCAATCCCGAGGGCGACACCGATCACCAGTTGCCAGTTGCCGTTTTCGTCGTCCATTCCCGTCTCGTTCCGCCGCGCGAGGCCGCGGCCACCGGATCAAAGTGTCTCGTCGGCCGCCGGGTCTGGCAAGGGTGGTCTCCTGTCAGGCCCGGCGGTCAGCCGCACCATTCCTAACCCGATCACTGCGGCATAAATGCGTTGCGCCTTTGACAACAGTTCGGTTTCCGCCACCCCGGCACCGCGCGGGGCAGCGCGCGGATCGCGCAGGGGCCGCCGGTCGGTCCGTTCCCGAACCATCCGTTCCCGAACCATCCGGGCGCGCGGCTCGGGGCGGCCCCGGCCGCGCGGCGCCTGCCCCCCGGATCCTTGCCCCCCGGATCCTTGCCCCCCCGGATCCTTGCGGCCCGAATCCTTGCGCCCCGGTGGTGCGCGGCGTAAGGCAGCGCGACATTTCCTGCCCTGAGGTCGTGATGATCCCGCGCTATTCCCGTCCCGAAATGGTGGCGATCTGGTCCCCCGAGTCCCGTTTCAGGATCTGGTTCGAGATCGAGGCCCATGCCTGCGACGCGCAGGCCGCGCTTGGCGTGATCCCGAAGGCCAATGCCGAGGCAGTGTGGCGGGCGAAGGACGTCACCTTCGATGTCGCCCGCATCGACGAGATCGAGGCGGTCACGAAACATGACGTGATCGCGTTCCTCACCCACCTGGCCGAACATATCGGGGCGGATGACGCGCGGTTCGTGCATCAGGGGATGACCAGTTCCGATGTCCTCGACACCACGCTGAACATCCAGCTTGTCCGCGCCTCCGACCTTCTTCTTCTGGCGCTGGACCGCGTGCTGGCCGCGCTGAAGACCCGCGCCTATGAGCACAAGGACACCGTCCGCATCGGTCGCAGCCACGGCATCCATGCCGAGCCGACGACGCTGGGCCTGACCTTCGCGCGGTTCTACGCCGAGATGGCGCGCAACCGCGACCGGCTGGTGGCGGCACGGGCCGAGGTCGCGACCGGAGCGATTTCCGGTGCGGTCGGAACCTTCGCCAACATCGACCCGCGCGTCGAAGCGCATGTCTGCAAGATGCTGGGCCTTCGCCCCGAGCCGATCTCGACCCAGGTGATCCCGCGCGACCGGCATGCGATGTTCTTCGCGACGCTGGGCGTCGTCGCCAGCGGCATCGAGAACATCGCGACCGAGATCCGCCACATGCAGCGGACGGAGGTGCTGGAAGCGGAAGAATTCTTCTCCCCCGGGCAGAAGGGCTCGTCGGCCATGCCGCACAAGCGCAACCCGGTGCTCAGCGAGAACCTGACGGGCCTGGCGCGGCTGGTGCGGATGGCCGTTGTCCCGGCGCTGGAGAACGTGGCGCTTTGGCACGAGCGGGACATCAGCCATTCCTCGGTCGAGCGCATGATCGGCCCGGACGCGACGATCACACTGGATTTCGCGCTGCACCGGCTTGCCGGGCTGATCGAAAAGCTGGTGGTCTACCCGAAGAACATGCTGCGAAACATGAACAAGTTCAAAGGCCTGGTCATGTCGCAACGGGTGCTTCTGGCGCTGACGCAGGCGGGCGTCAGCCGCGAGGACAGCTATCGGCTGGTGCAAAGGAACGCGATGAAGGTCTGGGAGACGGGGGCGGATTTCAAGACCGAGCTTCTTGCCGACCCGGAGGTCACCGCAGCCCTGTCGCCCGCCGAGATCGAGGAAAAGTTCGACCTCGGCTACCACACCCGTCATGTCGACACGATCTTTGCCCGGGTGTTCGGCGGCTGATGCCGACCGCGTCGGCACCGGGTGCCGGGCGCGAAACCGGAGGTGTGCCGCCAGAGCGGCCCTCAGCGCGGGAAAAACCGACCCGCCAGGAGGCGGCCGTCAAGGTCCCGTTAACCCGGGGCTGCGAGGCTGTGCGGGACAGGAATCGATGAGGACCAGATGCCGCAGGACATGGTACCGCTGGCGCGGATCACCCCGGAGCGCCGGGTTGTGCAGGTCGCTCCACTGCCCCGCCGGGTTCTGACGCCCCGGCAGAAGGCCGCCGTGATCGTGCGCTATCTCTTGACCGAAGGCACCGCCCTGCCCTTGTCCTCGCTGCCCGAACACATGCAGGCCGCGCTGGCCGAACAGATGGGACAGATGCGGCTGGTCGACCGGTCGACCCTTGACGAGGTGGTGTCGGAGTTTCTGGCCGAACTCGAATCCGTGGGCCTCGCCTTTCCTGGCGGGATCGAAGGTGCCTTGTCGATGATGGACGGCCATATCTCACAATCCGCCGCCCAGCGACTGCGGCGCATGTCCTCGACCTCGTCGAAGATCGACCCCTGGGAACGCATCATGGCGCTGCCCCCGGACCGTCTGCTGCCGATCCTGGTGAACGAGGCGGTCGAGGTCGGCGCCGTGATGCTGTCGAAGCTGCCGGTCGGCAAGGCGGCGGAGCTTTTGGGGAAACTTCCCGGCGAACGGGCCCGCCGCGTGGCCTTTGCGGTGTCGCTGACCGGAAATGTCGATCCCGAGACCGTGCGCAGGATCGGGGCCGCCCTGCTGACCGAACTGGACAACCAGCCGCCCAAGGCCTTCGACATCGGGCCGGTCGAACGGGTGGGGGCGATCCTGAACGTCTCGCCCTCGCTGACCCGCGACGACGTGCTGCAAGGGCTGGAGGCCGAGGATGCCGTCTTCGCGGCCGAGGTCAGGAAGGCGATCTTCACCTTCGTCCACATCCCCGCGCGCCTCAACCCGCGCGACACGCCGAAGATCACCCGCCTTGTCGAACAGCCGCAACTGGTCACCGCACTTGCCGCCGCGATCGGCAAACCCGGGCTGGAAGAAGCGGCCGAGTTCATCCTGGCCAACATCTCGCAACGCCTGGCGCAGGGCCTGCGTGAGGAAATGGGCGCGCGGGGCCGCGTCAAGGAGAAAGACGCCGAAGAGGCGATGACCGCGATCATCGGCGCGATCCGCATGCTGGAGACATCGGGCGAAATCACCCTGATCCAGCCAGAGGAGGCGTGACGCCCGGTCATCGGCAGCCGGGACGGCCAGGCCACTCAGCGACCCGCGCCGCGGGAACCGCCGCGCCCGACCGGTGGCCGGGCAATCGGGACCCTGGCGCTTACGGTGCCCGAGGACCTCGTCTGCGTCCTCGTCGGCGGTAGGACCGGACCGCCCGGCGGGTCACCGAAGCATCGCAGCGCACGGGCCGGACAGGGCAGACCGGGCTCGGGACGGGCCGGGGTCGGGACGGGCAGGCCGAGGTCGGGACGGGCCGGGTCCGGACGCGCTCAGGACCGGCCGGCCATGGTCAAGCAGCGATCAACAGGCCGCGACCGACGACGACTGGCCAGCGGCCGCACCTGCCGCGGTCCCGGCATGCCTGGCGCGGCAGGTCAGGCCCCGCCGGGCCGGATCGGCCGATCAGAACCGGTAATCGACCCGCAGGGCGATCTCGCTGTTCTCCAAGTCGAAACCGGTGTTGTCGTAATTTGTCTTGTTCTCGACCAGGTATTCCAGACCGACGGCGATCTTCGGCGTCACCGCATATTTCGCGCCGACACCATAGATCGTGACCGTGTCGGACAGCGGTGTCGTCTGGTCGACATCATATTTCGACAGGCCGACAAAGCCGTAGGGCATCAGCCGCCCCGCCCCGTAGCCACCGATCAGTTTCAGCCGGGTCGAGGTCCAGTCGCTTGCAGGGAAGGCGTCGTAGTCGCCCTTGGCATAGGCCAGTTCGCCCCCCGCCACCAGAGTGCCGAAGTCGCGCAGATAGCCTGCCTGCAGGCCAAAGCCGCCGGTCCCGTCGCTGGTCAGACCGCCGTCGTCGCTGAACGTGCCCGAAATCGCCGAGAGACCGGCGTAGAATCCGGTCCAGTCATACCCGGCAGGGGCGGCGACCGCAGCGACGTCCGGTTCATCGGCCACGACGACCGGCCCACCTGCCTGAGCCATGCCGCCGGAAACCATCAGCGCGGCGGCCAGAACATACCTCATGATGCTACCTCCAATCAAAATCCTGAATGTGTCTATTTCATACACCGATTGCCGTCCTTTGGAAGGCCAGAAAACCTGACCTGTGCTGCGCCAGAGGGCATGCTCTCACTGCGTGTCGCTGCGGCCGGCCGCGGTGTTGAGCGGCAATCCCGGCGCTCTGATCGCCAAGCGCGGCCCGTCGCCGTCCGGCCCCGGCCCCTTGCGCGGTCTTCTCCTGGTGGGCGGTGCTGCATGACCACTGGCCCGACCGCTGGACGGTGATCGGTGCGCTTGTGATCGCGGCGGCTGGACTTTATGTCTGGCATCGCGAAAACCGGGCGTCGCGCGCGCCAAAGTCCTGAAGGCCCCGATGTCAACCGACGGCGATGACCGCCCCCCCCTGCCCCTCCAGGCTCGGCCGCCGTTCCGGTCTCGGTTCCGGTCTCCGTTCCGGCCCGATCATTTCCTGGTCAACCTTGGCGCGCGCGGGCTGATCGGGCTGGCGCTGGTGCTGCCCTATGGCTGGCGGGTGGGCTTTGTCGGCTGGCTCATGCGGCGGGTGATCGGACCTTTCGCGGGCTACAGCGCGCGCGCGCGGGAAAACCTGGCGCTGGTCTGGCCCGAACGGCCCGAGGCCGAGCGTCACGCGATCGCCGAGGCCGCGCTGGACAATGCCGGGCGGACCCTGATCGAGAACTATTCCACCCGCGCTTTTCTGGCCCGCGCGCAGGCGATAGAGCCCGAGGGCCCCGGCTACGCTGCCCTGACGGCCGCGCGCGCGGCGAAGCGGCCGGTGATCCTGGTCTCGGGCCATTTCGGCAATTACGAGGCGGCGCGCGCCGCGCTGGTGACGCGGGGGTTCGACATCGGCGGGCTGTATCGCAACCTGTCGAACCGCTATTTCAACGCGCATTATGTCGAGACCATGCAGGCTTTCGGAGGACCGGTCTTTCCGCAGGGCCGGGCCGGAACCGCGGGCTTTGTCCGGCATCTGAAGGCGGGGGGACAGCTGGTGCTGCTGTTCGATCAGGATGTGCGGGGTGCGCCGGCCCTGCCCTTCCTTGGTCAGCCCGCGCGCACGGCGCTGTCCGCCGCCGAACTGGCGCTGCGGTTCGGGGCGGAGCTGATCCCGTTCTTTGCCACGCGGCAGCCGGACGGGCTGACCTTTCGCGTCACGCTGGACGCTCCGGTGCCGCCCGGCGACCCCGAGACGATGATGCGGGCGGTGACGCAGGCGCTGGAGGCGCGGGTGCTGGCCGATCCCGGACAATGGTTCTGGATCCACCGGCGCTGGAAAGGCAGCGGCCAGGCCTGAGCCGGGCGGCCGGCCTGCCCCGATCTTCGGGCGTCAGTCGTCGACCTTGGTCGCGGCAAGGATTGCCGCCGGGCCTTCCTGCTGCAATATCACCGCGCCGGGATCTTCGCCTTCGAAGGGGGCCACGATCTCCAGGGGTTCGCGGCCCGACCAGTCTCCGAGCTTTTCCCATGAGGTCACGATATTGGTGTAGGTGATGGTCCTGCCGGCATTCTCGCCGCGCTCGATCGTCACCGTTTCCCTCGGCCGGTAGCGCACCAGCTGCACCTGGACAGATTCGGTCAACGCCGGATCCGCCACGGCCCGGATCACCACCCGGTTGCCCTCGCGCGTGACGGTCAGCCGCACGGCCTGGCCCGCCTCCATCTGCGCGCGCAGCCGGTCGGCGGTTTCTTCCGGGGCAAAACCCTCGATCCGGTCTACCCCGCCGATGATCAGCTGCGGCGTGTAGATCGTGCGCGATCCCACGGCCCGGGCATAGGCACGCTGACGGTCGGTGAACTTTTCTTGCGCGAACTTGTCCGCCCAGCCGATGTAATCCCAGTAATTGACATGCAGCGCCAGGGGCAGGATCTGCGGATTGGCCGCCAGCATCGCGGCGAACTCATCCGTCGGCGGACAGGACGAGCAGCCTTGCGAGGTGTAGAGCTCGACCACCACCACCGGTTCCGCCTGCACCTGTGCTGCTGCCAGCCAAAGCCCGCAAGCCGCGCTGACGAAATGTCGCATGTCGCCTGTCCTGATCCCTTATCCCCAGCCTGTTATAGAAAGCCCCGCCAACACGAGCCAATCAAGGTTTTGCGAGAGACCTGTCACTTGCTGTAGGAAGGCCACAGGACGGGGCTGGATATTCGGCATACAATGGTATACAGAACCGTGACAGCCGCCTTTCCATCAGGGAGCCACTTCGATGACCGTCGCCGTCGGACATGATCTTTCCAAGACCCGCAAGACCCTGACCGTCGGAGGCCGGACGGTCGACTACTATTCGATTCCCGCCGCCGAGGCTGCCGGGCTGGGCGTGTTTTCGCGCCTTCCCGCCAGTCTCAAGGTGGTGCTGGAGAACATGCTGCGGTTCGAGGATGGCAAGACCGTCACCGTTGACGACATCCGGGCCTTCTCCACCTGGGGCAAGCAGGGCGGCAAGAACCCGATCGAGATCGCCTATCGCCCGGCCCGCGTGCTGATGCAGGACTTCACCGGCGTTCCGGCGGTCGTCGACCTTGCCGCGATGCGCGACGGGATCAAGGGCCTGAACGGCTCGGCCGCGAAGATCAACCCGCTGGTCCCGGTCGACCTCGTCATCGACCACTCGGTCATGATCGACGAATTCGGCCACCCCCGCGCCTTCCAGATGAACGTCGACCGCGAGTATGAGCGGAACATGGAGCGTTATGTCTTCCTGAAGTGGGGCCAGAAGGCGTTCGACAACTTCCGCGTCGTCCCCCCCGGCACCGGCATCTGCCACCAGGTGAACCTGGAATACCTGGCGCAGACCGTCTGGACCGACCGTGACCAGAACGGGGTCGAGGTCGCCTATCCCGACACCCTGGTCGGAACCGACAGCCACACCACGATGGTCAACGGCCTTGCGGTCCTCGGCTGGGGCGTCGGCGGGATCGAGGCCGAGGCCGCGATGCTGGGCCAGCCCGTCTCGATGCTGATCCCCGAGGTTGTCGGCTTCAAGCTGACCGGCGCGATGATGGAAGGCACCACGGCCACCGACCTTGTGCTGAAGGTCGTCCAGATGCTGCGCAAGCATGGTGTGGTGAACAAGTTCGTCGAGTTCTACGGTGACGGCCTCGACCGCCTGCCCCTGGCCGACCGCGCGACCATCGCCAACATGGCGCCGGAATACGGCGCCACCTGCGGCTTCTTCCCCGTAGACGCGGAAACCCTGCGCTATCTGCACATGACCGGCCGGGATGAGGGCCGCATCGCGCTGGTCGAGGCCTATGCCAAGGCCAACGGCATGTGGCGCGGCCCGGATTATGACCCGATCTACACCTCGACCCTGCATCTGGACATGGGCAGCGTCGTCCCCGCCATCTCCGGCCCGAAGCGCCCGCAGGACTTCCAGCCGCTGTCCGAGGCGGCCTCGAACTTCTACAAGACCGTCTGCGATTTCCGCGGCGTCGATGCCACCGCACCGGCGCGAGAGATGGCGTCCGAAGGTCCGAATCACACCGCGCCGGTCGATGCCCGCAAATCCGCCGTGGTGGCGGGCGAAGGTTACCCGTTGCGCGACGGCTCGGTGGTGATCGCCTCGATCACCTCCTGCACCAACACCTCGAACCCCTATGTGATGATCGGCGCGGGGCTGGTGGCGCGGAAGGCCCGCGCGCTGGGGCTGAACCGCAAGCCCTGGGTAAAGACCTCGCTTGCCCCCGGAAGCCAGGTGGTCAGCGAATATCTGAACGCCGCGGGCCTGCAGGAAGACCTTGACGCCGTGGGCTTCAACCTTGTCGGCTACGGCTGCACCACCTGCATCGGCAACTCCGGTCCGCTGCAGCCGGAAATCTCCAAGGCGATCAACGAGGGCGATCTTGTCGCCGCCGCCGTGTTGTCGGGCAACCGCAACTTCGAGGGCCGGATTTCCCCCGACGTGCGCGCGAACTACCTCGCCTCGCCGCCGCTGGTCGTGGCCTATGCGCTGGCCGGGGACATGAACATCGACCTGACGACGGAACCGCTTGGCACCAGTGAGGACGGCAAGCCGGTCTACCTCAAGGACATCTGGCCGACGAACAAGGAAATCGCCGACATCGTCCATGCGGTCGTCACGCGCGCGGCCTTCCAGGCGAAATACGCCGATGTCTTCAAGGGCGATGCCAGGTGGCAGGCGGTGCAGATCACCGATTCCGAGACCTACGACTGGCCGCCAACCTCGACCTACATCCAGAACCCGCCCTATTTCCGGGGCATGTCGGCCACGCCGGGCGTGATCAAGAACATCACCGGCGCGCGGGTGCTGGCGCTTCTGGGCGACATGATCACCACCGACCACATCTCGCCCGCCGGTTCGTTCAAAGCCTCAACTCCGGCTGGCAAGTATCTGACAGAACGGCAGGTTCCGGTGTCCGAGTTCAACTCCTACGGCGCCCGGCGCGGCAACCATGAGGTGATGATGCGCGGCACTTTCGCCAACATCCGCATCAGGAACGAGATGCTGGCCAGTCCTGACGGAAGCGGCGTTGAAGGTGGTTACACCAGAGGCCCGGACGGCGCACAGACCTCGATCTATGATGCCGCGATGGCCTATCAGGCGCAAGGCACGCCTTTGGTGATCTTCGGCGGCATCGAATACGGCGCGGGTTCCTCGCGCGACTGGGCCGCCAAGGGCACCGCCCTTCTGGGCGTGAAGGCGGTGATCGCCGAGTCGTTCGAGCGGATCCACCGGTCGAACCTCGTCGGCATGGGCGTGATCCCGTTCGAATTCACCGGCGGCGAGACCCGCAAGACCCTTGGCCTCAAGGGCGACGAGGTGGTGTCGATAACCGGACTTGAGGGCGGCCTGAAACCGCTGAGCCTGGTGCCCTGCACCATCCGCCGTGCGGACGGGACCGAGAAGACCATCCAGATCAAGTGCCGGATCGATACCGCCATCGAGATCGAGTATGTCGAGAACGGCGGCGTGCTGCATTATGTGCTGCGGGATCTGGCAGCGTCCTGATTTCGGAAACCGATTGTTTCCGGTTAAGGCCCGGGCAGTGTCCGGGTCTTCACTTTTTGTTCTTGTCTTGTGCCACAAACTGGCAGGGTCATCAGCCAGAAGGCTTGCCCCATGTCGCACCGTTTTCCGCCGCTTCGCCCGCCGGTCGCAACCGGCAAGACGCGCTCTCGCAACCAGATCGCGGCGGGCGTGACCCTGGCCGACGTGACGTTCCTTGCGCTGTTGGCCGGGATGATCGCCATCGCGCTGGTCTGACCCGGCCTGTCGCAGGTGCCGGACAAGATCCTGCCGCGGGACCGGCGGCATCGCTTTGCCGCAAAACCTGCGCCGGACGGGATCGACCAGCGGCGGGCGCAACCCGCAGGTATGCCGACGACGGCCGTCGGGGTGGTGACCTCTGGGCGTTTCCGTCGTCTTGCAGCGCGGCCCGTCCTGAGCGGGCAGTCAGCCTGCAGTCACCCTGCGCCCTGCAGCGCCTTCGCCAGTGCCGGCTTGAAACGGTTCTCGTAATCCGTCCCGACCAGCGGACCCTGAAAACGGAACAGAACCGTCCCGTCGCCGCCGATGATGAAGGTCTCGGGCGGGGCGGTGACCCCCCATTCCACCCGGTTCCGGCCGTTCGGATCGGTCGAGATCCCGATGTAGGGATTGCCAAGCTCTTCCAGATACCGCAGCGCATTCGCGTCGCGGTCCATCATGTTGATCCCGCCGATCCGGATCCCCTGCGCCGCCATGTCCATCAAGACCGGATGCTCGGCGCGGCAGGGCGGGCACCAGGAGGCCCAGAAGTTCACCACCGTGACCTTGCCGCTGCGCAGGTTGGCATCGGTCAGGGGCGCATAGCCCGGCAAGCTGGTCGTCGGCAGCACGGGGGCCTGCTTGCCAAGAAACACCGAGCGGAACTGGCCTTGTCCCTCACGATACATGCCGGTGTAGAACAGGGTTGCCAATCCGGCGAACAGCACAACCGGAATCATCAGCATCCATTTCAGCATCATTTGTCTCCAAGTCGCGCTTCTGCCTCGGCCAGCGCCCGCTTCATCCGCACCGATTGCCACAGCGTCAATCCCACCAGGCCCGCGATCAGCACCGCCGTGGCCGCATAGGACCCCAGGACCGCACCGGCGTATTTTCCCAGCTCGGGCATCATGCCACCCTCTCGCGCGCCAGAAGCGCCTTCAGCCGCCGCGACCGGATCTCGGTCCGGGTGCGCAGCAGGACCATGGTGAAGAACAACAGGATGAACCCCGCGATGGAGACGACAAGCGGCAGCCAGAAGACATCCGCGACGTTCTCCTGCTTGTCCAGCGAAAGCGACGCGCCCTGGTGCAGGCCCTGGTTCCAGAAGTTCACCGCATAGCGCGACAGCAGCGCGAAGACCGACCCGACAAGACAGAGGATCGAAGTCAGGTCGGCGGCGGTGTCGGGATCCTCGATCGCGGCCCAAAGGGCGATATAGCCGAGGTAGAACAGCGTCAGGATCAGGAACGAGGTCAGCCGCGGATCCCAGGCCCACCAGGTGCCCCACATCGGCTGCCCCCAGAGCGCGCCTGTCACGAGCGCGACGAGGGTGAAGGTCAGGCCGACGGGTGCCGCGGCCTTGGCGGCAAGCGCCGAGACATGGTGGCGGCGGATGATCCAGATGAGCGAGGTCACCAGCATCATGATCCAGGCGTTGATGGCCATCATCGCGGCGGGCACATGCAGATAGATGATCTTGACCGTCGAGCCCTGCCTGTAGTCGTCCGGGGTGAAGAAGAAGCCCCAGACCAGCCCGGTCGCCAGCAGCAGCACCGTCAGTCCGACCGTCCAGGGCAGCGCCCCGGCCGAAAGTGCCATGAACTTCTTCGGGTTCGCATATTCCCAGATCGACATGGCCTTCGCCTATCCTGTTCCCGCTTTGCGCTCAACACACCATCGCGCGAGAGGCTCAGCGCAAATTGACGCGGATCGCGCTTGCCGCCGCGAAAGGCAGGAGGGCGGCCGCGCCAAGGCTGATCGCCGCGAGAAGCGCGAGCGGGGTCGCCAGCGCCATGCCTCCGGTGCCGCGGCGCACGACCTCGGCCCCGAAGATCAGGGTCGGGACGTAGAGCGGCAGGACGAGGAGGCTGAGGAGCAGGCCACCCCGGCGCAGGCCCACCGTGACGGCCGCTCCGAAGGCGCCGATGACCGAAAGCGCGGGTGTGCCAAGAAACAGGCTGAGAACCAGCCAGCCATAGCCCCCCGGCGGCAGGTTCAGCAGCACCCCAAGGCCCGGCGCGATCAGCGTCAGGGGCAGGCCGGTGACCAGCCAGTGCGCACAGGCCTTGACGGCCACCACCGCCTCGAGCGGGATCGGCGCGGTTGCAAGAAGATCAAGCGAGCCATCCTCTTGATCCAGCGCGAAGATCCGGTCAAGCGAAAGAAGGCAGGCCAAAAGCGCACCGACCCAGAGGATGCCGGGGGCTATGCGGCCCAGCATGCCGCCCTCTGGCCCGACGCCAAGCGGAACCAGGACCGAGAGCAGGAAGAAGAAGGCCAGGCCCAACCCGAAGCCCCCGCCAGAGCGCAGCGCCAGCCGCAGGTCGCGAAGCAGCAGGGCCTTCATGCGAAGGCCTCGTCGAAGCCGGTGCTCTGGATCGCGCGCGCCCGGTGGGGGTCAAGGTCGAGGACGGCAGCCTCGGACAGGCCAAGATCGACATGGGTCGCGATGACGGCCAGCCCGCCTTTCGACACATGGTCGCGGACCACGTCGGCAAAAAGCGCGACCGAGGCAAGGTCGAGGCTGACGGTCGGCTCGTCCAGAAGCCAGAGCGGACGGCCGGTCACCAGCAGGCGCGCAAGGCCCAGGCGGCGTTTCTGTCCGGCGGAAAGGTCGCCGGCCCGGCGTCGGGCAAGCGGCGTCAGGTCCATCGCGGCCAGCGCATGATCGCCGTCGGCCGGGCCGCCGTAGATCCGCGCCCAGAAGGCAAGGTTCTCGGCGACGGTCAGCGTCGATTTCAGCCCGTCGGCATGGGCGGCATAGGCGACGCTGTCGGGCGGCAGGTGATAGCTGCCCCCGGCGGGCGGTTGCAGGCCGGCCAAAGTGCGCAGCAGCGAGGTCTTGCCCGAGCCGTTCGGCCCGCGCAGGATCAGCGCCTGGCCCGGCAGGAGCCGGAAGCTCAGACCCTGCAGCAGGGTCACCCCACCGCGCGCGACCGCAAGACTGGACAGGCTGAGAAACATGAAGCAGGCCTAACCCATGTGGCGCGCAGCGAAAAGGGGATTGGTCGACGCAGCCTGCCCCCAGTCGCCCAGCAGCACGTTCCGCGTCACCACCTCGACGGGCCGTTCGCGGCTGATCAGGCCCGCGACCCATTCGCAGGAACCGGCGTTGAAGACCGCCCCCCTGCCCCTGCGGTAGTCCGCGATGCAGCCATTCCCCCGGCTGGCAAGGCCGACGGTTTCGGGCGTCACCGCGCCGTAGCGGGTGCGGGCAACCTCTTCCGCGTCCAGGGTGCCCACGAAGAAGTCCATGTCATGCGGGCCGGTGTGATGGGCAAGGGTCGTGGCAAGCGAAAGGCCGATGATGGTCAACTCGCCCTCCAGCCCGGTGCCTTCGGCGGGGTAAGGCAGGCCGTGGCGGGTTTCGTAGTCGATCCCGTCGACCTCATAGCCGAAGATCTTCGAGGCCGCACCCAGGACATCGCCATATCCGAGACCCGTCCCCTTCAGTGCCCAATGGTCGGGGCGGTAGAGGGTGAAACCGCCCGCACCATGGGCGGCGCAGCGGCTCCACCCGGCATAGACGCCCATGCTGCCGGTCAGGCCCATGCTTGCGACTGCCGGGCGGCCGGCCCGGGGGTGATCCCAGAAGCTGGTCAGGCGGTCGGTCGCGCCAAGGGGATCCTCGGCCTCGGCGCGGGTCTTGTAGCAGGTCTGGGTGGCAAGGTCCGGCGACAGGCGCGTCTGCCAGTAAAAGTTGCCGGCAAAGCGGGCGAGCTGGCCACCCCGGTCGACCCATGCGTCCAGGTGGTCGCGCATTTCCCAGGTCCAGTATTCGTCGTGACCGACGATGACGGCACGGGGATAGGCATCCAGAAAGCGCGGATCGGCGTGAAGGTCGTGCTGGGTGTAGTGGTCGAGGGCGATGCCCTGCGCCTCGGCCCAAAGCGCGAAGGGGCGCTCGAAGGCGGGCCAGCCCGAGGAGGCGTATTTCTTCGAGATGCCGCGTTCGCGGGCGTAGTCCATGTGCGGATAGCGCGGCCGGGTCAGAAGCGGCGAGGCATGCGGGATGCGGGGGGCATCCTCGGGCCAGCGGACAAAGCCGGTGCCCCAGGGGCGCAGCAGGCTGACCTTGGCGGCAAAGTCCCCGCCCGAGGGGCCGGTCAGTCCCTGGTAGTGGTTCGACCCGCCCCAGTCGTTGTAGGCGCACCAGGTGCCGGTGGCGAGGATCATGGCAAGCCGTGCGACCGGCTGCGCCGGTTTCAGAACGAAGATCGCCTGCGAGCGATGGCCGTCAACCGCAAGGGTGACGGTATAGACGCCGGTTGGCCAATCCGGGGGGATCGCGGTCTCGAACGCAAGGGGCCAGGCGCAGCCCGTGACCGAGCAGTCTGGCGGCGTCGCGGCGAAGCGCGTCGCGATCGTGGTTTCCAGCACGGTCCGCGGGATCAGTCCGTCGCGCGCTATGGTCAGCCGCGCCTGGCTGGCGGAAGACATGGCGTGCAGCCGGAAGCTGTCGCCGGGCGCATAGGACAGGGCGGCGGTATAGCCCCAGACCTGCGGGCGCGACGGGTCGTCCGATGCGATCTCGTAATAGTGGCCGGTGACCGGGTCGCCATCGTCATGGGGGCCGGGAACGAAGAAGCCTTGCATGGGTGCCTCCCTGCGGATTTGGGCAGCATCTTCGGGGCGACAGGCAAAGGCAACGGGCAACCGCGCCGGTTTCTGCTTGAAAACCCCCGGGTGCTATGCCCCTCTGCGGCGAAAACAGGGGGGTGTCATGCGGATTGGCGAGGTGTCGTTCTGGTATGCCGACATCGGGCTGCCCTACCGGCGCGCGGCGCTGGACGGGGACACCGGCGCCGATGTGGCGATCATCGGGGCGGGGTATACCGGGCTGTGGACGGCCTATTACCTCAAACAGGCGAACCCCGGTCTCGACGTGCTGGTGATCGAGAAGGACTTTGCGGGGTTCGGCGCCTCGGGGCGGAACGGCGGCTGGCTGACCGGGGGCTTTGCCTGGACACACCGGCGGTATCTGGAGACCTCGTCGGAAGCGGCCGTCCGTGCCATGGTCGCGGCGATGAACGGCACGGTGGACGAGGTGATCCGGGTGGCCGAGGCCGAGGGGATCGAGGCGGACATCCTGCGGACCGACGAGCTTGCCGTGGCCACGAAGCCTGCGCAGCTCGGGCGGATGCGGGCCGAGGTGGAACGGCGCCGGCACTGGGGCGAGGAGGGCCGGGTCTTCGAGATGGGCGCGGCCGATCTGGCCGCCCGGGTGCGGATCCCGGGCGCGCTGGGGGCCATGGTGGTGACGAACGTGGCGCGGATCCAGCCGGCAAAGCTGGTCCGCGGGCTGGCACGGGCGATCGAGCGGCTGGGGGTGCGGATCGTCGAGGGCACCACCGTCACCGGTCTTGCGCCTGGCGTCGTGACGACGGACCGCGGTCAGGTGCGGGCCCCGGTGATCCTGCGCTGCACCGAAGGCTTCACCGCGAAACTGCCGGGCCTGAAGCGCGATTGGCTGCCGATGAACTCGGCCCAGATCGCCACCGAGCCGCTGCCCGCGGAGACATGGCAGAAGATCGGCTGGCAGGGCCATGAAATCATAGCCGATTTCGCCAATTCCTATTGCTACTGCCAGCGGACGCGCGACGGCCGGATCACCGTGGGCGCGCGCGGGGTGCCGTATCGGTTCGGCTCGGCGCTTGACACGAATGGCGCGCCGGACGGCGAGACGATCCGGCGACTGACGGCGATCCTGCACCGGCATTTCCCGGCGGCCGCAGGTGCAAGGATCGACCACGCCTGGTGCGGTGTCCTGGGCGTGCCGCGCGACTGGTGCGCGACCGTCGGGCTGGATCCGGCCACCGGCCTTGGCTGGGCGGGGGGCTATGTCGGGGTCGGGGTGTCGACCGCCAATCTCGCGGGGCGGACGCTGGCCGATCTGGCACTCGGGCGCGACACCGACCTTGCGCATCTGCCCTGGGTCAACCGGAAGGTCCGGCCTTGGGAGCCCGAGCCGCTGCGCTGGCTGGGGTTGCGGGGAATGTATGCGCTGCTGAACGCCGCCGACCGGCGCGAGGACCGGCCGGACGCCGGGCCATCGCGACTGGCCAGCCTGGGCAACCGGCTGACCGGGCGCGGCTGAGCCGCCGCGTCGGAAGCAGTTGCACGGCGGACTGGCACATGCCACAAACGGCGCAATCGAGGAGGACAGCATGACATTTCGCCGCCGTCAGGTGCTCGCACTGACGCTTGCCGCGCCGTTCGGGCTGGTGTTGAAACCCGCGCTGGCCGCAGGGCGCGCCGATGTCTCGCGCGAGGTGCTGCTGACCTGGCACAAGCTGATTCTCCAACTGGTTCGCCATACCGCGACCTATGTGCCCCCGGTCGCCGCCCGCGCCTTCGCCTATGTCGGGATCAGCGCGCACGAGGCGCTGGCGTCGGGCAATCCTGCCCTGCGCAGCCTGGCCGGACAGGTGACGGACCTGGCCCCCGCGCCCGCGCGCGGACCGGGTGCCTACGACGAGCCCTGCGTGCTGCATGCCGCGCTGCAGGCGGCGGTGGGCGGGCTTTTTTCCAACACCGGACCGACCGGCCAGCGCGCGATGCAGGCCATGGGCCGGAAGATGGGCGCGCTGGCCAGCGCCGGGATCGACAGCGCGGCGGTGGACCGCAGCGTGGCGCATGGGCAGGCGGTGGCGCGGCACATCCTGGCCTGGGCCGACGCGGACGGCGGCGCGGTGATCGAGAACATGGGTTTCCCGCGCGACTACACGCCCGGCACGCGCGCGCAGGACTGGGTGCCGACAAGCCTGATCCGGCTGCAGCAGGCCCCCTTGCTGCCCGACTGGGGCAGCACGCGGACCTTCGTCATCCCCTCGGTCGCCGCGCTGGATGCCCCGCCCCACCCGGAGTATGACGAAGCACCGGGATCGGTCTTCCGTGGCTTTGCCGAGGAGGTCTACGACACCGGCCGCGGCCTGACAGACGAACAGAAGCTGATCGCCCGGTTCTGGTCGGACGATCCGATGCTGAGCCCGACCCCGGCGGGGCACTGGATTTCCATCGTGATGCAGATCGCGGATCGCGACGCGCTGCCGGTCGAAACCATCGCCGCGACGCTGGCCAAGCTGGGGATCGCGCAGGCGGATGCGTTCATCTCGTGCTGGTCGACAAAGTTCCGGTACAACCTTCTGCGCCCGGTGACCTATATCAAGCGGGTCATCGACCCGGCCTGGGAGCCGTTGCTGATCACCCCGCCCTTCCCGGAATACACCTCGGGCCATTCGACGCAGTCGGGGGCGGCCTCGACCGTCCTGACGGCCGCTCTGGGCGACGGTTTCGCCTTCGAGGATGCCACGAATGTGGCCGAGGGCCTGCCGGTCCGCAGCTTTCCGTCTTTCGCGGCGGCAGCGGAAGAGGCGGCGGTTTCAAGGCTTTACGGCGGGATTCACTTCCGGTTCGGCAACGAGGCGGGGCTGACGCAGGGCCGGGCGGTGGGCGCCTACGCCGCCGCGCTGCAGACCGAAGCCTGATGCGCACCGTTTTCCTGTGGCTCTCCCTGACCGCTCCGGTCGTCGCCGAGCCGGTCATCCCGAGCTTTGGTGACGAGACCGCGACCGCAGGTCTGGCCACGGTCTATGCGGGGGAATGGGAATACATGGTCGGCGGCGGGGTGGCCACCTTCGACTGCTCCGGCGACGGCTTCCCGGAGGTGTTCCTGGCCGGGGGGGCCGGACCCTCGGCGCTGTATCTCAACCGCAGTGCCCGGGGTGGCGCGCTGGCCTTCGAGAAAACCGACGCCGTGGCGCTGGATGCGGTCCTGGGCGCCTATCCCCTGGACATCGACAGCGACGGGGTGATGGACCTCGTCGTGCTGCGCCAGGGCGAGAACCGGCTGCTGCGGGGTCTTGGCGACTGCCGGTTCGAGGCGGCGAACCAGCTCTGGGGATTTGACGGCGGCGACGCCTGGTCAAGCGCCTTCGCGGCGATCTGGGAGAAGGGGCAAAGCTGGCCGACACTCGCCATCGGCAACTACATCGACCGCAAGGAGGAAGCCTTCCCCTGGGGCTCCTGCACCGACAACTGGCTGCATCGCCCGGACGGAAACCGCTTTGCAGCGCCGATTGCGCTGACCCCGTCCTTCTGCGCGCTGTCGATGCTGTTCACCGACTGGAACCGCTCGGGCCGGCCCAGCCTGCGGGTCTCGAACGACCGGGAATACTACCAGGGCGGGCAAGAGCAGCTTTGGCGGCTGGAGCCCGGCCAGGCCCCTGCCCTGTATGGCGAACCGGACGGCTGGAAGCGCCTGCGCATCTGGGGGATGGGTATTGCCAGCGCGGATGTGACGCTGGACGGCTATCCCGACTATTTCCTGACCTCGATGGCCGACAACAAGCTGCAGGTGCTGAAGGATCCCGCCAGCGGCGTGCCGGACTACGCCGATCTTGCCTTCAAGGCAGGGGTCACGGCGTACAGACCCTATACCGGGGGCGACCAGAACCCCTCGACCGCCTGGCAGGCCGAGTTCGCCGATGTGAACAACGACGGCGTGCAGGATCTGTTCGTGGCCAAGGGCAATGTGGCGCAGATGCCGGACTTTGCCGCGAAGGATCCGAACAACCTGCTGCTGGGCGTGGGCGACGGCACCTTTGTCGAGGCCGGGGATCGCGCGGGCGTGGCAAGCATGGCCATCGGGCGTGGCGCGCAGGTGGTGGACCTGAACCTTGACGGCAAGCTGGACCTTGTGGTGCAGAACCGCTGGTCGGGGCCGGAGGTCTGGCGGCAGACGGGAGAGCTGCCGGGATCCTGGCTGCAGCTGCGGCTGCAGCAGGACGGCGCAAACCGGGATGCCATCGGCGCCGTTCTCGAGATCAAGCGCGGCGACAAGGTCGAGCGGCGGGAGATCACCTCCGGCGGCGGGCATCTTTCCGGCTCGGTCGGCTGGCTGCATGTCGGCCTTGGCGCGGCGGAGGCGGCAGACGTGCGGGTGATCTGGCCGGACGGGTCGGAAGGGGACTGGATGACGCTGCCGGCCCGCAGTTTCCAGATCCTGCGACCGGGTGCGCCTGCGCGGGCCTGGCAGCCCGGCTGATCGCCAGCCGAATCGCCCGGGTCCGGTGCGAATCGGACAGGGACCGCAACCCCTGATTGTTTCTGATCCCTATGATAATCGCCAGGGTCGCAAGCCTTGGCTGAATAGGGCAAGACAATGGCGCATCCTACTGGGATTGTTGCTGAAAATTCACAGTGCCTTGCGGCTGCCCGAACCCGGCTTCTGCCTGGTCACGCCTGAACAAATTGTGCCTTTTCAATATCTTGATCTGGCTGCGGTCGCATCCCCCCCTGGTTCGGGCAGACTCCGCGCCCGATGCCTGGTCATGCGCTTTTTTTCCTGACGCGAGAGAGGTTTGCGTCGGTCGCCGATCGGGGACTAGTATGCGAAGATGGATGTTCGCCGCGACAGAGTTGAGGCCGTCGCGGATTTACTCCGCTGAAAGTGTTGTCGTGCAGTGATGCGTGCAGCGACCGGTCGCAGGCACGTTTGATGGTGTGAGTGGCCTGACAGGCAGGTGTGACGTGACGCAGGGTCGAACGCAGATCAGCAATCAGCTCGAATCCGAGCTGGGCCGGGTTGACCCCGATGCCTTCGCCGATGACCTGAAGCCGGGCACCGAGCTTTTGGGCGGGCACTACACGATCATCGGGTTTCTGAACAGCGGCGGCTTCGGGATCACCTATCTGGCCAAGGACAGCCTGAACCGGACCGTGGTGATCAAGGAATGCTTTCCCAATGCGCTGTGCCGCCGGTCGACCAGCCTGGTCCGTGCCCGGTCGCGCAAGCATCAGGATGATTTCCGCGGTTTCGTCGAAAGCTTTGTCGCCGAGGCGAAAAGCCTGGCGCGGCTGGTGCATCCGAACATCGTCGGCGTGCATCAGGTGTTCGAGGACAACGACACCGCCTACATGGCGATCGACTTCATCGACGGGCGCGACCTGCACGACATCCTGGATTCCACGGATCAGGCCTTCACGCCGGACCAGACCGTGGCGATGCTGAAGAAGATGCTCTCGGCGGTGGAGTTCATCCATCAGGCCGGCATCCTGCACCGCGACATCTCGCCCGACAACATCCTTGTCGACAAGACCGGCAATCCGATCCTGATCGATTTCGGCGCTGCCAGCGAACAGGTGATGCGCGCGACGCGCGTCCTGACCGGGCGGCGCGTGATCAAGGAAGGCTATTCCCCGCAGGAGTTCTATCTGACCGGTGCAGAACAGGGCCCGTGCAGCGATCTCTATTCGCTGGGCGCGACCTTCTATCATGTGATCACCGGCAAGGCCCCGCCGGAAAGCCAGCGCCGCCTGGCGCGGGTCGCCGAGGGCGAGCCGGACCCCTATCAGCCGCTTGCGGGCCGGTTCGCCGGATATCCCGCGGGTTTCCTCGAGGCGATCGACAAGGCGGTGCGGGTGATGCCGCGCGACCGCATCCAGTCGGCGGGCGACTGGCTGGACTGGATCAGGATCGGCGCAGCGGGTGGACCGCTGCCGGACAACCTGACCGGGGCTTCGGCGCCGGCAAAATCGCGCAAGGTATCGGCAGCGGCCGCTGTCGGGCGAAATACCGCAGCCGGAAAGCGCCGGACTGCTGCCCTGGCCGGAGGAGCGGTGCTGGTCGCGGCCGGTCTGGCAGCAGTCTGGTGGGCGATGCGGTAAGGGGCACCCATCGCCAGGTTCCGTCGGCAAGCGGCACCACCCTGACGCCCGCAACCACCTGATCCGACGGGCGCGCGATCACCCGGTCCCCATCCTGCAACCCGTCAAGCACCCGGGCGAAATCGTCCTTACCCACTTGGACGCGGCGGTAGCGGGTCGGCTCCGCCTCGTTCAGGCGGATCGGCTGATGCTGCTCGAACCAGACCTTGCCCCGGCTGGCCCGGTCAAGCCCGCCGACGATGGTCAGGAACGTCGACTTGCCCGAACCCGACGAGCCGTGGATGAAGATGAACTCGCCCTTCCGTGCAAGGAAGACGATCACGTTTGGCGGGGGGCATCTGCGGATCCTTTCGCTCTGCCGTCTGGCCCCGGCACGCCGCGCCGACCCTGATCCCCGTCAAGCCGGGCGCGGGCGCGTCACGGCCCGGGATCATTCGTGCCGCAGGGCGTCGATCGGGTCCAGCCGGGCGGCCTTGCGGGCGGGGAAATAGCCGAAGATCACGCCGATCAGCGCGGAAAAGCCGAAGGCGAGGATCACGACATAGGCTTGCGGGGCAAAGGGGATTGCCATGAACACCGAGGCCCCGAAGGCAAGCACCAGGCCGACGACGACGCCGATGATGCCGCCGACAAGCGACAGGACCACGGCCTCGACCAGGAACTGCGTCAGGACCTGACGGCCCTCGGCCCCGATGGCAAGGCGGATGCCGATCTCGCGCGTGCGCTCGGTGACCGAGACCAGCATGATGTTCATGATGCCGATGCCGCCGACCAGCAGGCTGACCGCCGCGACCGAGGACAGCATCCCCGTCAGGACCGAATTGATGCCCGACAGGACCTGGGCCATCTGGGCGCGGTCCATGATGTTGAAGTCATTCGCCTGCCCGGTCGAAAGCCGCCGCCGATCGCGCATCAGCGCCTCGATTTCCCGCGCGCCGCGCGTGGGCGAGATGTTCGGGACCAGCGCCAGCGAGATCGAGCTGACGTCATCCTTGCCGGCAAGCCGCCGCTGCACGGTCCGGATCGGCATCAGCACCACGTCGTCCTGATCCTGGCCGAAGGTCCCCGCCCCCTTGGCCTGCAGAAGGCCGATGACCTGGCAGGCGATCGAGCCGACGCGCATCTGTTGGCCGGTGGGATCGCTGTTGCGGAACAATGTCTTCCGGATGGTCTCGCCGATGATGCAGACCGAGGCCCCCGAGCGGTCCTCGCCCGAGTTGAAACCCCGCCCGCGCCGGATGGTCCAGCCGCCAACCTCGAGGTAGCCCGAGGTCGCGCCGGTGATGTTCGCGCTCATGTTTTCGCCGCCCGCAACCACGGTCTGCCCGGAAGACACCGTGGGCGAGACCCGGGCGACGACGGAAAGCTCGGCCAGGGCATCGGCGTCGCGCAGGGTGAAGGGACGTGCGGCCTGCGGGCCGGCCGGGCCAAGACCGTGCGTGCCCGGGCGCAGCGACAGCACATTGGTCCCAAGGCTTTCGACGCTGGCCCTGACCGATCGCGACGACCCCTGCCCGACGGTCACCATGGCGATGACGGCGGCCACGCCGATGACGATGCCCAGCATGGTCAGCGCGGACCGCAGCTTGTTGCGGCGCAGGGCCCGAAGCGCCAGGCGGACGGTCTCCCAGATCATGCCGAAGCCCGTTCCGGCACGGGGTCGTCGCGGGTGATCCGCCCGTCGGAAAAGATGACGAGCCGACCGGCGTAGGCGGCAATCTCCTCTTCGTGGGTGACCATGACGATGGTGATGCCTTCCTCACGGTTCAACTGCTGGAGAAGCTTCATGATCTCGTGGCTGCGGTGGCTGTCGAGGTTGCCGGTGGGTTCATCGGCAAGGATCACCATCGGTTCACCCACCAGCGCGCGGGCGATGGCGACGCGCTGCTGCTGGCCACCGGACAGTTGCGAGGACTCATGGTTCTCGCGCCCGTCGAGGCCGACCTTGTGCAGCGCGGCCCGGGCCCGCGCGATCCGCTCGGCCCGCGGGATGCCCTTGTAGATCAGCGGCAGTTCGACGTTTTCCAGCGCCGAGGTGCGGGCCAGCAGGTTGAAGCCCTGAAAGACAAATCCCAGGAAATGCCGCCGCAGAAGCGCGCGCGCGTCGCGGTCAAGATCCTGCACTTCCACCCCGTTCAGAAGGTAGCGCCCCGATGTCGGCCGGTCCAGAAGCCCGATGGTGTTCATCGCCGTCGACTTGCCCGACCCTGACGGTCCCATGATCGCGACGAACTCGCCCTGCCGGATGATCAGGTCGGTGTGATCCAGCGCCCGGACTTCGGTTTCCCCCGTGCCGTAGCGGCGCGAGACATCGGACAACTCGATCAGGGGCGGCATGGCCATGTCAGGTGCCCGTGGTCTGGTCGATGATCACAAGATCGCCTTCGCTCAGCGCCTCGGACGTGATGGCGGTCAGCTTGCCGTCGCTGTCGCCGGGCGTGACGGCGACCTCGGCCGGGACGCCATTGCGCAACACCCAGACCGCCTGCCCCGCCGCACCGCCACGCGTCAGAGCCGGCTCCGAGAAGCGACGTGGCATCACCATGCCGACAAGGCCGCGACCGCCGGATTCGCCCTCGGTGTCGGCGGCTTGCGGCGGCGCATAGCGCAGCGCGGCGTTCGGAACGCGCAGGGCATCGGTCTGCACGGTCACGGCAATGGTCGCCGTGGCCGTCATCCCGGGGCGAAGCAGGCCCTCGCTGTTGTCGACCGACAGGATCGCCTTGTAGGTGACGACGCCGTCAGTCGTCTCGGGCGCATAGCGGACGATGGTGATCGTCGCGGGAAAGCTGCGGCCCGGGAAGGCGTCAACCGTGAACTCTGCCGGGTTGCCGACCGCCACACGGCCGATGTCGGCCTCGTCCACATCGACGCGAAGCTCCATCCGGGCAAGGTCTTCTGCCAGGGTGAAGAGGACAGGGGCGTTCAGCGAGGCGGCGACGATCTGGCCCGGCTCGGCGGCACGCTTCAGCACCACGCCAGAAATCGGCGACCGGATCACCGCCTTCTGCAGCTCGGTCTCGGCTTCGGACAGCCGGGCCCGGGCCAACGCCACATCGGCGGTCGCGCCATCGACCACCGCCATCGCCCGGTCACGCGCCACTTCGGCGGCGACCATCTTCAGCCGGGTGCTCTGCCCGCGCTTGTCCAGCTCGCTTTGCGACGCATAGTTCTCGGTCGCCTCGCGCACCGCGGCTTGCGCCTGCATCAGGCTTGCCTCGGCCGCCTGCAGCTGGGCCCGGGCAGTCAGGACCTGGTCGGAAAGCCGGGTGTCGTCAAGCCGCGCCAGCACCTGCCCGACCGCAACCTGATCGTTGAAGTCGACCAGCACCTCGGCCAGCGCGCCGGAGAGTTCCGAGGACACATCGACCTGCGTGGTCGGCTGGACCGAGCCGGTCGCGGTCACGGTCACCACGACTTCGCCGCGCGTGACCTTGGCGGTTTCATACTGCACGTCCTCTGCGGGCCGCAGAACACCGAACCACAGCCATGCACCAAGGCCCGCAAGCACAAGAACGGCCAGCGTGATCCAGAGCCAGCGCCGGCGAGGGCGACGGGCTTTGGACAGGATGCGCGCCATGTCATCGGCCGGGGTCGTCGCCTGTTTCGCGCCCGGACCTGTTGCCATCGTCTTCTCCTTCGCAGCGGGCCCTGACGCAGCGGTGTGGCTGCCAATGCTCCGGCGTTCATAGCTGCACATGTAACGCTGCGACAGTGAAAGTCCGGCGCATTCACGGCATTTTGCGGGATGGTGGGCGGTGAGGGAGTCGAACCCCCGACATTCTCGGTGTAAACGAGACGCTCTACCAGCTGAGCTAACCGCCCCCGGCACCGGCCTACTCTGCGGCGCGCGGCCTGACAAGCCCCGTGGTGAGACGCAAAAGGCGCGCCGTCCCGGGCGCGCCTGTGCAGGAAATGGTGGGCGATAACGGATTTGAACCGCTGACATCTTCGATGTGAACGAAGCGCTCTACCGCTGAGCTAATCGCCCGAAACCTTATCGTTGCGCGGGGTTCTAGCTATCCTCGCCGTCATTCGCAAGGGCCAATCCGGCGGCCTTGGGACTGTCGGCACGGCGCAGCTTCAAGGTCAGCGCCGCGCCCTTGTTCTTGACCACGCGCAGCTTGCCCAAGGGCGGCACCGCCAGCGCCTTGCCAGAGGACAGGGCCTCTCCCAGCGCGGCAAGCGTGGCCTCGACGGCCTTCTTCACGTCGGCTTTCTTGCCGCCGGTCGCCAGAGCGACGCTGTCGACCAGATCCTTCAGCTTCAGCCCGGGGCCGGACGCAGCCGGAGGCACTGCCGGTTCGACCGCCTTCAGCGCGGGTCGTGCGGCAGCCACCGCCGGTCTGGCCCGGGCGGGCTTTTCAGATTTCGCCGCCTTGGCGGTCTGTGGCTCAGAAGCCTTGGGGGTGCGCGGGGCCATGCATCCTGCTTGAAATCGTCGTGCGACGTGACGATAGATCGGCTTTGCCGCCAGGACCAGCCGAATTCTGCCGTGCGAGACCGGAAACCCCGGTTTGCCATCAAAGCGCCAACAATCGGTTGCAATGTCGCGCAGCACGTCGCAGGAGTGGGTGTCATGCGCCATGTCCTGATCTGGTTTCTGTGCCTGTCTGCCGCGATCATCGTCGGCACCGCGGATCCGTCTGGTGCCGGCATGAACCCAGCCGGCTCGGCAGAAGTCACCCGCGCCAGATGCGCCACACCCAACAGATGCAAGCACCCGGTCGAAGCCGGACAGGGTGAACACGCGAGAGCCGGGTCCGTCGGCAAGGCTGACAGCGGCACCGGCGGTATGTCCGGCGGCGGCGGAACCCGTGCGACTGGCGGCGCTGGTGGCTCCGGCGGCACCGGCGGGTTGTTCGGAAACGGTGGCACGGGCGGGACCGGTGGCGCAGGCGGGACCGGCGGAACCGGTGCAACCGACGGCAAGGGCGGCACCGGCGGCACCGGCGGGTTGTCCGGAAACGGTGGCACGGGCGGGACCGGTGGCGCAGGCGGGACCGGCGGAACCGGTGCAACCGATGGCAAGGGCGGCACCGGCGGGTTGTTCGGAAGCGGGTCG
>FWPV01004520.1_pt1 | contig 29277 bp, 27 predicted proteins | sample 2228371 | NCBI WGS metagenome assembly FWPV01 (sample SAMEA103939776, study PRJEB20133) | metagenome | reverse complement strand
TTATTTATATATAAATATGATATTGATTAATTATTATAATTTTGGTATAATATTGTAATATGGCTAAATTTGAAGAAACATCAAAACAAAAATCTGCGGAAGAGAGAGAAAAAAGTATTTCGGAGAAAGAAAAAGAGGCTGATAAAAATATTGAGAACACGGCCTCGGTTTTAAGTTCGGAAAACCAAAATTTTTTTAGGAGAATGTCTGACAAGGGAAGAGAAATTGTTGGGCATGTTTATCAGCGTTTGCATAATGTTCCTGTAGTTGATAGGACTATTGCTAAAATGGAAGTAGCTTATAATCAAGCATGGGCTGACAGGAACGAAGAAAAAGCTGTTCGTCAAAAAGAAAAAGTAGATTCTTATAACTCAAGAATTGAAAGTCTTAATTTGGCAGAGAAACACATGAATTCACTTGTTGAAAGGATGAAAACCGAGGGTAGACCCACTGAAAGAATGGAATTAGAAATTAAAAAGCTTGAAAGAGAAAAAGAAAAGTTGGCTTATAAAAAAGATAAAGCTGAAACCAAATTAGAAGAGAGATCTGAAAGAGTAAAAAAATACAGCGAAAGAAGAGATGGTGCCGCTGATAAAGTAATTGATTCATTTAATGAAAAACTTAAACCAATAGAACAAGAATTGGGGCCATTAAAAGACTATAGAGATCGTATAGATTTAGAAATTGCGGTTACGAAAGCAAGACACAAAGAAAAATTAAGAGAACTTTCTGAACTAGAAAAACAAAAAAGGGAAATAGAAGAAGGGTTGCGGCAAGGGGGTTTGTCTGAAAGAAAAATTGGCAGAAATAAAATTTTAAAAGAAATAGAAAAGCAAATTAGAGAAGGTCGGCATGAAATAAGGCAAGAGCAAGAAAATCTTGAGAGGAAAAGACAAGCCATTAATGAGAGAATTTTGGAAGTGGAAGCAGGGTTTAATCACTACAAAACAAAACAAGAGAAATTTATTCGCGTCAAAGAACGTCGTCCCATAAAGTTTGAGAAGTCTGAAGAAAAAGGAGATAAAGAGAGCGGTACGGTCGAGGAGCTCGAAACCACAAAGGAATCAAAGAAAGAAAAAAAGGATGATAGAAAGAAGGGGGGGGGCGGTGAAGAAAAAAAAGAAAGTGCTTTACCAAGAGAATCAAAATCTGAAAAAGAAAGTGCGGAAGACAAAAGAAGATGGAGTATAGTTGAGTATCTTAAGGAATGGAACAAGTTTTTAAACAGAACTTATAAAAAAGAAAATGCAATGCCTGTCAATATAGAAGATTTTTTGAAAACAACAGAGATGTCAGAAGATACTAGATTAGACTTTGAAGACTTTAGAGATATCCTTAGGGAATATTTAAAAGTAAAAAAAGCACCCCAAGAACAAGTAAAGCAGTTTGAAGAATGGATGGTAAAGTTTCATGAAAAATATAAGAAAAAGGTGAGTTCAGAAAAATAATTTTATTTTTCATTATGATTAAAAAACAAATTTCAAATCTTTTAAAAGATAACAAGACAAAGGACAAATCTATTGATGATAAGATTGATAATTTACTTAATCAAGTAAAAAGAATAAGGCAGGATATAGTTGAGATAAACAAAAAAGCCGAGAAGAGAACGAGCGAACTTGAAGTAAGATTTAATAATTCAATATCTAAAATTGAGAAACATTTTGATGATTTGGATAGAGCAGAAAAAGAATTTGATAATGAAATAGATAAAATAATTTTAGAACAGGCCGAAGATCTTGCAGAAGAAGAATAATTGTTTTTTATTTTATTAAATTTTTTTTAACGAAACTAATAATATTCTTTTCAGCTCGAGAATAAATCGGGACTAAATTTATTTGTGCCCTCGAGAGGAGTCGAACCTCTATTACGAGATCCGCAATCTCGCGTTCTATCCATTGAACTACGAGGACAAATTAAAGGCCCAGTTTTTTAATTATTATTTCACTTAAACTTATTTGGATTTCCTTTTCCTGAAGAAATTGGATCATAAGGTTTCTTATTCTTTCAGAATCTTCTTTGTTTATTGGAATTGGAATATTTTTTAAGAAAGCCTTTTTAGTTTTAAGATATACCTCAGAAAATCCTTCAAATATCCAAAATCCCTCAAGGTTTTCCCAGCGGAAGATTTCATTATTTACCCTGATTCCTTCTTTTAAAATAGCGCAATAAAGTTCTTCTTTTCCTTTTTGTGAGATAAATAGCAAAAAAATAGCCATTAAAAGGGTCATTACTCCAAAATAGTTTTTTTGCCAAAAAAGATATCCACTCATCACTAATAAAAGAATCAAAGTTCCGACTTGAAAATAAGGACTGGCTATTGGATTTTTAGGAGCTTTCCATTCAAAAAGGGGGATTAAATTGTTATTTGTATTTGTTAAATCTTCTTTTCCCATAGTTTATTTTAAGCATCTGTCTGCTATTTTAGTAGCCCCAAATGCTTCGGGCTTTATTTTTACTTCAAATCCGTTTCCTCTTACCATTCCAACAATTTCTTTTATCATTTCTTTAGTTTCACCAGTTTGTCCTATGTCTGTATGAATTTCAAGGTTTTTATAATTCTTTGGAATTATTTTTAACAATCTTTTTTCTAATTTTTCTCTTAATTTTAACGCAAGAGAAAGTGAAATCATGGTTTCTTCGTATATTCTCGTTCTTAAAGTGTATTTTTTATTATTTTTTGTTTTTTTATAAAAAAATATTCCGCCGTTTCCGATGCGGTGAACAACAATAGCAGTTACAAATTCGGGATTTTCTTTTCCTTCAGAATCGGTTCCTACTATAATACTATAAACACTTTTTAAATCTTGCAAGATGAAATCAACAATACTATTAAGTACATTATCTAAATCTAATTTTCCTTTAGTGGGGCTTTGGAAATGATCAAACATTTATTTTTGTTTATTTTTTATTGCTTCTTGAATTATTTTTTTTACTTCATTTTTATTTGGTTTTTGTTTTTCTGATTTTTTTGCAGTCCTGGATAATTCTTTTAAAGAAATTGGTTTTATCTTAAAAGGAGGGTTGCCCCTTTCGCTTTTCTCTTTTTCTAATATTTTTTTGGTTTCTCCTACACCACTCCAGCGTGCGATTTTTTCTTCAACAAGGGATTTTTTAGTGCAATATCTTTCCCTTGTTAATCTTATAATTTTATCTTTATGAGAAATCGAAGGCGTGTTGAATGGTGGAAGGGTTATAGCTGAAAACGGTCTTGAAGAAACACCGTCAATCATTAATCTCAAATAAATATGCGCTCTTGGAAGGTTAACAAGGTCATTTATTGTAAATTCAGGATAAAATTCTTTTTCTAAAAATTCGGCATCTGCAGCCCCCACCCTAAAACAAATTGGTGTTCCAACATTTCCAAATACCGCATCTCGTACCGTTTCTTCCATCTGAGCGATATATTGATGAGCTAAGATTAAAGCAAGTCTATATTTTCTTGCTTCTGATAGAATAGAAACAAAGGCTTCTGTTGCAAAATTTTGAAATTCATCAACATAAAGAAAAAAATCATTTCTTTGGTCTTCGGGAGTATCAACTCGAGACATAGCGGCGAGTTGAAGTTTTGTTATTAACATTGCTCCGAGCAAGCGCGATGGGTCTTCTCCTATTTTTCCCTTGGAAAGATTCATTATTAATATTTTTTTATTGTCCATTACTTCCCGCATATCAATTTTAGACTTTACTTGCCCAATTATATTTCTTATTAATGGAGCTGAAATAAATTGGCCTACTTTATTTTGAATTGGAGCGACAGCTTCTTCGCGGAATCTATCGGGATATTTAGCAAATTCATTTATCCAAAAAGATTTAATAGTTGGATCGGTTATTTTGTCTACTATTTTTTGGCGGTAATCTTTGTCAGCTAACATTCTGTTGATTCCAAGTAGAGTTGTTCCGGGAACCTCAAGTAAAGCAAGAATAGAATTATTTAATATATACTCCATTCGAGCCGACCAGACATCTGGCCAAATTTTTTTAAAAACTCCCAAAAGTCCAGCCGCGACAAGATGTCTCCAGGAAAAATCAACTTTTTCCATTACATTAAAACCAGTAGGGTATTCGATGTCAGCTGGATTAAAATAAATAACATCGTTTATCCTTGATTTTGGTACAAAGTCTAATATCTCTTCTGCGAATTCTCCGTGAGGGTCAACAATACCAACGCCCCTTCCCGCCTGAATATCTTGAATAGCCATATTTTTTAAAAGAACAGTTTTTCCCATGCCCGTTTTTCCTATAATATACATATGTTGTCTTCTGTCTGGAATTTTTATTCCAAAAACTTGTTCGTTTCTATGATAAATGGCTTTTGCGAAATAAACGATTTCTTTGTTATTTTCGGTATTCTCCATAAAAAATTAAACCCCAAAATGAAAATTATAATATAATTTGCGCTTTTTTTACTTTTTAAAAGCTAATTAATTAAGTAGGTATTTCTGGCGGGGCCCCAGATTTTTTTATTTCTACTCTTGGAATTCCCATTGATGGGGCTACCAATTTTCCGGGCAAGTGGAATACAGTAGCCAGTTCAGCAGTTGACATAAGAAATGGATTTCTATGCCACGGCCATCTTCTGTCAGCATAATATCTATATAATTTCTTTTTTCTAAGCAAAAGCCTTCTTTTTTCAAAAAACCAAGGCATAACTTTTGTTTTTGTTTTATCAACACCAAAACCATTTAAATTCATCGTTGAAAGATTAAGAAAATAACCTATTAAGGTTCCCACTGCGTTTGGGGGGGAGAAAACATCTTTTTTTGCAATATATATAAATCTTATATTAGTTGCGTAGACGTATTTACTTAAGTTTTCTTCAAGTGCTCTTAATACTTCGCTTTCTCCGGGACTTAATTTCATAAGTCCGATATCAAGACCGCTTGGTTTTTCTTGGACTCCTCTTTCTGGTAATGGGACCCCCCTTGCTAATGTATCAACTATGTCCCATGGGGCTTTTGTAACATGTAAACTTTCAAGAGCGCTTCTTGATTTTTCTTCTACCCTTTTCATTATTTTATCAATTTCTTTTTTCGTCTCTGCAATATATGGTGTAAGTTCATCAAGGGTGGGGGCTACTTTTATTTGAATCCAACATTCTTCTCCCTCTCCAAGGTGTGTGGTTAAAAATTCTAAAAGAGTTGCCATTGGATCTGTTTTTTTTTCTGGTTTTGTCATCTCCGTTTCCCAATAATCATAAGTTCTGATTGGATAAAGATCCATCTTGGTTAGTTTTAAATCAGCGCCCCAAATATCATAATTTTCATTAGGAAGTTCTCCAAATTTTTTTACATAATCTTCTGCTTCTACTATTTCTATTTCTGGGTATTGTGCATAAAGGGCTGATTCTACAAGCATTCTTCTGTCTACTGGAGTTTTAATATAAAAATGTACCCCACCCTTTTTTCCAACGATTTCAAAAGAATAATTAGCAGTCCACTGACCATCAAGCCAGTAATGTTTAATCGTTGCTGGCGGGTCATACAATGGCCATATGTTATTAAAAACATTTTCCATCGCCTTTGGGGTTTTTTCGACCTCTGAGGGTAATTTAATCTCAAGAAAAACAAACTTCATCGGTAGCCAATATTTCAATTCCCTTATTGTCCATAAATAAAAATATTTAGCTAGGGGAAAGAGTAAAATGGCTAACCAAAGCCACCAAAAAGAGATAAATATTTTTAAAAACTGATTTATAAAAAGAAAAAAATCAGGCATAACTATAGTTAATGGTGCGTGTCATGAATTAGCTTATTCTACAAATAATATTTTCCATTTTCATCCTTTTTAAAATACTGAAGGTTTAGAATAATCGTATTATCTTTAACCAATCTTTTTTCTTTTACTTTGTCTATAATTTCTTTTCTTGAGAGGGGTTCTTTGTTTTGCTTTAGAATTTCTTCTATTACTTCTTTTACGGTTCCCGTATTGTATCCCCAATCTTTCAAAGCGTAAATACCCCTCCCTACAAGAACAAAATGATCATTTTTAATAAGCTCATTGTGAAGAGTGTTTTCGTGAACTGGATGAGCTAATTTTTCTTCCATTATTTTTGCGAGATCTTTAAAATGCATTGGCTTCTGTTCTTTTTTTAAGACAATATAGGCCTCATCTCTTATACTTTTTGGGTTTACTTCTGGCCAATGAGAGGGGCCGAATTCGCCAAAGGGATTTGCTTCAATTTTTTTCGTTGCTTCAATATATGAGACAACATAGTCTTTGGGAAGTTTTATTCTTAAGATTTTCGGAGTTTCTTTTTGTGAAATTTCAATAATTTCTCCTTCGCTAAAAAGTCTTTTTTCTTTTTCCATTAGATTTACTAAGTGTTCAGCTATTTTTTTAGCATATTTTGGAGCATCATGATTTGTTTTCCAAGAAGAATAAAGGTCTGGAGAATCTGGATGGTAAAAGAATGGTTCCCCAATCTTTAATAAAAAAATAAGGTAGGGTCTATATTGTGGAACAGGTACTAAAGATACTTCAAGCATATCTTCTCTCTTTAGGCCTCCATTATTATCAATAAAAATTTTAATTTTGGTAAATGGTTCTTTTAATTTTAAAAATTTTGGTGATTTTTGGATACTTTCGATTCCCTTGTTTTCAATCTGTCTTACTCTTTCTCTTGTAAGGCCGTATTCTTTTCCAATGCTTTCTAACGTTTCTCTTTCTTTTTCTATGCCGAAACGTCTTTTTAAGATGTCTTGAGTTCTTTCAGGGACGTCTTTTAATATTCCGTCTATGGTTTTTTGATAATCAGCAATTTTAAACATATTTTTTAGTTAAAAAACCAGAAAAAATCATGTTAGTCTAATTTATCATTTTTTCTTTCTCTTGTCAAATATCTTAAAATTTGGTATATTGGGTATGCTTTAAGTACTGGAAAAGCTTATTTTTTAAAAAAGTAATTTTTTATGAGAGAGGAGAAATTTTTAATTAATGGGAAAAATCCTCTTTTTGGGGAGCTCGAAATTAAGGGTTGTAAAAACGCCGCAACTCCAATTATTGCAGCCACTCTTTTAACAAAAGAGCCATGTTTAATTAAAAACGTACCAAGAGTTGAGGACATTTTTAAAATGCTTGAAATTTTGAAAGAGCTTGGAGCCGAAGTTCAGTGGATTGGAGAAAACGAAGTAAAAATTCAAGCAAGAAATATTGATCCCTCAAAAATAAACGAAGATTTGGTGACCGCTTTAAGGTCTTCTGTATTTTTATTTGGCCCCCTTCTTAAAAGATTTGGGAAAATAACTATGCCAAAGCCGGGGGGGTGTATTATTGGGGTTCGTCCTATTGATGCTCATATTGATGGATTTTTGCAACTTGGAGCAGGGGTTGAAATTGAGGGGAATAAGTATACTCTTTTTGCAGAAAAGTTAAACCCATCTAAAATTGTGTTACCCGAATTTAGTGTAACTGCAACTGAAAATATTTTAATGGCAGCGGCTTCTTTGCCGGGAAAAACAACAATAAAAATTGCAGCCATAGAGCCCCATGTTAAAGACTTATCAAAGGTTCTTTCAAAAATGGGAGCAAGAATAAAATGGTTTGACGATCATTCGGTTGAGGTTATTGGGCAAAAGACTTTAAGGGGATTTTCGCATTCTATTATTTATGATTCTGTTGAGGCTGGATCTTTTTTAATTATGGCAGGCCTTGTTAATAATTATAATGTTTTAGGCGGAAGAGAGTTTGCAAGGAAGCTTATTATAAAGAATGTTCTTCTGGATACTCTTGATCTTGTTATTGCAAAACTCAAAGAATTTGGAATAAGAATTAAGAAAGTAAAACAACAAAAAGATGTGAGTGATGTTGAAGTTTTTTCTTCAAGAGAGCTTTTGCCCGTTGCGAAAGTTCAAGTTCTTCCATATCCTGGAATTCCAACAGATTTACAATGCGCTTTTGGGGTTTTAGCCACCCAAAGTCCCGGTGCAACATTAATTCATGATCCTTTATATGAGGGAAGATTACGTTATTTAAATGAACTAAACAGAATGGGAGCTGATGTTGCAGTATTGGATCCGCATCGAGCAATAGTCAATGGTCCTTCTGAGTTCAAGGGAACTAAAATGAAAAATTATGATTTACGTTCTGGGGCTGCTTTATTAATTGCGGCTTTAATAGCGGAAGGAGAAAGCACTATTGATAATATTTATCAGATAGATAGGGGATATGAAAGATTAGAAGAAAGATTACAGAAAATTGGAGCTGATATAAAAAGAATTTCAAAATAATTTTTACTTGATTTAATTCATTTAATTTTGTATCTTGGTTATTATTAATTATTTAATTTAAAGTAATATGGCGAAAATAGGTATTGATCTTGGAACCTGTAATTCAATTGTTTTTTTAAAGGGAAGAGGAATTGCTTTATCAGAGCCCACCGTGGTTGCCGTGGCTGTTGGGGAGAATAAAGTCCTGGCGATAGGAAAAGAGGCAAAAGAAATGATTGGAAGAACCCCCGATTCTATTGTGGCTTATAGACCTCTTAAGGATGGTGTCATTGCTGATTTTAGGATTACCGAGGCGATGTTAAGATATTTTATTAAAAAAACAAAAAGATCATTTTTAACAAAGCCCGAAGTTTTAGTTGGTATTCCAGCTGGTGCGACATCTACTGAAAGAAGAGCAGTCATTGAAGCTACTTTAAAAGCTGGAGCAAAAGAAGCATTTGTTGTTAAAGAACCTGTTTTGTCTGCAATTGGCGCTGGAATTCCCATTAATTCTTCTTCGGGAAATATGATAGTTGATATTGGTGGTGGGACTTCAGAGGTCGCTGTAATTTCGCTTGGAGGCATTGTTTCTGCATCTTCGGTAAGGGTTGGGGGAGATAAAATTGATAAAGCCATTGAAGAATATATTAAAGATAAATATGATCTTGCTATTGGAGAACAAACAGCAGAGAAAATTAAAATTGAAATTGGTTCGGCTTTGCCCCTTGAAGAAGAGAAGAAAATAACAATTAAAGGAAGAAATTTACTTTTGGGCCTTCCAAAGACAATCGAAGTTTCTTCTACTGAAATTTGTGAAGCGATTCAAAGAGAATTATCTGAAATTCTGCAAGGCGTAAAGGAGGTTTTAAAAGAAACCCCGCCAGAAATTTCCGCAGATATAATGGAAAAAGGAATGATAATTGCAGGAGGGGGAGCTATGCTTAGAAAAATAGATGAATACTTTAAATTTCATACCGGAGTTAATGCTCAAATTGCGGATGATCCATTCTTTTGTGTTGCGAAGGGCACGGGAATTGTTCTTGAACATTTAGATACTTACAAAAAAAGCATAATGACAAAGAAAAGATAACGATTTTAAAATTTTAAAATTCAAGGGTGTCCGGTTTCTCCGGCTTTTTTATAAAAAAATAATAAAATAATAACATGAAAATATCTTTTTTCGGAGCAACTAAGGTAGTAACCGGTTCAAACTATCTTCTAGAAATTAAAAAAAATAAAATTCTAATTGATTGTGGACTTTTTCAGGGCCCCCCAGAGTTAGAAGAAAAAAATAAACAACCCTTTCCATATAATCCCAAAGAAATAAATTCAGTTATTTTAACCCATGCCCATCTTGATCATGTAGGAAGATTACCAATGCTAGTTAGAGATGGATTTTCTGGAAAAATTTTCGCAACTCCTCCAACAATTGATCTTTCAAAGCTAATTTTAAGAGATGCATTCGAAGTTCAAGAAGAAATGCTTTTTTCTGAAGAAGACCTCGAAAGGGTTTTTAGTCTTTTTGAGCCAGTTGAATATCATCAGAAAAAAATCATAAATGGCGAGAATAATAATGAAGTTTACTTTAAATTTCTTGACGCTGGACATATATTGGGATCTGCTATAGTTGAAATTTTTGCGGAAAACAAAAAAATAGTTTTTAGCGGCGATTTAGGAAATCCCCCTGTTCCCTTAATAAAAGCAACAGAATTTCCTTCTTCGGGTGATTATGTAGTAATTGAATCCACCTATGGAAATGAAGCGCATAAAGAACTTTTAAAGAGAAAAGATCTGCTTGAGGATACAATTGAAGAAACAATTAAAAACAAGGGAGTTTTAATGGTGCCCGCTTTCGCTCTTGAAAGGACCCAAGAGCTTTTATATGAGTTAAATGAACTTGTTGAAAATAAAAGAATTCCAAGAATTCCTATTTTTGTTGATAGTCCTCTGGCGATAAGGTCAATTGAGGTTTATAAAAATTATGAAAGATATTATAATAAAGAAGCGGCATATCTTTTAAAGACGGGAGACAAAATATTTGATTTTGATGGATTAGTTTTTGCAAAGAGCGTTGAAGAATCAAAAAAAATTAACGATATTCCACCTCCTAAAATTATTATTGCAGGCTCTGGGATGTCAACAGGCGGAAGAATTTTGCACCACGAAAAAAGATACCTTTCCGATCCCAGGAACACTTTTTTAATAATTTGTTATCAGGTTGAAGGTACCCTTGGAAGAAAAATTGCCGATGGTTCAAAAGAGGTTGAAATTATGGGTGAAAAAATTCCTGTTCTTGCTAAAATAAAAAAAATTGAAGGTTATTCCGCGCACGCTGATAAAAATATGCTTTTCAGGTGGCTTTACTCAATAAAGAGCAGTGCCCAATTAAAGAACGAACATTTAATAAAAAAAGTTTTTATAACGCACGGAGAAAAAAAACCCGCAGAAAGTTTTGCTAGCCTTGTTAAAGATAACTTGGGACTTGAATGTGAAACCCCAGAATACAAGGATTCTTTTGAGATATAATTTTTTAAAATTAATATTAATTCACAGAAGCGATGATTTAATTTGACCAGTTATAGCTATTTTGCCACCCTAGCTCAATGGTAGAGCAATCGCTTCGTAAGCGATAGGTTGTCGGTTCAATCCCGACGGGTGGCTCTTAAAGTTATTTTGACTAATATTCTAAATTTTGTTAGAAATAATTCTTATGAGTATTGAGATTATTTACAAAAAGATTGAGATATTAGAAAAAGAAATCCCGCAATTGCGGGACTGCCTTTGATGGAGAATTTTTAAAAAAGAAAATAAAAGAATTAAATGAATTAAAAGAATTTTTTGAAGTTGCAGGGGAAGATAAGAAAATAGAAAGAGAAATTGAAGAGAGAATAGAGAAAATAAAAAAAGAAATAGATGAAAAGAAGATAGAAAAAATTTTTAGTGGAAAATACGACAAAAGTAACGTCTTCTTTTCAATTTATTCAGGAACTGGCGGTAAAGACGCCGAAGATTGGGTAAAAATTCTTTACAGAATGTATCAGCGCTTCTTTTCTAGAAAAGGATTTCAGGCAAAAGAACTTGATAAATTACAAGGAGAAGGAGGAATTAAATCAGTTACTTTAAAAGTAAAAGGAAAGTATGCTTTTGGCTGGCTTAAAGGAGAAAATGGTGTTCATCGCTTGGTAAGGATCTCTCCTTTTTCAGCAAAAAAACTTCGTCATACCTCTTTTGCTCTTGTTGAAGTTTTGCCAGAAATTGAAGAAAGTGAAATTGATATTAAAGACAGCGACATTAAAATAGAAACTTTTAAAGCTTCCGGCGCGGGAGGACAATATGTTAATAGGCGAGAAAGCGCAGTAAGGATAACTCACTTGCCTACTGGGATTTCAGTATCATGTCAGTCAGAAAGATTACAAGGAGAGAATAGAAAAACCGCTTTATCTATGCTTGAGTCAAAATTGTTTAGCTTAAGTGAGTACCAAGCAAAAGAAGTTGCAAAAAAAGAAAGAGGAGAGTATAAAGAAGCAAAGTGGGGAAACCAAATAAGAAGTTATATTTTTCATCCTTACAAGCTTGTCAGGGATGAAAGGACCGGTAAAAAAACATCTAAGCTTGAGGATGTGTTAGATGGTAATTTAGATAATTTTTTGAATTAGAAAGCAGAAGGTAGAGGGCGGAGATTAGTATTAAATTATTAACAATAAGATATGATATATTTTAATAATGTTACCAAGATATTTTCAAATGACTGCGTAGCTTTAAATGACGTTAGTTTTGGTATTTCAAAAGGTGAATTTGTTTCTCTTGTTGGAAAATCAGGCGCTGGAAAAACAACGCTTTTACATCTTTTGTTGGCTCAAGAAAAACCGACGGAAGGAGATATTGTTTTTGAAGAGATTAGTGTTCCAAGAATAAGCGATAAATATCTGCCCTATTATAGAAGAAGAATTGGATTTGTTCATCAAGATTTTAAGCTACTTCCCCAGAAGAATGTTTTTGAAAATGTTTCTTTTGCTCTTGAAATTTTTGGAAAAAGCGATAGTGAAATTAGAAGAATCGTTCCCCAGGCCCTTGACCTTGTTGGGGTTTTAGAAAAGAAAAATAATTATCCCGCAGAACTTTCAGCTGGCGAACAACAAAGAGTGGCTATTGCAAGAGCAATTGTTACCCAGCCGAAATTTTTAATAGCCGACGAGCCAACCGGTAATTTAGACGTTTTTACCACAAAAGAAATTATAAAATTATTTTTAAAAATTAATCAGTTAGGAACAGGGGTTCTTCTTGCCACCCACAACAAAGAAGTAGTTAACGTAATCCAAAAGAGGGTGATTGTTTTAGAAAAAGGAAAACTTATAAGAGACGAACAAAAAGGAAGATATTATTTATAATTTGACAGTTGGTTAAAATTATTATAAAATAATAGAGATTTAAAATACTAAAATAAAATTATTTAAGGATTAAAATTATGTCTCAAAATTTGTTAAGAATATTTAGATTCGGTTTAAGAGAAATCTCAAGAAATTTTGGGATTTCAGCGGGAACAATTTTTGTAATGTTTATTGTTTTGTCTTTACTTGGGGGAGTTTTGTTTATGAACAAAGTCAGTAATAACCTGGTAACTACCCTTGAGAAAAAAGTAGATGTTAGTGTTTATTTTAAAAACGAAACTAAAGAAGAAGAAATTTTATCTTTACAAAAAAGAATAGAAAAATTTCCTGAAGTTCAAGAAGTTGATTATGTTTCAAAAGAAAAGGCTCTTGAAAATTTTAAAGAGACCCATAGCGATAATAATCTTTTAATGGAAAGTTTAAATGAGGTTGGAGAAAACCCACTTCCTGCTTCTTTAAACATAAGAGCAAAAGACACTGCAGCCTATGCTAGTATTGCAAATTTTCTTGAAAAAGGAGAATTTAAAGATTTGATAGAAAAAATTAACTGGAAAGAAAACCAATCAATTATTGAAAGGCTTTTTACCATTTCAAGAACAGTTAAAAAAGGCAGTCTCTTAGTTACGTTGATTTTAGTTTTTATTGCGATAATTGTAATTTTTAATACAGTACGTCTTGCTATATTTTCAAGAAAAGAGGAAATTGAAACAATGAAATTAATAGGTGCTACTAATTGGTTCGTAAGGGGTCCCTTTTTAATTGAAGGAATTTTAATTGGACTTTTGGGCGGGGTTTTAGCTTTTCTAGCGTTTTTGGGAACAGATTTTTTATTATTACCAAAAAGTCTTGGATTTTTTGGAGAACTTGGTGTTTTAAATTTTTTTGAAAGTAATATTTTATTATTACTTTTAATTCAAATAGTGGGAGGAATCTTTCTTGGCGCTTTATCAAGCTTTATTGCGACTCAAAAATATTTAAAGATATAATTTTCTTTTTAAATAAACATTCTCATTTTAGATAACCAAAAAACTTATTTGGGGATTTTGAACTTTGAAAGGCGTTGAAAGATTTTTTGAAAAGCATTATATTTATAACAGTCATTAAAAAATAATTGCGGGATCGTCTAATGGTAGGACGCCAGGTTCTGGCCCTGGTAATTGGGGTTCGAATCCCTATCCCGCAGCAAAAAAATTATGATTTATCTCTTTTTTTATTTTTCACTTTTCTTGACACAAAAATTTTCTTGAAATAAAATAAAAATAAACATGAAAAAATTGCAAAAAAAAGACACTGCCCTTACAGTAATTGAAATGTTAATTGCAATAGGGATTTTTTCAATCATAATGGGCATTCTTGTTTTAAACTTTGAAAATTCAAGAAAGTCTTCTCGAGACTCTGTAAGATTGTCAGACATCCAAAGGATTGCAGATATGCTTGAAAATTATTACCTTAAAAACAAAAATACTTATCCAGTAGTTTCTGGAAAGGTTACAATTCACAGTAAAGACAATTCTGATTGGACGAGCTTGAAAAACACTCTTAATCAAGGCATTCTTCCGGTAGATCCGCTTGCGAATACCACTTATTATTACACTTATTGTGTTGACAACGCTTCGGTAGCCACTCAATATGTTCTTATGGTAAGATTAGAGACGTCAAATAGAGTAGTTGTTGAGAGGGGCCATAGGGGAACTTTAGGGGGTTGCGATTGTAGTACGTCGGGAAGCGAAACAACACCGCCCTATCTTTACTGCCTTCATAGTCCATAATAAATTTTATTGTTGTATTTATAAAAAAAAACAAAAATTCATAAATAATCTATGAGAGATCTTGACTCGATAAATAAACTTTTATAAAATAACTATAATATAAATTATAGAAAAGGTCGAAAGAAAAAAAATAAAAAAATTAAAAAGGTAATTTAATTAATAATAAAAAATTATGAAAAGCAATAGAGCATTTACATTGATTGAGTTATTGGTTGTTATTGCAATTATTGCAATTTTAGCAGCTATTGTTTTGGTAAGTTTGAGCAGTGCGCAGAACAGGGCAAAAGATGCAAAGATACAAGCTACATTGAATCAGTTAAGAAATCAAGCTCAAATAATCGCAAGCGAGAGTACGAGTGGGACCGATTATAGTAACGTTACCTCGGGTAATTCTAACATTTCAAGACTTTATAATGATTTGATTTCGACCTCAGGAGGAGCAAGCTATGTCGTGATTACTAGTAATGCTAATGGTTATTGTGCGAGCGCAAGGTTGGTAAGCAACACATTAAGATATTGGTGTGTAGATAGCGATCTTAATTCAAACGAAACAAACGCAGCTTGTACATCACCTACTTCAAGATGTAGATAATAATCTTTGAAAGAAAAGCTCCCGATTTTTTTCGGGAGCTTTTCTATTTGACAATAAAATCAATTTTTTTTATATTGATTACATAAAAAAATTAACAATTTTTAAGATTATTAAAAATTATGAATTTAATTCCAACCGTTATAGAAAAATCATCGCAAGGTGAAAGAGCATATGATATTTACTCGCGTCTTTTGAAAGAGAGGATTATTTTTTTGGGCGGAGTTATTGATGACCATATGGCAAATTTGGTTATTGCCCAGCTTTTGTTTTTGGATAGCCAAGATTCAAAGCGCGATGTAAAACTTTATATTAATAGCCCAGGGGGTTCTGTTACAGCAGGACTTGCAATTTACGACACAATGCAGTATATAAAATCTGATGTTTCAACAATTTGTGTTGGGATGGCAGCGTCTATGGCAGCGGTTTTACTTGCCGCCGGGAAAAAAGGAAAGAGATTTATTTTGCCAAATTCTGAAGTTTTGTTGCATCAGGTGATGGGGCAGGCAGGAGGGCAGGCAGTTGAAATTGAAATTTCAGCAAAACACATTATTAAAATTAAAGATAGGTTAAATAAAATTATTTCAAAACACACAGGCCAGCCGTTGAATAAAATTGAAAAGGACACTGACAGAGATTTTTATTTAGATGCTGAGCAATCAAAGGAATATGGGGTTGTTGATGAGATAATTAAGAAATAAAATTATCTTAAAACTCAAATCCAATAATTCAAAACCATATTTTAAATGTGAAATCTGACCACCTTGAAAATGCATTTGAGATTTGACATTTGGATATTGGATATAGGATTTGACATTTGAATTTTGATTATGCAAGTAAAAATTGAAGATTTACCAAAATCTAAAATAAAAATAAAAATTCATTTGTCAGGCGAGGAGTTCTCGCCTTATTTAGATATTGCTTCAAAAGAAATTTCAAAGAATTTAAACATTCCTGGATTTCGGCCTGGAAAAGCTCCAAGAAAATTGGTGGAAGAGAAGGTTGGAAAAGACAGAATTATGGAAGAAGCAGCGAATATTGCTTTAAATAAAATTTTTCCAAAAATTTCAAAAGAAAAAAATATTAATATAATTGGACAACCCCAGGCCCAAATAGATTTTCAAAAAATAAGAGAAAGTGGAGATTTTTCTTGCGAGGTTGAGGCTACGATTTTGCCCAAAATAGAACTTCCTGACTGGAGAAAAATTGCAAAAGAAACAGAAAGAAAGGCTATAAAAGTTGAAGATAAAGAAGTTAAAGAAGCTATTTTTTGGCTCCAAAAATCAAGAGCAAAATTTTCAAGAAAACTTACCTCCGCCCTTAAAGGGGACCAAATTGATATTGATTATGAGATAAGGCATAATGGTCTTAAAATTGAGAACGGAGATGTTAAAAATCAGAAGATTATTATTGGAGAAAACAGGCTTTTGCCAGAATTTGAAAAAAATCTTATTGGATTAAAAGAAGGAGATATAAAAAATTTTTCCTTAAAGTGTCCTGAAAATTTTTGGAAAAAAGATTTACAAAATAAATTACTTGATTTTACAGTGAAGGTGAATGGAGTTTTTAAAGTAGAAATTCCAGAACTAAATAATGATTTTGCAAAATCTTTGGGAAATTTTTCTGATGTCAAAAAATTAGAAGACAATATTAAAAATGGAATTAAAATAGAAAAGGAAGAAAGCGAAAAAAGAAGATGGCAGGAATCAGTTTTGGAAAATATTGCAAAAGAAGCAGAAATAGAAGTACCAGAAATTTTAATTGAAGAGCAAAAAAACCAGATGCTTGAGAATTTAAGAAATACGGTTGAGGAGCAAGTTGGGATTTCTTTTGAAGAGCACTTGGCGCGTCTTAAAAAAACAAAAGAAGAGCTTGAAAAAGAAATTTTAAAAGATGCTGAAACTAAAGTAAGAATATTTCTTTGCCTTTATGAGATTGCAAAAAAAGAGAAAATTGAGGTTAAAGAAGAAGAACTTAATAGAGAACTAAAACAAATAGAAAACAATTATCCCCAGATGATACAAGAAGTTAAAAGAAACCAAGGTGAAGAAGGGTTTAAAAACTTTATTAAGGAGAAAATTCTTGAAAAAAAAGTTGTAAAATTAATCTACCAAGCTGGACACTAAAGAAGAACCAATCATTTCTTCTGGTGGATTTAGTCCTAAATATTCTAAAATTGTCGGAGCGATGTCAAAAAGAAATCCGCCCGGCTTTTCTAATTTATCTAAATTTTTTTCTTCAAAAAAATCATTTTTGAATTTTGGGTCTACTAAGTAAAAAGGTACTGGGTTTGAAGTGTGTTCTCCTAGTATTTGACCGGTTGAAGTAATCATTTCTTCAAAATTTCCATGATCGGCAGTGATTATAGATATATATCTACCTTCGGCTGTTTTTAGTATTTCACCCACACAACTGTCTAATATTTCGGCTGCCTTAATTGAGGCCTTAATATTTCTTGTATGTCCAACCATATCTGCGTTTGCAAAATTAATTAAAATAAAATCATAGATCTCCTTTTCTATTTCACTACATACTCTTTGAGTAATATCCAGCGCTTTCATTTCAGGACTTTTATCATAGAAAGGACCGCCACTGGATGGAATTAAAACTCTTTCTTCTTTCTCAAAAGGCTCTCTTTTAAGGCCATTGAAAAAATAAGTTATATGAGCATACTTTTCTGTTTCTGCTATTCTAAATTGAGAAAAACCAGCATCCGAAATAACCTTTCCTAGGGGGCTTTCAACCTTTGGGGGTTCGTAAGCAACAATAACCTTATCATTCTCTATAACTTTTGTCATTGTTACAAAAAAAATGTTATCTATTTTTTTTCTTTCAAACTCAGAAAAATTATCTTCTACAAAGGCTTGAGTAAGCTCCTTTGCCCTATCTTCTCTAAAATTAAAAAATATAACAGCATCATTATCGCGTATTTGACCATCTTCGTCTATGAGAACAGGCGATATATATTCATCGGTAATATCTTGATTATAAGACGATTGTAGATACATAATTGGATCACTTGCCCTTTCATATTCGTTTCCCTTACCGACAATACAGTTGTATGCTTTTTCAATTCTTGACCAGTTTTTATCTCTGTCCATTGAATAATATCTTCCGCAAATAGTTGCAATTGTTCCTATTCCCTGAAAAGTCATTCTTTCTTTAAGTCCCGCAAGAAACTTTGCTGCTTCTGTTGCGATAGAATCTCTACCATCAGTAAAAATATGCAAGTAAACTTTTTTTATCCCTTCTTTTTTTGCAAATTCTAAGAGCGCGTATAAATGATCTATATAGCTATGGACAGAGCCAGAGGAAACTAGTCCCATTAAATGAAGCCTTGAGTTGTATTTTTTTATATGATCTCTTGCTGCCAAAAACGCTGGATTTTGAAAAAAATAACCATTTTGAATTTCGTTTGAAATACGAGGCAGATATTGATAAATTATTTTTCCAGAACCAATTGTTAGATGGCCAACCTCGCTATTTCCTTCTTCCCACCAAGGAAGTCCCACATTTATTCCAGAGGCGTGTAGGGTTGTTGCAGGATAGTGCCCCTCTACGTATTTTAGGTTGGGAATATTTGCTTGCGCAGGAGCATTTCCTTCATTAAATGGCCCTATGCCCCACCCATCAAGAATTATAAGAATAACTTTTTGCATATAGAGTAATCGTGAATATTACGAATATTAAAAAAGTATAAAAACAAGATTAATCCCCAAAAAGAATAATTACTAATATTAGTCATCTTAGGGGACTGAACATTACATATTCAACAAGGATTTATTCGGGGGAGTCCATAAATTAAAATTTATATTATATATACCCGACAGACAAACATTATTAAATTACTTTTATATTTTTTTATTCCTCGTTTTTTGTTATTTTTTTGTTATTGTTCGTTCTTTGAGATTTGTCTTTCTTCAACCTTAATTTTCCACCCATTCCAACCTTCATTTTTTCAACCCCTATTATTAGATTACTCCTATTATATCTTTTTGACAAACCAGGGTCAATATGATAAATTTATTAATACGTTCATTTGTCTTTAATAAATAGCTAACAGAAAAAATATTAACTTTTTGGTTATATTTTTAATGTTTTTATGAAATATGTCAGAGTATTTACTTTTATTAATTGGAGCGGCATCCCTCGGGATTGGCGCTATTTTAGGTTACTTTGCTCGCCAAAATATTGCTAAATTTCAAGCGGGATCTATCGAAGAAAGAATTCAGCATAAAATTGACGAAAGTAAAAGACAGGCTGAAAATATTTTACTTGAGGCAAAAAAGAAAGCGCTTTCCCTTACAGAGTCTTCAAAGAAAGAGCTTATTAAAAAGCAAGAGTCTTTATTGTCGCTTGAAAAAAACCTTGAGAGAAAACAAGGTATTTTAGAACAAAAATCAATAGATCTAAGAAAGCGCGAGAAAGAAATTAGACAAGAGAGAGAAGAAATAGAGAGTTTAAAAAGAAAGATTTCAGAAATTATAGAAAAAAAGAGAGAAGAGCTTGAGAAAATTTCAGGTATTTCAAAAGAAGAGGCAAAAAGGGAAATTATTAATGAAATCGAAAAGGAATATAAAGAAGAGATAGAGCAGAAAATTTCAAAGCTGGAAAAAGAAGGAGAAGAGAAACTTAAGGAAAAAACCAAAGAGATTTTAGCTTTTTCCGTCCAAAGAGGGGTTTCTAATATTTTAGAAGACCTTACCGTAACATCTGTTTCTTTGCCGGATGACGAAATTAAAGGAAGAATTATTGGAAAAGAGGGAAGAAATATTAAAGCTTTTGAAAATGCTACAGGGGTTGAAATTATTGTTGATGAAACCCCAAATGTTGTTTTCTTATCTTCTTTTGACCCACTAAGAAGAGAGGTTGCAAAAATTGCCCTAGGAGAACTTATTAAAGATGGAAGAATACAACCAGCAAGGATTGAAGAGATTGTTAAAAGAATAGAAGAGAAAATGCCAGAGAAAATTCAAAAAATTGGAGAAGATGTTTGTCATGAGCTTGAAATTTTTGGACTTGACCCAAAACTTTATCAGCTTCTTGGAAGATTAAAATTTAGGTCAAGTTTTGGTCAAAATGCCCTAGATCATAGTATTGAAGTTGCTTATATTGCAAGGACGATTGCTGAAGAAATAGGGGCAGATTCTAAAATTGCCAAAAAGGCTGGACTTTTTCATGACATTGGAAAGGCAGTTGATTGGGAAATAGAAGGATCTCATACTGAAATTGGAATTAGGATTTTGAAAAAATTTGGAGTTGAGGAAGAAGTAATAAAGGCCATTCAGAGCCATCATGAAGAATATCCTTATGAGACAATTGAATCAGTTATAGTACAAACAGCAGACGCGATATCAGCTGCAAGGCCAGGCGCAAGAAAAGGGAACGCTGAAGATTATTTAAAAAGGATAGAAGAACTTGAAAAAATAGCAAAAGAATTTGAAGAAGTTAAAGATGCTTATGCGATTGAGGCGGGAAGGGAATTACGTGTTTTTGTAAAAAGCGATGAGGTTGATGATTTTGGAGCTAAAAAATTAGCGAAAGAGATTGTAAGGCGGGTAGAAGAAGAAATGCAGTATCCCGGAGAGATTAAGGTTAATGTTATTAGGGAGACAAGGGTAATAGAATACGCAAAATAATTTTTTAAAGTCTTTTTTAAATATTTTAACTCGATCGATGATTAGGAGTCTTTTTAAACATAAAACAAAAAATATTACCTCTGCCGCCATTATTTTATTGGTGGCTACTTTTTTAGCAAAAATTACAGGACTTTTAGAATATAGAGTTTTAATAAACTATGTTAGGGTGGGTAGGGGTCTTGATATATTTTTTGCAGCTTTTAAGATTCCAGATTTTCTTTTCAACATTTTAATAATTGGCTCATTGTCAAGCGCTCTAATTCCTGTTTTTGCCGAATACTGGCAAAATAAATCTCAAAAAGAAGCATGGAATCTTTTTAATAATATCTTGTGGACCTTTTTAGCCATTATAGCTATTTTGGGATTTTTACTATTTATTTTTACGCCCCAATTAATGAGGGTCGTAGTTCCTGGATTTAAAGGAGAAGATATGCGGATGGTAGTTTTGCTTACAAGAATAATGTTTTTGTCTCCTTTAATTTTGACTATTTCTAATATTTTTGGCGCTGCTTTACAATACTTTTCAAAATTTCTTGTATATTCTTTTGCTCCAATCCTATATAATCTTGGGATAATATTTGGGGTTTTATTCTTTTATCCAAGGATGGGCCTTGTGGGATTAGCATGGGGGGTTATCTTGGGAGCTTTTTTACATCTTTTAATTCAAATTCCGGCTGTATTTTTGTCTGGTTTTAAACTTAGACCTGCTTTAAATTTAAAAGAAAAAGGATTAAGAAAAATTGTAAAACTTGCCCTTCCAAGAACAATTGGAGTTGCCGCTACCCAAATAAACACTATAGTAATTACCGCAATAGCTTCTTTACTTAGCGTGGGATCAATTGCTATTTTTAATTTGTCAAATGATCTTCAATTTTCATTGGTTTCTTTATTTGGGCTTTCTTTTTCAATAGCGGCCTTTCCGTCTCTTTCAAAAAGTTTTTCTCAACGTAAAAAAGAACAATATATTAAAAAGTTTACATCAACTTTTTCTCAAATTATTTTTTTTGTTATGCCACTTTCTTGTTTATTTTTTATATTAAGAGCACAAATTGTAAGGATTATTTTTGGAGTAAGTAATTTTACTTGGCAAGATACCAGACTTACCGCAGCTTGTCTTGGGGCATTTTCTTTATCTATTTTTGCCCAGAGTTTAATTCCTCTAATATCTCAATCATTTTACGCGAGACAAAACACCAAGAGACCCGTTCAGATTAATGTAATTTTTATTTTTCTAAACATTATTTTGTCTTTTTCTCTTGTCTGGGGGTTTTTACACTTCAAGCCCTTGCAGGTATTTTTTGAGTCTTTATTGAAAATTGAAGGAGTAAAAGGCTCTGCAATAATAATGTTGCCAGTTGCTTTTTCTGTTTCGGCTATTTTAAATTTTATTTTTCTATTATATTTTTTTAAAAAAGAAGTTAAAAATCATTGGGAGTTTGAATTGCGCAATTCTTTTTTGAGAATTTTTTTACTTTCGATCATCTGTTCAATCATCTGTTTTGGACTTTTATATCTTTTTGCTCCAATTTTTGGTTTAAGAACGTTTTTTGGGGTTTTTATGCAGGCTTTTCTTTCCGGCGGGGCTAGTATTGTTTTCTATCTTTACTTTGCAAAAAAGCTTAAATTTCCAGAGTATAAGTTAATTACGAGCGCCCTATTTAAAAAGGTGTCTCATCATGTTGTTGAGGTTGAGGTAAATCTTTAAAAATATGAAAAAGAAAAAATTATTTATTTTAAGGTTAGTCTTTGGTGTTTTGGTTTTCTTGGTTGCATTTTCAATGATTTTGGGGTTAATCGTTCCCCTTTTAAGATCAGGATAAGAGGTATTTTTAATTGAAATTTTTATTCTTTTTTGCTAAAATTATCTATTATAGCATTTTATTTAAAAGTCCCCTTTGGACTTTTAATTATTGATTTTAAATATGGAAATTACGTGGTACGGTCATTCTTTTTTTGAGATTCAGGGCAAAACACCCCAGGGTAAAGTGGTGATTGCAATTGACCCGTTTGACAAAAAAATAGGCATTAAACCCAAGAGAACCAGGGCAAATATATTGCTTTTATCTCATAGTCACCACGATCACGCCAATAAAGATATTGTTTTGGGGATAAAATCAGAAGAAAAAGAAAATCTTCCATTGATAATAGATGAACCTGGAGAATATGAGGTTAGGGGTGTTAAAATAAGGGGTATTTTTTCTTTTCATGATAAAAATAAAGGCCGGGAAAGGGGAGAAAATACAATTTTTTTGATTAACATAGAAAACATTACAATTTGCCACATGGGAGATTTTGGAGAGGGAGAACTTTCTAATGATCAAGCAAAAGAAATAGTAGGGGCTGATATTCTTTTGATACCCGTTGGCGGAAAGTTTACAATCTCGGGAAAAGAGGCCGCAAAGATAGTAAGTCAGATAGAGCCCAAAATTGTAATACCAATGCATTATAAAACAAAAGGCGTGAACTTAGAAATTGATAGCGAGAAAGACTTTTTAAATTTTATAGGCGTGAAAGAGAAAGAAAAAGTTAAGAAAATTAAACTTCAAAAAAGCGAACTTGAAAAAAAAGAAGGAACCGAAGTAGTATTAATGGAAATTTCATAAATTTTCAAAGATGTCTTTTATAAAGAAAATAAGAAAGAAGCCAGAAAAAGAAAAACTGAAGATTCTTTGGATTTCTACGACGGTTATGGGGATATTTTTAATAATATTTTGGGTTTTTTACTTAAAGTTTTCATTAAAAAAAATAGATTTTAAAAACCTTCCCTTGCCAACCATTAATACCCAAGATTTTAAAAAGGCTAAAGAAGATTTTCAGAAAATCGAAGAGGAAATGAAAAAGATAGAAGAGCTTCAGCAATCCCTGAAAAGTTTTTCGGAATCAATCCCCCCCGAAAAGCCAACAGAAACTTTACCCGAAAATTCGGTAGAAATTTCACCCACTTTTTAAGATAAAGAACCAACTTAAAATCATATGGCAATTCAAAAACGAGAAATTACAGAAGAAATACAAGAATCTTATCTTGATTATGCAATGTCAGTTATTGTTTCGCGCGCCCTTCCAGATGTTTGTGATGGTTTAAAACCAGTACAAAGAAGAATTCTCTATGCAATGTGGGAAGAAGGATTGCGCCATAATGCTAAATTTAGGAAATCAGCAACTGTGGTTGGGGCTGTTTTGGGACGTTATCATCCCCATGGCGATACTGCGGTTTATGACGCTCTAGCCAGAATGGCCCAAGATTTTTCTTTGAGGTATCCATTAATTGATGGTCAGGGAAATTGGGGAAGTATCGATGGAGATAGTCAGGCCGCAATGCGTTATACAGAATGTCGTCTATCAAAGATTGGAGAAGAAATGCTTGCCGATATTGAAAAAGAAACTGTAGATTTTATTCCAAACTATGACGGCACAAGAAAAGAGCCAAAAGTATTGCCGTCTCCTTTACCGCAGCTTTTATTAAATGGATCTATAGGAATTGCCGTTGGAATGGCAACCAATATTCCTCCTCATAATATTGGGGAGGTATGCGATGGACTTATTTATCTTCTTGAGAACGAGGATGCAAAAACAGAAGAGCTTTTTCAGTTTATTAAAGGCCCAGATTTTCCAACTGGCGGTTTAATTTTTGATAAAAAAGCGATAATTAATGCTTATGAAGTCGGCAAGGGACCCATTTTAACAAGGGGAAGGGCAGAAATTATTGAAAAGAAACAGGGAATTTTTGAAATTGTAATTACAGAAATCCCCTATGGGGTTCAAAAATCTTCGTTACTTGAAGAAATGGCAAACCTAGTAAGAGATAAAAAAATTAACGGGGTAAAAAATATTAGAGATGAATCTGATAAGGAAGGAATGCGTATTGTTGTTCAATTAAAAAGGGAATCTCAACCACAAAAAATCTTGAATCAGCTTTTTAAATGGACCTCTCTTGAAAGAGTTTTTCATTTGAATATGGTAGCACTTGAGAACGGAATAGAACCCAAGACACTTTCTTTAAAAGAGGTAATGGAGGACTTTTTATTACATAGGAAAGAGGTTGTGAGAAGAAGAACTGAATATGACCTAAGAAAGACCAAAGAAAGAATTCATATTTTGATTGGTCTTAAAAAAGCTCTTTTAAATATTGATGAAGTAATCGCTACAATTAAAAAATCTAAAGACAGGGAAAATGCTAAAAATAATCTAATAAAAAGATTTAAATTTTCTGAAATTCAAGCCAATGTAATTCTAGAGACAAAACTTCAAGTTTTAGCAAAACTAGAACGTGAAAAAATAAATCAAGAGCTTGAAGAAAAAAAGAGGTTGGCAGAAGAATTAAAAGCCATTTTAGAAAAGCCCAAAGGAATTGATAGGGTTATTCAAAAAGAGCTTAAAGAAGTAAAAGAAAAATACGGTGATAGAAGAAAAACCGAACTTATTACACAAAAAATAGGAGAGTTTAAGGAAGAAGATTTAGTTCCCGAAGAAGATAATATTTTAATTATGACAGAAGGGGGATATATAAAAAGATTGTCACCCTCCGTTTTTAAAACACAAAAAAGAGGTGGGACTGGAGTTTTGGGTCTTATGCTTCGGGAAGAAGATAAAGTTAGCCAATTTTTGTTTTTAAATAGCCACGATCAAATTTTATTTTTTACTAATTTAGGAAAAGTATTTAAAATCCCCGCCTATGAAATTCCCGCATCAGAACGTCAAAGCGTTGGCAAGGGGATATTAAATTTTCTTGATTTTTCTTCTGATGAGCACGTAACATCAATCGTAAATTTAGGGAAAGAAAAAGGACAGTCTTTTGTAATGGTAACAGAAAATGGAATCATCAAGAAAACGGAAAGCAAAGATTTTGAAGTAGTAAGGAGATCGGGTTTAAGGGCTATAAATCTCAATGAAAAGGACAAACTTGTTTTTGTGAAATTAAGTCAAGAAAAAGATGAGATTTTAATAGCATCATCTGGAGGGAACGTAATTAGGTTTAGAGAAAAAGATGTTAGAAAAATGGGGAGAAGCGCCACTGGAGTGACCGGTATACGGTTTAAAAACAAAAATGATCCCGAGAAGGTAGTTGGAATGGAGATTGTACCCAAAGATAAAAAAGACCAAAAAAAGATGTATCTTTTGACTTTAAGTGAAAATGGATTTGGTAAAATGACAGATATTAATAAGTTTAGATTACAAAAAAGGGGTGGCAAAGGTATTATAGGGATGAAGATTACAAAAAGAACCGGAAAATTGGCAAAAACTTTTCTAATAAAAGACGAGGAGGAATTGCTTGTTATATCAGAAAAGGGACAGACCATAAGAACTCAAATAAAAAGCATTAGAGTTCTTGGCAGGGCATCGCAGGGTGTAAGAATTATTAAGCTTAAGAAAGAAGACAGGGTTGTCTCTGCTATTGCTTTTTAGTAAATGATTTTTATAATTATATAAGATAGTTATTTTTTGAAAATTATGGATTTTGGTAGTCAATCTTCGGGAACGGGTGGATTTTTATCTCCCAAGAAAATTATAAAAGATATTGGAATTATAAAAGAAGGGGCGAGAGTTGCTGATTTTGGTTGTGGGCATGGATATTTTACCCTACCTCTTTCTGATGAGATTGGGGAGAAGGGGACAGTTTTTGCAATAGATATTTTACCAAAGGTGTTAGACGTAATTTCTTTAAAAGCAAAAGTAGAAGGAAGAGAAAATATTACGATTAAAAGATGTAATCTTGAGAAAGAAAAAGGGTGTGATGTTGAGGAAAATTCTTTAGATGCTATTTTTATCGTTAATCTTCTTTTTCAAACAGAAAAAGATGAAATAGTAATTCGAGAAGCAAAAAGGCTTCTTAAAGACGATGGAAGGATTGTTTTTATAGAGTGGCGACCCGATGCCCCCTTTGGACCCCAAGGAAAAAGAATAGAAAAAGAAGATGCAATAAAAATGTTTAATAAAGAGAATTTTAAGTTAGAAAGAGAATTTCCAACAGATAATTATCATTACGGTTTAATTTTTTTAAAAAATAAATTTTATGAAAAAAAATAAAAAGATAAACCCCACTAAAAGATTATTACTTTTTTGGTCCGTTTTATTTTTATTAATATCACCCATTATTTCAAACGCCGTAACTGTAACAATATCTTCAGTTATCACCAATACAGATGTTGGTCAGTTAATTGATAATGTAAAAAACTTAATGTTATTTATAGCTGTTCCATTGTCTACAATTATGATGCTTTGGGCCGGAATTTTATTTGTAACCTCAGAAGGCGACCCTCAAAAAATAGCGAGAGCGAAGTCAATTATTACATATGTAGTTATTGGGATAGTCGTTGCGGTTATCGCAAGCGGTTTAAGTTCTATAATTATAGAAATTTTGTCTTAATTTTTTAATTTGAAAAGGTCGATACTACTTTAAATTTTTATTAAAAAATAAAAAAATGAATATTAAAAAAATTGTAAATCTTACTATTTTAGGATGTTTGGTTTTGCCATTAGTCGTTGGAGCCGCCACACCATCAATGCCAGACATTAAAGGCACTCATGATGTTTTTACAATCCTTGATAATGTAAGAAATATTCTTTGGGCATTTTTAGCTGTAGTTGTAATTATTATGTTTGTGTGGGCTGGTATTATTTTTGTTACAGCAGAGGGCGATCCGGGAAAGGTAGAAAGAGCAAGAAGTAGAGTCCTTTATGGTATTATTGGGCTTATTGTTGCAGCTTTGGCCGGCGGAGTATTTTTTATTGTTACCCAATTAATGAAACCCTAATGAGTTAGTAAGGCATTATTAAAAATAAGTTTTTTAAAAAAACAAATGAGCGAATATTTCGCTCATTTGTTTTATCTTTAAAATTAAGATGATATATTGTATAATTCTTCAATCGTTAAATACTTAGAATAAGCCGGTGTGGTGAAATTGGCAGACACGCATGGTTTAGGACCATGTGCCCAAGTTGGCGTAGAGGTTCGAATCCTCTCACCGGCATTAATTTTTTAAAAATTTAAAAATGAGCTCAAAAACATTATTTTTTTTAATTTTATTACTGTCTTTAAGCTTTTTTTTGCATTTTATAAAATTATCTTATCCATCGTCCGTTGTCTTTGACGAACAGTGGTATGCATCAGACGCTTATTCTTATTTTAAGAATGTATATTATTTTGATACTCACCCCCCCCTAGGGAAAATTTTAATAGCTTTTTCTGGTTACCTTTTTGGTTTTGAAAAACCGTTACCAGAAACTAATTTTAACTACAGATTTAATAGCCAATATCCAAACATTAAAAATTATTTGCCATTTAGATTCTTTCCAGCCTTTCTGGGGTCTTTATTGCCTTTATTAGCCTTTTTTATAACAAGAGAATTAGGAGTTTCGAAAAAAGCTTCTTTTCTTGTTGGGATTTTTTTCCTTTTTGAAAATGCCCTTTTGCTCCAGTCACGCCTTGTTTTGCTTGAAATCATTCTTGTATTTTTTTCTTTACTTTCAGTATTTTTTTATTTAAAGTTCAGAAGTCAAATAAATTATTCAAAGAAATGGTTTTTGCTGTTGTTTTGTTTGGGGATTTCCTTAGGTGCTGCTATATCTGTAAAGTGGACAGGTATTATCATTTTAATTACAATAATTTTTTTAGAAATTTTAAGATTAGACGAAGAGCAGGTAGAAAAAAAAGAAGCGCTTTTTCCCTTTTTGAGAAAATTAAAAAAAACACTTATTTCCCTTTTTATTTTTTTAATTTTGGTTCCGTTTTTAACTTATTTATTTTCTTTTTTTATTCACTTTTCTTTAATTAATTTTCCAAGAGACACAAAAGATTTAACAGATCCTCTTTTATATAGTAAAGAGGAAAAAACGACAAAAACCTTCTCCGAACTTCAATACAAAGAACCAGAGGGTAACTTTTTAACAAAGTTTATAAAACTCAACAAAAATATGACTGGTGTTTTGAACATTACAAAAGAACACCCTTATAGTAGTGTTTTTTTTAAATGGCCATTTGGCGAAAAACCAATTTTATATTACTGGAAAGATAATTCAAGACTATATTTAATGGGAAATTCTTTTGTTTGGTTTTGTGGGTTTTGTGGGATTTTTCTTTTTCTTTTAATACCTCTTTATAGAAAAGAAAGAAAATTAAGTAGTCCTTTATTTTTTAAAAATCCGTCAATTTTATATTTATATTTATTTTCTTGGCTTTTTTATGCTGGGTTATCAAGAACCAGTTTTCTTTATTACTATTTAACGCCCCTTTGCTTTTCTATTATCTTGTTTGGGCTTTGTTTTGATTTTTATACAAAGTCCCTTAATCGAAAATGGAAAGATGTTATTTTTATTTCTTTGGTAATTTTATGTTTCCTTTGGTTTTTATTTTATATGCCATTCACTTATGGATTACCATTATCTGAAAAGGCGGTTTCTTTAAGGTTATTGATACCCTTTTAATATTGTAGAATTATGAAAATTAAAAAAAAAGAATTGTTGCGGTTTTTAAAGTTTGGAGTCGTTGGTGCGATTGGGGCAGTGGTTAATTATTCTTTCTGGATTTTTTTTGAGAAAGTTTTAGGAATCTCCGATAAAATATCCCTTGCTTTAGCAATTGAAATCTCAATAATTTCAAATTTTATTTTAAATAATTTTTGGACATTTAAAGATAGAAAGAAAGATGGAACACTTTTTATAAAAGGAGCAAAGTTTAATCTTGTAAGCATT
>FWPV01004035.1_pt1 | contig 29281 bp, 42 predicted proteins | sample 2228371 | NCBI WGS metagenome assembly FWPV01 (sample SAMEA103939776, study PRJEB20133) | metagenome | reverse complement strand
GAAGGGCTATAGAAAGACTGCAGAATGAAGGCAGGATATTAGATATTGTAAGCCGCGGCGGTTCATTCCTGATCGAGTGGATGATTTATAACAATAAAGAAAATCCTCTTTTTGAGTATTATGACAGACTTCTCAATATTGCAAAAGAATACGATTTAACATTAAGCCTTGGCGATGGGTTACGTCCAGGATGTCTTGAAGATGCAACAGACAGGAGTCAGATTGAAGAGCTTTTAACAATTGGAGAGTTAAGGGATAAGGCGCTCGATGAAGGGGTTCAGACAATTATAGAAGGCCCAGGGCATGTTCCTTTGAATCAGATTGAATTGAACATAAAAATCCAGAAAGAGATCTGCAAAGGAGCCCCATTCTATGTTCTCGGGCCTCTGGTTACTGATATTGCAATGGGATATGACCATATTGCCGCAGCCATTGGAGGTGCTATTGCGGGTGCTGCAGGTGCTGATTTTCTTTGCTATGTAACACCAGCCGAACATATAAGGCTTCCTGATATCGAAGATGTTAAGGAAGGACTTATAGCTTCAAAAATTGCTGCCCACGCTGCAGACATTGCAAAAGGAATCTCGGGAGCAATCGAACGTGACAGAAAGATGGCTGAATACAGGAAGAATCTTGACTGGGAAGGCCAGGCTTCTTTAAGTTTTGATCCCGAAAAAGTAAAAAAGTGGCGGTTAGAGGTTCCACCTTCAGAGCAGGATGTCTGTAGCATGTGCGGAGAGTTCTGTGCCATAAGGACAGTTGAAAGAGCACTAAAGAAAAAAAGGTGAAAACAGCACTCACTATAGCTGGATTTGACCCAACAGGTGGTGCAGGTCTTCAGGCGGATCTGAAAGTATTTAGGGCATTTGGCGTTCACGGCTTATCTGTGGTAGCAGCTATCACTGCACAAAACACAAAGAGAGTTAACGCTGTATTTTCTGTTAGTAAAATCATAATCAAAAAACAATTTGAAACGCTCATGTCTGATTTCAGACCAGATGCAGTTAAAATTGGTATGATCTATAGTATTGACGCAGTAGATATTATCTCTGATATGATACATAAACATTCACTAAAGAATATCGTTATTGATCCTGTGACCTTATCATCATCAGGAACCCCACTTGTTGAAGATGGAACATTAGATGCAATTAAAAAAACCCTCTTCCCCCTATCAAAGGTTATAACACCAAACATTTATGAGGCATCTATTCTCACAGGTATAATGATTGAAGATAAAAAAGGTATGGAAGAAGCTGCCAGAGTCCTTAAAGATATGGGGGCAGATGTTGTTATTATTACTGGTGGACACCTTGAAGAAATAGCCGTTGACCTTTATTACAATGGGAATTTCCATGCCATGAAAAAGAAGAAGCTTAGAGGCAATTATCATGGCACTGGATGTGTATTCTCTGCTGCTATTACTGCGCTTCTTGCACTTGATTATAATCCACTTGAAGCAACAATAAAGTCAAAAGACTTCATTAGCAATGCAATAAAAAAAGCATCCCATCCTGGAAAAGGAATGAAGATTCTCAATATATAACCTTTTCCATAATATTTACATTAATCTATCAAAATTAATCATTGAACCAAATAATGCAGATGTTGCGAAAAATTTATTTTTCGATTCCTTAGTGTACCTTTAACTAATAATATTATGAATATTTTTATCAACAGAACAAATACCCCCTTTAATCCCCCCCCTGGTAATGGGGGATTAAGGGAGGTTATCGAGTTAAATAAATTTGTGAGCAATGTCTGTATTTTTCGGGTTAATATAAAATTCTATCAGCAGACAAAATTCTTGATAAGTGTTATGCTGAACAAGTTTTAAGGACAGTTTTCTGGTCGGGGCGAAAGGATTTGAACCTTCGACACCACGGTCCCGAACCGTGTGCGCTACCAGGCTGCGCTACGCCCCGATAAAAAATAATAACATATCAGTTAAATAAAATATAATCAGCATCCCGTTGTGTGATGTTATGAGGATCAATATGCCCAGGGATATTAGGCAACAATACTCTATAGTTAATTTTTTTTGAGAGATTCATTATCTGTTCAGGAATTCCTCTTTTCCATGCATGTCCGTTTCCAGTTAGAACAATAATTTTTTTGTTAGGATGTTTTTTAAATAACTCAAAAACATTCCTTGCCATTACACGATCCCATATGAGTTGTGCTTCACAGAAATATATAAAATTTCTGTTATTATGTCCATGCATAGCATAAGCCCTCCGTATAAATCTCATGTATTGCTCATCTACAGCACATCCTGTTTCAGGGGGAAGTTTAGAAAGTTCGTCTTTTGATAAGGACGAAAATCCTGATTTGGCTATTTTTCTTGTGATTTCCGGAGAGATGTTTAAACCAATAGTAGAAATTTTATATTCTCTTAAATAAAGAAAAATATCTCTGTATAATGGCCATGGAAAATTCCAGTTTTTATAATATTCCTTAACAAAATCATCTAAAGCTATACTACCTGATATCCAGCGATCAAGAATATCCTGATTTTCTGCAATGATCATTTCTAGGCCTATAATTACTGGCACTTTTAGATTATTAAATGTTTTTATAATATCAAGTTGTATTCGGTGATGGTTTTCCTGATCGTGAGTTTCGCCTATAAAAACAATATCGGCATCTTTTAAGTCTGAAATCATCTGTTGATAGCTCATGGTTTTTTTATCTTCTGTTCGAAATACTTTTATCCCATCGGCATATATTTTTGTCTGAAAACATAGTTGAAATAATAGCAAAGTGAAAAAATATAGCACAAATTTTCTAACGCACATGGTTTGGTGCAATATCCTGATAATTTTTAATCTCATATTACCTAACTCTGTTTCGCTAACTGCGATAACTTCAGCCATCTTTTTCTCCTTTGTAAAATTTATTCCCTCAGATCAAACCAACACTTTTTGAACAGGTTTAATATTCCATCCTTTTTAACATAATCAATATTCATAATATTTTTAACAATAACATAAAAATTATTATACTTGCTCGACATATAGAATATACCTCTGTTAAAATTGTATAACTATGGATCCATACATAAAAAGGAAAATCATTGTAAAAGCTGGGGCTTCTTATGAGAAAAAAGAAGATTTAATTGCTGTAGAAAAAAAACTGAACATTACATTAAATAAAAAACATTTCATCAGTCTTTTCTGTACACCACTTCAGATAGAAGAATTATTAATCGGCTTCTTCTTAACCAGTAATCTAATTAAAGGAAAAATCTCTCCAGATATGTTTAACATTTCATATGGAGATGAAATCAATGTTAGTATCAATTCTAAAAATATCTTACCAGAAAAGCTTTGCACCTCAAGACATCTTGGAGGATTCACCTTCATAAAAAAAAGTACTTTTAAACCAATCACGGATGTTTTTTCTATCTCCTCTGAAATTATTTTAGATTTATGTGATAAATTCCAGCAGCATTCAGACCTATTTAGATTAACAGGATGTTTTCATAGTGCAGCCATTGCAGACAGAGAAAAAATTCTTGCTTTCGCAGAAGATATCGGGAGACATAATGCTGTTGACAAAGTAATAGGAAGCGTATTTCTTCAAAATATACAGTTTGTCAAAAAGCTTATGATGGTCAGCTGCAGATTATCATCTGAAATAGTTTTAAAATGCGCCAATATGAATATCCCTATTCTTATAAGCAGAGCAGCCCCTACTACTCTCGCCGTTAAAATTGCTGAAAAATCAGGTATCACCCTCATTGGTTTTGCGAGGGGCAATCGTTTCAATATCTACACACACGCCCATAGAATAATTCAATGATATACTTGAGCTTTTTGGCTTTTGCTATTTAATCCCATATTTCTGGAGACGATGACGAAAAGATCTGAATGAGAGATTGAGGAGTTTTGCAGCCTCTATTTTAACCCCATTTGCTTTCTCCAATGCTCTAAGTAAATATTTCTTTTCGATATCCTCTATAAATCTTTCAAAATCAATCCCTTCATCACTGAGTTCAGGAAAGGTGTTCATTAACTCCGTATAAATCGGCCCTCTTGTTATCTCCAGAGGAAGGTCTTCCGGGTATATTTCGTCATTATCGGTTAGTACAGCAATTCTTTCAACAACATTCTCAAGTTCCCTCACATTCCCTTTCCAAGGATAATCCATCAATAATCTCATCGCTTCAGGTGTAATCTTTCTTGGGATACCTGATGATTTTCTGAAAAAGTGGTTCACGAGCAGAGGGATGTCTTCTTTCCTTTCTCGTAAAGGAGGTATATTTATTGGAACAACATTCAGTCTATAATATAAATCTTCTCTAAATCTGCCGCTTTTAATTTCATCCCTTAAATCCTTATTTGTTGCAGAGATGATTCTCACATCTACTTTTATATCTGATGTTCCCCCGACACGTCGAAAAGTACCATTTTCAAGAACTCTGAGCAGCTTCACTTGAAGATTAAGTGGCATCTCGCCAACCTCATCTAAAAAAATACTCCCTCCATCTGCAATTTCAAATAACCCCTGCTTGTTATACATAGCTCCTGTAAATGCACCCTTCATATGTCCAAAGAGTTCCGATTCAAGGAGTCCTTCAGGGAATGCTGTACAGTTTATAGTCACAAAATTTTTATATTTTCTGTTGCTCAAATTGTGGATTGCAGATGCAAATAACTCTTTACCCGAGCCACTTTCTCCTGTTATCAAAACATTAGAATTGCTCTGCGCTATTCTGGGGATTAATCTGAAAAGTTCTTGCATCTTTGGGCTTCTACTGATGATATTTTCAAGAGAGAAGGTTGTTTCGACCTTCTCTCTTAAAACAGAAATCTGCTCGCTTAACATCTTTTTCTCAATAGCATTCTTTACGATTAATCTGATTTCATCTATATTGAATGGTTTATTAATATAATCATATGCTCCCATTTTCATTGCCTCAATCGCTTTTTCAGAAGTCCCAAAGGCTGTTATCATTATGACAATCGTATTTGGAGATATTTCCTTTAGCTTTTTTAAAACTTCAAACCCATCTAACTTCGGCATTTTCATATCTGTGATAACAAGATCAAAGATGTCCTTCTCAGCGCATGAGATCCCCTCAAGTCCGTCTGATGCGGTGGTCACTTCATAACCCTCTCCCTCAAGGAGCATCTTTAAGACTTCCCGCATGCTATTTTCATCCTCTATAATCAGTATTTTTCCTTTAAACTTTTTCATATGTATCTGGGATTATAATTTCAAAATTTGTACCAATATCAGTAGAACTTTCAACCTTTATGCTACCTCTGTGCTCTTCAATGATCCTATAAGCAATTGCAAGACCAAGTCCCGTCCCTTGCTCTTTTGTTGTAAAAAATGGATAAAATATTTTTTCAATATTCATTTCTTCTATTCCAACCCCAGAATCTTTAAAATGGATATGGACAAACCCATTTGAATGTTCTGTAGAAATAATCAGTTTCCCTCCTGAAGGCATTGCCTCTAAAGCATTTAGTCCGAGGTTCCAGAATACCTGTTTCATCTTTTGTGGGTCTATATTGACTTGAAGAGATCCTGAATAAATCTTTTCAATGGTTACGTTATTCATATTTTGTTCAACATTTTTCAAAAGCTCAACAGTCTCATTGAGAATCTCATGAATATCTACTTTTTTCATCTCTGGATTTGTTGGTCTCGAATATGTCAGAAAATCGGATATTATTCGGTTCAGACGATCCATCTCATTCAGAGCAATCCTCATTAGTTTATCTTTATAATCCTTAGGGATTAAATCTTCCCGAAGCATCTCTATGGAACTCTTCAGCGATGCAAGCGGATTTCTTATTTCATGAGCAATATTGGATGAAAGCTCCCCAATAGCCGCCCATTTTTCTTTCCGCTTCATCTCTGCTTCAAGACGCTTTTTATCTGTAAGATCTTGGAATATAATAATATAACCTTTTATTCTCTCATCAACGCCTTTTAAAGTTGAAACACCGAGTCCTATAATTTTCTGAACTCCTTCAACTATAATTGTATCTTCTTTCCGACCTTCTGGGAAAGGGAAAGGGAAAAATGGTAAAAAGGAATCTATTTTTTGCCCTATAATCACCTCTCTTTTTACTCCTGTTATTTTTTCAGCCGCTCTATTGAATAATAATACTTTACCCGATATATCAGTTGTAATAAGACCACTATGCATATTATCAATTACTTCTTTATTAAAAAATTCAAGATCACGCAAATCAAAATCTTTTTCTTCCAATTTTCTAACTGTCTTTTCAAGTCGAGATGAAAGATATCCGCTTAGATATGCGGTAAGATAAAAGGAAATAATGTGAACATATACTTTATACAGATAATTTTTTTCTTCTCCTGAGCTATAACCCAAGCTTGGGACAAAATTATAAAACTGATTTATTGCAATTGCTAAATATAAAAAGCTGCTTAGCGTTGCTATAAAATACCCCGCTTTTTTATCCAATACTATACTTGATGATATAACAACTAAAATAAGGGAAAATGAAAACCAACTTTCGATACCCCCTGTAATAGCAATAAGAACCCCTGCAAGCATAACATCAAGTATTAATTGAATATAACCAAAGATTACAAGATTTTTAATCCTGGAAAGTAATAATGAATATATAATGGTTAATATATATATAGAAATAATGAGGCGGCTCAGTAAAAAAACAGAAGTAAATCCCTGGAGCCCACTTAAAAAATACGAAGACCCGATAAGTAAAGTTGTAAAGATAGCCCTGAAGAGTATCAGGGCCTTTATTCTTCTTCTTAATGACTCAACATCTTCTGAAGGCATTCACATATTATTTTATAAGTGTAATAAGCTTGAAGATCGGAAGATACATTGAAACCACGATAAATCCCACAGAACCACCAAGAAATATCATGAGTAATGGCTCCATCATTGCTGTAAGGTTTGATACAGCAGCATCAACCTCATCGTCATAGAAATCTGCGATCTTTGCAAGCATTGCATCAAGAGCTCCTGTTGATTCTCCAACAGCAATCATGTGAGTAACCATCGGGGGGAATACTTTCGATTTTGTAATAGGTTCAGCAAGTGTTTTCCCGCCCACTACACCTTTTCTCACCTCAAGAATTGCATATTCAATAACCTTATTCCCCGAAGTCTTAGCAGTGATCTCAAGTCCGTCTAATATTGGCACACCACTGCTCACAAGAGTGCCAAGCGTTCTCGTAAATTTTGCCACTGCAACTTTATTAAGTAAAACACCGAATATTGGTAATTTCAATAATATTCTATCGATAATAAATTTTCCTTTCTCTGTTCTTCTAAACTGTATGATAAAAACGATCAAAGCGATAATTGCTCCTAATACCAGAAGCCCTCCAATCCCTGCGATAAAATTACTGGTACCAACTACTATTCTTGTTGGCAAAGGTAATGTGCCCCCAAGTTGAGCAAACATCTTTGAAAATGTGGGAACAACAAAGATCATTATGATAGCAATAACACCAATAGCAACTGTAGTTACAACAGCAGGATAGACCATCGCTCCCTTGACTTTCTTTTTTAATTTCATTGCCTTTTCAATATAAGCTGCCAGTCTGTTAAGAATTGTATCCAGTATACCTCCAGCTTCACCTGCTGCTACCATGTTTACATAAAGTTCACTGAATATTCGTGGATGTTTTCTTAGAGCGTCAGCATAGGTTGAACCTGACTCGACATCAACCTTTACCTGTTGCAATGTGTTTGCTAAAGTTTTGTTTTCCACCTGGTTAGAGAGAATATCAAGTGCCTGGACGAGAGGAAGTCCTGCATCAATCATTGTAGCGAACTGTCTTGTAAAGATAACAATATCTTTATCTTTTACCCTTCCACCAAGCCTAAATTTTCTGACTTTCCCGGCTTTCTCTGTAACAAGTGTAGCTGTAATATTCCTTCTTCTGAGTTGTGCAATTACCTCCTCTTTTGAGGCTGCTGTCATTTCTCCAGACTCGATAATCCCCTTAGGTGTTTTCCCTGACCATTGAAATACTGTTGCCACTTTTATGCCCTCCCTTTAGAGGTTGTTTGAGTACCCTTCTGAATCATTGCAATCAATTCATCGGGTATCGGAGATCTCCCGACCGCATCTTCATATGATAAATGTCCTTTCATATATAATTCATATAAAGATTGGTTCATTGTCTGCATGCCGAATTTTGCCTGCCCTGTTTGCATCATTGAATATATCTGATGTATCTTATCCTCCCTTATAAGGTTTCTGATAGCAGGATTTGGGACAAGCAGTTCAACAGCAAGAACTCTTCCAATCCCAGACTTTTTGGGGATAAGCTGCTGTGCAAAGATACCTTCAAGGACAAAAGACAACTGCACCCTTATCTGTTCTTGTTGATGCGGAGGAAAAACATCAATTATGCGGTTTATAGTCTGTACCGCAGAATTAGTGTGCAGTGTAGCAAGAGTAAGATGACCTGTTTCAGAAACTGTAAGAGCAGCTTCAATTGTCTCAAGATCTCGCATTTCACCTATTAGAACTACATCAGGGTCCTGTCTCAAAACATAACGCAGAGCGGCTTTAAATGATACAGTATCTGCATTGATCTCTCGCTGATTAATCAAGCATTTCTTATGTGGGTGTAAATATTCTATAGGGTCCTCAATGGTTATTATATGCTCACTCCTTTCGGAATTAATTCTATCAATCATTGCTGCTAAGGTTGTTGACTTACCACTACCTGTTGGGCCAGTCACAAGTATCAACCCTCTTGGTTTTTTTACAAGTTCACTTACAATTTCGGGCAAACCGAGTTCTTTAAAACCCCTTATTTCGAAAGGTATAGTTCTAAAAGCTCCAGCTACAGCACCTCTCTGCATAAAGATATTAGCCCTGAATCTACTTAAACCTTTGACTCCAAAAGAAAGGTCAAGTTCGTTGCTCTCTTCAAATCTGTGTTTCTGTGCATCTGTAAGAATACTGTAACACAGGCTTTTTGTATCTGCTGGTGTAAGTGCCGGATGATCAATATTAATCAGTTTTCCATCAATCCTTAATCTTGGGGGACTTCCAGTTGTGATATGCAAGTCAGAGGCATTCTTTTCTATCATCATCTTTAGTAAATCATATAAAGTAGCCATTATTTACTCCATTATATATTAAATTTTATTTTTAACAAATTCAAATTTTTGTTCAAAATATTGGAATATTTAGTCTCCAAATGTAACTCTTACTACTTCTTCTATTGAAGTTACCCCTTCTTTCACTTTAGTTAGACCACTCATCCTTAACGTCTTCATCCCAAGTCTGATAGCAGTTTTCTTCAATTCATCTGCAGACGCTCCTTCAAGTACCATCTCCTTAATCTCATTGCCAACAGGCATAATCTCATATAACGCTATCCTGCCTTTATAGCCAGAATTACTACATGCAGGGCATCCTCTACCTTTAAAACATTTTACTGTTTTTGCCTCTTCTTCTGTAAAACCAAGCTGAATAAGGGCTTGTTCAGGTATTTTTTCCTCTTCTTTACACTGCTGACATATTTTTCTCGCCAGCCTTTGAGCAGCAATAAGAATGACAGAAGCAGAAACAAGAAACGGTTCGATCCCCATATTCAGTAATCTGCTTATACTGCTTGGAGCATCATTTGTATGCAGTGTGCTCAAAACAAGATGCCCTGTAAGTGCTGCTTTTACTGCTATCTCTGCTGTTTCAAAGTCACGAATTTCGCCTACGAGTATAATGTCAGGACTTTGTCTTAAAAAAGCTCTGAGTGCCGACGCAAAAGTGAGGCCTATTTCCTCCTTAATTTGAACCTGGTTCATCCCTAAAAAATTATACTCAATAGGGTCTTCAGCGGTCATAATATTAATTCCAGGCTTGTTTAGATAATTCAGAGCTGAATAAAGAGTTGTTGTCTTACCACTTCCAGTAGGCCCGGTAACGAGAATCATTCCATATGGTTTATTCAATGAATCCATAAATTTCTTCAAAGCATCTTCCTCGAATCCGAGTTTTGTGAGATCAATCTGAAGATTTGATTTATCGAGAATCCTGAGAACAGTCTTCTCACCAAATAGACATGGCAGAATAGATACGCGGAAATCTACCTCTTTCTTCTTGCCCAGCCTCAGCTTGATTCTGCCATCTTGCGGGAGTCTCCTCTCAGCTATATCCAGTTTGGACATTATCTTAATTCTTGAAGTTATCGGATTCTTTATTTTTAAAGGCAAGTTCATTGCATTGAATAAAACACCATCTACTCTATAACGCACCCGTAATATATTCTCATATGGCTCTATATGAATATCACTGGCTCCTCCCTTTATAGCATTTATGAGAATACCGTTCACGAGTTTTACAATTGGTTCCTCTACTTCTTTTAAAACTGCTTCATCTGTTGTGGTAAATGTCTCCACACTATCAAGCGCATCTCCAACAACTTTATCAAACTCATTAACATCAACCATTATCTCTTCATCGGCTGATGTAGATTCTTCATCTTTCAACTCATCTTCTGAAATTGTAAAATCTTTCATCTGCAGTGTTTTCCCTTGTAATTTACTTGACGACATCAATGCACTTCCGACACTCCGATAGTAGGTTGTAATTGCATTCAGTATCGCTGTTTCTCCAGCAACTACTGCCTCAACATTATATCCAGTCATAAACTTTATATCGTCTATAACAAATACATTCGAAGGATCTGACATTGCTATTGTTAATGTAGCTCCCACACGGGCAACAGGAATAATGAGGTATTTTCTTGCAATTTCCAGTGGAACAAGTTTCAGAATAGATGGATCGATCTTGTAATCATTTAGGTTTATTGCAGGGATACCCCATTGTTTACTGAGAAAAGCAACCAGTTTTTCCTCGGTAATATAACCTAATTTTATAAGGTTTGTCCCCAGTCTCCCCCCTTCTTTTTTTTGCAACTCAAGTGCTTCCTTTAGTTGCATCTCAGATATTAAATTAGATTTTAAAAGTAACTGACCTAACTTGGTTGCCATGAATTATAATTATAATATATATAAATAATATTTTTAATCTCCAAAAGTAACACGCAATACCTCTTCTATAGTTGTAATTCCATTTTTTATTTTTGATAAACCACTCATCCTTAATGTCTTCATGCCCAATCTTATCGCGGTTTTTTTCAATTCATCGGCAGATGCTCCTTCAAGAATCATTTCTTTGAGTTCTTCTGAAAGTGTCATAACCTCATATAGAGCTATTCTACCTTTATAACCAGAATTATTACATGATGAACATCCCTTGCCTCTATAACACTGTATTTTATTTGCCTCTTCTTCTGAAAAACCAAGTTGAATAAGAGCAGAAATCGGAACTTTATCAACCTCTTTACAATCAGGGCATATTTTTCTTGCTAAACGCTGTGATGCAATAAGAATAACTGAAGCTGCAACAAGAAATGGTTCGATCCCCATATTCAGTAGCCTGCTTACGGTGCTCGGAGCATCATTTGTGTGCAGCGTACTTAGAACAAGATGGCCTGTGAGTGCTGCTTTAACAGCGATCTCAGCTGTTTCAAAATCACGAATTTCTCCAACCATAATTATATCGGGATCCTGTCTTAAAAATGATCTGAGTGCTGCTGCAAATGTCAAACCTATATCTTCTCTAACATGTACCTGATTTATTCCGAGGAAGTTATATTCAACAGGGTCTTCAGCTGTTGAAATGTTTACTCCTATCTTATTAAGATAGTTTAATGCAGAATATAGGGTTGTTGTTTTCCCACTCCCAGTTGGGCCTGTGACAAGAATCATACCATAAGGTTTATCCAGCGCATTCATAAACATTTTCAAGGAATCTTCTTCGAAACCCAGTTTTGTAAGGTCAACCTGAAGGTTTGATTTATCGAGTATTCTCAAAACAGTTCTCTCTCCAAAAAGACATGGGACTGTAGATACTCGAAAATCTATCTCTCTTTTTTTCCCGATCTTTAATTTAATTCTTCCATCCTGCGGAAGCCTTCGTTCAGCAATGTCAAGATTTGCCATTATCTTTAATCTCGATGTCACAGCATTTTTAATCTTTACAGGAAGATTCATAACAGTGTACATAACTCCATCAACCCTCTGCCTTACACGCATAGAATTTTCGTATGGTTCTATATGAATATCACTTGCCCTTTCTTTTATCGCATTTATAAGAATACCATTTACAAGTTTTACAATCGGCCGTTCTACCTCTTTTACAGCTTCTTCTTCTTTCTCTTCAACTATCTCTATATCATCCAGTGCCTCTCCTACCACTTTATCAAATTCATCAACATCAACGACAAGGCTTTCATCAATTGAAGCAGTCATTCCCTCTTCTTTTAACTCATCTTCTGAAATTGTATAATCCATTACATGTAGTTCTTTACTTGATAACTTTTTTGACTCTACAAGTGCATCAGCACTTGTTTTATAATAGGTTGAGATTGCATTCAAGATCGCTGTCTCCCCAGCTACGACTACTTCAACATTATAACCGGTCATAAACTTTACATCATCAATAGCAAAAACATTTGATGGATCTACCATTGCTATTGTTAATGTGGCACCGACACGGGCGACAGGAATAATAAGATATTTTCTTGCAATTTCAGGTGGAACAAGTTTTAAAACAGAAGAATCTATTTTATAATTAGAGAGGTTTATTGCCGGCACATTAAATTGTTTACTTAAAAAATTGACAAGTTTTTCCTCAGTTATATACCCTAATTTAACAAGATTCGTTCCAATTCTTCCACCTTCTCTTTTTTGCAAAGCAATTGCTTCTTTAATCTGCTCTTCTGTTACAATATTTGCCTGTAAAAGCAATTGTCCTAATTTTAACGCCATGTTTTAAAAATATATTAAAATCTATTGAATGTCAACTCATTGTATAAGTTAAAGACTTTTGTGACATTCCATTTTCTATCAGATAGCCTATAGGGTTTATTGATCCCAAAGACTTATAAAACATCAAATGATCAGCGAGTCTTTGATTAAACACAGGTTTATCATAAATTACAACAACGTTGTTATCAATGAACTCCTCATGGATAATTCTATTGTATTTTCGATGTAGGTATTTATCTTTGGGCAATGAGAATAGAAAAAATATGCGGACCTTTTTCTTTTAAAAATCTAACTACAGGGAAAACTCAATTTGCAAATATTTGTGTTTATCTCATATTATTATATAATGAAGGTTTAGTTTAAAATGAATAATACATCCAGAAATATACCCTCAGCAAATGAACTGGAAAGAGCTGAAAGATTGAGAGAAATAATCGAAGACCTCCATGAAATCAACAAGACAACGCCAATTATTGTTGAAGGGAAAAGAGATGCCTCAGCCTTAAGGTTATTAGGCTTAGAAGGGCAGATTATTACACTCCATAACGGAAAAAAAATCTATGAATTCTGTTCAGATATCGCAGAAAGGTTTGAACGAATTATTCTTCTCTTAGATTGGGATAAGAGAGGCGAAAATCTAAATAAGATACTTTCAGATAATCTAAAAGGTCTATGGGAGGAATTTTCTCATTTTAGGGAAATATTAAAACTTTTATGTCAAAAAGAGATATGTCATATTGAAGGGATACCAAAATTACTTAAGAGACTTGAGGGCAATGAAGGATCTTGGCAATAAGGGTGAAGATTTCGCAGTTAATTATCTCAAAAAAAAGGGTTACAGGATTATTGCAAAAAATTACAAAACATTCATTGGGGAAGTCGATATTATTGCTAAAGATGGAGAAACAATAGTTTTTGTTGAAGTTAAAACACGTGCAAATAATACCTACGGCTATCCATTTGAATCTGTAACCAGAAGAAAAAAACAGAAAATGAGAAACTTAGCTCTCCTTTATCTGAAAAAACTTGGAGACAATCCACCTGTAAGATTTGACGTGTTGAGTATTATGTATGGAGATACCAATAAAAAAGAGATTGAACACATTGTGGATGCTTTCGAGGTTTAAATTCTCTACTTATATCAAATTTTTAGAATTTATTTTTTTCTCCCATTCCCACGCTGTCTTAATTATATATTCAAGGTCGTCATATTTTGGACTCCAGCCAAGCTCCTTTTTCAATTTTGACGAATCCGCAATCAATGATGGAGGATCCCCGGGCCTCCTGTCTGCATATTTCACAGGAAAATCGATTCGCGTAACTTTCTTGACTTGATCTATAACCTCTTTCACCGAGTATCCATGCCCATAGCCACAATTATAAATCTTGCTTTCTTTATTTGAAGAAAGATATTCAAGTGAAAGCACATGGGCATCTGCAAGATCATCTACATGAATGTAATCTCTAATACAGGTCCCATCAGGAGTAGGATAATCCGTTCCATATATATCAAGATGACTTTTTTTACCAAGCGCTGTCCTTAAGGAAACAGTAATAAGATGCGTCGCATTTTTCCGTGCCTGTCCGATACGCACAAGTGGATCTGCACCAGCGACGTTAAAATATCTAAGTGAGATATATTTTAGATTACTTGATGAAGCTATATCTTTCAATGCTTGTTCTACCATAATTTTTGATGCTCCATAAGGGTTAATAGGCTTTAAAGGGGAATCTTCTTTGATAGGAATGCTATCTGGAATACCATATACCGCTGCTGTTGAAGAAAAAATGAATTTTGATACATTATATTGAATACACATTTCAATTAGATTGAGTCCATTAACAAAATTATTCCTGTAATATTTTAGAGGTTCTCTAATAGACTCATCCACCAATATAAACGCTGCCATATGTATAACAGCTTCAACACCTTCTTTTTTGAATATATTTTCGAGGAATTCTTTATCCGCAAGGTCGCCTTTTATAAGTTTCCCATAAAGTACTGCCCATTCATTACCATAAGAGAGATTATCTATGACAATAATATCATAGCCCTTTTCGCCAAGGGTTTTAACTATATGACTACCGATGTATCCTGCTCCGCCAGTGACAAGGACTTTCATAATATTTACAAATAAAAATGAGAAGCTTGAAATTTTTCTCACGCTTCTCGTTTCATGATTATTCTCTAAATGACTATTTATTTTGTTTTTTCAGTCTTTTTTTCTTCTTTTGATTTATTCGACTTCACATAATCAATAAATTCTATCACAGCCATTGGTGCCGAATCATTCACTCTGTTTCTTGTCTGTATTATTCTAAGATATCCACCGTTTCTGCCTGAAAATCGCGGAGCGATTTCATTGAAGAGCTTTGAAACAGAATTCTTGTTAGAAAGGTAAGAAAATGCAAGTCGCTTTGCATGCAAGTCCCCTCTTATACCAAGGGTTACCATTTTTTCTGCTATTCTCCTTACCTCTTTTGCTTTTGCAACTGTTGTTTCAATTCTTTCATCCCTTAAAAGTGAGTTGACCAAGCCTTTTAATAAGGCCTTTCTCTGATTTGTGGTCCTGCTGAATAATCTTCCATCAACTTTATGTCGCATTTTGAACAGTCCCTCCAGTATTTTGTGTATTCATTTTCTGCAATGCTTCCAGATCTACACGCATTCCAAAACGGAGTCCCATTCCTTGTAATATTTCTTTAATCTCATTCAAAGATTTACGCCCGAAATTCTTTGTCCTGAGCATCTCTTGCTCGGTTTTCTGGACAAGATCAGCAATTGTTTTTATATTTGCATTTTTTAAACAATTATATGATCTAACAGATAGCTCCAATTCTTCAACGCTTTTTAGTAGATTACTATTGAAAATCGGATCCTCATTTGATACAGATACAAAAGAACTCGGTTTAGTAGATATTGCTTCTTCTGCGATCTCCTCCTCTTCTAATAAAAATAGATTCATGTGTTCAATAATAATAGAAGCTGCTTTTGAAATGCTTTTTTCTGGTGTTATGCTACCGTCAGTCCATATTTCCATCACAAGTCTATCATAGTCAGTCTCTCTTCCTACCCTTGCCTTCTCAACAGTAAAATTTACCTTTTTTATAGGTGTAAAAACAGAATCAACTGGAATCATACCCACAGGAAGGTCTTCTTCTTTATTGAGTTCAGAAGGGACATATCCTTTGCCTTTTCTAACGTAAAGCTCTGCTTCAAAAGTTGCATCCTTATCTAAAGTTGCTATTATCTGGTCAGGATTCAGTATGTCAAATGAAGCATCCGTCTGTATATCGGAACCGGCAACAATCTTGGGACCTTTAACATGAATCTTGGCTACCCTTTTACCATTGGTATGCAATTTGAATCTGAGTTTCTTAATATTTAGAATAATATCAACTACATCTTCTTTAATACCCTTAATAGTCGAGAATTCATGGAGTGCACCCGGGATCTTCACAGCTGTCACAGCTGCACCTTCAATAGACGAAAGAAGCACCCTCCTCAGAGCATTACCCAGGGTAGTCCCAAAACCGCGTTCTAAAGGCTCAGCTATAAGCTTTCCATAGGAATCTGTTAAGGTCTCTTCATCAAATCTAATCTCATCGGGTAGCTGAAACCCTATCTTTTTCAGGTCCATAAGGCCTCCTTCAATTATTTCCAATAATTATTAATTCTCCAAGCATCCTGATTTTTAAAGCTCCTTTTGATATAACTATGGGACGCTGGAAATTTGTTATTATCATTTTATATTACTTTAAAATTATTGAGTCTTATTTGGAATAAAGCTCAACGATAAGCTGTTCTTGCACAGGCAGTTGAATATCCTCACGAGATGGAATCTGTAAAACCTTGCCTCTCAGATTAGCAATGTCTACCTCAACCCAATTAGGAATCCCTCTATGTTCACTTTTGGATATGCTATCAACAATTTCAGATATATTTTTGCTTGATTCCTTTACCTCGATTATATCCCCCCCCTTGACTGTATATGATGGCAGATTCACCTTTTTCCCATTAACAAGGATGTGACCATGCCCTATAAGTTGTCTCGCCTTTCTTCTGTTTAATGCAAAACCCATTCTATAAACTATGCTGTCAAGCCGACTTTCAATAATTTGAAGCAGAATATCTCCTGTAATACCTTTCTTTCTTTCTGCCTCAGCAAAATATCTTCTAAACTGTCTTTCAAGTATCCCATACATCTTTCGTACTTTCTGCTTTTCTCTAAGCTGTAAACCATAATCAGATAATTTTCTGTAACCCTGTCCATGTTGACCAGGAGGATACCTTCTTCTTTCTATAGCGCATTTTTCAGTATAGCATCTGTCACCTTTTAAAAATAACTTATCGCCTTCTCTACGACAGATTCTGCATAAAGAACCGATATATCGTGCCACTTATACTCTCCTTTTTTTTGGTGGTCTACAACCATTATGTGGTACAGGGGTTACATCTTTAATCAGATTAATCTCAAGACCCGCTGCCTGAAGCGCCCTTATTGCAGACTCTCTACCTGCCCCAGGACCTTTTACAAGTATATCAATCTGTTTCATTCCTAAATCCAATGCCTTTTTTGCTGCTGCCTGGGCTGCGATCTGCGCTGCATATGGGGTCCCCTTTCTCGAACCCTTGAATCCCAAATTTCCCGCACTTGCCCAGGTAATAACATCACCGTTAGGATCTGTTATTGTTATAATAGTATTATTAAAAGTTGCCTGAATATGTGCTGTACCATATACAACATTTTTTTTATCCTTTTTTAGTCCTTTTTTCCTCTGAGCCATTTTTTAAGCCTCTTTTTTCTTGCCCATGACCGCTTTTCTTGGGCCTTTACGTGTACGTGCGTTAGTTCTTGTCCTCTGCCCTCTTACAGGTAGTCCCAGACGATGCCTCTGGCCTCTATAACTTCCGATGTCTATGAGTCTTTTGATGTTCATAGCAATATCACGCCTTAAATCGCCTTCAACCCTATAATCTCTTTCTATAATATTTCTTATCTTGACGATCTCTTCATCGCTTAAATCTTTCACTCTCGTATCAGGATTTATATTGGTCTCGGAAAGTATTTTTTTAGAAACAGATTTTCCAATTCCAAAAATCCTTGTCAAACCAATTTCGACACGTTCATTTTTTGGCAAATCAACACCCGCAATCCTCGCCAATTTTCATCTCCTTATTTTAAATCTGAATTTTTAATTAGAAATGCTTTTTCTACCCCTGTCGTTGCTTATGTCTTGGATTTTCACAGATAATTTTCAAAATTCCTTTTCTTTTTATTATTTTACATTTAGCACATATTGGTTTAACAGAAGAACGAACCTTCATAATATCCTCTTTCGATTATTTAAATCTGTATGTTATTCTTCCTTTTGTTAGATCGTAAGGAGACAGTTCAACTGTAACTTTATCACCTGGTAAAATTTTTATAAAATTCATACGCATCTTGCCTGATACATATGCCAATATTATCTGCCCATTCTCAAGCTCTACTTTAAACATAGCATTAGGCAGGGTCTCAACAATTTTTCCTTCAACCTCTATATTGTCTTCTTTTGGCATTAACTTAATAATATAACTTTTTTAATTTAATTTAGTCAATATTATTGGTTCATCTGTTGTTACAAGCAAAGTGTGTTCAAAATGCGCTGATAATTTACCATCAATAGTTACAGCAGTCCATCCATCATCAAGTATGACAACCTCATACGCACCTTCATTTACCATTGGCTCTATTGCAATCGTCATCCCAGGTCTTAATCTCGGACCTCGGCCTGGAGAACCAAAGTTAGGAATCTGAGGTTCTTCATGCAAATTTCTACCTATACCATGTCCAACAAATGCCCTTACCACAGAAAAACCGTTTTCTTCAACATGCTTCTGTATTGAATGTGATATGTCAGAAACTCTTTTATCAGCCCTTGCATTTTCAATACCTTTATAAAGGGCTTCTTCTGTAACCCTTAGCAGAGTCTCTACTTTTGGATTTATTTTCCCGACAGGAAAAGTATATGCAGCATCTCCATAAAAACCTTCTTTACAAACACCAAGATCTATACCCAATATATCCCCCTCTTTTAACACCTTATTAGATGGTATACCATGCACTACTTCATTATTTACTGAAGTACAAATACTCGCCGGAAATCCCCTGTATCCTTTAAAAGCAGGGATTGCGTCATTATTTATTATAAAATTTTCTGCTAATCGTTCGATTTCTTTTGTCGTAATACCTGGTTTTATTTTGTCGCTCAGATATTCGAGAGTCTTTGCTACAATTTTACATGCTTGGGCAATTTTTTTAATCTCATCATCTGATTTCAAAATAATCATCCTTTTGTTCGAATTGTTTATCCCCTTCTGCCTTTAATTCTTCCCTTTTTGAGAAATCCTTCATATGAACGTGTAATCAAATGAGATTCTATCTGAGAGACTGTATCTAAGGCTACACCAACCGCTATTAACAATGAAGTCCCACCAAAATAAAACGGCACATTAAATCTCCAAATAAGAATTTCAGGAATAATGCAGACGAGCGCAAGATATAAAGCACCAACAAATGTCAAACGTGACAACACTCGGTAAATATATTCGGATGTCTTTTGCCCTGGCCTTATCCCTGGTATATAACCACCGTATTTTTTAAGATTGTCAGCGATATCCACGGGATTAAAAATAATTGCAGTATAAAAATATGCAAAAAAGAAGATCATCCCTACATAAAGTACTGTATATAAAATTGTACCAGGCGCTAGCTGTCTCGCTATAGCCTGAACCCAGGGTATTGCTATAAAACCTGCCACAGTGGCTGGAAATATCAAGATCGAAGAAGCAAAGATTGGTGGTATGACTCCAGATGTATTAATTTTTAGTGGAAGGTGAGTCGATTGCCCCCCGTAAACTTTTCTTCCAACAACCCTTTTTGCATATTGCACAGGAAGCTTTCTTTGTCCACGTTCAATGTAAATAATTGCAGCAACAACTGCTATCATCATTGCAACAAGGAATATAATAAAAAAGATTGATATCTCTCCAGCCTGTGTCAGCCTTATTGTACTAATGACGGCATTCGGAAAACGTGCTACAATACCTGCAAAGATGATTAAAGATATACCATTTCCTATACCTCTTTCTGTAATCTGCTCACCTAACCACATAATAAAAGCTGTTCCTGATGTCAGTGTGATCATAGTCATTAATCTAAATGACCACCCTGGATTTTGTACAAATGCACCACCTCCCATCCCTTCAAGTCCCGCTGCTATTCCGAAAGATTGTATAGCACTTATAATAACAGTCCCATATCTTGTATATCTGATAATTTTCTTCCTTCCTGCTTCTCCTTCTTTTGCAAGTTTGCCAATAGAAGGGATAACGACAGTTAAGAGCTGTAAAATAATCGAAGCACTTATGTAAGGCATTATTCCGAGTGCAAAGATTGTTACCCTTGAAAGAGCTCCTCCTGAAAACATATCAAAGAAACCCATAAGTGCCCCGCCTTTTTCTGCAAGAAATTTACTGAGTTCTTCTCCATTAATTCCAGGAGTAGGGATGTGGGCTCCAATTCTGTAAACTGCAAGAAGAGCTAAAGTGAATAAAACCCTGCTCTTTAATTCTGGTATCTTGAATATATTCTGGAAACTTGAGAGAATACCCAAAGTTTTATACTACCTCTGCTTTGCCACCTACAGCAGCTATCTTGGAAAGTGCGGAAGCGCTGAAAGCATCTGCTTTTATCGTAATAGGTCTGTTTAATTCACCCTCTCCAAGCACTTTCAGTCCATTTTTTAAATCTTTTATTATTCCTTTATCAATAAGAATCTCAGCGGTGATTGTGTCTAAACCTTCAATTTTGTTTATATCTTTCAGATTCACTATAGCATACTCTTTTGTAAAGTAATTCTTAAATCCCCTTTTGGGAACTCTTCTCTGCAACGGCATCTGTCCGCCTTCGAAACCAGGGCCTTTAGCACCTCCAGAACGAGACTTCTGTCCTTTATGACCTTTACATGAAGTTTTGCCATGACCTGAGCCTGTTCCTCTACCAACTCTCTTCTTACGCTTTCTGCTACCTGCTGCAGGCTTTAAATCTTCGATCCTCATTAGACCTCCTGCGGTTCTTCTTCAACTTTACCTCTTATTTTTAAAACAACATCCGGGTCTTTTAAACTTTTAAGTCCAGTCAGAGTTGCCTTAACAGAATTGAATGGATTGTGACTCCTAAGAGATTTTGAAACAACATTTTGAACCCCTGCCACTTCTAAAATAGCCCTTACAGCACCTCCTGCTATAATGCCAGTTCCCTTAGCAGCGGGATTTATTACAACAGTTCCAGAGCCAAATTTTCCTATAACTCTGTGCGGAATCGTTCCATCTTTAATAGGAAATTTTATAAGTGATTTCTTTGCTTGCTCTATAGCTTTCCTAATAGCCTCTGGTACTTCTGACGCCTTGCCTTTGCCTACCCCCACTGTTCCATTTCCATCTCCTACAGCTACAAGAGCAGTAAATGAAAAGCGCCTTCCACCCTTGACCACTTTAGCCACTCTGTTAATATATATAACCTTATCTTTTAAAATAAGCTCTCCAGTATCGATTTTCTGCACAAAACCTCCTAAAACTCTAATCCTGCTTCCCTTGCAGCTTCAGCAAGTTCTTTGACACTACCATGATACATATAACCACCCCTATCAAAGACAACCTTTCTAATACCCTTATCTATAGCCCTCTTAGCTATCAGTGTACCAACTAATCTTGCTGTCTTTCTATTGCCTTTATGTGATTTTCCATCTAATAATTCTTTATCAAGACTTGATGCACTAATTATCGTATGTCCTTTAAGATCATCTATTATTTGTGCATATATATGATTCAAGCTTCGATAAACAGACAATCTTGGTCTCTCTGGAGTACCAATAACCTTTTTCCTGATCCGCTGATGTCGTCTCTCCTTAGCTTCTTTCTTTGTATCTGACAACATGACCTCCTTAAACTACTTCTTTCCTGCTTTTCCAACCTTCAATTTAATTCTTTCACGGCTATACCTGATACCTTTACCTTTATATGCATCAGGTGGCTTTAATGCCCTAAGGCTTGCAGCTACTTGACCAATTTGCTGTTTATCGATTCCCATAAGTGTAATCTGAGTTTGCTTTGGATCTAATGAAGCTTTAATGCCCTCAGGCAATTGAAATTCAGCTACATGGGAGTATCCAAGTGACAGTATAATCTTATTTTCCCCAGAAATTTGGGCCTTATAACCTACACCAACAATATCAAGCACCTTTTGATAACCTTGCGATACACCTGTAATCATATTTGATATCATACTCCTTGCAAGTCCGTGTATTGCCAGCTCTGTTTTGGAATCTCCGGACCGTTTAACGATTATTGCACCATCATTCACCGAGACTGATATCTTGTCCGGATATCTCCAATTCAGTTCTCCTTTAGGTCCTTTCACATTAATTACATTATTGTTTATATTTACTTGAACTTTGTCTGGTATCTGTATTGGTTTTTTACCAATCCTTGACATATCTACTTATTCTCCTTTACCACACATAGCAGATAACTTCTCCACCAACTCCATCTCTCCTGCATGCTTTATCACTCAAAATCCCTTTTGAAGTTGTAATAATTGCTATACCAAGTCCACCCATCACCTTTGGTATCTCCTTTTTTCCTGCATAAACTCTTCTGCCGGGTTTACTCACTCTCTTCAATCCAGTAATCATGCACTCATTATCGATATATTTCAAGATTATCCTGAGATTACCCTGTTTCCTATCTTTAAAAATTTTATATGCTCTTATAAAACCCTCTTCTTTTAAAATCTTTGCTATCTCAATCTTCATCTTAGAAACAGGCATATCAACTTTTTCCGCTTTAATACGCACAGCATTTCTTATTCTTGTAAGCATATCTGCAATTGGGTCAGTTAACATTCAACCTCCATTAGGTATATGTGAATTACCAGCTTGCTTTTACAACACCAGGTATCTGGCCTTCAAGTGCAAGCGTTCTAAAGCAAATTCTGCATATACCAAAGTGACGTAGATATCCCCTTGGTCTACCGCATAATTTGCACCTGTTATGTGCTCTTACTTTAAATTTTGGCACTCTTTTGGCCTTCTCCATCATACAGATCTTTGCCATTTATATCGCTCCTCACCAAACTTTTTACATTTAATTCCTGAAAGGCATGCCGAAATAGCTTAAAAGAGCTTTACTTTCTTTGTCCGTCTTTGCTGTTGTGCATATTGTAATATCAAGCCCATGAACCATTTCTACCTTATCATATTCTATTTCAGGAAAAATGAATTGTTCTTTTATTCCTATATTATAATTTCCTCTACCATCAAATGACTTTCCGGAAACACCTTTAAAGTCCCTGATTCGTGGTAGTGCAATATTTATAAACCTGTCAAGAAACTCGTACATCATTTTTCCACGTAGTGTCACCTTACATCCAATAGGTGTCCCTTTACGCAATTTAAATGACGCAATCGATTTTTTTGCCTTTGTAATAACTGCTTTCTGTCCTGTAATCGCACCGAGTTCTTTCTGAGCTGCATCAAGCAATTTTATATTTTGTATGGCCTCACCAAGACCTACGTTTAGTATAACTTTCTCTACTTTTGGTACCTCCATTACATTTTTATATGAAAAATCCTTCATCATCTTCGGTACTATTTCTTTTAGATATCGCTCTTTAAGTCTCGGTATTATCAACTGTCAATCACCTCACTGCATTTTTTACATCTACGGGCTTTTTTGTTATCCTGCAAATATATACTACCGATCTTTGTCGGTTTATTACATTTTGGGCAGATTAACATTACATTTGATATATGAACAGGAGCCTCCTTTTCAATTATTCCTCCCTGGGCATATTTTTTTGATGGTTTCATGTGTCTTTTAATTATATTAATCTTCTCAATGAGAAGCATATTCTTTGTTGAATAAACAGAGAGAACTCTGCCACTCTTTCCCTTTTCTTTTCCTGTAGTAACAAGAACTATATCGTTTTTCTTTATTCTTAAACCCATATTCTTCTATAATACCTCTGGCGCTAATGATATTATCTTTGTAAATTCTTTCCACCGAAGCTCTCTTGCAACAGGGCCAAAAATTCTTGTCCCAATAGGCTCTCCCTGTGCGTTTATGAGAACAACTGCATTTTGGTCAAAACGTATATAAGAACCATCAGATCTTCTGTGCTCCTTTTTTGTTCTTACGACAACAGCCTTTGCCACTGTTCCCTTTTTAATGTTACTGTCAGGCAAGGCTTCCTTCACACTGACAACCACAATGTCTCCAAGCCTTGCATACCTTTTGTGAAAACCACCGAGAACTTTGATACATTGAACTCTTTTGGCACCTGAATTATCTGCTACTTCGAGCATACTCCTTAACTGAATCATATTCCATCACTCCCAATCAGCCTCTAATCTATTACTATCCACTTTTTCTCTTTGCTTAGTGGTCTTGTTTCTATAATCTTTACTACATCTCCTACCTTACATCTGTTATTTTCGTCATGTGCTTTCAATTTTGTTACTCTTTTAACTGTTTTCTTATACACAGGATGTTGAAAAAGTCTTGTTACAGCAACAACGACTGTTTTATCCATTTTGTTACTGATGACTTTCCCAGTATAAATCTTCTTAGGCATCTTTCCCTCTTCTCTTATCTATTTTATCGCATTCCAAAATTCATAAATTTTTTGACTTCTGAGCAATAATAGTTAAAATCCTTGCTATATCTTTTTTCACAAATCTTATTCGTTTGGGATTTTGTATTTCACCAGTTGCCTGTTGAAATCTCAAATTAAAGAGTTCTTTCCTTAAGTCCTGTTCCTTTTGTCTAAGCTCATCTATTGTCAATGCTCTGAGTTCGGATGGCTTCATAGAACCTCCTCATTTCTCTTTACAAATCTTGTTGCAATAGGTAACTTATGAGAAGCTAACCTCATTGCTTCCTTAGCAGTAGATTCATTGACGCCAGACATTTCGTAAATAATTCTTCCAGGTTTTACAACAGCCACCCAGTATTCAGGAGCACCTTTACCTTTTCCCATTCGTGTCTCTGCAGGCTTCTTGGTAATTGGCTTATCAGGAAATACACGAATCCACAACTTACATCCCCTTTTAGCATGCCGAGTAATTGCAATTCTTGCAGCCTCAATCTGTGCACTTGTAATCCATCCTGGTTCAAGGGCCTTTAAACCATATTCTCCGAAAGAGACAGTTGATCCTCTGATAGCTTTACCATTCATTCTACCTTTCTGCATTTTTCTGAATTTAACTTTCTTTGGCATTAACATAGTCTAATTTACGTCTCCTTAGCTACACCCTCAGGCATTATATCTCCATGATACATCCATACCTTAACACCAATAACACCATAAGTTGTTCTGGCCTGTGCAAATCCATAACCAATATCAGCTCTGAATGTATGAAGAGGAACCCTTCCCTCCCTATACCATTCTGAACGTGCTATTTCTGCTCCAGCAAGTCTTCCAGAACAAGCAACCTTAACACCAAGGGTTCCAAATCTTAAAGCAGAAGCAACAGATTTCTTCATTGCACGCCTAAATGCAACCCTCTTTTCCAACTGAAGAGCTATATTCTCTGCTACAAGTTGAGCATCTATCTCAGGTTTTCTTATCTCTTTGATATCAATTGCTACTTCCTTTCCAGCCATTTGTTTGAGATCTTTTCTAAGCTTTTCTACCTCAGTTCCTTTTTTCCCGATGATTATCCCTGGTCTGGCTGTATGAATTAATATCCTTATATTTTGACCCGTCCTTTCAATCTCTATTTTTGAAACCCCTGCATGAAAGAGTCTTTGTTTCAAATTTCTTCGTATATTGATATCCTCTATAAGCTGTTCACTATAACCCTTTTTTATATACCATCTCGAATCCCATGTCTTTATAATTCCTAAACGATTTCCTATAGGATGCGTCTTTTGACCCAAATCTACCTCCTCTTCACTCTTTTTCCGACAAAATTAAGGTTATATGGGAAGTTCTTTTCTTTATAATATTTGCTCTTCCCATAGCTCTTGGTTCAACTCTTTTCATTGCAGGTCCCTGATCAACAAACGCCTTTACAATCACCATGTCTTCTGGATTTACAACCTTCTTTTGTTCTGCATTCGCCATAGCAGATTTAAGAACTTTTTCGACAAATTTTGTTCCTCTATATGGCATAAACTTAAGAAACACAAGAGCATCTCCAGCACTCTTGTTTCTTATTAGATCAATAACCCTACGTGCTTTCCTTGGAGTAATCCGTGCATATTTTAGTATTGCTTTTGCTTCCATCTCGTTATTTATCCTTTTGGAGCAGATGCCTTTTCAGAACCAGCATGACTCCTAAATGTCCTTGTTGGTGCAAATTCACCAAGTTTATGCCCCACCATATTCTCTGTAATATAAACAGGAATAAATTTTTTACCATTATGCACTACAAAAGTATATCCGATAAATTCAGGTACGATGGTTGAACGTCTTGACCACGTCTTAATAAGTTTCTTTTCCCCACTTTCAATCATGGCTTTTACCTTTTTCATTAGTTTCTCATCAACAAAAGGACCTTTTTTTAAAGATCTAGGCACTTATTTCCTCCTCTTAAAGATGAACTTATCAGTCCTCTTATTATGTCGTGTTTTTACTCCCTCGGGTTTTCCCCAAGGTGTACAGGCGGGCCTTCCACCAGATGCTTTTCCTTCGCCTCCACCAAGTGGATGATCAATCGGATTCATCGCAACACCTCTGACATGAGGCCGCCTCCCCAAAACTCTTATTCTCCCTGCTTTTCCATAAGATATATTTTCATGATCTATGTTACTTACCTGGCCTATTGTTGCCATACAATTTGACGGTATAAGTCGCACCTCATTTGATGAAAGCTTTACCTGTACATATTCTTCTCCTTTGGCAACAAGTTGCGCAGAAGAACCAGCACTTCTAACAAGTTTTGCCCCTTCTCCAGGTCTAATTTCTATATTATGAATAAAGGTACCCAGAGGCATCTCATTTAATGGCAATGCGTTTCCGACCTTTATTTCAGCACCTTTTCCAGAGACAAGTTCATCTCCTACCTGAAGTCCTACAGGTGCAATGATGTATCTTTTTTCACCATCACGGTAATGAAGTAGCGCAATCCTTGCTGACCTGTTTGGATCATACTCAATAGATGCAACTTTTGCTGGCACTCCAATTTTATCTCTTTTAAAATCAATAATTCTGAAAGCTTTTTTATTACCCCCACCTCTATGCCAGGCTGTAACACGACCAATATTGTTTCTACCACCTGTCTTTCTAAATGGTTTAAGTAACGACTTATGCGGTTTATTTGTCGTTACATCTGCAAAGTCAGAAGCAGTTTGGAATCTTCTACCTGGAGATGTAGGATTAAATTTTTTAATACTCATTATGCACCCTCAATAAAGTCAAGTTTTTCTCCCTTTTTTAAGGTAATAATTGCCTTTTTACGATCAGGTCTCTTACCTATAGATCTTCCATATCTCTTAAATTTACCTTTGACATTTAAAGTAGAAATTTTCTCGACTTTAACCTTGAATATTTTTTCAATAGCCTTTTTTATTTCAATTTTATTGGCATCAGAAGATACCTCAACAAGTATCTTATTTTCAGTTTCCTTAAGAGTTCCACCTTTTTCTGTAAATAGGGGCTTTTTAATAATATTATAAAGTTTTTCCATTATCCTTTTATCTCCTCTAACTGTTTCATTGCCCCTTTTGTTATAAGAAGGATATCATTAACTACAATATCATATGTATTTAGATCCATTGCTCTTTTAACCTTTACATCAGGAATATTTCTAACTGATAATGTGATTGTTTCATCTTTTTCAGGTATTACAATGAGAACACTCTTTTTTTCAAGACCTAAATTTTTTAATATGTCTATCATATTTTTTGTTTTAGGTTTTTCTAATGAAAATTCGTTTATCACAACAATTTCACCACTTGACATCTTTTCACTTATTGCTGATAGTAATGCAAGCCTTTTTAGTTTCTTCGGTGGTGAAATAGAATAATCTCGTGGTTGTGGGCCAAATACAATACCACCTCCGCGCCACAGCGGAGACCTGATACTACCGGCTCGAGCTCGGCCCGTATGTTTCTGTCTCCATGGTTTTTTCCCGCCACCACTAACCATACCTCTGGTCTTGGTAGCAGCAGTCCCCTGTCTCTGGTTTGCAAGATAACTCACGACAGCTTCGTGTATCACTTCTTTTGTTGTTGAAACAGCAAAGATATCGTCATTCAGAGTTATTTTCTCTATGGTATTATTGTTTATATCCTTTACTTCAATCTCTGGCATATTCATCCTTTCTGATTTCTAAAATAACACCATTTGAGCCAGGAACTGCTCCTTTGATTAAAAGAAGATTCTGCTCTGGCCGAACATCAATTATTTCAAGATTCTTTACCGTTATCCTTTTTGATCCCATATGTCCGGGAAGTTTCTGGTTCTTCCATACCCTTGATGGAAATGAACTTGCACCAATAGAACCAGGCGCTCTATTAAACATTGAACCATGTGAACCAGGACCTCCTGAAAAATGATGCCTTTTCATGACACCTTGAAAGCCCTTACCTTTAGAAATACCAGAAACAGAAACTTTGTCTCCTTTAATGAATTGTCCAACCGTTACAGTGTCACCTACTTTAAGACCGCTTAAAGGAAATTCTCTTAATATCTTATAAGGCTTAACATTTGCTTTATTGAAAATGCCCAATTCAGGTTTATTCAACCTTTTTTCCTTAATCTCTAAAAATCCCAATTTTACAGCCTCGTATCCATCTCTCTCAAAGGTCTTGACCTGAACAACGCAACAAGGTCCAGCCTCGATAACAGTAACTGGGCACACTTTTCCATCTTCTGTATATATCTGAGTCATTCCAACTTTTTTCCCTAATATTCCTACCATAATATTTACACCTTACAATTCTCTATAAATCAGCTCATTTATATCCGTCTTAGAGGTTAAAGTTTTATTTCTACATCAACTCCTGCTGCAAGTTCTAATTTCATCAGAGCTTCTACTGTTTGTGGAGTTGGATCAACAATATCTAATAATCGCTTGTGAGTTCTAATTTCAAACTGTTCTCGTGATTTTTTATCTACATGAGGCGACCTCAGGACTGTAATTCTGCTTATCCTTGTAGGCAAAGGCACAGGTCCTGATATCCTTGCACCTGTCCTTTGAACTGTATCCACAATTTCTTTAACAGATCTATCCAACAGCCTGTGATCATAAGCTCTCAATTTTATCCTTATCTTCTGATTCACCATTATCTCACTTTTAAATTAATGATTTTAAACTCTTCATTTATTCAATTACTTCTGTAACGACGCCTGCCCCTACAGTTCTTCCACCTTCCCTGATAGCAAACCTTAACTCCTTCTCCATCGCTATCGGAGA
>FWPV01004519.1_pt1 | contig 29285 bp, 31 predicted proteins | sample 2228371 | NCBI WGS metagenome assembly FWPV01 (sample SAMEA103939776, study PRJEB20133) | metagenome | reverse complement strand
GAGGCGTTCCTCCTTCTCCAGGACTACGCCCGCGAGCACGTGCTCACCTGCCTCGTCCCGGCCCTGTTCATCGCCGGCGGGATAGCGACCTTCGTGTCCCAGGCGTCGGTGATCCGCTACCTTGGCCATGGGGCAAGGAAAGCGGTCGCTTACGGCGTGGCCTCGGTCTCGGGGACGGTGCTCGCCGTGTGCTCATGCACCGTGCTCCCGCTGTTCGCCGGGATCTACACCCGGGGCGCCGGACTCGGGCCGGCGACGGCGTTCCTGTACTCCGGACCGGCGATCAACGTGCTCGCGATCGTCCTCACCGCGCGGGTGCTCGGGCCGTCCCTCGGGCTGGCCCGCGCGATCGGCGCGGTGGTGTTCTCGATCGCGATTGGGCTCGCGATGCACGTCCTGTTCCGGAAGGAGGAGAAGGCGAAGGCGGACGCCGCTGCCGCGTTGCCGACGCCACCATCCCCGGCCCGTGCGTTGTGGAAGACGGCCGTCCTGTTCGCGCTCATGATCGCGGTGCTCGTGGTCGCCAACTGGGGCCGACCCGCGGGCGTCACGGTGACGCTCCGCGACGGAACCACCGTCTTGGGGACGCGCGCCGGGGAGGACGCGTCCTCTCTTTTCGTGGTGCCGGAAGGAGGGGAGGAGATTGTGTCGTTACCGAAGGCCGAGATCACGGCCGTGCAGTACAGTGCGTCCGCATACACCACGCTGTGGCGGTACCGATACGCGGTGGCCGGGGCACTCCTCCTTGTGCTCCTTGTTCTGCTGCCGTTCTGGGTCGGACGGGAGGAGGGAGGGGCGTGGGCCCGCTCCACGTGGGACTACGCGCTCCTCATCCTCCCCTACCTGTTCGGGGGCGTCCTCGTGGCGGGGTTCCTCCTCGGGCGGCCGGGCGAGGAGGCGCTCATCCCGGCGCGGTGGGTCGAGGCCGCGGTCGGCGGGAACTCGTGGGCGTCGTGCGCGGTGGCCTCGGTGGCGGGGGCGTTCATGTACTTCGCCACGCTTACCGAGGTCCCGATCCTCCAGGGGCTCTTGGGCTCCGGGATGGGCCAGGGACCCGCGCTCGCCCTGCTCCTCGCCGGGCCGGCCCTGTCGCTCCCCTCGATGCTCGTCATCCGCCGCGTCTTGGGGACGAAGAAGACGGGGGCGTTCATCCTGCTCGTGGTGGTCCTGTCCACCCTCGCCGGCAAGCTCTACGGGACGGTCATCGGCGGATGAGCAGGTGCTGCGAATCTCGGGTCGAGAGGTCCACAGAAACGGCCGCGCTCCTCGTGTGCTTCGGGGGGATGTCCAACGTGGGGACATTGACCGGTCTCGCTGCACTCGATGTGGCAAGGGATGGAGAAGGGACGATCTTCTGCCTCGCCTCCCTCGCCAACGGTGACCTCGGGGTGCAGCAGCGCCTGCGCGAGGCGGAGCGGATCGTGGCCGTGGACGGCTGCCCGCTGGCCTGCGCGCGGCGGATTGCCGAACGAGCGGGCTTCCCACCCCACGCGAGTCTGGTCCTCTCCGAGGTCCTTGGGATCCTCAAGGGTCCACCATCAGCGTTGACCGAACAGGACCGCGAGCGAGCGGCGACGGCGATCCGCACTGCATTGCGTGCACAAGACGCACCGGGGGAGTGAGAAGATGGCACTCAACATGGGCTCCGCGAACGGGAAACAGGTGTTCCTTCGGCTGGGGGTGACCGCCCTCCTCGCGCTGGCCGTGGCGGGGGTGGTCTACCTTCGACAGGGGACGATGTCACAGGCGGGAGTGGCCTCAGAGAAGCCGTCGCCGACAGCGGAAGCTGGGGGCGTTGCACTTGCGACCTCCCCCCTTCAGCCCGAGGTGACGCCCGCTGCCGAGGGTGTCGTCGATCCGGGGGCCGACCCTCAACCCGAAAATCCCGATCTGGAGCCGGTCGATGAGGCAGCAGCCGAAGTGACCGAAGCGGCCATCGAGGAGGTCGCGCCCGCCCCCGAGCCTCCGAAGCCCCTTCCCAAACTGCTCGACCTCGGGGCGGACAAGTGCATCCCGTGCAAGCAGATGGCCCCGATCCTCGAGGAACTGCGGGTCGAGTACGCGGACGTCTTCGACGTGGTGTTCATCGACGTCTGGAAGAATACCGCCGAGGCCGACAAGTACGGGATCCGGATCATCCCCACGCAGATCTTCTACGACGCGAACGGCAGGGAGCTCTTCCGGCACACGGGGTTCTACTCGAAGGAGCAGATCCTCGCGAAGTGGAGGCAGCTCGGCGTTGACGTGGGGAGGCGCTAGACGTGGAGGGTTTGCTCGCCGCGCTGAACCGGGCAGTGGAGGGGACGCCCCTCGTGGCGGTGGCCGGCTCGCTCGGCTGGGGGATGCTGAGCGTTCTCCTCAGCCCGTGCCACCTGGTGAGCGTTCCCCTCGTCGTGGGGTACATCAACCGTCAGGGACAGCCCACGGTGCGCCGGGCGCTCGCTATCTCGACCGTGTTCTCCGTCGGAATTCTCGTCACGATCGGAATCGTGGGGGCGATCACCGCAGCTGCCGGGCGGATGCTCGGCGACGTGGGGCCGTACGGCAACTACGTCGTTGCGGTCGTGTTCTTCCTCGTGGGGCTGTACATGCTGGACGTGATTCCCCTTCCCTGGCGGGGCCTGGGGAACCTCGGCATGGGGTCGAAGGGCTACTGGGGGGCGGGACTGCTGGGCCTCGTGTTCGGGATCGCCCTCGGGCCGTGCACGTTTGCCTACATGGCGCCGATGCTTGCCGTCACGTTCGGGCTGGCCACGGAGAGCTTGCCGTACGCGGGGCTGCTCCTGGGGATGTTCGCCCTGGGTCACTGTGGGGTGATCGTGGTTGCGGGGACTTCGGTGGGGATGGTTCAGCGCTACCTGCGGTGGAGCGAGAGGTCGCATGGGACGAAGGTTGTCCGGGTCGTGTGTGGAGCCCTGATCATCGTCGCGGGCCTGTACTTGATCTACGTCGCACCGTGATCGGGAAGGGGCATGATGGGCAGCGGCGAAACCCGGTGGAGCGTGGAGGTGTAGATGCACGTGATCGAGGTGTTGGGAACGGGATGTCCGAAATGCAGGGCGACACTTGAGAACGTCGAGCGGGCGGTGGCAGAACTCGGCATTGCCTGCGAGATCGTGAAGGTCACCGACCTTTCGGCGATCATCGCCCGCGGCGTGATGATGACGCCGGCGGTGGTCGTGGACGGGAGGATCATCTCGTCTGGACGTGTTCCCTCTGTTGCAGAGGTCAAGCAGTACCTCACGGAGGAGGAACACGGCGCTGCTTAGGGGCGCCGACAAGGAGGAACAGATGAAGCGGATGGTGTACTTGGCTCTGGCACTGAGCGTGCTCGGGGGGATGGCGCTGGCCGCCCCGAAGCTGGTGGTGGATCGCACCTTGTACGACTTCGGGGTGGCGATGGATGGGGTGGTCGTCCAGTTCGACGTCGTCCTCACGAACACGGGCGACGCGACCCTTCAGATCAGCGGGGTCAGCTACAACTGCAGCTGCACAAGCTATCAGCTTCCCAAGCGAACGCTAGCTCCTGGGGAATCGGTAAAGATGACGGTCACGTTCCGGACAGCGGGCTACAGCCGCTATCCGCAGCCTGTGTCCCAAGTGCTGACGGTGAGCTCCAACGACCCAGTCAACCCACAGCAGGTGATCGAGGTGCGGGGGTACGTCCGGCAGTTGGCTGCGCACGAAGGGGCTGCCTCCACGCTCGACCAGGGGTTCTACGTCCTCGTGGACCTGCGCGCTCCCGAGGAGTACGCCCGCGGGCACCTCCTGGGGGCGATAAACATCCCGTTCGCCGAGCTTCAGGCGCGGTTGGGGGAGCTCCCCCGGACGAAGGTGATCTACCTCTACGACGCGACGGGGATCGAGGCCGTCCAGGCGGCACAGCTCCTTCAACAGAACGGGTTCCTCCTCCCCCGCGCGATCTCCGGTGGGCTCGCCGGATGGTGGCTGGCGCTGGGAGACCTGTTTTTCGTGTGGGCGCCAGACGCAGAGCGGACGGTCGCTACGGGGACCCCGTACTACGGGACCTTCTCCGTGGTGACTCCGACCCGGCTCGCCCAAGGGTTCCAGTACGTGGTGGATCTCCGCTCCGCGGAGGCTTATGCCCAAGGGCGGTTCCCAGGGGCGCATAACCTATCCCTCCCCACCGCCGAAGATGTGGCGGCCTGGGCAGCAACCTTGCCCCGTCCGCGGACGGGAACCTCGCTCGCGATCTGGATCGTCGATGAGGACGGTTCCCAGGCGTGCTCGGTCGCCCAGTACCTGCAGAGCGTGGGGTTCGCCCAGGCGCGGTGCTTGTTCGGTGGGATCGCGGCCTGGCGAGCTCAATTCGGAGACGAGCTCCTCTTCCCTGTGCTGTAGGGGGAACCCGGCCGGCGATGAACGCTGAAATCGTGGGGCCTCGCGCCCCGCGGGGCCTGAACGTGTTCGAACGGTACCTCACGGCGTGGGTCCTCCTCTGCATCGGGGCGGGGATCCTCCTCGGCCGGGTCGCCCCTGAGGCCGCCCGGTACCTTGACTCGCTGGCGATCTACGTCGGTGGGGCCCCGGTTGTGTCCATCCCAATCGCGGTCGCCCTGTTCTTCATGATGTACCCGATCATGGTCAAGATCGACTTCGCCGAGGTCCTCCGCGCGGGGAAGAACGTGAAACCTGTTCTCCTGACGCTCATCGTCAACTGGGGGATCAAGCCGTTCACGATGTTCGGGATCGCGACCCTGTTCCTGGGGGTCCTGTTTCGTGGGTTCCTGCCGGACGTGGAGATCGTGAAGGACGGGACCCAGGTCGAGCTTTTCCGGTCCTACATCTCGGGGGCGATCCTCCTCGGGATCGCCCCGTGCACGGCGATGGTCCTCGTGTGGGGGTTCCTCGCCCGTGGAAACCAGGGCCACACCCTGGTCATGGTGGCGATCAACTCCCTCACGATGCTCGTCCTGTACGGTCCCCTGGGGAAGTTCCTTCTTGGCATCAACCAGATGCCCGTTCCCTGGCAGGCGCTGCTTCTGTCGATCGCGGTCTACGTGGCGCTCCCGTTCGCCGCGGGGTACTGGACCCGGAGGTGGGTCGTGGGGCGGATGGGCGAGGTGTGGTTCGGGGAGCGGTTCGTTCCCTGGCTCACGCCCGTGTCGGTGATCGCCCTCCTCCTGACCCTGGTCCTCCTATTCACGTTCAAGGGGGAGACGATCGCCCGAAACCCGCTCACGATCCTATGGATCGCGGTCCCGCTCTTCCTCCAGACCTGGCTCATCTTCGGGCTCACGTACGGGCTGGCGCGCCTTCTGCGGTTCCGGTACGAGGACGCGGCCCCATCGGCGATGATCGGGGCGTCGAACCACTTCGAGGTTGCGATCGCCACGGCGACGATGCTCTACGGCCTCTCGTCGGGGGCGGCGTTGGCGACGGTGGTTGGGGTCCTGATCGAGGTTCCGGTGATGCTGATGCTGGTGTGGGTCTGTTTGCGAACCCAAGGGTGGTTCGCGCACAGGGTCGGGCCCGTTCGGGAGGTGACGTGATGCGCTGGCGTGGCCTGGTTGTTCTTCTCCTTGGCATGCTCTCCTTCGGCACGGTGGCGGCCGAGGTCGAGCTCCACTACTTCTGGTCCGCGACCTGTCCGGATTGCCTGGTGATGAAGGCGTACCTGGCTGGGCTTCAGGACAGGTATCCGGAGCTACGGGTCGTGGCCCACGAGGTCACGTTCAGCCCCGACAACTGGCGGCGGATGGTGACGCTCGCGCGGGAGTACGGGTTGGCGAGGGAAAGCGTCCCCACCGTGTTCGTGGGCAATCTCGCGGTGACCGGGGTCGGGCTCGCGGTTGAGCTCCAAATCGAGGAGGAGGTCCTCCGCTGCCAGGCCGAAGGGTGCCCGTCGCCGCTGGAGCGTCTCCCGACCCGCCTCCGTCGGGTTCTCAGCCCGCTCGAGATCGTGCTCATCCTCGCGGTGGGTGTGACGGTCCTTTTGCTCGTGTGGAAGTGACGGTGAAGAAGCAGGCGCTGTTCCTGTGCGTGCACAACTCCGCCCGGTCCCAGATGGCGGAGGGGATCCTTCGCCACCTCGCGGGTGACCGGTTCGAGGTGGCCAGCGCGGGGCACCAGCCCACCTCCGTTCACCCGTTGGCCGTCGCCGTCCTCCGCGAGCGCGGGGTGGACATCCCGCCCCAGCGTTCCAAGGACGTCCGTGAGCTTCTGGGCAAGGAGTTCGACGTGGTGATCACGTTGTGCGGGGACGATGCGCCAGGGAGCTGCCCCTTCTTCCCAGGCGGGCAGCAAGAGCACGTTCCCTTCCCCGACCCGGCTTCAGCGGAGGGCGGGGAGTACGAGAGGCGGGGAGCGTTCCGCCAGGTTCGCGATGCTGTGTGGGACTGGATTGTAGCTCGGTTCATCGAAGGAGGAGAGCGGCATGAGGGCTAGGCGCGTGGTGTTGGGGATCCTGGCGGGGCTCGTCGTCGTCGGTGGGGCGCTCGGCGCTCAAGAGCTTGAGGTCCTGTTCTTCTACGACGAAGGATGTCCCCACTGCAAACAGGTGGAAGCGTCTCTGGGGAGCTTGATCCAGGGCGGGCTCCCGTTCACGATGGCCCGTTACGAGATCCACACCGTGGAGGGGTGGACGCTCCTCATGAGGCTTCTCTCCGCGTACGGAGCAGCGCTGGGCCCGGTGCCGATGGTGTTCGTAGGGGATGTGGCCATGGTGGGGGACACGTTCTACGGTCTCGGCCCGGAGCCCGTCACGCTGTCGGGCATCGCCCAGGAGCTGACCCTGGAGGAGGCGATCCGCCAGGCGCTGGAAACGGGTGCTCCTTCCCCCCGCACGAGGATCCCCCCCACCGCCACCGAAGCGGTCCTGTTCACGCGAAGAGAGGGCTGTCCCGAGTGCTCCGTGCTGGAGTCCCTCACGGCGGACCTCGTGGCGCGGCACCCCGAGCTGGGAGTGCAGCGGGTGGGGCTGGAGGAGCCGGATGCCGGAGCGACGCTGGACAAGCTCCGCCGCCTGTACGGGGCACGCGGCGAGGGGCCGGCCCTGTTCGTGGGGGACGCGGCCGTGGTGGGGGAGGAGCTCTTCCTCCCCCGGCGGGATCCTCTCCCCCTGGGGACCCCGGAGGCCGAAGCTGCGCTGGACAAGGCCGTTCGAGAGGCGATCGAGACGGGTGCGAGTTCCGCCCTGGATCGGCTCCGCTTGCGCGAGCAGCTCACCCTGGGGGCGGTGATCGTCGCCGCGGCCCTCGACTCGGTGAACCCGTGCGATTTCGCCGTCCTCATCCTCCTCCTCGGGACGCTGCTCGTCGTGGGCAAACGGGTCAAGGTGATCTGGGCCGGGCTCGCGTTCGCGGCGGGGATCTTTGTCGCCTACTACGCGATCGGGTTCGCCCTCTACTCGCTCGTGGGCGGCATCCGCACGTTCCGCGAACCGTTCATCTACGCCGTATCGGCGCTGGCGATCGTGATCGGCCTCTGGGAGATGAAGGACCTCCTTTGGTACGGGAAGTGGTTCTCGATCGAGGTTCCTGAGAAGTGGAAGCCGTCGGTGAAGAAGCTCACGGCGTCGGTGGTGTCGATCCCTGGGGCGTTCGTGATCGGGCTGGTGGACTCTTTGTTCCTCGCCCCGTGCACCTCCGGTCCCTACATCGTGATCCTCACCCTCCTTTCTCAGACCACGAGCCGGCTTCAGGGGGCGCTGTGGCTGCTCCTGTACAACTTCATCTTCATCCTCCCGATGATCGGGATCACGCTGCTCGTCCACTTCGGATTCACCACCACCGCTCGGGCGGAGCGGTGGCGGACGGCCAAGCTGGGCAAACTCCACTTCACGACCGGGCTCGTGATGGTCGTGATCGGGGTTGGGATGATCGTCGGGGTCCGGCTGGGGTACCTGTAGCTCACCGCGCCCGGGAGAGGTCCCACAGGCGGTCGAGGGCGGGGCGGAACCGGTGGGCAAAGTCGTCACGGGTGATCGGCTCCGGGACATTGGGAACGGTGACATATGGGATCCGCACCCCGCGGACCTCGACGTGTCCTGCGCCGGGGGGAGCGAGGGACGCCCAGTCGTCGGAGGCGTACGTGCGCTCCAGTTCCTCGCGGGGCACGGAGTGGGTGAGGATCCCGTCGCGCCGGGCGCGGTCATAGCGGGCGAGGTTCCGGCGCCACGATTCCTCGAACGGGACGTCGAGGTAAAGGATCGCCCCCCTTCGGAGGACCTCGACCGGGAGGCGGGCGAGGGCATCCCGGTACGCGGTCGGCCCGCCACGAGCGAACTCCACGATCACCGTCTCTCCGGCCCGGGCGGGATGGTGGAGGAGCTCCTCCCCGAGGGCGAGGATGAGAAACGGCCACAGCCGATCGTCGGACACGGCGTAGTTCTCCCCCGCGCGCCGGGAATGGAGCCGTCCCCGGCCGACCCTTTCCCACAGATCGTCCTCGACGAACTTCTGCCACAGGAGCGGGAAGTCATCGGCCACGCGCAGCGGCCCGAGGTGGTAGGCCTCCGCGCGCTCATCGGGGGGGAGCTGGGTGAGAAACTGGATCAGCTCGGACTTCCCAGCTGCCGGCCGGCCGAGGAGGAGGAGGTAGGGGAGGATTCCCTCGCGCGCTTGGGGGTGGTAGGCGAGGCCCGCCTTCGTCGCGAGGTCGGCGATTACCGCGGCCGGTGCCCGATCGGCATCCAGGAACTCCAGGGCGTGCCCCCGCTCCGCGTGCCACAGGTCGAGCCGAGCGAGCATCTTCTCCAGAACCTCCCCCGGGACTGCATAGCGGGGATCGCCGCGTGCTTTCTGGCGCTGGAGCGAGAGGGAGATCGGGGCGGACAACCTCAGGAAACGGTCCGGCCAGAGGAGGTTCTTCTCCTGGCGCGCGAACGCGTCGAGGAACGCACGGTCGCCGAGAGCGGAGGCGTAAGCGGCGTGGACCCCGAGGTGCGATTCCGCGATCACCATCTTCCCAGAAGCGAGTGAATCGCGGATCGCTCTCTCCCAACGGGGCAGCTCTGCCCAAATCGCTTCGTTCAGCCGGGCCCGTTCCCGAAAGAGGTCGATCCTCCCCCTCTCCGCGACCTCCTTCACCAGCTCTGGGAAGACGACCACCTGTTGTGGGTAATAGAGGCGAACCACGGACAGAAGCTCACTCTTCCCCAGGGCGGGCAGGCCTTCGAGGGCGAGGTACATGGGAGGTATGGGCGGAGGAGGACTTGAACCCCCGGCTTCTCCCCCGTGAAGGGAGCGCTCTACCAACTGAGCTATCCGCCCTGGGGAACGATGGTAGCTCCCTACGTCTCCCCGTGCAACAAGGACCTAGCTCTCCTCGATGTCGTCGCTCATCGCCGCCAGGGACTCCCCCTCCCGGCGGCGGGTGATCTCCACCAATCCGAGCTTGGTCACGCCGATCAGGTCAGCCGGCACACGGTCCTTTTTTAGCTCCTGAGCGAGGAGGGCCATCACCTTCTCCTCGTCGTCGTTTTCCATGTCCACGAAATCAACGATGATGATCCCCGAGATCTTGCGCAGCCTGAGGATCCGCGGGATCTCCCGCGCTGCCTCGAGGTTCGTGCTGAGGATCGCCGCATCCTGATTGCGGTGCCGAACGTCGGAGCCCGTGTTGACGTCGATCGCGGTGAGGGCCTCCGTCTCATCTACGACGAGGAACCCGCCTGCCTTGAGGGGGATCCGGCGTTGCAGCACCTCGCGCAACCGGCGCTCGATATCGTAGCGCACGAACAAGGGGACTGTCCCCCGATACATCCGGACGCGGCGCCGGAGCTGAGGGAGACGTAGCTGGTTCAGGAACTCCAGGATCTCCTGGTGTTGCTCAGCGTCGTCCACGATGAGGGAGCCGACGCTGTCGAGGAAGCGGTCGCGCACGAGCGTGCGCACGAGGTCAGGGGGGCGGTGGAGGAGGCGGGGAGGGGGGGCCTCGTTCGCCGCGGTCTCGATCTCCTCCCACAGCGTGCGGAGGCAGCGGAAGTCGAACTCGAGGTCCTCTTCGGACGCGCGCAGGGCAGCGGTCCGGGCGATGAGCCCCTGCCCTTCACCCTTCAGCCCGTATGCGATCTGGCGGAGGCGGTAGGCTTCCTCGTGGCCGCTCACCCGGCGGGAGATCCCGACCCGATCCTCGGTGGGGAGGAACACCCAGTACCGGCCAGGGAGGCTGACCTTCGTCGTTCCCTGGGGGTTCTTCTTCCCCATTCCCTCCCGGCGGACTTGGATCACGACCGCATCGCCCGGGCGAAGCACCTTCTGGATGGGGACGCTTTCCTTCCATGGCTCGAAGCCCTTCGCCCGAAGGAGGGCGTCGTTGATCTCGTGTTCGGAGAGGAACAGGGCTTTCTTCTCCCCGACATTGACGAATGCGGCTCCCATCCCAGGGAGGACCGTCTCCACCCGCCCTTTGTAGATGTTCCCGACGAGAGCCCGCCGCGTGGGGACCTCGAAGTGCACCTCCACGAGCTCCCCGTCCTCGACGATCGCCACCCGCCGGCGGGGGCCGGCGAGCGTCCGTTCGACCGTGATCAGGATGTGGTTACCCCTAAGCGTACAGCCTCCCTCGGCAACACTCCGGGCATGGGAATGGCTGTTCACCCGCGGGCATCAGGCGGGGACGAGACCGGGGTGGCAAGGTTAGCTTCGCCTCAACCGTCCCCTGGCTCCTTCGCTACCGCCACGATGCAGGCGAAGGCCTCCTGATCGCGGTAGGCGATGTCAGCGAGCATCTTCCTGTTCAAGGCAACCCCCGCTTTGCGCAGACCGCCCATGAACGCGGAGTAGGACACCCCTTCGCTCCGCGTGGCCGCCCCGATCCGCACCATCCACAATCTGCGCATGACCCGTTTTTCAAGTTTGCGCGACACGTACATGTGCCGCCGCGCCTTGAATACGGACTGCTTGGCGATGCGGTAGCAGGATCGCCGCTTCCCCTTGAACCCTTTCGCTGCTTTCAGGATCTTCCGGCGTCGCCGCCCGTGTTTCACCCCTCCCGGAACGCGCATCGTTGCTCCTCCTTCAGACGTTCAGTATTCGCCGCAGGCGCTTACGGTCCGCACCGCGCGCCTCCACGGGCCGGTTCGCCTCGCGGCGGTACTGGGGCCGCATCTTCGATAACTTGTGTTTGCGGTTGGCACGGCGGTGGAAGATCCTCCCCGTCCCGGAGACCTTAAATCTCTTCGCTGCCGCTCTGTGGGTCCTTGTCTTCATTGCGCCCTCCTCTGCGGGGCAGGGGGACGAGCAGCATCTGCAGGGTTCGTCCCTTGGTAATCGCTTCCTGATCCACTCGGGCCATGTCCTTGGTCTGCTCCGTGACCCGGGTCAGGATCTCCTCGCCCTTGCCGATGTGGATGATCTGGCGTCCCTTGAAGAACACCGACACCCGCACCTTGTGGCCAGCGTCGAGGAACTCCCGGATCCGCGCGAGCTTCGTCTGGAAGTCGTGTTCTCCTGTCTGGATCGTGAACTTCACCTCTTTAAGGCGGGACGTCTTCTGTTGCTTCTTCTCCCGTTTCCCCAACTGGTACCGGTACTTCCCATAGTTCACGATCTTGCACACCACAGGATTCGCTTCGGGAGCCACCTCCACGAGATCAAGCCCCTTCTCACGCGCGAGGGCCAAGGCGCTTTCCACTGGGTGCACTCCCAAGCTTCGTCCGTCGGCATCGATCAGTAGAACTTCCCGTGATCGAATCTGCTCGTTTACCCGAAACTCCCGTCGAATAGGTTCCTCCTCATACTGGTATTCTAGCCGCCCACGGGCGACGGGGCCACGCCGTACAGGCCGTTTGTGCGGATCCACCGGTCCACCTCCGGCGGAACGATCCCTGTGGTGGGGAGCCCTTCCCGGTACCGCCGGCGGACTTCAGAGGATGACACGGCGATCGTTGGCATCTCCAGCAACTGCACCTCCGCCCGGTCGAACGGCGGGCGGTGGAATGTGGCGGGGGGGACGCCGGGGCGCGGGGCGACGATGAACGGGCAGCTCGCCAGCAGCCGCGGCCAGTCGTGCCAGGTCTCGATCCGGGCGAAGATGTCCGCGCCCACGATGTATGCCACCCCTTCCCGGTGAACCTCCTTCAGCGCGGCGACCGTATCCACGGTGTAGCAGGGGCCGGTGCGGTCCACCTCGAACCGGGATACGGTGAAGCCGGGGTGCCCGGCCACGGCCAGGCAGACCATCGTGTACCTCGCTTCAGCGGATACCCCCTCGGCCACCGCGCGGTGGGGAGGGCACCCCGTGGGCAGGAACACGACCTCGCGCAGCCCGCATTGGCGCAACGCCTCCTCGGCCACCCGGAGGTGGCCGATGTGGATGGGGTTGAATGTGCCCCCGAACAATCCGGTCCTACCCTGCAAGCTCAAATGCATCCTCTCCGATGCGCACCGTGGCCCCGGCCTCCACCCCGCGGCGCTTGAGCGCGGCGATGACCCCCAGCCGCTCCAGGCGGTGGTAGAAGTACTCCTGGGCGTCCTCGGTGGAGAGGTCGAGGCGTCGGGCGAGCCGCTCCACGGCTGGGCCGCGAACGACGAGCTCCCCACCCTCCTCGGCGATCTTGAACGGAGCCTCGCCCGGGGTGAGTCGCCACACCCGCGTGGGGGGAGCCTCGGCCTCTGGGAGGAGGGATGGCGCCGTGCGGAGTCTGTCCCAAACGAGGAACAAGAGCTCGCGCACCCCCCGCCCGGTGACGGCGGAGATCGGATGAAGCTCGATCCCTTCCTTGCGGAACCGCTCCACCTCCGCTGCGATCCGCTCCGGCGGTAGGAGGTCGGCCTTGTTCCCCGCCACGACCTCCGGCTTGTCCCTCAGCTCCGGCCACGCCTCGATCTCCCGCCGGAGGAGGCGATGGTCGGCGAGCGGGTCGCGCCCCTCCACCCCCGCGAGGTCCACGAGGTGAAGGAGGACCCGCGCCCGCGTCGCGTGGCGGAGGAAACGGTCGCCGAGCCCCTTGCCTTGGTGGGCACCCTCGATCAGCCCGGGGAGGTCGGCCATCACGAGCGAACTGCCCTCTCCCACCTCGACGAGCCCAAGGTTGGGGGAGAGCGTAGTGAACGGGTACGGGGCGACCTTGACCCTCTTCCGGGACACCCGCGCGAGGAGGGAGGATTTCCCTACATTGGGGAACCCGACGATCCCTACGTCGGCGAGCACCCGAAGTTCGAGCATGAGCCACCGTTCCTCTCCCTCCTCCCCGAATTCCCGGATCCGCGGGGCCTGACGAGCGGAGGTGGCGAATGCCTTGTTGCCGCGTCCACCCCGTCCGCCGCGGGCGATCCGGACCTCCGCCCCATCGCGGGCGAGGTCGGCGAGGACCTCCCCCGTTCCCGCCTCGCGCACGACCGTGCCGACAGGAACATGGATGATGAGGTCAGCACCGTCCTTCCCCCGCCGGCAGTTCGGGCCGCCGTGGCCGCCATGGCCAGCCCGGAAGTGAATCTGGTTCTGGAACCGAACGAGGGTTGCCACCGACCGGGTTGCACGAAGGACCACGTCCCCCCCTCGGCCACCGTTCCCCCCGTCCGGCGTGCCTCGGGGGTTATGACGGGTACGATGGAAGCTGATCAGGCCGTTGCCCCCCCGACCAGAGGCGACGTGGATCTTCGCCTCGTCAATCCACATCCGGAGGGGTCTACCCCTCTTCGGGGAGCGGATCCACGTTCACGTACACGCGTCGGCGGCCCGCGAAGCGCACCCTGCCCGTCGTCTTGGCGAAGATCGTGAAGTCGCGGCCCATGCCGACCCCGGAACCGGGGTAAAACCGGGTCCCCCTCTGGCGGACGATGATGCATCCTGGCTGGACGAGCTCGCCCCCGTAGCGCTTGATCCCCAGGCGCTGCCCTGGTGAGTCGTGGACGTTCTGCGTCGAACCACCGCTGCTCTTATGTGCCATGTTGACCTCTCACACCCTCACGCTTTCCCCGACCTCATGCACCACGACCTGCCCTTGGCGGGTGCGGGAAAGCCAGCGCAATCCGAGGACCATCGTCTCCACGACGGCGTCGACCTCGCGGTCGAGGAAGAAGTCCGACCGATCGACCTGGAACCGCACCTTGCTTCCATCCCGCACGACCTCCGGGTCGAGATGGAGGTAGTCCCGCAGGCCGGCGATCGGGGCCTCCACGAGCGCGCCGGCGGCGAGCCCCTCTGGGGACCCATCCCCATGCAGGGTCACCGTGTGGACCCGACCCTCCTCGTCGCGCTCGATCACCACCTCCACCACCGACTACCTCCTCGCGATCGCCAGGATCCGCGTGCGCATGTAGGGCTGGCGGTGGCCCTTCTTCCGGCGGTAGCCCTTCTTGGGGGAGAACCGCTGGATGATCACCTTCGGACCGCGTCCGACCTCCACCACCTTCCCCACCACCTCAACCCCCTCCACGTGGGGGCGACCGATCTCCACGCCCTTGCCGTTCCGCACGAGGAGGACACGATCGAACCTCACCTCCTCCCCGACGGCCATCCCAGGGAGGAGCTCGTGCACGATCTCCATGTCCGCTTCGACGCGGTACTGCTTTCCGCCTATCTCCACAACAGCGTACGTAGCCATCTGCCTCATCTTAGTGGGAAAAGGTTGCGCTGGCAATCCTAGCGAATCCGGGTCCCCGGCTCCACCTCTCGGTCCGGGGAGAGGAGGGCCAGCGTGCCGTCGGATGCGGCCATGATCATGCATTCGGAGCGGATTCCCCGGATTGTGGCTGGCTTCAGGTTCGCCACCACCGCCACGAGCCGCCCCACGAGGTCCGCCGGCTGGTAGTGCCGGCGGATCCCGGCTACGGCCTGAGCCTGGTGGCCCCCGAGGTCGAGCTTGAGGGCGAGGAGCTTGTCTGTCCCCGGCACCTCGTCTGCGGCGAGGATCCGTCCCACCCGCAGGTCGAGCCTCTGGAACTCGTCGATCGAGATGAGCCCTTCTTCCTTCATCGCTTGATACCTCCCTTTCAGTTCGGCGATGTCCACGTGGGCGAGGAGAGGCCGCGGCTCGCGGGCCAGCGGCCGGCCGCCGAGCCCGGTCCGGGCATCGTCGAACGTCGCTTCCTCCATCCCCAGCACGGCATACACCTCGCGGGAGAACATGGGGATGAACGGTTCAAGCAGAATCGCCAGCGCCTTTACGAGGTGGGCGGCGGCGGCGACGGCGCCCCGATCGCCGGTCCGCCACGGCGCCTTGCGTTGGAAGTACGCGTTCCCCGTTCCGGCGAGGAGGGCAATCGTGCGCAGGGCGGCGGCGAGGCTCCCCCCCTCGGTCGCCCGCACGACGTCGGCGCACGCAGTGTCGATCGCCTGCCCGATCTCGGGGTCGGTCGGCTCGGCAGGGACCGTTCCCCCGTGCTTGGACCACACGTAGGAAAGCACCCGGTGCATGAAGTTCGCGATGTTGTCCACGAGGACATGGTTGACCGCCTTGTCGAACTCCTCCCACGAGAACTCGACGTCTTTGGATTCGGGGCGGTTGTAGAAGAGGTAGAACCGCCAGTACACGGGGGGCAGGAGCTCCAGGGCCTCGTCGGCGAAGATCCCGATCCGTCGGGTCTTGGAGAACTGCTCCCCCCCGATCCAGTTCAGGTACTCCGTGGCCGCGATCTGATCGGGAAGGTGGAACCCGTGACCAGAGGCGAGGAGCTGACCGGGGAAGATGATCGTGTGGAACGGGATGTTGTCCTTGGCTTGGGTGTAGATGTGCCACACCTTGTCCCCGAACCAGAACTCTCGCCACCGTTCCTCCTCCCCCCGGCGGCGGAAGTGCTCGATCGTCGCGGACACGTAGCCCAGGGCAGCCTCGGCCCACACGTAGATGACCTTCCCCTCTGCCCCGGGGAACGGGGCGGGGATGCCCCACTGGATGTCGCGGGTCACCGCCCGCGGCCGGAGCCCGTCCTCGATCAGCCGCTCCGTGAACAGCCGCACGTTCCCGCGGAAATCCCGGCTTCGCACGTAGGCGAGGAGCTGCGGAGTCAGCGTGGCGAGGTCGAGGTACCAGTGGCGGGTGAGGCGGGCGACGACGTTGGATGAGCTACAGAACGCGCAGTGGGGCTCCTGGAGGAGCTCGGGCTCGAGCAGGGCCCCGCACGCATCGCACTGGTTGCCCTGGGCGTGGAGGTACCCGCACCGCGGGCAGGTGCCGATGATGAACCGATCAGCGAGGAATCGGCTGCACCCCGCACAGAACGCCCGTGCCTCCTCCTGGGACACGATGTACCCGTTCTTTTCCATCTCCCGGTAGATCCAGGTCACGAACTCGTAGTGGACGGGGGACTCGGTCGTGGTGTAGTTGTCGATCGCGATCTCGAACTGGGCGAGGACGCGGACGATGGCCGCATGGACCTGCGCGGCGAGGTCGCGAGGGTTCATCCCGAGCCGCGCTGCCTCGTACTCGACCTTCGTCCCGTGGGCATCCGTCCCCGACACGTGCAGGGTCTCGTACCCGCGCAGTCGGTAGAACCGGGTGAACGCGTCCCCCGAAAGGAGGCACCCGATGAGGTTCCCAAGGTGAGGCAGGCCCGATCCGTAGGGCCATGCGCTGCACACCAGGATCCGTTCGACAGTGATGTTCACGGTTCCCCCGACAAGGGGCCGATTATAGCAGGCCCGCACCGGCTTGGGACAGTGGATGGGCTCCTTCGCTCGGACCGGGTACACTACTGTCTGCGGAGGCGTCGATGCGCGAAGCTACGATGGGGAGGGAGTTGGTGGTGTTCACCGCGAATCGGGTGGGGGTGCTGGCCGACATCGCCCGGGCCCTCGCCGAGCAGGGGATCAACATCCTGGCCGTGGCGGTGATGGTCCACGGCGACGACGCGGAGCTGCACGTGGTGCCCGATGCCCCGACCTACGCCCTCGATGCGCTCCGCAAGGCGGAGTTCGAGGTCGAGGAGCGGGAGGTTGTCATCGTGGAGCTCCCCCATCGCGCGGGGTTCCTGCGGCGGATCACCGAGGTCCTGGCGCGACAGGGTCTGGACATCCGCTACCTGTACGCGAGCGCCTCCGACGCGAGCCAGAGTTCGGTCGTTGTTTTCTCGTGCACGAACAACGGGAAGGCGGTCCTCCTCCTCCGCGAGAAGTAGCCGGACCGGTGGCGGTCCGCGGTGGGTTGGGGTATCCCATGGAGGGCGGACATCTGGCGCGGACTTCCCCCGCCATCGCGGGAAGATCCATCGTCCTTTCACCGACCTTCCACAGGGTGGGGGCAAGGTCCTTCCGCACGGCTTGGGGAGGTAAACGTGTGCAAACGCGATCGGATCTTGATGGCCATTGCCGGGGCTCTGGCCTTGGCGGCGATGGTCGCAGTGCCGCTGGTCGCCCGAACCGGTTAGGTCCGGGAACGCGACGCCGGCGATCCCGAGCGGGATGAAGTCCTCGTCCCGTGCGGCCTACCCCCTGCCTCCCAGCTCGGACGTGCAGTGCGGGCACCGCGTGGCCCCGATCGGGATCTGGGTCTTGCAGAACGGGCACTCCTTCGTGGTCGGGGCGGGGGTGACCTTCGGCTTCTCCAGTTTCTGGTAGGCCTTGACGATCAGGAACACCACGGCCGCGATGATGAGGAAGTTCACGACGGCATTGATGAACGCGCCGTAGTAGATCGCGGCCGCCCCTGCCGCCCGCGCCGCCGCGGCGGACTCGTAGGTCTGTCCCGACAGGTTGATGTACAGGTTCGCGAAGTCCACGTTGCCGACGAGCTTGCCGATGATCGGCATGATAATGTCGTTCACGAACGAGCTCACGACCGTGCCGAACGCGACGCCCATGATGAACGCCACCGCGATTTGGACGAGGTTCCCCTTGACGATGAACGCCTTGAACTCCTTCCACATGGCGATCCCCCCTTTCCTGCGCACTGTAGCGCGGGGCGCGTCCTCCCGGCAACTGTGGGACGAGCTGCCTCTGGGGGCTACCATTCGCTGCCATGGTCGGGACCTGGGTCAACATGGGGACGGTGCTCGTGGGGGGGCTGCTCGGCTGGGCCCTCGGGGCCCGCGTCCCGTCCCGGGTGCGGGAGGGGGCGACGGTGGGGGTGGGGTTGGCCACCCTCGTCCTTGGGCTGCGGCTTGCGCTGGGGACAGGGGAGGTTCTCGTCCTCATGGTGTCCGTGATCGTCGGTGGGGCGATCGGAACGGCGCTCCGGCTGGGGGAACGCCTTGAGCGCGGTACGCGGCGCGTGGAGCGCCTGTTCCGCGGGCACCCGCTCGGGGAAGGTTTCCTCACGGCGAGCTTGCTCTTCTGTGTCGGGCCGATGGCGCTCCTTGGGGCGATCCAGGACGGCCTGTACGGCGACTGGTCCCTCCTCGGCGCGAAGTCGATCCTCGATGGGATATCGGCCCTCACCCTCGCCGCCGCCCTCGGTCCCGGTGTCCTGCTTTCCCTGATCGTGATCTTCGTGTATCAGGGCGGGGTCACGGCAGCGGCGATGCTCCTCTCCTCCCACCTCGTGGGGTTCTCTCCCGCGGCGGGGCCGGCAGTGGAGCTGTCCGCCGCGGGAGGGGCGATCGTCCTCCTCCTCGGAATCCGGCTCCTCCGGGTGCGGGAGGTGGAGGCGGCGGACTTCCTCCCCGCGCTCGTGCTCGCGCCCATCCTGGCCTGGGCCGTTTCGTTCCTCTGACCGTGTCGCGCTTGGCCGCACTGCGCGGGGAGCTCGCCCGGTTTGACCGGACGTTGTGGGTCCTCGTGGCAAGCCAGCTCATCACCTCCGCTGGGTTCTCGATCGCCTTGCCGTTCATCTCCCTCTACCTGCACCGGGATCGGGGCCTCCCGATGACGGTCGTAGGGGCAATCGCGTTGGCCCACGGCCTGGTGAGCGCCGTCGGGCGGGTTGTGGGAGGGGAACTCGCGGATCGGGTCGGACGCCGGCCGACGGTGCTTGGTGCGGTGGGGGGACGGGTCGCCCTGTTCCTCGGGCTGGCCGCCCTCGTCGCGACCGATGGGCCGGTGTGGGCGATCGTCGCCGTCTACCTTGCGGTGCGCATTACGGGGGCGCTCGCGATGAGCGCGATCACGGCCCTCGTCGCCGACGCGGCGGGTCCGGGGCGGCGGATGGAGGCGTACGGGCTCCTCCGGGTCGGGGGAAACGTGGGGTGGGCAGCGGGGCCGGCCATCGGGGGGTACATGGCCTCCTGGTTGCCCTATTGGACCTTGTTCCTCACCACAGCGGTCATCACCGCGGGATCGCTTGCGGTCCTCGCCCGCTACGCCCGCGAACCGGGGCGGGCGGAAGGGGACCGGGTGATGAGGGGGGGATTCCGGGAGCTCATCGCCGACCAGCGGTTCGCGGGGTTCGTGGCGCTCTCCCTCCTCGTGTTCGTGGTCGCCGGGCAGCTCGTGTCCACCCTGTCCGTGTTCACCGTGGATCGGCTCGGCCTCACGGAGGCGGAGTTCGGCGGGCTTCTCACCCTGAACGGCTTCCTCGTGGTCCTGTTCCAGTACCCGCTCGCCCGCACCCTGGCCCGGTTCCCGCGGGGGCGGCTCCTCGCCGGGGGGAGCTTCCTCTACGGGTTGGGCTACCTCGCGTTCGGTTGGCTCAGGGCCTACCCCGCCCTCCTCGGAGCCATGGTCGTGGTCACGCTCGGGGAGATGGTCTACGCCCCGAACACGCTCGCCGTGACGGCGGATCTCGCCCCGCCGGGGCGCCGGGGTCGTTATCTTGGGGCGTTCGGGCTCGCGGAGACCCTCGGCTGGTCGCTCGGCGCGTTCGTGGGCGGAGCATTGCTCGACGCGTTTCCCGTCTCTCCGCTCGCAACGTGGGGGGTGGTGGGCGGTCTTGGGTTCGCCGCCGCGGCCGGGTTCATCCTGTGGAGCCGCTCGTGGTGACGCTGTTTACCAGCGCCTCGATCGCCCGTTCGAGGGCCATGCCCCGCGATCCTTTGACGAGGAGGAGGGTCGGGGCCGACCACACCTCCTTCCGAACCGTGGCGAGCAGGGCCTCGAGATCGTCCGCCTCCGCCGCGCCAGGGCCGTCCCAGAGGCGGAACGCCCGCGCCGCGCGGGGACCGTAGCAGAACACGGCGTCCAGATTCAGGTTCCGCGCTTCCCGAACCACTTGGGCATGGAAGTGATCCTCGTCGAGCCCGAGGTCGAGCATGTCCCCGAACAGGAACACGCGGCGCGCGGCGGGAACCTTGAGTGTGGCCAACGTGCGGAGGGCCGAGCGCATGGAGAGAGGGTTCGCGTTGTAGCAGTCGTCGAGGATCCACCCAAACGCGGCTGGCCGGAGCTGCAGGCGGTGGGGGATCGGTTCCACGTGGGCGAGGGCCTGGGCAGCGCTCTTCTCGGGGACACCCATCCCCCAGGCGAGGGCGATCGCCCCGCAGGCCAACACGGGGACGTGCTCCCCGAGAAGCTTGAGCTGGACAGGGATCTCACCCACCGGCGTCACGGTGCGGAACGCCACCCCTTCGGGGCGGTCGGTGACCATCTCCCGGGGGTAGAAGTCGGCCTCGGCGTTGCCCCCAAACCGCAAGCAGAGACCAGGGTATTGCTCCGACCTCGCTCTGAGGTGGGGGGAATCCCACCCCAGGGCGAGGATCCCCTCCTCGGGGAGGACCGCGGCGAGCTCCCACTTCGCGTCCGCGATCGCGTCCAGTGATCCGAGACCTCCGAGGTGGGCGGGTCCCACCGAGGTGATGATCCCCGCCCATGGCCGCAGGAGCTCGCCCAGGGCGCGGATCTCCCCTGGGGCCGTCATCCCCAGCTCGAACACCGCGGCTTCCACGTCGTCCGGGATGGAGAGGATCGCCAGGGGCACCCCGATCTCCGTGTTGTAGCTTTCGGGGGCGCGGTAGGTGCGGTAGCGAGCGGAGAGGGCGGCTGCGACGAGTTCCTTCATCGTCGTCTTCCCGAACGAGCCCGTGACGGCGACGATCGGGGCCTCGATCGTCGCTCGGCGCCAGGAGGCGAGTTCGCGCAGGGCGGTCGGGACGTCGGGGACGAGGAAGAGATTGCTTCCCGATCCCGGATCGCGGGACACGACCGCCCCCACCGCTCCCCGGGCGAACGCCTCGTCGAGGAAGTCGTGGCCGTTGGCCCGACTGCCCATGAGGGCGATGAACACGTCCCCCGGTTGGACCCGGCGTGAATCGCAGGTGGCGCCAGAGACAGCAAACGGCCCCATCGGTCGGATGAGCCGGGCTTCGAGCGCCTCTGCGGCCTCGCGCAGGTCCCACATCGTCTACTCCCCCTCGATCGGGAGGATGAGGGACACCTCGCCGTATACCACCGACCCGGGGATCCGGTCGGCGATCCCATCCACCCCGTACAGCCACGTCTCGCCGATCACGCTCGAAATGGGGTCAACCGCGAACAGCTCCACGGTCAACGTGTCATAGGACGGGATCCCCTCGATGTAGTCGAGGAGGTCGAGGAGCGATTCGAGCGTTGGCGCGCCCTCCCCCTTCTCCCGCGGGCGGGGTCCCCCGTACGCGCGGAGCTCGACGTAAGGGGTAACGATATCCGCTGGGATCTCCAGCCACCCTTCCCAATGCTCGACCACACCGCGCCACCCGCGGAGGGTGACGAGGAAGCGGACCCTGTCCCCAGGAACGTACGCGTCCCGCTCCGTCTCCAGGGAGACGACCTCGGTGGCGGAGAAGCCAGGCTGGACCGTGGCCTCCACGGTGACAGTCTGAAGGTGGGGGTCACCGAACTCGTTGTAAGCGAGGATGTCCGCGATGAGCGCGGCCTCCCACGGTACGTACACGGCGACGTCATGGGTGGAGAGGAACACGTCCTCGCGGACGAGGGGGCGCGGAAGCCCACGCCCAGTGATCGTGTATTGAACGGAGACCGTCCCCTCGCCGATCCGGTCGAGGGCCTCGTCCGCCGCCTCCAGCCCAGCGGCGTAGAGGAGGAGCGCCAAGAGGCGGGGTTCGTCCACGATCTTGACCTGAAGAGCCTGTTCAGTGGCGCGGCTCGCATCGCGGATGCGGAAGTTGACCCCGATTCCGCTGGGGATGCGGCCGACGATCCCCCCCACAGCCGTCCAGCGGTCGGCGAACACCCCGCCCACGACCTCGCCCACCGCCCCCAACTTGTAGGGGGAGTCGAGAGCGGCCACCGTGTCGAAGATGTGCGCGCTCGTGAGAAAATAGCGCGTCGAACCGGTGAACAGGAACGGGTGGCCGAAGGCGAGCACGGCGTTCCTCTCCACGAGCGTCACCGTCCCCAAGGCCCCGATCGTGACGTCGCCGACGGCCAGCCCCACCCCCACCGGGGCTCCAGGGACAAGGGGAAGGCTCGGGGTCGAGGTGGACGCAGCTGGGGCGGCCACGACGCGGGATACGCCGAGGTCGAGGAGTCCCGACACCTCACTGCGCCACGCGGGGAGGAGATCGACCAGGGGGTGCCAGGCACGGCGCAGGTCGAACCCCTGTTCGAGCGTCGCCAGTGCTCGCGCGGAGAGGCCGCTTGCCATCACGGGTGCGGACAGCGGTCCGTCGCTAGGGGGGGAGGTTGCGGGGCTGAATGGGAGAGCATCGAGCCCGTCCTCCGTAGCCTGGATCCCATCCGCGGGGAGGGGTTGCGTCTTGCTCGGTGCGATCTCGGCGAGGACCTCGAGCATCGCCTCGATCGGGGTCACGAGGCCTAGCGGACGCTCCCGGTCCGCGGCCCAGGTGGCGGCGCGCGACAGGGCCCCTGCCAGCCGGCCGTCGAGGTAGACCGGGCTCCCCGACATTCCCTGGGCGATCCCGCCGGAGCGGGTGATGGCCGGCCCGGAGGCGCGGATGATGATGAAATCGTTCCTGTATCCCGGTTCGTCGAGGACGGCCACCACTTCGACCTCGAACCGGGAGATCTCTGTCCCCGCCACCACCGTCAACCCGTACCCCGTCATCCCTGGCTCGATCTCGGCGAGCGGGATCGTGTCCACTCCAAGGGCGACAAGGCCCACGCACCACGCCATCACCAGCCCAAGCTTCGTCATGATGTAACCTCCTTGGCGAGCGCCACCGCCCGGGCCGCGCCCTCCTCCATCGTGCGCACGGGGGACAGCCCGGCGCGGGCCAGAACCTCCCTCCCGTCCGCCTCGTTCGTCCCCGTGAGCCGGATCACCACCGGGAGAGGGAGCCGATAGGTCGCCTCGACCACCCCTTGGGCCACGGCGTCGCAGCGCGTGATGCCCCCGAATACGTTCACGAACAGCACTTTCGCTCGCCCATCGCGCAGGACGAGCTCCACCCCTTGGCGCACCCGGTCCGCCCGCGCTCCTCCTCCGATGTCGAGGAAGTTCGCCGGGCGGCCGCCGGCCTGGGCGACGAGGTCGAGGGTGGCCATCACGAGCCCGGCCCCGTTTCCGAGGATCCCGATGTCCCCGTCGAGCCGGACGTAGCTCATCCCCAGTCCACGGGCATCCGCCTCGAGCGGGTCCGCCGCGGCATCGGTGAGGCCGGTGAACTGGTCTCCGGGCCGGTGGTCATCGTCCAGGATGAGCTTCGCGTCGAGGGCGACGAGGCCGCGGTCCGTCACCGCGAGGGGGTTGATCTCGGCGAGGTTCGCCTCGTAGCGGGTGAAGACATGGTAGAGCTTGGCCGCGATCTCGGCGAGGGGCTTGCGGAGCTCGGGCGGAGCGGGGGACACCAGGCGGCGCAGGCGGAACGAGAGCGGACCCTCCAAGGGCGGGATGTGGACCTGGCGGATCGCTCCTGGGTCGGCACGGGCGACGTCCTCGATGTCCACCCCTCCCCGCGGGGAGTAGATCATGACCGGGGTCCGCGCCCGGCGGTCCAGGGTCACGGAGAGATAGTGCTCCGACTTGGCTGGGATCGCTTCGACCACGAGGAGGTCGTTGATGGGGAGGCCCTTGAGCTGCGCCCCGAGCATCTCCTGGGAGATCCGTGCCGCCTCGTCCGGGTCGCGGGCGGTGCGGATCCCTCCCGCTTTCCCCCGCCCCCCCACCGGGAGCTGCGCCTTGAGCACGACCGGCGTTCCGAGGTCCGCGGCCACCCTCCGCGCCTCGTCCGGCACGGTGGCCCGTCCTCCCCGCGGTACCGGGATCCCCTCCCGATCCAAGATGTCCCGCCCCTGCCATTCCAGAAGCCGCAATCTGCCCCCTTCCAGCCGAAGGTTACCCTCCGGTCAGCGGTGGGGCCAGAGACATGCGACCGGTCCCTGGGGGCCAAGTGCCGACTGTTTGCGGGTTTTCCCGGTTCGGGGTACACTTGGAGGCGATGCCTACGAACCACGATTCGAGCTACGACGTCGACAAGATCCAAGTCCTGGAGGACATCGAGGCGGTCCGGAAGCGGCCCGGGATGTACATCGGTTCCACGGGACCGGACGGGATCCTCCAGATGATCTACGAGGTCGTCGACAACTCGGTGGACGAAGCGCTCGCTGGGTTCTGTACCACGATCGACATCGTGATCCACGACGACAAGCGGATCACCGTCCGCGACAACGGCCGGGGGATCCCGGTCGGGATCCACCCCGAGGCCGGGGTGAGCACGGTCGAGCTCGTCCTCACCACCCTCCACGCCGGCGGGAAGTTCGAGACCGGGGGATACAAGGTATCGGGGGGGCTGCACGGGGTCGGGGTGTCGGCGGTGAATGCCCTGTCCGAACACTTCGCCGTCGAGGTGCGGTGGAAGGATGGGAAGGTCTACCGCCAGGAGTTCCAGCGTGGCCGCAAGGTGACCGAGCTGGAGGTGGTGGGGGAGACGACCGAGACGGGGACCCAGATCACGTTCCTTCCCGACCGGGAGATCTTCGGAGACATTCACTACAACTTCTCCAAGCTCGCCCACCGGCTGCAGGAGCTGGCGTACCTCAACGCCGGGCTCGCGATCCACCTCGACAACCGCATCACGGGGGTGAAGCGCACGTTCCACGCCGAGGGCGGGATCGCCGCGTTCGTGAAGGAGCTTGCCACGGGGAAGGAACCCCTCCACGAGGGGCCGATCTACCTCGCCGCGGATCGGGAGACCCAGGCCGTGGAAGTGGCGATGCTGTTCACGGATGCGATGGACGAGGAAGTGTTCACGTTCGCCAACAACATCAACACCCGCGAGGGGGGCACCCATCTCACCGGGTTCCGCGCCGCGTTGACGAAGGTGTTGAACGACTACGCGCGCGAGAAGCGGATCCTGCGCCAGGAGGACGAGGCGCTGCCGGGGGAGGCGATCCGCGAGGGGCTGGTGGCGATCGTGTCCGTGAAGCTCCAGCAGCCGGAGTTCGAGGGGCAGACGAAGGCCAAGCTGGGGAGCCCGGGGATCCGCGCGTTCGTGGAGGAGGTGGTGCGGGAGCAGTTCGGCCAGTACCTGGCTAAGAACCCGGGGGTGGCGCGGGCGATCATCGAGAACTCGCTGTCGGCGCACCGGGCGCGGCTGGCGGCGGCGAAGGCGCGGAAGCTTGTCCGGCGGAAAGGGGCCCTGTTCGGGGGGGGCCTCCCCGGCAAGCTCGCCGACTGCACGAGCAGCTCCCCTGAAGAAGCGGAGCTGTTCATCGTCGAGGGCGACTCGGCCGGCGGGTCGGCAAAGCAGGGCCGCGACCGGAACTTCCAGGCGATCCTCCCCCTGCGCGGGAAGGTCCTCAACGTGGAGAAGGCCCGCCTGGGCAAGCTCCTCGACAACCAGGAGCTGCGGGCGATCATCACCGCGCTGGGGACCGGGATCCGCGACCAGTTCAACCTCGACGAGCTGCGTTACCACAAGGTGATCATCATGGCCGACGCTGACGTGGACGGCTCCCACATCCGCACACTCCTCCTCACGTTCTTCTTCCGCAACCTGCGCCCCTTGATCGAGCGGGGGCACATGTACATCGCCAAGGCCCCCCTCTACCTCGCGCAGCGGGGCCAGACCCGGAAGTACCTCTACTCCGAGGACGAGCTCCAGGCCCATCAGGCGGAGGCGGACGGCAAGTACACCGTGCGCCGGTTCAAGGGCCTCGGGGAGATGAACCCCGAGGAGCTGTGGGAGACGACGATGAACCCCGCGACGCGGATCCTCCGCCAGGTCACGATCCGTGACGCGCTGGAGGCGGACGAGGTGTTCACCACCCTCATGGGCACGGACGTCTCGCGGCGGAGGGACTTCATCCGCGAGAACGCGCACCGAGTGGCGGTGCTCGATATCTAGGTTGCATCCCCCGCCCCCGCGGGGAGAATCACGTGGGGCCGTAGCTCAGTTGGGAGAGCGCTAGCATGGCATGCTAGAGGCCACGGGTTCGACTCCCGTCGGCTCCACCAGGGAGATCGTCTCTTGACAAGCGACCGAGCGGCCATTGCTCTTTGGTGCACAAGGCTCTGTGAGCGCGCCTCCGCCGGGCCCCTGGGGGCACGGGGGCGCGGGTCCACCTGATGCAGACGCTCGCGTGGTCTGCGCTGTTCCTCGTCAGCGCGGCGGTGGTGGTGCGCAGCGGCCTCGCCCTATCCAAGGCCGGCGATCTTCTCGCCGAGAAGACGGGGCTGGGTCGGCTGTGGGTGGGGACGATCCTCCTCGCCGTGGCCACGTCGCTGCCCGAGCTCGTCACGAACCTGGCGGCCGTTCGCCTCGATGCGCCGGCCCTCGCCGGTGGCAACATCCTGGGGGCGAACATGCTCAACGTCGTCGTCCTCGCCTCGCTGTTGAGCCTGTTTCCGACGGTGGCGGTTGCCCGGGCCACCCGTGATCAGCAGCTGCTCGTCGTGACAGCCCTCGCCCTGACGGGCGTGGTCACGGTGTTGGTGGCCCTCGACGGCCCGGTGAACCTGGGGCCGGTGAGCCTGGGGACGCTGCTCATCCTCGGGGGGTACCTCCTGGGAATGGTGGCCGTGTACCGCGCCCGTGGGGTGGAGCTCGGGTCCGAACTGCGGTCTGAGGGCACCGCCGCCGATGCCCCCCCCGCATCGGCGAAGAGGGCCTGGCTCATGTTCGGTCTCGCCGCGACCGGTGTCCTCGTTGCGGCTCCTGCCCTTGCGGCGAGCGCGGACCGCCTGGCGGACATCCTCGGGATCTCGGGGAGCTTCATGGGGGTGCTGGCGGTGGCGATCGTGACCACGATGCCTGAGACGAGCGTGACGTGGGGAGCGCTGCGGCTGGGATCCGAGGAGATGGCCCTCGGGAACGTCTATGGGAGCTGCGCGTTCAATGTGCTCGTGCTGGGGTTGGCGGATCTCATCTACCCGAGGCCGATCTTCGCCCTGCTCGACCGGTCGCACCTTGTGGCCGGGTTGGGGGCGCTCCTGGTGATGGGGCTTGGACCGCTGTTCCTCATCCTCCGGGCGCGAAACAGGCTCGTTGGGTCCCGGCTTGTCGCATTGGCCATCATCGGGGGCTGGATCGGGGCGATGCTCGTTGTGTTTTCGCTGGCGCGGCGGGGTCCAGGCTAGGGCTGGCGCTGGCCGAGGTCGAGCTCCATGCGCAATGCATCCCCGCCATCCTCGTAGTACTGACCGAGGCGGCGGGTGGCTCGAAACCCGTGGCGCTCGTAGAACCGGCGCGCGGCCTCGTTCGGGATGCGCACCTCGAGCCGGAGGATCGTGATCCCCTCCGCGACCGCGATCCGGATAAGCTCCCCGAGGAGAGCGCTCGCGGCCCCTCTCCGGCGGTGGGGAGGGGCCACCGCCAGGTCGTGGATGTGGAACACCGGCACGTCCGCGGCGCGCTCGCGGCAGGCGATGAGGAACCCGATCGGTGGTCCCTCCTCGGCCACGAGGACCACGGTTCCCTCGTCGTCGAGGTAGGCGGCGAGGAGGTCCGATGACCACGGGTAGGAGAAGCTGGCCGCCTCGATCGCTGCGATCGCGGGGAGGTCGGTCCGTCGCCCGAAGCGAACCCGCACGTGGCCCCTTGGCCCGCTAGCCCCGCTTCCAGAACTGCCAGAACCGGCGGGCGACGAGCGTGGCACGTACGCCACCGTCCTTGATCTCGAGGACGAAATCCATGATCCGCGTATCACCGGTGCGGACCTCGGTCAGTACACATGTCGCGCTCACCCGTCCCGCGAGCTGCCCCGACTCCAACCGGAATTCGAGCGACTCCACCCGGATGTCCCGCACGACGAGGATCGCGTCCGCGGCCTGGGGGTCAGCCACGATGCGGATGTTCCTCTCTCCCAGCGTCACCGTGAGCCCGTCCATGAACGGTACGCGAACCGCCGGGTTGGCGGGTTCCTTCTCCCAATCGGGCGGGCGGATCGCCACCGTCTCCACGCGGGCCAGGGGATCAGGGGCCGGCCACAGGACCACCACGAGCAGGGCGACCCCGACGATTGCCACCGCTAGCCCGATCACTGTCTTGGTTCGCATCGCTTCCTCCAGCGTGTCCACCCAGAGAGACGGCGGACGAGACATTGTATCGGTTCAATCGTAAGCAACCTCCTCCGGCGGGAGGAAGTACCATCGGGCGCGACGCGTGACCGTTCGTCACCGAGGAGGGGAAATGAGACAGACGGTGGTTGGGATCGCAACGGTGATCACCCTTGCGGGCGTGGCGGCTGGAGGGTGCGGTGCGGGAACGCTTCCCGACCAGGTCGTGTCCGCGGACGCGCTCTACGACCGCTGGCAGGGGGAGTTCGATTTCGCGGCCTACGAACCCCAGCTGCGGGGGGCGATTGCCCTGTGGGAAGAGGCCCTTGCCTTGGGCCTGGTCGAGGGGGAAGAGGAGGCCCAAGTGTGGATCCGCCTCTCCCGGGCCTACTTCGAGCTCGCCGAGGCGTACCTGCCCGCGGTTGCGCGACGGGAGGCGTACGCCAAGGGTGAGGCGGCCGCCCTTGCCGCATTGCGTTGCGATCCTGTGTTTGTGCAGGTTGAACGAACGCAGGGGCTTCGCGCCGCCCTCGGGGCCGCGCAGGAAGTTGGGGCGGTGTTCTGGTACGGAAACAACCTCGGACGCGTCCTGAGCTACGACTACCTCCGCGCGGCGTTGGGCGGGACCCGAGACGTGCTCGCCGCGTTCACCCGCGCCGTGGCCCTCGACGAGGGGTACTGGGGAGGAGGGCCGCACCGCGCGCTCGCCAACTTCCTCGCCCAGACGCCGGGGTTCCTCGGGGGGGACCCCGCCCGCGCGGGGGCCCACTTCGCCCGCGCCGCGGAGCTCGACCCCACGTTCGTGCAGAACTACGTGGATTGGGCGGACTACCTCGCCCGGCCGCGCGGGGAGTGGGACGCGCTCTGTGCCCTCCTGCGCACGGCCCTCGACGTGGGGGCCGAGCCGGCGGTGGGGGCGCGGTGGCCCCTCTACAACCGGTTGGCCCTCATCCGAGCCCAGACCCTGCGCGGAAAAGCACCGGATCCCTGTCCCTGACCTCGTCCCGCCGAACGTAACCGGGATGTAGTGGGCCAAGAGATCGTTACCACCCCTGAGGGCCCAGTCGGCACTGATCCGGTCGAGCACCAGAGGCGGGAAGACCGCGAACTCGCG
>FWPV01004513.1_pt1 | contig 29314 bp, 24 predicted proteins | sample 2228371 | NCBI WGS metagenome assembly FWPV01 (sample SAMEA103939776, study PRJEB20133) | metagenome | reverse complement strand
AGAAACATTCATCTTCTCGTTCATGCAGGTGCCGCGGAAAGATGCCTTTGAACTTCGCCACTTTCATCTCTTGGCCATTTAAATCAGCTACCACGTATGGGTCCCAATAGTCGGTAACTTGCTCAAATAGGTTTTGAAGCCGTTTTGTCTTCATTTAAATACATTTTATGACCACGGTATACGATACCATCAACTTCAAAACTAAAAGTTTGGTCACTCATGTGAAACCCGCACTTTGAATAAAGTGCAATGGCTGCAACATTGTCGTCAAGCACATTCAGCGAAATGCGATAGTTCAGTTGTGTTTCTTTTGCTTTCGAACAGATTCCCTCCACTAAAAGACGTCCATATCCCTGACCTCTGTAATCACAATGGACGATTAGTCGGCAAAGACGAATCTCTTTATTTTCATGATCAACCACAAAGTCTCCGTTCGCTAAGTGAAGGCCGTCTTCACTTTCCAAAGCAAAAGCCGTGGCATTAACTTTAGCCGGAAAATCGCCTATCTGTTCTAGGCTCAATGGATATCGGAAGCTGTGTCCGGCAAAACGGGCGAGTTCATCTTGGTTTTTATTCCAATGAATAAAACCAAGTTTATGGTGAGGTTGGAATGCTATGAGCTTGACCATTAACTGAATCTCTGGATAATAGTACCTAGGCGGTAAATATCTTCAAAACTGTTGTACAAAGGAACCGGAGCCATGCGGATAACGTTCGGCTCACGCCAATCTGTAATTACACCATTTGCTTTGAGGAATTCGTAGAGCTTTTTCCCATTCTGACCCACGAGCATAGAAATCTGACAACCTCTTTGTTCCGGATCTTTTGGTGTGATGAGCTCAAAATCAAATTGTCCCCTAGCCGCGATGTCTTCTAGCACAAACTCAAGGTAAGCAGTGAGTTTAAGCGATTTGGCCCTTAGTGGTTCCATGCCACCCACTCGCATAAATAAGTCTAGGCTCGCTCTGTGAATCGCCATAGGGAAGATTTGCGCATTGCTCAATTGCCAAGCTTGTGCGCCTTCCATTGGAATGAAATGGCGCTTCATCAAGAAGCGTTCTTTTTCCAGGTGTCCCCACCAGCCTTCAAAGCGCGGAATATCGCTAATTCCACTGAATCTCTCATGAACGAAAACACCGGAGGTGCCACCCGGACCGCTATTGAGATATTTATACGAACACCAAACAGCAAAATCGATGTCCCAATCGTGTAATTTCAAATTCAGGTTACCGGCAGCGTGGGCTAGGTCAAATCCGCAGAAAGCGCCACATTCGTGAGCTTTTTTAGCGATGGCTTCCATGTTGTAGGCCTGTCCGGTATAGTAGTTTACACCACCCAACATAACCAGGGCTAGGCAGTCTTTTTCCGCTTCTATTGTAGCGAGAATATCTTCCGTTCTTAGGGTATGTTCGCCAGATCTAGGCTTCAATTCGACGATGGCTTCGCTTGGATTATATCCATGAAAGCGCGCTTGCGAATCAACCGCGTATTGATCCGATGGGAAGGCGCCTCCTTCAATGATAATCTTGAAACGTTTTTGAGTTGGTCGGTAAAAGGAAACCAACATCAAATGCAAATTGGCGGTTAGGTTATTCATTACAACCACTTCATGCTCTTTAGCACCCACAATTTGGGCAGCAGCCGGCGTTAGGAAATGGTGGTAATAGAGCCATGGATTTTCAGCGTCGGTATGGCCTTCTACCCCGTGACGAGCCCAGTCGTTGAACTCTTGTTCGGTATATTGACGGGCTTGTTTAGGTTGCAATCCGAGGGAGTTGCCGGTCAGGTAAACACAGTCTTGCCCGTCGTGTTGTGGGAAATAAAACTCTTGACGAAAAGACGCCAGCTTGTCTTCCAGATCAGCCTGACGTGCCCATTCGGCGGAAAATTCAAATGCGCTCATTGCCGCGCAATTTACGCTTTCTTTCAAGTAGCGGAAAAAGAAAGAGCCGTCAAAAGACGGCTCAATCGGAGTGATCTGCTCATGATCGTACTTAAATCCCCCTTAAGTATGCTCCATGCCAATGGGGGCAATTTAGCGACCATGAAATTAGATGTCTGAAAATCAATATTTTAAAATTGTTCCATATTGAAGAATATTCCTGATATGGGAATATTATCTAAGATAGGGAATTAAGTAAGGCTTTTAAATAGGTCCAGAAATTTGCTACGGATTCAATTCGAACGCGTTCATCCGGTGAGTGTGCTCCGCGGATATCCGGTCCGATGGAAATCATATCCAGTCCGGGATAGCGTCCGTTGATGATACCGCACTCGAGGCCGGCATGACACGCATTCACATCCGGATCGCGTTGGTAGACTTCCTTGTAGACATGAACGGCATGACGGAGTAAATTGGAGTCGGGTTCAGGTTTCCAGCCCGGGTAATCCCCGGCATTTTCTACGGCAGCGCCAATTTGCTCAAAAGCGGCTCGAACGGCATGGGCTATATCCATTTTGGCCGATTCTACCGAACTGCGTTGCAGGCTCTGCGAGAGCATTTGTCCGTTTTTAATGAGTACCCTTGCCAAGTTCGAGCTGGTTTCTACCAATCCCGGAATATCAGCACTCATGCGGTACACCCCGTTGGGCAAAGAGTAAATCGCGCGTATGAGCTTCACCTGGGTGGTTACATCAATCACCTCTGCCGGGGTAGCTGCCGTTTCCAAATGGATGTCGAGATGCGGATCAGATGTGCGCAGTTCCTTTTTAATCTCATTACCTAGGTGTAGGATATGTTGTTCAAATTCACCAGCCTTGGTTATGTCCACTACCACGTTGGCAAAAGCCTCTCTGGGAATGGCATTTCGTAATCCGCCACCATCAATACTGGCAATGCGCATTTGGAATTTGGAGTAGCCTTGGTAGAGCAATCGGAAGAGTATTTTATTGGCATTGCCTCTGCCTAAATGGATGTCCATGCCTGAATGCCCACCTTGCAAGCCTTTTACGGTAAGGTAATAGGCTTTGGAGTTGCTCGGACAATCTTCCATTTTGAGGTCCATGCTCACATTGGTATCAATTCCTCCGGCGCATCCTATGGTGATTTCCCGTTCGTCTTCGGTATCCAAGTTCAGCAGTATTTTACCTTCTAACATACCGTGCCCTAAAGTCTTTGCCCCGGTCATTCCGGCTTCTTCATCTAGGGTAAACAAGGCCTCAATAGGCGGATGATCAAGTGATTTGTCTTCTAAAACGGTTAGGATATACGCGGCCCCCATGCCGTTGTCGGCACCTAAGGTTGTTCCACGGGCTTTTACCCATTCGCCATCTATGTACATGTCTATACCCTGTGTATCAAAATCAAATACGGTATCGGCATTCTTTTGGTGAACCATGTCGAGATGGGCTTGCATAATAACAGCCGGAGCATTAGCGCCCTTTCCTTGTCCTGGTTTTTTAATGACCACATTGCCGGTTTCATCGCTCAATACCTTGAGTCCGAGTGATTGGCCAAAATCCCTAACCCAAGCAGATATTTGCTCTTCTTTTTTGGAAGCTCGCGGAATGGCATTTAGGGCAGCAAAATTTTTCCAAACCGATTGTGGCTCTAATTTCTCCAGCATAGTTTATTTCTTTTTTTTTCCGAACCTATTAAAAATTGACGAGAATACGGCCTTCCTTCACTAGGAATACCTTCTTATTTGGCGGTAAATCGCGGCCGTTTGGCTTTTTTCTCTTGAGGAAGAACAGGCTCGCTTCAAATTTTGTTTTTTTGTAGTGCAAACCCACTTTCAAATGAAACGCATACTCGTTCTGTTGCCGGCGCTTTTTTTGGCGCACTGCCTGCTTGCTCATAGTCCTGAAGTCCGCTTGTGGAAAGAGAAAATTTGGTTGATTCCCGAAATGGGCCTGAGTGCCAATACCATGTCTGATTTGGAATCGGAGGCGAATGGCGGGTTTTATTTTGGTGCAGGTTTGCGTTTTGGCAAGTCGATGCACTTTGCCACTGGCGTGTATTACCATGGCTACCGATTGAATGCTCAGTTCAATACGCTACAACCTGATAGCAGCAATTTCCAGCCTTTGAATTCCAATTATCTCTGTTTTCCCTTTCAGATTGGCTTTCATCTTTTGAATGGCAAGATGTTTAAGTTCAGGCTAGCTGCCGGTGCTGTAGCTTTCCAGCACATTAACGGAAGCGTGCAATCGGCCAATCAACTCGACTTCGCTCAAAGTCTTTGGTCTATGCGCATAACCGCCGGGATGGAAATTTGGCGTATGGTATTCAATGCCTCCTATGATTTAGGGGTAAGCGATGTTTTTGTGAATGGCCTAAACAGCAAATACCGCGCTTTGAATGCCGGAATCGGATTCCGTTTTTAAGATTCCGATTCGTTTTTCATCATGTGCACCACCCGCTGAGGGAAAGGTATGGTGATGTTATGCTGGCGAAAGAGCTTGTCAATTTCAAAACGGATTTCACTTTTTATTCGCTCAATACGGAACATCTCACCGCAATGAAAAAAGAGACGAAAATGAAGGCCATTGTCGCCAAAGTCGGTGAAGTGAACCAGCGATTTATCTTTCTTGATGGTTTCCGGATGCGACTTAGCGGCATCCAATAAGAGCTTTTCTACCAAACGGGTATCGCTACCATAGGCTACCGACACATCCACATTAAACCGCGTAGGCGTTTGATTCTGTGTCCAGTTGATTACATGATCAGCAATTAACTTTTGATTGGGTACTAAAATGATGATGTCATCACGGGTGATCACGCGTGTCGTTCTTAATCCAACATCAATCACTTTGCCTACCACGTGGTTGATCTCCACAATATCTCCGCTGGAAACCGTTCGCTCAATTAAGATCACCACACCGGCCACCAAATCCTTGAAGGTATCTTGCAAACCCAAGCCTAAACCCACAAATAGGGCCGTAGAACCAGCGATTAACACTGTAATCTGAACCCCGAGGCTATCCAGCATCAACACGATACCAATGGTATAGATCAGGTAGCTTACAATTTGCCTGATGGCGTAGGCTTTTCGCGAATCAATGTCGCCGGCTTTAATCCTCCGCTCAAAGAACATGCGGAGCATGTAAAGAATTAGCTTAACTGCCAAAAAGATGACCAGTATTCCGACGAAACTGTAGACGTGCAAATCGAGATTTTTGGTGCTTAAAATCTCGTAATTCATGAAGTCTTTGAATTGCTGGAGTAAATCGGCCATGTGGTAAAAATAACGCGAAAATGGCCAATCCTGCCAGTTACTCCGATATTCTAATGTTCTAAACTCCTACTAAGATTCTTCTATTTTGAATCCAATTGGCATTCTTTCCTTATGAGGAGGATCTACTAATTGCTTGAGTGCCTGAAATATGAGTAAAATATCTTCTTGGTGGGATTTAAGATGTTGATCTTGCTCTAATAGTCGCTTTTCTATATGTTCCAGTTTAAGTAGCACATCCTTATGCATTAAAAGCATCTCTCGCAATTTGGTAAATATTCGAATAATAAGAATGTTAATTTCAATGGCTGATTTACTATTCAGAACACTCGATAACATGGCGACTCCTTGTTCTGTAAATGCCATAGGTGTATAGCGGGAACCACCCCAACTTGAGGTGCCAATATGGCTCCTCAAGTTTTGAATTTCCCCCGAGTTTAGCTCAAACATAAAGTCAATTGGAAAGCGTTCTGAATTTCTTCTTACCTGTCTTTTGAGTTGTTTTGTTTCTACTCCATACAATAAGGCTAAATCTTGGTCCAGCATTACTTTATGCCCTCGAATCGAATAAATTTTGTTCTTTATTTCTTCCTCCAGGAGATGGTTATTTTCATGGTTCATTTGGCTTAGAATTAGAACCTGAAATTAGTATTTCACAGACTCAGTTAGTTCTGATCTTGGTAAAGAAAGCTTCAGATATCAGTAATCTTTTTAGAAAACAGAGGAGCACCAATATACTAAGGTTGACTATTTCAAAGCCGCCTTATACGTCTCCAAACAACGTGTTCTAGCGAAGGCATGGTCTACCATGGGCTTCGGGTATTTAGCGGTGCCGTATTCGGGCACCCATTTTTTAATGTACTTCGCATCCGGGTCAAACTTGGCTTGTTGGAGGCTTGGATTAAACACCCTGAAATACGGGGCGGCATCCACGCCACAGCCTGCGGCCCATTGCCATCCTCCGTTGTTGGAGGCCAGGTCAAAATCCAATAGCTTCTCCGCAAAATAGGCTTCGCCCCAGCGCCAATCAATCAGCAAATGTTTGGTTAAAAAACTGGCCACAATCATGCGCACCCGGTTGTGCATATAGCCCGTTGTGTTTAACTCCCTCATACCGGCATCCACAATGGGATAACCGGTTGTCCCGTTTTTCCATCGCTCAAATTCCTCCGCTTTATTGCGCCAAAGTATGCCATCGTATTCTGGCCTGAAAGACTGCTTCACCACCCTGGGGAAATGCCAAAGGATGGATTGGTAGAAGTCGCGCCAAATCAATTCATTCAAGAATTTTTCATTGAGCGATAGGGCTTTCCGCACTTTTTCTCGAATACTCACGGTGCCAAAACGAAAATGAATGCCCAGCCTCGATGTGCCATCTTGAGCAGGGTAGTCGCGGGTTTGATCGTAGCGTTTAATCGTGCCTTGAGCCACCTCTTTTGGAGGAATGGAAATCCGGGTCTTTTCAAAGCCCATATCGCTCAGGCTAGGCATCGGCTCTGCCTGAAAGCGTTTGAAATTCGAAAAGTAGCTTTCTGTAGGGTAAGGTTTCAAGTAAAAGCCGTTCAATTTGGCTTTCCACGTTTTGGAGTATGGAGTATAAACTACATAGGGATCGCCGTTGTCTTTAAGGACTTCACTGCCGTCAAAGATTACATGGTCTTTGTAGCTTTTGAGCGATTTGCCTTTAGATTCTAACAGTTGGGCTATGGCGGCATCCCGTTCTTTGGCATACGGTTCATAGTCGGCATTGGTATAGATGGCCTCCACCGCATACTCCTGAAGTAGTTCAGGCCAGATTTTTTCAGGTGTGCCGTAGCGAACCAGCAAATCGCTGCCTAATTGCTGCAATTCCGATTTTATTCCACTCAGGGTATCGTGAATAAACTGCACCCTGGCGTCGGCTTTGTTTTGAAGCTTATCCAGAATATGTGTATCGAAAATAAAAACGGGTAGAACCGCGCTGTTATCCTTTAAGGCGTGGTACAATCCGGCATTATCCTGCAGGCGCAGGTCTCTTCTAAACCAAAAAAAAGCAGTCTTCATACTAAGGAGGCGAGGACTTTATCTAAATTTTGCTCTTGCGGAATCCATCCTATGGCTTTGCCCTCGGTAGAAATAACCTGATGGTCTGCTAAAAGTTCAGCGCTAAAATCGCCAAACAACAATTTTAGGGCAAAGGCCGGAACAGGGGGCAGCCAAATGGGTTTATGGAGTTGTTTAGCGATGGCTTTGGTCATTTCACGGTTGCTGTGGAATTGGCCGCTTACGCCATTGTAAACACCGGCTTTGCCTTCATCAACCAAAAGATGAAACAGCGCAACCAGATCGCTTATAGACACCCAGCTAATTTGTTGTTCTCCACTTCCTAACACGGCACCCAATCCATATTGAATGGGTTTTTTCATGGCCTCTAAAAAACCGCCTTTATCGCTCAATACAATACCAATACGAACAATGGCCGTCTCTACCGGAGCCTTTTGTGCTTCGGCTTCCCAATCTGCACAAAGCTTGGCTAAAAAACCTTGTCCGGCCGGACTATGTTCATCTACCGTTTGCTTCCCGTTGGCGTAATAGCCTATGGCCGAAGCCGAGATGAATTTCTTCAACTTCGGCATATGGGGCATATAGTGCACCAAGGTGGAGGTGCTTTGAATCCGCGAATCGATAAGTTCTTGTTTGTATTTTTTTGTCCAAAGATGTCCGGAAACACTGGCGCCGGCGAGGTTGATTATGACCTCAGTTTCCAAGCAAGCGGCCTCATCCATCAATTGAGCAGATGGGTCCCACCAGAAAGTATTTATATTTGCCTTGGGTGATTTGGAACGCGATAAAATTCGGACTTGATGTCCTTGTTCACGTAAATACGATTGTAGGGCGGAACCTACCAGGCCGCTTCCGCCTGCAATCAAAATGGAACTCATTTGTCGTGTTTTTGAATAATTAGTAAACAAAGCTAAAGATTAAGTGTTTGTCAAATAAAAATCACATAGCCTTGTCGCGTTTTTCCATTAAGGACATAGAAACCATTACCGGTATCAAAGCACACACCCTGCGCATTTGGGAGCAGCGCTATAAGCTGATTGAACCCAAGCGTACCGATACGAATATCCGGTATTATGATGATAACGATCTGAAGTATATTCTGAACGTTTCCATCCTAAACAACTACGGTATCAAGATTTCAGAAATCGCCAAAATGCCGTACTCCAAGATTCAGGAGATGGTTTTAGTGCTCTCTGAGAAGGATTCACCCTACGAGAGCCAGATTAAAGCTTTAACCGCCGCCATGTTTGCGTTGGATGAAGGGGGCTTTAACCGCCTCTTATCTACCAATATTTTGCGCATCGGATTGGAAGATACCATGATCAATGTGGTGTTTCCATTCCTGCACCAGATAGGTGTGCTATGGCTCACCGGCAGTATCCATCCGGCACATGAGCATTTTATAACTAACCTAATCAGGCAAAAACTCTTTGTTGCTATTGATGCACAAACGGGGTTGAGTAAGGGAAAATCCCGCCGTTTCCTGCTCTTTTTACCGGAAGGCGAACCCCATGAAATTGGGTTGCTTTTCGCTAATTACATGATTCGGTCTAGGGGGCACGAGGTAATCTACTTGGGCCAAAACCAGCCGTTTGAAGACTTGAAGGTGGTATTTGAATTTTACAACCCAGAATACGTCTTAAGCGCTGTAACGAGCGGTGTAGCTGAAGGAGATATCCAACACTTTGTGAACACCATCTCCAATTCCTGGCCAGAAGCCACCATTCTGCTCACCGGCTACCAAATTGTGAATGCCAAAGGGCTAAATATCCCCGACAATGTGGTATTGGTGCCCAGCCTCGACTTCCTAAAGAAGTTCTTAGAAGAAGTGGAGTTCGCTACCCCATAATTTTTCTTGCCGCTCTAAACAGGGCTTGCTAAGTTTGTTGCATGGCCTTACTCGAACTCAGGAATCTCTCCGTTTACTTCAAAGCAGAAAAAGATGAATTCCCGGCGGTTCAAGATTTGAGTTTTAGCCTTTCAGCAGGAGAGTCCTTGGCTATAGTCGGCGAATCAGGATCCGGCAAAAGCGTAAGCCTGAAGGCCATCATGGGATTGCTTCCCAAACGCGCCGTGGCCCGAATAGAAGGGGAGGCTCTTTTCACCACCCAGGATAAAACAGTGAATCTGCTTGCTTTGAGTCAGCAGGAATTAAGGCCCTACCGAGGCAAAGGCCTGGCCATGATTTTCCAAGAACCCATGACGGCCTTAAACCCGGTAATGCGTTGCGGCGAGCAAATTTTAGAAGCCGTGAAGCTGCATACAAGTCTCAAAGGAAAAGAAGCCAAAGCAAGGGTGATTGACTTGTTGGAAGAGGTTCGGGTAAACGAAGCCGAACGCATCTATGCTTCCTATCCGCATGAGGTTTCCGGCGGACAAAGACAAAGGGTGATGATCGCGATGGCCTTAGCCGGCGATCCGCAGATCCTCATAGCGGATGAGCCAACTACCGCCTTGGATGTTTCCGTTCAGGCGTCCATCTTGGATTTACTCAAGCGATTGAAAGAAGAACGTGGCATGGCCCTCATCTTTATTTCGCACGATTTGGGCGTGGTAAAACAAGTTGCCGATCGCTGTTTGGTGATGTTCAGAGGGGTGCCTTTGGAAGAGCAGCCTACAGCCGATTTATTCCGTTCACCTCAGCATGTGTATACCAAGGCCTTGCTCTCTTGCAGGCCGGGAGCCAGGGTGCCGGGCACTCGTTTACCGGTGATGCGCGATTTCTTCGATTTAACGCCGGAGGGAGAGTTCATTCCCAAAGAACAGGAAATCCCAAATGAGCCGCTGCACGTGAAGCCTCAGCAAGAACCGTATTTACGTATTGAAGGGCTAAAGGTGAGTTACCTGGAATCAGGAGCCTGGGCTTCGAAGCGGCGCAAAGAGGTAATCCACGGACTCGATTTTGAAATTTACAAAGGGGAAACCCTCGGACTTTTAGGGGAAAGCGGCAGCGGCAAATCCACCTTAGGCCGCGCTATCATGCAGCTGTTGCAGTACACAGGTAAAGTGTTCTTGGATGGGAAAGATTTGAACGGCAAGGATGGCTTAAGCAGAAAAAAGCTGGCATCCCGAATTCAGCTCATTTACCAAGATCCCTATGCATCGCTCAACCCGGTTTTGAAAATTGGTGCTGCCTTAGATGAAGTATTGGCCGTTCATGGGGAAAGTAGTTCAAGCAAGCGCAAGGCTGTTTCTATAGCGATGTTGGAGCGGGTAGGATTGAGCGAATCGGATTTGGGAAAGTACCCGCATGAATTCTCCGGCGGACAAAGACAGCGGATTTCCATCGCTAGGGCCTTACTCTGCAAGCCGGAGTTTATTGTTTGCGATGAATCGGTTTCTGCCTTAGACGTTTCAGTGCAGGCGCAGGTATTAAACCTATTAATGGATTTGAAAGCGGAGTTTGGTTTGACCTACTTGTTCATCACCCACGACTTACACGTAGTTCGTCATATTGCGGATAGGGTAATGGTTTTGAACAAAGGGGGCATAGCCGATTTGCAAGCCACCGCCGACTTATTCCGCCATCCGCAAGATGCGTATACCAAGAACTTGCTGGAGGCTTATCCTCTGGATTGAATGCTGATTCGGGCATAAGCCTGACGGCCATTGGCAAGTCTGAAATGCAGGGTATAAAGGCCGGGAGCTAAGTCCAATTTTAGTTTAGCTGCTCGTTTCGGCTCACTGGCCGTCCAAACTACTTTTCCATCCCCTGATAGCACGTGCAGACTTTCTAACTCGCTTTCCACGGCATAGCTGAATTCACCCTGATTCGGGTTAGGGTATACTTGAATAGCAAAGTCTGCTTTGTGAGTTTGAATGCCAGTTTGCAGGTTGATGTCAAAATAAACCGTATCGCTATAGCACTCTACTGAATCTTCTAGGATTACCCACTGGGTATAGTTTCCATCTTGGTTTGTGGCCGGGTCATAATAGCGTTTGTGGACAGAGTCTGCCGCGGCATTTGACCAGCTTCCACCCCAGGTATAATGTGCTTTCGATTGGAAGTCACCAACAACCAAACTTGCAGCTCTTGCGCTGTGAACCCAATTGGTCTGGGTCATTGGTGCTCTCGCCTTAGGGTAGGCTCTAAAAGCAATGGAATCGCTCCATTGGCAAAGGCTATCGCTCAATGTCCATCGGATGGTATGCATGCCTGTATCTGTGATGTAGAAGTCTTTAGCGAAATAGTTTTGAACGAGTTGGGTGTCGGTAGCCGCTTGATCCAATTGTACATAAAGGTTGCTAGACCTTTGTGTTGTAATTTGAAAGATGCCCCGCTCTTGAGGGGAATTGATGCAAATGCTGTGATTAACCGGGGAAAACCCATGACTTAACTCCAGTTTCGCTAGGTAACGGATGGAATCTTTCCAGGCCTTGGAGCAAGCTAATTCGTCTTGCAATTCAAGTTGAACAAGGTGCCAGTCTGTATCGCTCAGAGAGCCGGTCCAAGTGCTGTCGGCTGAAATAGATTGTCCGTTTAAAAGCCAATTCACCTTGCCGTGGCTCGCCTTTGCTTCCAAAACCAAATCGCTACCGAAGCAGAGTTCATCGCTGGCCAGTTGCCATGCAGAGGTCAATTCAGGCATTTGAACTACGTCAAACGAATCAGCCGAAAAGCAACCGGAATCGCTTAGAATTTCCAATCTTATTCTGTGATTTCCGGGATAAGCAAGCAGCAAGCTCGTATCCAGTGCACTGCCCAAACCCACGTTGTTGATTAACCAGTTTCGGTTTAGGCCATTACTCGCAGCTTGGATAGCTTGAAGTCGGATCTGCTGACCAAAGCAAATGCTATCCGGCACAGTGGCCATTTGAGCGAGGTAAAGCGGATTGAGCAAAATGGAATCAGCGAGCACAGGACTATACTGATAGAACGAGCCGGAAGGGGTAAAACGCAGGTTTCTACCGCGAATGCCTAATCGGTAAGTCCCGGCTGCAAAGCTTCCTGTCCAGCTGCTGTCTTGTCCGGAAATACGGGCGAGCACTTGCCAGTTGCTGAGGCTATCCCAGTTCACGATGTCAGTGCTATCCCAGTCTGCCGTTTTGGTCCAGTCTAGACGAATACGCTGTTCGCTGCAATTGGCTTGAGCTGTAAGAGCTTCAGCGGGTTTGAGCGGATATACAGGCAGGCTTGGATCACCCATCAAGGCGGTGTGCACAAAGGCATCGCCATAACCAACATGGTAAATGGCCGAGTCTGCTTTTTGGGCTTCTAGCGAAATGACACCGATAGGATCTCCCAACGCGGCGTGGTGCATGACGGCATGCGGCCTACCCGACCAAAAATTAATCAATCCCCAACCTTTAGCCGCGAGTGGTGCTCGGAGGTAATTATTCGGATTGTCCCAGTCGCCAAAATAGCTTCCGAACATAAATGTAAACGGATTTATAAGCGAGTCGGCAGCCATTTGAGTGCTGTTTCCTACGCCCGAAGCACCTTGGTAGGAGCCGGCTCCGCATCCATAAGAGAACAGATAGTCGGCGTTGCGAAGGCTTGCATGGTAGTCTTGATTTTGAATGCTGTCGTTTGATAAGATGGTGCTGAAATTCCGCCACGCTCCGGAGGCAAAGGCTTCTCCGTAAAAAGTTCCGAAGTTATCGTCAATTATCGCTCGCTCAGTGAATCGCACATTCTGCCTTCTGTACCGGTGCGCTTTGCTTAAATAGCGACGCATTAAGGTGGTATCATCGCCAAAAAGACTCATATCACTGAGGTCTACGCGACCGATGCCCAGTTTAGCCGCTGAGGGGGACGTTTCCCAAGGGTCAAATTTGCCGTCTCCCGGAACATTGTAGTTGCGCGGACTGCTTGCAATAGCGTAATCCATGGTGGAATCAGTCCAGATTGATTCGAAATTCACGTAATACACATCGGCCGGCCAAGCGCCAAAGTGATCCCAATGGCCATCTGGAGCCAAAACCCCGGAATAAGGTACAGGAATGCGTCCGAGTAAATACACCATGGTCAGGCTGAGTGTATCGTTTAGCCATTGCGCATGAATTCGCGACTTTACGTCACTTACAGCTTCGCTTCGACCGGCATACAGGATTTTTAGATTCCAGTTTTCGGCCCTCAAGTCTGCGTAAAGTAAGTTTAGTTCATCCGAGAGGGGTAGGAGGTAGTTGCTGTCAACAACCAGAATGAGGGTTTTACTTTGTTGAATGGCATCGTACTGATGTCCAATGCTGATGTAACCATGGGCTGTTACAGCACCTCGATATGCTTTAACGTAGTAGTCTTTTCGCTGACCTGGTTGTAAACTAGAATCAACGAACTGATTTTGGGTACCTGAAAAACTATCTAAGCGAATCCAACTTAAACTGTCTCGGTCTTTGCTAAAAATGACCGTAGATTGTGTGGATGGATTTGATCGCCAGGCGATGCCGTAAGGGTATTGATCGCTGGTTTTCTTCAGCTCAACGGCATAGTCTCTTACACCTTGGGCACCGCTTCCGAGGGTCCAAAGAATGGCTATAAGAAGGAGATTAATTTTCAAGGTCAGGGGCTTGGAGTATAACAAAGATAGCAGCGAATCTACTCGGTTGTTTGTCCCGGGTTTTTGAAAATGAAGAACTTATTTGAGCTCGGGCATATTAAATTTATTTTAATTGACTTGCATACCCGTTGTTTAGCCCTACCTTTGCGCCGGTTTTTTGGGAAGCCGGTCCATCATTTTAAAGGTATTGTTGGCTGGCTTAGCAGAACATACTTTTGAATGACGACATTTCAAGACTTGGGTCTTTCTCAGGAGCTTATCGCTGCTGTTGAGAAATTGGGATTTGTACATCCCACCCCCATCCAGGAACAAGCGATTCCTACGCTGTTAAGTGCTGAACGAGATTTTGTTGGTTTAGCCTCTACCGGTACCGGTAAAACAGCTGCCTTCGGTTTACCGATGCTACAATGCATTGATCCGGCAGACCGCAGAACTCAGGGCCTTATCATTGCCCCAACCCGCGAACTTTGTTTGCAGATCACCAATGACTTAAAAGCATTCTCTAGCGGATTGCCACAACTTGATGTAGTGGCCGTTTACGGTGGTGCTAACATTACCATGCAGATGAAAGACCTGCGCAGAGGAGCTCAAGTGATTGTGGCAACTCCGGGTCGATTGATCGACTTGATTCACCGTGGTGCCGCCCAAATTCACAACGTAGATTACGTGGTGTTGGACGAGGCCGACGAGATGTTGAACATGGGCTTCCAAGAAGACATCGATGAGATTCTTTCTTCGGTTCAAGAAAAACGCCGCATCTGGTTGTTCTCGGCTACCATGCCGGCTGAAGTTCGCCGTATTGCGAGCAATTACATGTACAATCCATTGGAAGCAACGGTTGGTACTAAAAACGCTACCAACACCAATATCCGACACGAGGTATACATGGTGCGCGCCAGAGACCGCTATGCGGCTTTGAAACGCATCATCGATTTTTATCCGGAAATCTTCGGTATGGTGTTTACCCGCACCAAGATAGAAGCCCAAGATGTGGCGGAGAAGTTGATGAAAGAGGGTTACAATGCCGATGCTTTGCATGGCGACTTATCTCAGATTCAACGGGATAAAGTGATGGCGCGTTTTCGCGAGCGTAGCATCCAAATCTTGGTAGCTACCGACGTAGCAGCGCGTGGTATCGACGTGGACAATATCACCCACGTAATCAACTTCGGTATTCCGGATGAATTGGAAGTGTATACCCACCGTTCAGGCAGAACTGCCCGTGCAGGTAAAACGGGTACCTCCATCTCCATCATTCACAGCAAAGATGCCGGTAAGGTAAGACAGCTGGAAAAAATGAGTAAGGCGGTATTCCACAAAATGGAGATTCCTACCGGTGAGCAAGTTTGCGAGAAGCAATTGTTCAGCTTGGTGAAGAAAGTACACGATGTGGAAGTAAACCAAGCCGAGATTGAGCAATATTTACCTGCTGTATACAAAGAATTGAATGACCTGAGCAAGGAAGACTTGATTCAGAAATTCGTTTCCTTGGAATTCAACCGCTTCTTGAGCTATTACCAAGGTGCAACCGATTTGAACCTGAGAGAAGGTGAGCGTGATCGCGGACCGGAACGTTCAGGTAATTTCGAGCGCTTCTTTGTGAGCTTAGGCGAGCTTGACGACTTCGATAAACAAAACATGCTTCGTTTCATCAATAGCTTGAAACTGGGACGTATCGAAATCGGACGTATTGAAATTAAACGTTCATTCAGCTTTGTCGAAGTAGAATCAGCTATGGCAGAAGAGTTCATGGAAAAAGTGAATTCCTATGTTTTAGATGGTCGTCAGTTGAAAGCTGAAGCTGCAGGTCCACGTCAAGGTGGTGGAGGCGGCGGTGAACGCAGAGGCAAATACGAAGGCGGACGTAAATCATTTGATGGCAAACGCGACAACAAAAGCTATGGCAAACGTCGCGATGGCAGTAAATCAGAGGGTAAACCCTTCAAAAAGAAAAAAGCATTTTACTAATAGACTATGGGAGATATCAAGCCATTCTATGGCATTGTAGAGGAGGCGCTCATGAGTTTGGGCATCACCCCTGAACAAAGCCGCAACGATGAAGAAGGTCAATGGACCATTTACAGCGAAGAATTGGAACTTTACATTGATTTGTGGAGTGCCGGTAAGGAGCGTCAAGGACTTTATTATTTCGAGGCCGAGGAGCAACCGATACTGCAGATTATCTCTCCTTTTTGTCAAGCCCCGCAAGAAAAGTATAAAGAATTTCTAGAGGAATTACTCGATATCAATATCGGGATGATGAAGGCTAATTTAGTGATGCGTGAAGAAGGTGGCGTGGTTTGTGTAAAATACCGCGATATCGTTCCTGAGCTGAAAAAAGAAGATGTCGTATCTGCACTCAACTGTGTATCGTACTACGCCGAATTGCTCAGCAAAGCATTCTTCGATAAATACCAGGTTAACCTGCTTCACCGCATGGACTAACCGAAAAACAATAGAGTGGGTTAAAGGGCAGTCTCCGCAAGGAACTGCCTTTTTTTTTTGGACTGAGGTGAAAGGTTTATAGGGGATGGTCGCTACCGGCCTCTGCGAAAGAACTGCAATTAGACAGTCACGCGTTCAATCAACAAGTTGCAGTCAACATTGCCGGTTCTACAATCCTGCAGTTAAACAGCCTTTCTTGTCCTTGTCCTTAACTCTGATTTTCGCTAGCTTAACGGCATGAAACACCAGCTCTATTCTATTCTTAGTTTAGTATTTTTAATGGCCTGCCACAGCGGCAAAGAGGCAACGCGAAATGCGAATTCCGAAAAGCCGGAGACTCAAAGTATGAGAGAATCCATTGAATTGCAATTGGAAAACATGAGCATGGAGTCGGTTAAACTGGATTCTGCTAAGAAAGTGATGCACGACACCTTGGCTTTAAGGGGTACACTTGAAGAACAGCGTTTGGTAACACAAGTGGAGGAGGCCGGAAACCTGCTGCGTTCCAAAATCAATGGAGAACAGCAATTCCTGAAAAAGAACGGGATGCCATATAAAACCGGAGATAGAAGTATTTACGACGACTTGCTTCAGTATACCGTGCGCATTGAGAACCTTTTAAAGCGATACGATTTGAAGCCGGCCTACAGTGCTTTGAATGAAACCCGAACCGATTTTGAATTGCGCCTCGATAAGCTCAGTACGGAAGAACTGAAGGCAGAGTTTGAAAACCTCAATTTACTCACTAAAAAAAATGAGGTGGAACTGCTGAATCAACTGCTCTTCAAAAAGTCATGAGTTATCTTTGCAGGCAATGGAACAGAAGATTGTGATAGCGGTTGACGGATTTTCGTCGTGTGGAAAAAGTACCGTGGCTAGGGCATTGGCTAAGAAGCTAGGATACCTCTACATAGACTCCGGCGCCATGTACCGTGCAGTAGCACTATATTTTCTGCGCAAGGATGTTCCATTTCAATTGGAGCAAAGAAACATTGAAGCGATAACCGAAGCCTTGGCGCAAATCAACATTGAATTTCGCTACAGTGCAGAAAAAGGCCAGCAAGAAACGTTTCTGAATGGAGAAAATGTAGAAGAGGAAATCCGGCAAATGTTTGTGGCCAATCATGTAAGTAAGGTTAGCACGATCTCCGAGGTTCGCCGCTTTTTAGTGAAGCAACAACAAAAGAAAGGAGAAGGCAAAGGAATCGTAATGGATGGTCGTGATATTGGAACCGTTGTTTTTCCGAATGCCGAACTAAAGCTATTCATGACAGCTGATCCGCAGGTAAGAGCTCAAAGACGCCTAGCCGAACTGCAAAGCAAGGGTATACATTCAAGCTTGGAAGAGGTCTTGCACAATTTACAGGAGCGTGATCGAATCGACTCAACGCGAGAAGATAGTCCGCTCAAAAAGGCAGATGATGCGGTGGTGATTGACAATACAGACTTAAGTGAGGAGGAGCAATTTAACTTAGCCCTGCGCTTTGCTATGGAACGCATAGCCCTCAGCAATAGTGCCGTTTAGGTTACTCTGGTTTAGCCGATGAAAGGGCTAATCTTTCGGCTTCTACTTTTTCAATTGAAAAACATAGTACAAGAACAAGCCATCGATTTTGTATAAGTCGGTTTGATACAATGCCTTTTCTCCAAAATGTAGTTTGAAGAACTGGAGGTAATCCTTCAAGTCATGCTGTTGGGGATGAAGAATATCACCTTGTAGTAACCTAAATGGATATTTCAACCAAGGAAAGCGGTGCACATCGCTAGATAGTACTAATGTTCCTCCGGGCTTCAGGGCTTCCCACAAAGCTAGAAGTGATTTAGACCAGTCGGCAACGTGGTTCACGGCATTCAAACAAAAAATCAGGTCAAACTGCTGACTTGAGCTTAATTCCTCCAATCTTCCACTTTGCAACATGGCATCTTGGTACTCTTTAAGCCAAGGAAATTCTTGCTTGTAGCGGTCCATCAGAGGATCAACGGCCGTGCATTGACCCGAATACATGGTTAAAAAAATGCCTGCCGGACCGCATCCGATATCCAATACCTTTTGATCTGGGCTGAGCGGAATTTGGCATCGCTCAAGGAACTGATTCCAATAGGCTTTTTTCCAATTCAAGTACGTGGTGTGATCCTTATCTTTCAGGTAGTTTTTCCACCAGCGTAGTTCAGCATTTTGGGCTATTTTCCATCGGATTTGCACGCCGCAAATTAGAACAAGCTCAGCATTATTCATTCAATCGTCAATCAGAACATTTTTTCAGCTTGTGCTTTGAAATCGCGGCATATTCTATATTTTGCAAGCAATGAACCTCATTCAATATGCGCTGGCAAGTATTTGCCTTATATCGATCACTGCAACAAGCGCAGTTGCTCAAGAAGATAGCTCTGCTAAAAAATACCCGAGCCTACTCTGGGAGATTACAGGGCCAGGAATGGACAAGCCATCATACCTTTTTGGAACCATGCACGTGAGTTCCAAGGTGGCATTCTACCTGAGTGATTCCTTTTTTATGGCACTCAAGAAGGTGGATGCCGTAGGTTTAGAATCTCGTCCGGATGAATGGTTGCCAAAAATTGCGGAAAACCTCCGTAACAACCGAACGTATTATACGAAATTAATGAACCGCTACGGCAAGGGGCCTCTCGACAATAGCTTATTCACGCTGGAAGAAGGCAACTTGTATAACGTTCTGGGATACTTGGGCGACAACAGCAATTTGGTGAACTATTTCCTCTACCGTTCCAATGGGGCGAACTCCCAAGAGTTTGAGGAAAGAACCTACCTCGACATGTTTATCTACCAATCGGGTATGAAGATGAACAAGAACGTGGTTTCATTAGAAGACTACGATCAGTCAGATGAGTTGGTGACCAAATCGTATTACGGTCCGGATGAGAAAGAAGAGCTGTCTGATGTCTTTGAACCGGAGCCGCCGAAAAAGAATAATTACTACTACGATGAAGAGGAAGGGGATTTTAATGCCCTTGAAAAAGCATACCGCAATGGCGATTTAGATAAGATAGATTCCATCGAAATTGCCACCAGCACGCCACACAGCATCAAATACATGCTTACAGAGCGTAACAAATTAATGGTAGAAAAGGCCGTTGGCATTATGAAGTCGCAAACCCTGTTTATTGCCGTTGGCGCAGCTCACTTACCAGGTAAAGACGGTATGATTGAGATGTTCCGAGCGAAAGGTTATACACTTCGTCCGGTGATGCAAAAAGGTATGGATGATAAATCCATGCGCAAGCTTCAGAAGAAACAAGTAAAGCCTAGCCTGATACCTTTTACCAGTCGCGATGGCTTTATATCAGCCAATTTCCCGGGTGCGTATTTGGAATTTGCTTCACAAAATGTAGGCATGATTTCTTGTCCCGATTTGGTCAATGGCGCCCACATCGAAATATACCGTCATCCTTACCATGCGAATGTTTTCGGCAACAGTGTTGACTATGTGATGGAAAGGCTCGACAGTTTTATCTATACAGCCATTCCGGGTGAGGTAGACAGCAAAGAGAAAATCAAAGTGAACGGCAACCCGGGCTTTGAGATTTTCAACCAAACGCGCTCAGGCACCTACGAACGAAACCAAGTGATTGTTTTCCCAAATGAAATTATCATCGTGAAGCTCGGGGGCACTAAAAAATATGTTAAAGGCAAAGATGGTAAAGCATTTTTCAAGAGCCTGAGTTTTGCTAACCGGAGCCAAATGAATGCGAAAGTGAGGCTGGAAGCAGCTCAGCTAGGTGTGACCTTCCCTGCAGCTCCGTGGACAAGTGTAATTACAGGTGGTGGCTATGGCGAGAATACCTACCTCTACGATAAAGAATCCAATGCCAACTCATACATCATGTTGGCGAGAGAGATTTATGACATTGACGACTACACACCGGATACCACCCAACTCCGATTCGCATTAACGAGTTTCCGATATACCAACGATTTCAAATTTGTAAAATCAAGCTACGAGCAAGTATTCGGTCGCACCGCCTTGATGTGGGAATGCAAAACCAAACAAGATGAGCCTATCAAAGCCCGCGCATTTTGGAGAGGAAGAAGCATTGTGATTCAGGCGGTTATTGTTAGACAAGACGGTGAAGAAGTGAATAGCTTCTGGAACAGCATTGCTGATTCGACAGAAGAAACCAAACCTTACCGCATCGTATCGGATACCGTTCTCTGCGCCAATTACAAGACAATCGACACATCGAGTGTTCGAGTCGGGTACCTGAATTACCTACTTGGTAACGATTGGCTCGAAGGAGGTTCTAGAAGCAATTCCATCGAAGGACATTTTGGTGCCAGTGATATCAGCGTCCGTTTGAGTCACCCTTCACGCTACGAAGATCCTTTCGATAGCAATTATTTCTATGAAGAAGAATCAGACTTTTACGGCTTAGATACGCTTGACCGCATTACCTACCGATCTCCGGTAAGACGAATTGGAAAGTACAGAGTGAAAGATTTGATGTCGAGCGACACAGGTTGCAACTTCTGGAATTTTAAACGCTTGTATTGGACACCAACCGGTATGTACCGAATCACCACCGTGATTGACTCTAGTGCGAAGGATTTCTCGTTCATTAACACGTTCTTGGAAAGCTTCCAGCCTTGGGATACTGTTTTGTACCATAACAAACACAAGGAAGGACGCTTAGCCTTCTTTGAAGACATGGCTAGCCAGGATACAACCCTAATGGATAAAGCCATGGATGCCATCAACTCCATCAAATTTAAGGATGAAGATGCCCCGCGTTTATTGGCCATGTTAGATACCTGCGCGTCCAATAAAAACTACCGTGTCAAGTTGCGAAAAAATGTGGCCGACTTAGAACACAAAGAAGTACTGAACTTTTATACCCAAAAGTTTTATGCAGCAGGGGATACTACCAGCATGCAATTGCAATCGCTGGAATACATCTTTGAACAAGAGAACAAAGCGGCACTCGACACGGGTAAACGTCTGCTTTTGAAAAACACCCCGGTACCTCAAAGTGCTTATGGTTTGAATGATGTCTTTTATACCCTAGACGACAGCATGGAATTAACCCAAGTCCTGCTGCCAGACCTGTTGGTTTTAACGGATATTGACGAATACAAATCGAAAGTATACGAGCTTTTGGCCGATTTTGCCGACAGCGGTTTTGTGAAGCCCGGCAAGAATGAATTTCCTTTAGAACGCTTGATCCGCGACGCCAAGAACGAGCTGAAAAAAGCCAACAGCTCAGGGAAGTCGAGCTCAGGCAGTCATTACGGTGGATACTCGAGCAGCAGCAAAGATTCCAAGATTTCGTACGATTTGAAAAAACTTTTACATGCCTTGTATCCGTTCCGTAATTCGAACGATGAGGTAAAAGAGTTTTATGCGAAAGCCAGAGAATCTGAAGCTGGAGGCCTGCGATTGGAACTTTTGAAATTGCAGTTTGCCGTAGACTCGAGCGTGGATACCTCGCTAGTGAATAAGATGGCCGAAAAGGTTGATACGCGCTATCCGGTTTACGATTGGATGTATAAAGTAGGCAAGCATCAACTTTTCCCGGCAGCGTATTTACACAATGATTCGATGATTAAGTCGATCATCAAAGACCAAGACTATGGCTTATATGCTTACGATAAAGACTCGGTGGTGAGCCTGAGCTACGATAGCCTTTCCTTGCGCAATACCGGCGGTTTGGTCCACTTCTTTAAAATCTACAAGAATGCCTCGAAAAAATACGAATACGGCGCATTAATCCTGCTTCCGGGCCAAGGACAGGTATTGACCAATAATTTGAAAGTTATTGTAGGCTTGGGAGAAGTAAAAGACGACGACAAGCAAGCCGAGAAGTTCTCCGAGTTTGCAGAGAAAATTTCCATTTCCTACTATGAAGGAATTAAATCGAACACCAACATTTTCAGTAACATGAATTTGGATTTTGGCAATTTATCTTTCGAATAATACGGACGAAAACCTTTGTTAGACTAAAGGCCACTCGGTATTTCGGTTGGCCTTTTTTTTTGCTTAGTGAGGAAGAATGGACATCTGCTTGAAATTCATTGAATTCATTCGGCTAAACACTTGATTTTATAATTTTTCAATTTACCTTTGCAGCCTTCGTAAAGGAGGACTATCATTTGACAGAACAAAACAACAACCAAACAGAACAACCGGAAGTTGAAAACACAACGGCCGCTGTTGTAGAGGAAGCAAAAGAAACTAAAAAGAAAAAATCTTCTGCTGCTTCTTCAGTAATCGAACCTCCTGCGTTCGATTGGTCTATGGATGACCAAGGTTTCGGTAACTATACCGACAACGAAAAAAACGAACTCGCTAAACTCTACGAGGGTACCCTCAGCGAGATCACCGAGAACGAACTCGTAAAAGGTACTGTGGTATCTATCACAGACAAAGACGTTGTTCTCAACATTGGGTTTAAATCCGACGGCCTTATCCCACGCACTGAATTCCGCGATATGCCGGAATTGAAAATCGGTAGCGAGGTAGAGGTTATGATCGAGTCTAAAGAAGACAAAAACGGTCAGCTCGTACTTTCCCGTAAAAAAGCGATTTCTGAAAGAGCTTGGGAAAACATTGTGGAGGCGAACGAAAACGACACGATTGTGGAAGGTTACGTGAAGTCCAGAACCAAAGGCGGTCTCGTAGTAGACGTAATGGGTATGGATGCCTTCTTGCCTGGTTCACAAATTGACATCAAGCCAATTCGTGACTACGATATCTACGTAGGACAGACCATGCAGTTCAAAGTGGTAAAAATCAACCAAGTTTTCAAAAACGTGGTGATTTCCCACAAAGCGCTGATTGAAGACGATATTGAAGCTCAGAAATCAGACATCCTCTCTAAACTAGAGAAAGGTCAAGTATTGGAAGGCGTTGTGAAAAACATGACTTCTTTCGGTGTGTTTATCGACTTGGGTGGTCTCGATGGCTTGCTTCACATTACCGATATTTCTTGGGGACGTATCAACCATCCGGAAGAAGTATTGCAGCTTGATCAGAAGATCAATGTTGTTGTGCTTGACTTCGACGATGACAAAAAACGTATCTCACTCGGCTTGAAACAACTTCAGTCTCATCCTTGGGACAGCCTGCCAGCAGGTATCGAAGTAGGTGCTAAAGTAAAAGGTAAAATTGTTACCGTTGCTGATTACGGTGCCTTCTTGGAAATCGCTCCAGGTGTTGAAGGTTTGATCCACGTTTCTGAAATGAGCTGGTCGCAGCACCTCAGAAACCCACAAGACTTCATGAAAGTAGGAGACGAAATCGAAGCTGTGATCTTGACATTGGATTCTGACGAGCGCAAGATGTCATTGGGTATCAAACAACTCTATCCAGATCCATGGGTTAGCATTGAAGAAAAATACGGTGTTGGTTCACGCCATACCGGTGTTGTTCGCAACTTGACTAACTACGGACTCTTTGTAGAATTGGAAGAAGGAGTTGATGGTTTGGTTCACGTTTCTGACTTGAGCTGGAACAAAAAAATCAAACACCCTTCAGAATTCGTGAAGAAAGATCAAGAGTTGGAAGTATTGGTTCTCGAAGTAGACAAGGAAAACCGTCGTTTGAGCTTAGGCCACAAACAATTGGAAGAAAACCCTTGGGATTCTTTTGAAGATACCTTCCCGGTAGATTCAGAACACGAAGGAACCGTATTGAAAATTGCTGATAAAGGTGCAACCATTGCTCTTCCTTACGGTGTTGAAGGCTACGCCCCAACTCGTCAGTTGAAGAAAGAAGACGGTAGCAACGCAAAAGAAGACGAAGTATTGGCCTTCCGCGTAATCGAATTCAGCAAAGAAAACAGACGAATCACGGTTTCCCATACAGCGGTTTGGAAAGAAGACGAGCGTGTATCTGCTAAGGATGCCAAAAAAGACGCTAAATCGTCTGCTTCTAAATCAGTGAAGAAGATGACTCAAAACGTTGAAAAAGACACCCTAGGTGACATCGACGCGCTGACTGCTCTGAAAGCACAAATGGAAACTGCTGAACAAAAAACTGCTGCTAAGAAGAAAGCTGCTCCTAAAAAAGTAGAAGAACCGAAAGCAGAAGATTCAGCTGAGGAAACAAAAACTGAAGAATAATAGCTTCTTGAATAACAGAAAATCCCATCTTTGATGGGATTTTTTTTTGCCTACAAGTGAATGATATGAAGTATTGGTTAGTCAAGTCAGAACCCTTTAAGTATTCATGGACGAAGTTTCTCCAAGACGGCAACACCTTTTGGGATGGCGTGAGGAACTACCAGGCTAGAAATAACCTGAAAGACATGAAGTTGGGAGATCAGGTTTTATTTTACCACAGCAACGAAGGAAAAGAGGTGGTAGGCCTGGCCAAAGTGGTTAAAGAGTTTTACCAAGATCCAACTACCGATGATGAACGTTGGGTAGTGGTGGATATCGCGCCTGTTGAAACCTTGAAAAATCCCGTAAGTTTGGAAACCATAAAAAACGAAGAATCTTTGCAAGACATTGCCCTGGTGCGTCAAGGCCGCTTATCGGTAATGCCACTGAAGGTAGAGGAGTTTGATAAGATTTTGGAATTAGCTTCAAAATAGCGTGGAACCAAAGAAAATGATAGATGCTGACCGCATGGCGGTTATGATACAGAGGCTGGCCTATCAGCTTGTGGAGAATTACGAAGACTTCCATGATGTGGTGGTAATCGGACTGCAGCCTAGAGGAACGGTCTTGGCCAGAAGACTGCATGCGCTGATTCAAGAAATTGCCGGCAATACCACCATACCTTTTGGTGAGCTGGATGTGACCTTCTACCGCGACGATTTTCGCCGAAGCGATGAACCGCTTACCCCGAGTACAAACAGCATTGAGTTTTTGATAGAAAACAAAAAGGTCATCCTGGTTGACGATGTGCTTTATACCGGTCGCTCCATTCGCGCGGCATTGGATGCTTTAACGGCATACGGACGTCCGGCAAAAGTGGAATTGGCCGTGCTGATCGACAGACGTTATGCACGTGAATTGCCCATCGAACCAGATTATACCGGAGCAGCGGTTGACACTAGGGCTATGGATAAAGTGAAGGTGCAATGGTCTGAAAAGGATAATGAAGATTGTGTTTGGCTTTTAACGGTTGATGTAAAAAAATGAGTTCACTGAGTACCCGTCACCTCTTAGGCATTAAGCAAATTAACGAAGCTGATATTCAGCGCATCTTTGAAACGGCTGATAACTTCAAAGCCGTAATTAACCGTCCAATTAAAAAAGTACCTTCACTCCGGGATATCACCATCGCTAACCTCTTCTTCGAAAACTCCACCCGTACGCGGGTATCCTTCGAGTTGGCTGAGAAAAGACTCAGTGCTGATGTGGTGAATTTCTCGAGCTCATCCTCTTCCGTCTCCAAAGGAGAAACCCTGATCGATACGGTAAAGAATATCCTCTCCATGAAAGTGGATATGGTGGTGATGCGTCACCCAAAACCGGGAGCCCACCTCTTTTTAAGCAAACACATCGATGCCCAAATCATCAATGCGGGCGACGGCACCCACGAACACCCAACCCAAGCTTTATTGGACGCTTTCTCTATCAGGGAAAAACTCGGGGAGGTAAGCGGAAAGAAAATCGTGATTGTGGGCGATATCTTGCACAGCCGTGTGGCTCTATCCAATATCCTTTGCCTACAGAAGCTTGGAGCTGAAGTGATGGTATGCGGTCCAACTACCTTAATCCCGAAATACATTGATCAACTCGGCGTGAAGGTGGAGCATAACCTGGATAAGGCTTTAGCTTGGTGTGATGTAGCGAATATGTTGCGCATCCAGCTGGAACGTCAAGACATCAAGTACTTCCCATCGCTTAGAGAATACAGCCTGCAATACGGCTTAGACATGGAGCGCTTGAATCGCTTGGATAAACAGATCACCATCATGCACCCGGGTCCCATCAACCGCGGCGTGGAGATCAGCAGCGATGTGGCGGATTCAGAACATTCTATCATCCTACAGCAGGTAGAGAATGGAGTGGCGGTGCGTATGGCGGTATTGTACTTGCTTGCCGGTCAGGTTAGCTAGCAGGAGCCGGCGCATTCTTCTTTCTTTTTCCTATTTTCGCCCCAATGGAAACGGTAGTTAGCGGTATTCGGTCTACAGGAAACTTACACCTGGGGAATTATTTCGGTGCATTGAAGAACTTCATTCAAATGCAGAATGAACACAATTGCTATTTCTTCATCGCTGATTTACATTCTTTAACCACCCACCCAACGCCGGGCGATTTGCACAAAAGCGTACGCACCGTGCTGGTGGAATACCTGGCTGCAGGCCTTGATCCGGAAAAGTGCACGCTCTATATCCAAAGCGATTTGCACGAGATCTCTGAGCTTTACCTATTCCTTAACATGAATGCGTACCTCGGCGAATTGGAGCGTGTAGCTTCATTTAAGGAGAAAGTTAGATCGCAGCCCAATAACGTCAATGCCGGCTTGTTGACGTATCCCGTTTTGATGACAGCCGATATCATCATTCACAAAGCCAGCAAAGTACCGGTAGGCAAAGACCAAGAGCAGCACTTAGAGATGGCGCGCAATTTTGGGAATCGCTTTAACCGCATGTACAATGTGGAGTATTTCCCGGAGCCCTATGCCTTCAACTTCGGTAAAGAGTTGGTGAAGGTGCCGGGCTTGGATGGCAAAGGGAAGATGAGCAAGTCTTCCGGAGAGAATACTGCCATCTTTTTGTCCGATGAGCCGGAAGTGATTTTGAAAAAAATCAAAAAGGCCGTTACCGATATGACACCCGAACAGGCCAATTCGCCTAAGCCGGATTCCATTCAAAACCTATTCGATTTGATGGCTTTGGTATCAAAACAGGAAACGATTGCTCATTTTGAAGAGACTTGGAATAACTGCAGCATTCGCTATGGCGATATGAAAAATCAGTTGGCTCAAGACATGATTGAGTTCCTCACCCCAATGAGAGAGCGCATCAAGGAAGTAGATGCCGACAAAGACTTTATCGCTAAAGCCGTGAAAATGGGTGAGGAGAAAGCCCGTGCCAGCGCTTCTAAAACCATCCGCGAAGTGAAGGAAATCATCGGTTTCCGCAAATTGTACTAACACCACATCTATTTTTTCGCTTTCTCAAACCAATTCATCCTGCTGCTTGTTCATTAGGTAGCAGGATATGAAATCAGATAAAGCACAAATCAGGAAAGCCTACATCCATTTTCTATTGGAGAATGGTAAAGCACCAGCATCCGTTTATACCTTTTGCCAGAATCTCAAGCTGGAGGAGTCAGAATTTTATTCGCTCTACAGCTCGTTTCAAGCCATAGATCAAGATATACTGGTTCAGCATTTCACAGAAGTAACTGAGCTTTTAGAAAAGGACGAAGCCTACCAGTCGTACTCAGCCCGCGAGAAGTACACCGCATTTCTGTATGCTTGGGTAGAGCATTCGCTCAATTTGAGGAGCCTTTTTTTGATGTGGCATGCGCAAGAAAAGAATCCGCTCATGCAGGCGGCCTACCTGAAAAGCTTAAAACCTAATTTCGAAGACTGGGCAGATGGTATTTTGTCTGAAGCGATGGATACCCGAGAAGCTGTTCGCAGACCTTTGCTGAGCGATAGGTACCCGGATGCCTTATTCATGCAATTTATGTGGGTGCATCAGTTTTGGATGAAAGATGTGAGTCCTCAATTTGAAAAAACCGATGCGGCCATTGAAAAGTCGGTTCGCCTTGCTTTTGATTTGATGGGACAAGGGGCCTTGGATTCAGCCATGGACCTCGGTAAGTTTTTACTTCAGCAAATCAAGCGATGAAATACCAAGAGAAGATTACCACCTCTAGAACCGGCCGAACGCTGAAGTTCTTGGGCACCGGCGCGAAAATAGGAGGGAATTACATCAAGCATTACGCAAAAAAAGCCCTCAACCCGGGTATGGATTCAAGCGAATTGCATGAGGCCAATGCCAGCGACATCTATTCTAGCCTTAGCGAATTGAAGGGCAGTGCGCTCAAGGTAGCCCAAATGTTGAGTATGGATCGCGGAATCCTACCTGCTGCCTATGCTGATAAATTTGCTCTCAGTCAGTATATGGCACCTCCCTTATCGGCTCCTTTGGTAGCCCGAATATTTAAAAAAGAGCTGGGTAAATCGCCTCAAGAGCTATTCGATTCCTTTGAGCCGAATGCCAAAAATGCGGCTTCCATTGGGCAAGTTCACCAAGCCACAATAGGCGACAAAAAGTTAGCCGTGAAGGTGCAGTACCCGGGCGTAGCGGATAGCATCCAGTCGGATTTGCGTTTGGTTCGCCCTGTTGCCCTCCGCATGTTTAATTTGTCGGAGAAAGACCTCGATAAATACATGGGTGAAGTAGAAGGCAAGCTTTTAGAAGAGACAGACTATATACTGGAATTAGAACGCGGACAATCCATCGCTCAAGCCTGTGCAGGTTTAGAAGGTCTCAAGTTTCCGGCCTATTACCCTGCCTACTCAGGCAAACGGGTACTCACCATGGATTGGATGCAAGGAGAACACCTTGCCGAGTTTTTGCTCAAAAATCCAAGCCAAGAAACCCGGAACCTGCTTGGACAGCGTTTGTGGGATTTCTACCAATTCCAAGTGCATCACCTCAAAACCGTACACGCGGATCCACATCCGGGAAATTTCCTGTTGAACGATGACGGGAGTGTTGGAGTGATTGATTTTGGCTGTATCAAAGAGATTCCGGAGGAGTTTTACTACGATTATTTCGGACTCATCTTGCCTGAGGTGCAGTCGCAAGCTGAACTACTAGAAAGCCTGATGGAGCGAATTGAGATGCTTTTTGCTTACGATAGTCCGCAGAAAAGATCCATTTTTATCAAAGCCTTTGGGCAGATGACGGAATTACTGTCTAGGCCTTTCGCTACAGAATACTTTGATTTTAGCGATGAGCAGTATATACAACAGATTTACGCTTTAGGCGAAGAAATTAGCCAGATTCCGGAGATCAGAGATACCCGAGATGGACGTGGTTCACGCCACATGTTGTACATTAACAGAACCTATTTCGGCTTGTATAGCCTTCTGAATAGCCTGGGTGCCCAAGTGAAAACAGGATTGGACGACTGGAAGAAACCGGTTCAGGAAAAATTGGTATCGCTTAGCGAACAGCCTTAGCCGGCATATCCACCAA
>FWPV01004512.1_pt1 | contig 29344 bp, 22 predicted proteins | sample 2228371 | NCBI WGS metagenome assembly FWPV01 (sample SAMEA103939776, study PRJEB20133) | metagenome | reverse complement strand
CCTCTGACAACTGATATGGTATCCATGTCTCGGGATTAAAAGGATTCGGATAATTCTGATGAAGCATTGATAATTCCGGTCTATCAATATATCTCATATCAATATCATATCTCTTTGCTGTGCCTATACCTCCCAATGTAAAACTCTCAACCAGTGGCACTCCATCAATATATATGCGAACATCTTCACCTTCTCTGAATTTACCATCCACAGGAACATGAATAACATAGTAATCCTCATATCTCGGCTCCGATCCCATTATATAGCTACTCGCTTCCATTCCTTTTGTCCGCAATGAAATTTCTAATCCTTTAACTGATGACACATTGTTGACTAGTTTGCCATACATCAGGAAAGGTGGCTTGCAAATGTTCTGTGATGGCGAAGAATCAAATACTCCTCCAAAGTCCCATACACAATCTGTTGTGACATTTAACCAATAACCAAAACCAGACTCCATCTCTAAAAGGTCATTTACAGTGTCTGGCAAGCCCTTTATGTATTTCTTCCAACCTGTCTGAGTATATGTCCATACTGATACTAGATTATCCATTATCCCTGAAATAGCTGATGATACTGACATTTTATCATCCTGAACGAAACCTACAAGGTTCCAGCCCCTTGAAAGCTGTATCGGAACTCTGGCAGAGATAACATTTGATAATTGTGAATATTCTGAACCATAACGAGTCTTTATTGCAAAGTAATATACTATTCCAGAGGATGGAAAGGAAATGCTCATACTTTGCTTTTCTCCAGGGTCAGCAGGTGTCGGTTCTCCAGACACATCTATTGAGCTATCCCAGTTTGCTTCTGTAATCGGCACTTTGTTGTATCTCACAATATATTCCTCAGCTATCCCTGGAGAAGGAGCTGTCCATTCTAGATATATCGTGTTACCAGAAATACCCAGTTGAGCTTCCAAATCATTTACTTTCTCCAAAACTATTGTCGCTGGTATGCCAATTATGAGATTTTGGGGATTTGGTGGCTGAATGTCCAGAAGGTTTTCCGATATTAGAGGCTTGGCTTTCCATATAGCAAACTGAAGCTTATATTCACCTACCTGATCTACAATATGATTCCAACTTACGGTTGTATTTTGTCCAGGCTCTAGAGGAACAGCTAAAGTTTCCTCATAGCTACCCACTAGATTATCAAAAGCATCCCATACATTTGCAGATGCAATAAAGCTAAATGGAATATCACCGATGTTAGTAAATGTGACAGATATTTGCACAGGTTTGCCAACTTCCACTCTCGCAGGGTTATCAGGATTGCCAGGTGAGTAAATATTAATCACTGCTGAAATGGTGTCCATCCAACGGAATACCTGAATTCGGTGGTTACCTGTATCTGCAACATAGATATTGCCTAAATCATCAACTGCTACTCCGCGAGGGGCAGAAAACTGTCCATCTTCCGAACCTCTTGAACCCCATTTTCGTATAAATGTGCCTTCTGGGCTAAATACCTGGATGCGATGGTTGTCTATATCTGCAACATAGATATTGTATAAACTGTCAAATACTATACCTCGTGGATAAACAAACTGCCCATCTCCTGAGCCTCCTGATCCCCATTTCCTTAAAAATATACCTCCTGCACTGAACACTTGAATGCGGTGATTATATGTATCTGCAACATAGATATTACCCAAATTATCAACTGCTACTCCATGGGGATGAACAAACTGCCCATCATCAGAGCCGTATGATCCAAATTTCCTTATAAGTGTGCCATCTGAGCTAAATATCTGGATGCGATGGTTGTTTGTATCTGCAACATAGACATTACCTGAACTATCAACTGCTATACCTCGTGGATAAGCAAACTGCCCATCTCCTGAGCCTCCTGATCCCCATTTCCTTAAAAATATACCTCCTGCACTGAACACTTGAATGCGGTGATTATCTGTATCTGCAACATACACATTACCTAAACTGTCAATTGCTAGATCATTAGGATTCCTAAATTGTCCATTTCCTGAACCTTCTGAACCCCACTGTGTTATGTATGTTCCCAACGAACCAAACTTTTGAATTCGGTGGTTTCTTGTATCTGCAACATAAACATTGCCCAGTCTATCAACTGCTACTCCACACGGATCAAAGAACTGACCGTCACCTGAACCCCATGAACTCCATTTTCTTACAAATGTCCCATCTGAACTGAATATTTGGATGCGGTGATTATGTGTATCGCAAATGTATAGTAGATTGTTAAATTTATCAAATACAATTCCAGCGGGGTGATTAAATTGCCCATCTTCAGAACCACCTGTGCCCCATTTCCCTATGAACGTCCCGTCCGAGCTAAATACCTGAATGCGATGGTTGTTATGATCTGCAATATAAATGTTGTCAGAATTGTCGAATGTAATTGCCCTGAGATGACTAAACTGTCCATCACCTGAACCGGAAGAACCAAATTTCCTTATGAATGTCCCTTCCGGACTGAACACCTGAATGCGATTATTATCCGTGTCTGCAATATAGACATTACCTGAGCTATCAAACGCCACTCCACGAGGTTGATTAAATTGCCCATCCTCAGAACCACCTGAACCCCATTTTCTTATAAATTTCCCATCAGATCTAAATACCTGTATGCGATGATTGCCTGTATCTGCAACGTAAACATTGTCTAAATTATCAATTGCTATTCCAACTGGAGCCCAAAATTGCCCATCACCTGAACCATAAGTACCCCATTTTCTTATGAATGTCCCATCTGAACTGAACACTTGAATACGGTTACTGTGCGTATCTGCAATATAGATATTGCCTGAACTATCAATTGCTATTCCATGTGGATGATGAAATTGCCCATTACCCCAGCCTTCTGAACCCCATTTTCTTATAAGAATGCCTTCTGAGTTAAAGACCAGAATGCGATGATTGTCTGAATCTGCGACATATATGTTTCCTGAGCTATCGATTGTTATCTCTTTAGGATAGTTAAATCTTGGCATATCAGGCCAGCTCCGCACAACCTCATAGTATCCTGCTATTGTAAATTGAGCAAAGCTCTCATAGTCCGATAAACTCATAAACAACAGAACAATTACCAAAACAAAGATGTTTTTCAGAGACCTTTTCATTTCAAAATTTCCTCCTTTTGGTAAAGTCTTCATTTTGAGCCGTATGACCGATAAAATCAAATACATATATTTTTACAAAATGCCAATTATAAAGTCAAGACTTCTTTTGATGATCATAAAAAAATTGTTTATACAATTTCCCAACCCTTTTGAAAAAGTGGGAAATATTGATCTGCCACAAACTTTATAATATATTGAACCCAACCAATCTTATAAGCTTTCCATAATCAATAAGGCATCCTGCCATCCTGAAGGTTTTGTAAATGATCTAATACCAGTATTTTTGTAGCTATCAATAAATACTCTTTCTCCGCTTGTAGTATCAATCCATGATACTTTTACTGTATCGCTAGTAGTTATTTTATCCATTCTTATAGATATTGGTTCTTCGCTACATAGATAAACAAGTAGCCAATCACCCGATGCCGAACGTGCTGAAACATTAAGGTTTATTCCGCTATTCTCTCCAGATGCAATTATTGACTGATCTGGTATCCAATTCCACCATTCAGGACAGGAAGTAATTATATCTCTATAAACTTTTAAATTAAATGAACCTGTGGAATCTATCCAGGATCGCCATTGAGCTGGAATCACCCAGCTATCATTATGACCATAGCTATGATGTCCCCCTGCTAGATGTGACCAATAAGCCTGCTTACGAATTTCTAAAGGTGTCTGAAGTTTATTGAATTCAAGCCCTTCATATCCTCCTTCTGCCATAACAACCGGTTTTGCAGGAACGCGAGCATAATCCTTAGAAACCATTTCATAGATGCGCTCATATTCTATGCAAGTTTGTATCATATTAAATGATAACCAGCTTTCTTCATGAATAAAACTGGAGGATGTTACAGCAGGATCTGGATGAACAGTAATAAGATGCTTTTCATTATCTCCTTCTTGAAGTCCTTCCGCAAGTAAACGCAATATAGGGATAAATTCACTTTCAGCCTTTGGATACATTGTCCAGACAATATTTGGAAAATCCTTATAACGTTCTGCTATCCATTTTGCGTATTTCTTACCGTTCTTCATAGTAATACGAGAAACCTGCAATTGATGATAAATGCCCAAAACCAATATTAATCCATATTTTAATCCTAGTTTTATCACCTCATCAACATTTTTGAAATATGCCTCATTTGGTATATCAGGATCGTTATTTATCCAGGGTGTCTGACCATCTAAATTTGGTAAAGTTCCATCACCTACACCTGTAAACATGATCTGAATGACGCTAAAACCTTTCTTCTTTCTATTTTCAAGAACGGATTCAGCATCCTCAATTGTGAAAAGCCGAAATAGCTCCCATTGAGTATCACCGAGCCAGAAGAATGGCTCATTATTTTGATCAATAAAATAACGTCCATTCGAGCTCACTTTGATTGATACGTCTACAATCCTATATTCAATTTTAGGAATATTAAAACATGGGTGCACTGTCCGTTTCAAGGAAACCCATGAGTCTATAATAAATTTGATTCTTTCTTTGTTACTCTCGCATGTTATGTAAACAGCTTTTTTCAGTTTTATTCCTTTTGCCACCATGATTGATAAACGTTCAATTTCAGCCTGGATATGCTTATAAGAAGGATCGGTATTAGGCAACGGAGCCTCAACTTCGTATATGATTAAACTATTATCAGTAGGGTCAACACCTATACCATCCCAATCAAATTTAACTCCATTAAAGCAAGTAGCTTTCTCTATTTTCTCTTTGTCAGCACAATCTTTAATACAATCTTTCTTCATTTCTTCTTTAGCTATTTTCCTATGGTTTGTTTTCTCATCTTTCATTCCCTATCATCCTCCCTTTTATGCTCTATTGATCTTCCATTGGAATTCTTTACGTATTAATTTAGCATGTAGGTTGGATTAAAAAATCCAAAAATTTTCATATTACACTCTTTTTTTGCTGGGTTTTCAACCCAATCTACTTAACTTCTTGCCCCATATTTTAGTAAAAAGTGCATAAGCATGAATAAAATATCACGAAGGACACGAATAAAACAAATAGCACGAATAAAAATTTGTGTAATTCGTATAATTCGTGCCATTCGTGATTAAAAAATAACTATCTCCGTGTTTAGAAAATTTATGCTTATTTACATCATTTCATATTCATTCTATTATTACCACTTTCCTATAACCTGTAATTTCTCTGCCATCATCAACAACAATATCAAAGTCTTCGCCATTATCAAACGCTTCATGAATTGCCTTGATTGCGTTATTCATAAGCTTATGGTATCTCTGATATTCATCATTTTTTTTATCTTTGTCCATAGCTCTGACCCACCAGAGATTTTCCAGAGAAAGAAAATAACCATAAGGTATTACAATGGCTGTATCTAAGATTTGCTTTTCTGCAATAGATTTTCTTGGTTTTTGTTTGATATGTTGTCTTAAATGACGGACGAGTTCTAATTGCTCATTCCAGGGGACATGATGGTCATGGTCAGATGTCCAGAACCAGATATATCTTGCTCCCATATCATAAGCCAGAGATATTGCAAGTGGTGATATTTTGAGATCACATTGACCATATATGCTCATTCCCCAGTATTTATCAAAAGCTCTTGCTGAGCCTCTAAGAAATGCATAATGATAACGTAACATTTCCTCTGGTGTATGTTTTCTGGAAGAGCCAGTAATTTCTTGAATTGCATTATCGAAATGCTCCAATTGATAACGACCTTCATGGACGATCCCTGCAACTTCTGCTGAAAGTTCATAGTAAGCCATTTCAAAGATAGTTTCCCATGCAGGAAAATCATTTTGCTCCAAGCGCATATCGCCAAAGTTTACACCGTTTTTTACTAATTGTTTTTCGAGATTGAATGCACTATAAGATTCTCCAGAATAGTATCTTTCCCGAACGCGTTTCTGAACAACTGCTGACGCATCAGAAAAATACCTGAGGGTATTATGAATATTCTTATCACCGACCATAATTATAGCTGGTTCATCCATAAACATAACCGAGCCGATATAGTTACTGCGATACAAATCAGCAGGATAATTCAAAGGATTATCCTTATCTGAACCGCGTAAATAAAACACTGGTTCATCTCTCACCCATTGCTCTTGATCTGGAGATATAGTAAACAGGTTAACTCCTGCATCAATCATAATTTTATAATCTTCTTGAGTAAATTTTACATAAGTATAATCTTTTCTTTCAGGAACCTGTGGCAGGCGTTTTCCTTCGGAATCTTTGAAGTTCCTGCCTGTCCCGACAAGTAATTCACGGTCAAGGTTGAGGACTTTTATATTTTCCCAGGATTCCCATTTCTTGCCATGTTCCACATACCTTAAAGATAAAACATGACCAAGATATTCAAGAGTTTCTGGAAAATTGCCCTGTAAACGGCTTCCAGGTGCAATGTGTGGTATGAAATAATACTCAAAATCTTTCCAGGCAGGAAGCAAAGCAATATCTTTATGGATTTCTTTGTATTCCAGAGTTTCTCCAGTTGATGGTATATTCAAAATATACCTTTGAAAGCCATATTTACCCGGTGACTTACTCAATGGGTCAAAAGATGTCAATGCTCTTAATTTGAAAATTGGAGCATCATCATCTGCCTTTTGCCTGGCTTCTAATTGCCACCACAGGAACTTTTCATTATCTATAACTTCATGCGGTCCGTAAATAAAGTCCACAATTTCAAACGGAGGAGCGGTATTAACCTTACATGTCAAGACAGCATAACGACCGTAAGATCCTGTTTCAGGAAGCTGATTTGCATTCATTGCTGTTGACATTAAACCTAAAAATAGATATCCTGCAATAATCATTTTCAATAACCTCCTAACTTTTAATCACGAATATCACGAATTACAACGTTTTAAAAAATTGTTTATACATTCTCCCAGCCCTCTTTGAAAAATGGGAAATCACGGAAGTCTCCCTTTTCCAAAGGGAGATTTAGAGGGATTTTACAATAAACGATAATTGTAATAAATAATTATTTTTTAAAATTGGTATTACACAAATTTATATTCGTGCTATTCGTTTTTTTCGTGTAATTCGTGATATTTTATTCACGTTAATAAACTCTAAATTGCACTTTCCACTTTTTATAATTGCTTTTTCATCATGATTGTCTCCGATAAAAATACACCCTCCCGGTATATTATCCATCTTGTTGTATTTTGTTACCACCTGTCCTATAATATTTCCAGTAAGTTTGCCATTATAAGTTTCCAATTGATTGGCATAGATTTTAGATACTTTTATTCTCATAGCGAAAAATGAATTCTTTATGTCATCGCGGTCGATAAATAGCTCTATCATCTTTTTGCATGTCCCTTGAGAATGTATGGATACTTCTATAAGTTCTTCATCAGGAATTTTTTTGATTTTTCGGATTTCTAAGATGGCATCAATGAATTTAGAATTGAAATTTATCAAATATTTTCCATTCTTATTGAAGCTAACTAAGTTTTTGATGCTTTCCTCATTTATACCTTTAAAATTTTTGTAAGCAGTTCTTGCAGACCATTCGCTTGTATATCTGAAACTACCAAAGATAACTGAGATAATGCCATGTATAAAGCTATTAATAGCAAAAAGAACTTTCCACCAAATAGAATTACTTCTATTTGTTAGTTCAAATAGTACCCATTTTATCATGGGACGTTCTTTAACCAAAGTTTCGGCAAAATCTGTGACAATGTGTATGGTTATCTCCTTATCTTTCTTACTATAGCATGTATCATTTGTTTGAATTCATTTACCTTTAGTATGTGATAAAAAAGATATAAGAAGGCTAAAGATAAAAAAATCGAAATGAAAAGAGAAATATATCTACCCAGAAAACCAAAAAGCCTGTATATATAATATGCGGATATTCCCATTACAATAGATGCTATCAAAGACTTAATAAAAGTTATAGCAATTCCATAACCATCAAAATTTTTTATCCGTTTCCAGAGGAAGAATAAAACCAGAATGAAATTTAATGTGATAGAACAGGAAGTAGATATAGACAAAGAACGATGATCAAAGCCTAACTTAAATATGAAAATATAGTTAAGAAGTGCATTAAGACTGACTGTAAAGAGGCTAATGATAACAGGAGTTCTAATGTCTTTGATAGCATAGAATCCATCTCTGGCTATTTTAAATCCTGAATAACCACAAAGACCAAATCCGTAACATACAAGTGCTCCAGCAGATTGTTGTACATCGTATTCACTGAATACACCATGTCTGAATATTAATGAGATTATAGGTTTACTGAGAGCAATCAAACCTGCCGATGCTGGTACCGTTAAGATAAATATCATCTTTATTGCATAAGAGAAAGTATCTCTGAATTTATCTATTGAACCTTCGGAGATGAATCTTGATAATACTGGCAGAGTTGCGGTAGAAAAAGCAACGCCAATAACTCCCACAACAAGATACATGATTCTAAATGCTATGGTGATCCATGAAAGCCATCCATCGAATTGAGATGCAAAATATGAATTGATGAATACGCTTATTTGCATAGCGGAAGAGCTTAATATTGCAGGGGCTATTAATTTCAGTATCCTTCTAAGATCAGGGTCAGTAAAGCTCAATAATAGTTTATATCGGAAACCTACCATATACATAGATGGTATCTGTATAACAAATTGTAATGCACCGCCAAATATTACCCCTAATGCAGCACCTATAACAGGATGCTGATTCATTTTTGGAGCAAGATAATATCCTAAAATAGCTAACAGAACCGAACCTATATTGAAAAGTGAAGGAGCAAAAGCTGGAACAGCAAAACGTCCTTTAGAATTCAATAATCCCATAGATATTGCAGATAATGAAACCAGCAAAAGAAAAGGGAACATAATTCTAGTAAGGTAAACGGTAAGTTCTCGCTTATTAGTAAAACCGAAACTTGATTCAGATGGTAATGGAGTATCAAAGCCTTTTCCCATGAAGAAAAGATCAATTATATATGGAGTGAAAATAATTCCCAGAAGAGTTATTATTAGCAAGATTACCGTTAGTGAATTAAAGACCAAGCTAGCCAGATGCCATGCAGGTTTTTCACCATATCTTGTCTCAACATCCGTAAAGATAGCAACAAATGCCTTGCTAAGATCACCTTCCGCAAAGAGATCTCGAAACAAATTTGGTATGCGATAAGCAGCATAAAAAGCGTCTAGCGAAAGCTTAGCTTCAAAAAGATGTGCTAGGGTTGCTTCACGTATTAGTCCCATAACACGTGAAAATAAAACAGCTATGCTAACAATAGAAGCAGAGCGTGTAATTTTTGAAAAACTAGGATTTTCCATTTTTTTAATTAAGGTATTATGTTTATAAAAAGAAGAAGAATACCGTTTTAAAAATTGTTCATAAATCCCCTAACCCCATTTGAAAAAGGCAAAATCAGGAAAGTCTCCTTTTCCAGAGCTTATCATTATACATAAGTTTTTAAAAAGATAATAGTAAGGTGGGCATTGCACCTTATGCGTCAAGTTAAGCTCCGATAGGAGCGATATGTTTGTAGAAAATATGAAAGAACAATAACAAGCTCCGTTAGGAGCGGTATGTAAAAATCTATCAACATTTAGCTTCTAACGGAGCTAGGTTGTTGAAATGATAGTTCATAATATTAATGATAGTTTATAATATTAATGACTAAATTTCTACAAACATATCACCCCTGACGGGGTTAACTCCCTTATTAATTTTTGTTAATGGTTCATTGTCAAAATTTCTTAGCTTATGTGGCATTACCCACTCTTATTCAACCCAACCTACTTACTAGCTTGTTTAACTACTAGCATTAATCGGGATCGCAAGATTTAGGCTTGACAGGCTTTCCGATCTGAACACTTTCCCAGATAGCTTCTGCAATAGCAAGTGAAGCAGCTCCATCATATAATGATGATCTCGGAGTTTCACCGGTGCGAATGCAATTGGCAAAGTGACGTAACTCTCCTTCATAACCGAGATATAATCCACCCTGTCCATAGGCGACAGCATGTGGCAGTGCATAGTTTCCCTGTCTCCAGGCAATACTCCTAAGTCTTGGTGCCCATGCTTCACGAGGTCTGTAATTCAGGAATATCATATCCTCTACATCCACACTGCATAATAACCCTGATACATTTAGAGTTTCGCGTATGTTCCATGCGGGATCATCAGTTGCATTACTATTAAGAAGACCCACAGCACCATTCTTAAATCCAAGAGTTACTGCAAAAGCAAATCGTCCCTGTCCATGATCGCACATCTTAGCATAAAGTTCATCAACATCCCCACCGAAAAATCTTGCCAGGTCGAAAGCATGACACTGGTTTCCTACAAGACAGCATAGTGGTTCTGGTTGTAAGCCCCATATAAGCGGATAAGCACCATGTGTATATCGTATACTGACCATGGAGACAGGACCAAATTCAGGACGCATTGTGATAGATTTTGCCTCTTCATAAGCTGATGCAAAACGTTTCATAAAAGCGGTCATCCCAAAAGTTCCCTTTTTTCTTGCAGTTTCTGCTAACTTATAAGCATGTTCAAAATCAATGCTTGATGGCTTTTCAACGAAAATTGGTATGCCCCTTTCTAACACCTGCATACCAACTTCATAGTGCATCTGGGGAGGTCCAACAATACAAACACCATCAGGATTCTCTGCATCTAGCATTTCATCAACTTCAGCATAGTCATTCAAGGCTCCAAACAATCGCTTGACCCTGAGACGCTTTTCTTCTACTCTATCTACAACCGCGACAAGATCGATTTCATTTATACGATGAATAACAGGATAAAGTGAATGATTTGCATGACCTCCGCAACCAACAAAAGCGATCCTTACTTTACCTTCAGACATCTATTTTCTCCTCTTCTTAACCAAGTTAAGAATATATTTAAGCCTTCCAGGCTAAAATGCATTCCGACTCATTCATTATCTATTTAAAGCCTTCTCTCAATGCTTTAATTGGTGAGATCGGGAGACCTCTTCTATGTCGTGCCATTTTGATAATGGGCATCACATCTGTTCTGAAAGCTTTAAGCAAAATTTCTTCTGCATCAATAACAGTATTATTCATCTGTGCAGAAACTAGTTCTTCCCTATCAACTAAAAGTGACTTTGCATAAGCATTCTGAAGATTATCAAGTGTTTGAAGCATTGCCTCTGTGGGATTCTTTATATTATGGCTCTGATCTATCATATAAGCAAGGTTGCTAGTATCACTACGAGGGTCTGTTAATTCAACAAATATTAAAAACAATTGATATGGATCAATTGATCCGGCTGTAAGATCATCATCAGCATATTTGGCATCATTTAGATGGAATCCCCCTAACTTACCTTCAGCCAATAAATAAGCTACTATATGTGGAATATTCGTTCCTCTGGGATGATGACCAAGATCAACTAATACCTGTGCTTTATGCCCAAGCTTGTTAGAAAGATCAAGAGCTATTCCGAAAGAGAAAATGTCGGTATGATAAAATGCAGGTTCAAAGAATTTATATTCAATTAACATTCGCATGTTTTCCGGAAGTGCATCATATACTTCACTTAAACATTCTTCCATCCATTCTTTTCTATTCCTGAAATCTCCCTGACCAGGATAATTTGTGCCATCAGCAAGCCAGATGCTCAATATCTTCGAATCAAATATCTTGCCTATTTCTATGCACTCCAGCATGTGATCGACTGCTTTTTTTCTTATCTTAGGATCAGTATTTGTTATGCTACCATATTTATAATCTATGTCTTCGAAAAGGTTAGGATTTATTGCTCCTATTTTTATTCCCAGTTCATCTGCTTTATGTAAAATAGTATTATAGTCATCGACCTTGTCCCAGGGAATATGAATTGCAACAGATGGAGCTATACCGGTTAAGCGATGAACCTTAGACGCTTCCTCCAGCTTACCGTAAATATCTGTGGGTTCAGTTCCATCAGGGAATTTGCCAAACCTTGTTCCTCCTCTTGCATATCCCCATGAAGGTGTCTCTATTTCAAGATTTATCAAAGCATTTAGTATTTCTTCAATATCAATATTGTCTCTTCTTAGTTGTTCTTTTAGATGCTCATAGTCACGCTGTAATCTTTCAATTTCAGGCATATAGCATATCTCCTTTTAGCTTTAATTGATATTTATTAATAAAAACATAAATCCCTAATATTAATCCTTAATTGGTTAGATAAATATAGTATCTCATATAGGTTTAGCTGTGGCAAGCATAAAAATTTATGCAGGAACAAAATTTATACCATTCAAGCACGCCCTTTTAAAAAAACACAGAGACACTGAGAGAAAATTAATCATGAATAACGTGAATAAGTCGAATAGCATGAATATAGATGATTTTATTTGTCATTGTCGCTATGTTCTTTCCAGTATTTATGTCATTTGCCAATTGAAATATAATATATTGTAATAGAATCCCCCTTTGGAAAAGGGGGAACTCTTAAAACCACATTATCATTGTATTTCTGTTACTTATTCATTAAAAACCTACCTTTATTAACTCTGGTAAAGTTGGAAAACCCCTAAAAGTTCTAAAGAGAGATTTATAGGAATCATTTAAGTCTCCCTTTTCTAAAGGGAGATTTAGAGGGATTTTACATAAATGATAATCTTATCTTTTTAAAGTAGTATTATTTAGAATTTTCTGAAGTTCATAAATAGCTTCCTGATCGTTTGGGTCTATTTCAAGAGCTTTCCTGTAAGATATTTCTGCGTTTTTATCGTCATTCATACTGCGATAAATATCCCCTATATCTACCCATATCTTTGCATTACTTTTCATCAATTCTGCAGATTTCTGATAACATGTTAATGCCTCATATATCCTATTTTGTTTGATATAATTATAAGCCAGTGCTATCCAGATTTTCGGGTCATCGTTTGCATTTTTCAGGCTATCGTTAAAGATTCTTTCAGCATCTTCATATCTGTTAAGATTTAAGTAGCAAAGACCAATAAGATAATCTGTATCTTTGTATTGTGGATCAAATTTCGATACTTCATTCAATTCTAAAATTGCTTCCCTATAAAGACCGGAATTTATATACCTTAAAGCTCGGAGATAATTTCTTCTATACAATAAATCTTGTGCATGCTCAAATGCTCGCTGAAATAAAATAGTCATATTAGATAAATCGCCAGCAAGCATTACAACCGAATCGCCAATTTCAACCCATCCTAAATTTTTATCTAAAAGTTCATAATTTGCTATTCCTGTTTCATCAATCATCTTTAAATATGCCACTGGTTCTAATACAGCGGAAATAATATTTCCTGTCTCAGTGTCATGAACCATATCTACATATTTAATAACAGCAATTTTTCCTCCACTAACTATTTTATTATTTGTAATCCCAATTTTTAATGTATTTTCATTAATAATTTGCTCAACTTTGCCTATATTTTCTATAGAACCTGTTATCTGTTTTGATGCTCTTTTAGTTTGTCTTGCACGATCATTGATTTTCATCATATCGAACCATGGCTGTTGTGCATAAGCCCATATTATGTTTTCCATAACCATAAGTGTTTGGATTTCTGCAATATCATCTCTGATCTCACCAAGAATTTCACCAGTTACAGGATGTGTAACTATCTCCTGTCGATATATTAATAAATTGTTTATATCTTTTGTTTTTTTACCAGAATCTGACTTTATTAATATATTGCCATCTTTAAGATAAACAATTTTTCCGCTCCACGAACTACCACATCCTGTTGTAAAGATAATCAATAATATAAGAACAATATTTTTCATTTTTGATTTAGCAGTCCGAAACACCATGATATTTCATTTTCCTTTATAACTATATCCTTTTCCCAATCAATATACCCTTCCTTAACAAGCCTTACATTGTGCAGTCCTGTTGAGATTCCATAAATAAAAAGAGGAGTTTTCCCTTTGTATTCTCCATTCAGATACACATCCGAGTCAGATGGATCAGAAGATATTGCTAAAGAGCCTTTGTTTTGCGTTAATCTTATTTTTATCTCCTTTTCTTGACCACTTTCTAGAATCAAACTACTAATGTTATCTTTGTAATTTTCTTTTGTTATTTTTATATTCTGCATACCAACTGCAAGCCTTTGTGTTATAATAGGAGAATTACCAACATAATTACCATTAATAAAAACTTTTGCATCGCTGGGTAACGTGGTGATTTTAATTTTCCCTCCAAGAGAAAAGCTTATTGAAGTTTCTTCATTACTTTTTACCTCAATACTCTTTTTTACGCTATCAAAGTTAGGAATGCTAACAAATATCTCACGGTTACCTGGTGTAACTTTATCTAGACTCAATGGTGTAATTCCCATAAGAATTCCATCTATGTATATGCTTGCTCCCAAAGGATCTGAGTTCACAGTAACTTTTCCAGGTGCAGGAGCTGGAGTTAATTCAACGAATATGCGTGCTGATTCATTTATAATAGGTAGAATTTCTTTGACACCTTCGATACTTATACCTTCAGGTATTATCTTTAATTTTAGTTCCTTATCAAGAAAACCTTCTTTTATCAATCTTATATTTATTTCTTGGTCAAGCATGACCTTTAGCGAAACAGGCGTTTGACCTATAATTTCTCCAGAAGCATAAACCGTGGATTTTGCGGGATTGCTATCAATTTTTATCTCTATATCTGCTTTACTAAGATTAAAAGTGAACCGATTCTCTTCCCCTTTTCTTACGTTAATGCTTGTTGTGATTGTCTGGTAAAAATTCTTTTTAATTGTAAGTATATGTTCAGCAACAAGAACTGAATCTAACTTAATGGGTGTAATGCCAATCTTTTGATTATTTAGATAAACTTCAGCGGAACTAGGAATAGAAATTACAGTAATAGAATCAACAAGCCCTTCTCTGGCGGAATTAAATACGGATATTATCTTATTTGAATATAGTTTTGGGTCTAGTTTTATTGAGGGATCAAGGTTAATGGCTTTTGCAAATTCAACCATAGCTTCTATACTTTTATTTAAGCCTACATAAGCAAATCCCATATAAAGATGTGCTTGTATTAAATCGGAAGTCTCATTAAGCCCAAATTCAATTGCTTTTTGGAGTTCTGATATTGTTCTTTCAAAATCTGCGTCCTTCGTATATGCTCTTATCCCTTTTTCCAGATGCACTCTGCCATCTTCTGCATAGCATATAAAAGCACATAAAAGTAATGTTATAATTATTGTGGCAAACTTCATAGTTAATGAACCTTTAATAAATAATACTTAATTATATAACCATAACAAATTATAACTCAAATAGAACATAAAATCGAGACCTTTGCCACATTGCAGAATTTAATTGAAATAAATAGTTTTCTAGGTTATAATCTAATTTGTATGTTATATTTACAATTTTTAGCCTTATGAGGAGGAAAATAGATGATAGATATATGGAATTTAGTTTATGCACAGTCCGGGGAAAGTTCAGGGCTATCTCCACTGATTTGGATAATACCTATTGCTATTGTTGTTATAATATTATTAGCTAACTCCATAAAGATTATAAAAGAATATGAACGCGGTGTTGTATTGAGGTTTGGTAAGCTTCATAAAACTAAGGGACCGGGATTTCGCATGATCCTGCCATTTATAGATAAAATGACAAAAATACCGCTTCGTATTGTAACTATGGATGTTCCAAATCAGGATATTGTAACGAAAGATAATGTTTCAGTAAAGGTCAATGCAGTTATATATTTCAAAGTTGTCGATCCGGAGAAGGCATTTTTGGAAGTTGAGGAATATATCCAGGCTACTTCACAGATTGCACAGACAACACTGAGGAGTGTTATCGGAGAAGTTGAATTAGATGACCTACTTTCAAAAAGGGAAAGTCTTAACTTAAAACTCCAGAATATTGTGGACAATCTAACAGACCCATGGGGTGTTAAAGTTACAAGTGTAGAGATAAAGGATGTAGAGTTAACGGAACAACTGACCAGAGCGCTGGCAAGGGTTGCAGAAGCTGAAAGAGAGAGAAGAGCAAAAGTCATACATGCAGAAGGAGAATATGAAGCATCTCAAAAATTAGCTCAGGCTGCAAATGCTCTGGCTGCTGAACCTACAGCTTTGCAATTAAGATATTTGCAAACTCTAACGGAGATATCCGTTGAAAAGAATTCAACCATAATTTTCCCATTGCCAATTGAGATTATGCAACCGTTAATTGAATTACTACATAGAAAAAAGGATAAAGAAGGTTGATAACATGTTTGATCCTTTTGGAAGTCCGCCAGTTAGACTTCTAAAAATAATATATTATATACCAAACTTTATAAAATTATTCTGGCGGTTATTTCGAGATCCAAGAGTTGCATGGTATAAAAAAGCAATCCCTATTTTAGGTGGATTACTTAGTTTTACTTACGTGGTGTTTCCTTTCGATGTATTACCAGATCCGTTTGTTATTATCGGGCAATTTGATGATACAATGGTAGTTTTATGCATCATGATACCAAGCATATATACTTTCATACGTCTTTGCCCGAAAGATTTAGTAAGAAAACACGCTCATGAAATCAGTAAGCATTCTTGATAGAGAATTATGAACTATTTAATATTAAGTGATATTCATTCAAATTTAGAGGCTTTACAGTCAGTTTTATTTGAGATAATTTCCAAAAAAATTGATAAGTATGTAATTCTTGGAGACCTTGTTGGATATGGTGCAAGTCCCAACGAGGTTATTGATATTATTAAAAAACGAGAGCCAAAAATAATAATCAGAGGTAACCATGATAAATTTTCAGCAGGCTTAGAAAGTGGTGCTGATTTCAACTATATAGCTCATGAAGCAGCTTTATGGACACAATCTGTCCTTTCACCAGAAAATAGAGAATATATTGCAAACTTACCAAAAGGTCCTGTTGTTGTAGATAACATTTTTGATATTGTTCATGGCTCACCATGGGATGAAAACTATTACATCTTTGAATCACATGAAGCATTGTCTGCTTTCAATAAATCAAATAAAAAAATAATATTCCATGGGCATACCCATATCCCCATAATATGGTCTCTTGATGAAAACAAAAAAGAATTAGAGATCATATATATTAAGACAGATCAGAGTGGAAAATTTAGCTTTTCATTATTGGAGGGTAAAAGATATTTGATAAATCCTGGTTCTGTGGGTCAGCCACGTGATTATAATAACAAGTCGAGCTTTGCTATATTTAATTCTGATAGCATGACTATAGATTTTTTCCGTATAAATTATGATATTGGTGAAGCTCAGAGAAAAATTTTATTTGCAGGTCTAAACAAATTTCTTGCCGAGAGACTTTCTATTGGAACATGAAAGGTTAAGGGGAAAATAGATGCGTCTGGTATTTTTTATATTATTAACGATCTTTATAACAAACCAGGTTTATGCAGAGGATAACGAATATAAATATGCTGGAGAATTCCTGAACATAGGTGCAGGAGCCAGGGCTCTTGGTATGGGAGGAGCTTTCGTTGCTGTTGCTGATGATGGAACCGCAGCGTATTGGAGCCCTGGTGGCTTAGCTTTCTTAGAATCACGTGAATTTTCATTCATGTATAGTCAACAATTTGAATCTCTTGTTAAAACAAATTTCATCAGTTACGTTCATCCAAAATCAAAATATGGTGCATTTGGTATTAGCTGGCTAAGGCTTGGAGTAGAGGATATTCCAAAAACTGGCTATATAGATGCTAATCAAAATAATATGCAGGATTTTGATGATAGGAACGATAATGGAATAAAGGATGAAGGAGAATTTTATATTGAGCGACCAATAAAAGTTGGGTCATTTGATGACACCGAAGATGGTATATTTATTTCCTATGGGCTTAGAGCAGGTGATAATATATCCATTGGCGTGAATCTTAAATTAATAAGACAAATGCTAGCCGAAAATTCTTCTACAGGCTGGGGCATTGATATTGGTAGTATATACCAACTTTTTGATGGTTTTAAGGTAGGATTAAATATACAGGATTTAACTAAAACAAAACTAAAATGGGATTCAATGACTAAACACGTGGATGTAATTCCCATAAATTTTAGATTCGGTGCTGCATATACTAAAAATATTAAATCAATAAAAAGCGATGCTACTATATCCTGGAATCTGGACACAAAAAACGGAACTGAAATGCGACTTGGAGCCGAATGGTGGTTTCTGAAAACATTAGCATTAAGGATAGGTTTTAATGAAAGCAGGCTAACTTTTGGCACAGGTCTGAGAATTTCAAATTTCCAGGCGGATTATGCTTTCGTTGGTCATGATGATCTTGGTAATACACATAGAATCTCTACATCGGTAAAATTTTAAGGGTATTTAAATGAAAGCAGTTGTTTTTGAATCTCCAAACAAAATCGAAATCACTGAAGTCCCTGATCCGGTTATAAAAGAAAACGAAGTTTTGATTGCTGTAAAATCTGCAGGAGTTTGCGGAACGGATGTTCATATATATGAAGGTGATTTTATCGGAACGTATCCAGTAATACCTGGTCATGAGTTTTCAGGAGAAGTCATTGATGTTGGTAAAGATGTGAAAAGCGTTAAACCTGGCGATCGGGTAGCTGTAGATCCATGTATCTTTTGTCGAAAATGCTCTTTCTGCCGTGAAAATCATGAAAATTTCTGTCGAAACCTTGTTGCTTACGGAGTTCATCTAAATGGTGGATTTGCTGAAATGGTTTCGGTTAGAGAAGAAAATGTATACCTTATCGATGGCTTATCTTACATTGAAGGAGCTTTTGTTGAGCCTGTTGGATGCGGTATTCACGGCATTAAGCAGATAGGTATGAATATCGGTGAACATGTCTTGATATTTGGTAGTGGTCCTATAGGTTTGATACTCATGCAATTATGCAAAAACTACGGATCCGCGTCAATTACTGTTGTTGATATATTCAATGATAAACTTGAAATAGCAAAGAAACTTGGTGCTACAAACACAGTAACTTCAGACCACAACGTTATGGAAAATCTCAAAAATATAAATGAGGAAGGTTTTCATGTTGTGATTGATGCAACTGGTTCGCCATCAGTTGTTCAAAATATGTTTAATTATGTCAGGGATAGAGGAAGATTGTTATTCTTTGGTGTCTGTCCTCAAAAATCCAAAATTGAAATTTCACCTTATGAAGTTTATAAGCGTGAATTAAAAATATTCGGAACGTTTTCATTGCTTCATACCGCAATGCCTGCCATTGATATGATACGTGAAAAGAAGATTAATGTCTCCGACTTAGTATCACATCATTTCTCATTAGATAATTTTTACACAGCATTGGATATGATGTTTAATAGGTCAAGCTCAATGAAGATTATAATAGAACCTTAAGATGATACCATGAATATAATGTTTGCAAATAGAACAGATTTAGTTGTATTCATTGTCTTTATAGTTGATCTTTTGCTTTTGTCCATAAATACAATATTTGGCTCAGTAATACTGCTATATGTAAGTGGAATTTTCTCCTTTGTCATGATGGTATTTTGGGCTATACAAAAGGATAGTCCGGGTATGCTTAGGCGAAGCCTGGTAATAGGAGGAATAGGAGGATTCTTTTACTCATTTGTTGATAGACTTTTTGTGGATAATCATGTCATTATGTATCTCCGAACGGAAGATATTCATATATATAGAACTCCTCTAAGTGTTACTCTTGTAATGATGTATTTTTGTGTAATAATGTTATACTTTTATCAAAGATTGCGCTCTTATTTTAGCCGAGTATATATACCTTCTTTCATCACTGGATTAACAGCATTATTCTTAAGCTTTATAATAAACTATACAGGCACGCACTCAAGGCAATGGGTCTGGAATGTTATTGGATTTTCAACAACAACTTTTGGTCAGGTTCCTTTGTTTGTTCCTTTAGCTTTTTTTGTAACTTTTTCACTTTCAGCTTATATAATCGGCTTAAGGGGTATCCCTGCAAAGGATGGCAAAGTGACTTTCTGGTCAAGATATTTCAGGGCATCAGATAATCCGATAGTTGGTGGTGTCCGTTGTGCAATAGTATTATCTGCATCATTGTTTTTTTTAATGCAAATTTTTTTAAGACTCACGCCTATCAATTAATATCAAGGTTCAATGGAATAGATATAAATTTCCTTCCTTTAAAAAAATAAATAACACATAGGATTAATTATTTAATTATGTATATAATACCATTTAAGAAATAGTTGTTCATTATGATTATTATTTATTATAAAATCCCTCTAAATCTCCCTTTAGGAAAGGGAGATTTAAATGATTCTTGTAAATCTCTCTTTAGAGACTTTTCGGATTTCCCCATTTACCAGAGCTAATAAGGGTAATTTTTTAATGAAGAAGTGACAAAAATCCAATGATAATGCGGATTCAGGAGTTCCCCCTTTTCCAGAGAGGAATTCCACTACGATATGCCACATTTCAATTGACAAATGGCATAAATACTGGAAAGAACTTAGCTGGAATGAGAAGTATGAACTTGAACCCGAAGAAAGCCCGAACCCAAAGCACCTAAGATAGATATAACACCAGCGAGTAGAAAAGCAGGCAAAAATGATCCGTAGGTATCTGCAATAAATCCAGCAATACTAGGAGCAACTGCCTGACCTATTCCAAAGAATAATGTTATAAATCCTAACGCAGCTGGAGCTAACCTTGAACCGATAACATCTCCACATGTTGCCGCCATTATAGCAGGTATACTCCAGGCAGTTATACCAAATAATATTGCTGATATAGTAAAGCCAATTGGGTTTGGTAATAATGCGAATGTGCTAAATGATATGGCATGTATTAGATAAACAATGATCAAAGCACCTTTTCTCCCAATTTTATCAGAAACTGTTCCCCAGATTAATCCACATAAAAGGCTAAACCATCCTATAACCATGAACAACTTACTAGCAGATCCCTGTGAATAGCCTCCTTCAGCTATAAGACTCTTAACAAAGAAAGTCATGTAAATCATATATGCAAATCCAAAAGCAAAGTAGATTAGCCCTAAATACCATACTTTAGCTGAACCATATATACTACTCCAATTGAAGAGCTTTATATTTTGTTTATTCTCTGGATCATTTTTTAGTATGGGGCGATTTCTTAAAAAGGCTAATCCCAGAATTGCAAGAATGATATTTATTGCACCGAAGATAAACCAACATAATCGCCATCCAATTTCACTATAATTGGAGAGAATCATTGGAACAATAGGTCCGAGCAAAATAAGAGCTATGGATGAGCCTGATACTGCAATTCCTGAAGCCAAGCCTCTTTCGCGAGTCATAAACCAGGCTGATAATAATCCCATTACAGGAACATTACTTGCTCCACTACCTATCCCTGTTACCAATCGCCATAAACCCGCCATATAAAAGCTATTTGATATTCCTGTAAAGATCATACCTAACCCGGAGATAGCAAGCCCTATTCCAATAACAATGCGCGGTCCATATCGAGCAGCAAGCACTCCACCAATTACAGATAGTGCCAGGTATCCAATAAGGTTTGCCGTTGCCAACATTCCTGCTTGTGTATTATTTATTTTCAAGCCTGTTTGCATGCTTGGTAAAACTATTGAGTAACCAAAACGCGCTAATCCTAATGAACCAAATACCACAAAAGTGCCTACAATGAGTATAATCCATTTGTAATTTAAGGATGACATGAATTTATTCTCCGTATAGAAATATTATTGCCAATTTTACTAGATATGCATATTAGCATTAAATATGATTTTCTGCAAGCGATATTTATACAACTAATTGACTATAATGGCAAATTATGGTAAACTATAGATACCAAAAGGATGTAGAATACAAACAATCCAGCTTTAAAAGGTGGGATTTTCTAGGATTGAAGGGATATACTCGGTATGTCAAAAAACAGGTTGAGGGTAGTTATAAATCCCAAGGAATTCCTGTATATATCAAATATACTTTCATTATCGCGTATATTCCTTTTGCCTTTCATTATCATTAGTTTGATAAAAGATCCTGCTCCTTATGGATTAATAACGATCATTTTAATGGTAATTGCTATAATTACTGACGCGCTGGATGGCTATCTAGCAAGAAGGCTTAATGAAGTATCAGCTTTGGGAAAGATGCTTGACCCTATAGGAGATAAGCTATGTATAGGAGCAGTTGGTATTACGGTTGCGCTTTTAAATGACCTTCCGTGGTGGGCTATGGGATTTATAATTTTGCGAGATTTCCTGATCCTCACCGGCGGAGTAATCATGGTGGAAAAATGGACAGTAATAACATCCTCTAATATATGGGGAAAGGCTACATCCTTCTTTCAAGCAATATCCATTATGGCTTATGCATTTGAAGTGCCTTTTAGAAGCTATCCATTAACTGTTGCTCTGGTATTTACTGGTGTGTCAACTATAAGTTATTTTACCGAATTTATACATCTAGTGAACGAGGAAACTAAAATCCATAATAATAAAATATGAAATTAAGAAAAATAGTTTGGATATTAATAATATTGCTTATAATTGTGACTATCTGGGAAATTATTAACCTTAAAAAGAATTATAAGGAAATAGCTAATAAAAAATCAGAGGATGACGATAAAATAAAGGGGAATTTGATAGATTTGCAAAGGAAGGTCGGCAATCAGGAAAATGTTATAAAAAAAATAGAAAACATAGCTATCTGGAATCAGGAAAATGATACTCTATCATTAATATCAAGGCAGGCTATTAAATCTGCCGTGAAAGTTGTTGGAATAGAGCATTTTCCGACAGAAAAAAATTCAAACTATGAAAGAATTCCAGTGAATGTTACAATCAGAGGAAACTACAGCGCATTAGGCAAATTCATAAATGAGCTTGAAAGATCTGAAAAAAAGCTAAGGATAGATTCTTTAAGGATCAGGTATAAAGAGCATAAACCAGAAGAGCTTACAATGGATGTATTAATATCATATTTTATCAAAAATGAGCCATGAATACATTTATTAAATATCTATTATTACCTTTTCTAACATTCCTGATTATTCTTGTTTTTATTTCATCAAATCTCAAAGATTATAAGTCTGCAAGAAAGAAAAACAAAGAAAATGTTGGAATTACTCAAGAAGAGTTAGTTAAAGAAGAATCAGTTAAATATGACAAATTAGTTAATTCTGGCAATAGTAATTTCGTTTTTCCTGCAGATAATATTCGTGATCCTTTCAAAAAAGTTATCCCTATAAGAAACCAACCACAGGCAAAGTATGTATTAGAAAATGAGCTTCCTATAAAGTTATCAGGAATTATAAAAGGAAAAGATTCTCCGATAGCAATAATTAAGACGAAAAATAGTTCTTATGTAGCAAAAGCAGGTGAGAAGATAAATGATATACAAATATTATCTGTTCAAGAAAAGAGCATTAAAATTATGAGAAATGGAAAAGTTGAGTATATCCAGCTATGGATAGATAAATAATAATACCACTCTTAATAGTTTTCCAAGTCGTGTTATACAAATTTTATAATTTTATTGTGCAAATACAAACCCTTTAAGCTGTTGATAGAAAAATGTAGGGGCAAATGCTATTTGCCCAAAAATACACATTAAATTGTTATAGATAATATTATAAATTAAATATCAGCATCTTCGAGTTTATAAATTTCATTTACAATTTTATCTTCGAGTTCTAGAATTACATCATCATTTTCACGGTTTTTTATGGCTTTTTGAAGTTCTTTCAAAGCTTTTTCAAGCTCTTTTGTTTTCTTTCCTTTTATTTTTAATTTGGATATTTTTTGTTCGGCTTCTTCAATAAGTGTTTCAAGAGATGTATCTATAATAGGCTGATTCCATTCAAGATCAGACCTTTCCATAGCCTTGTTTTTCTCTTCATCAGTGAGCCGGTCTGGGGAAGCGTCAACGGTGATGCTTTTAGTTTTCTTTGTGCTTTTATCCATAGCACTTACACGGACGATCCCGTTTACATCATAGTCAAAAGTAACAATGATCTGTGGAACACCTGCCGGTGCTGGAGGCACATCAAGTTTAAATTTCCCTAACAGGATATTTTCAGATGCTGTGGGATTTTCTCCCTGATATACTTTTATCTCCACGGCTTTTTGTCCATCGTATCCTGTTGTATAAACTTCAGATTTTGAAGTTGGAATAACCGTGTTTCTTCGTATAATTGTGCTGAATCGATCAGGTATCCTTAATGCACCAATATCCTCTACAACCTCTATACCTAAAGAATATGGGGCAATATCTACTAACACCGTATCAATTGGTTCACCTGCGATTATTCCTGCTTGAACAGCAGCACCCATTGCGACGCATAGTTCTGGACTCATTTCTGATCTGGGAGTTTTTCCCCACCAATCTTCTACCATTTCCATAACTAATGGGACCCTGGTTGCACCACCGACCATTAGTATTTTATCGATGTCCCTTGCTGTGAGGTTAGCTTCATTAAGTGCAAATTTCATAGCATCCAAGGTTGGTATTACAAGGTCTTTTATCATAGTCTCAAATTCGCTGCGAGATATTTCCATATCAATATTTAGCGTTTTTCTTCCTTTTGTTGCAATAAATTCTTCACGTATCCTGGCATAGGGTCTATCAGTAAGTTCAATTTTTGCTTTTTCAGCTGCCCTTGTCAACCTTGCCATTGCCTGCTGATCTTCTCTGAGGTCTACATCATGTTCAAGCTTAAACTCATTTACAATGTAATTTACGATCCGGGCATCAAAATCATCTCCACCGAGATGTGTGTTTCCATGGCTTGCGCGGACTTCGATAATTCCAGAATTCATTTCTATCACTGAAACATCAAATGTTCCGCCCCCTAAGTCATAAACGAGTATGAATTGATCTTCTTCCTTTTCGATACCATAAGCCAAAGCAGCAGCAGTCGGTTCATTTATTATTCGCACAACTTCAAGTCCGGCGATCTCTCCAGCATCCTTTGTCGCCTGGCGTTGTGCGTCAGAAAAATATGCCGGGACAGTAATAACCGCCTTTGTAACTTTACCAAGCTTACTTTCTGCAATGCTTTTAAGCTTCCGTAAGATGAAAGCTGATATTTCTTGAGGTGTGTAGCTCTTACCAGCCATCTCCACCTGTTCTCCTGAACCCATTTTGCGCTTGATAGACCTGATAGTTCGTTCAGGAGCAACAATGTATTGATTTCTTGCGGGGTGCCCTACAATTATTTCTCCCTTTGGAGATACACCAACAACTGATGGAATGATCTGGTTGCCATCTGTATCTGCCAAAACTATTGGCCGCCCGTCTTCTATTATTGCTATTTCAGAATTTGTTGTTCCTAAATCTATTCCTACAATTTTTTCACTCATCTTTTACCTCATAATAATTTACTAATCTATAAAATCATTTTTCAATTCAAACGAATTATTAATTTTATTAACAATTACTTCTGCATGCCTTATTATTTTTCCATTCCTGGTATACCCACATTTATATTCATCTAATATAATACTATCATCATAATTTGGGTCAGTATTTACTGCTACAGCTTTATGAATCTCTGGATCAAAATAAGTCCCAATGCTATTAACAGGATGAATACCAATCTTTTCCAGAAGCTCCGACACACGATGTCTAACTATCTTTAATCCTTCAATCCATGAGCTAATTTCATAATCAAATATTTTTTCACCAGCTTTTATTCCAGCATCAAGACCATCAGCAATTACCAGTAAATCATCAATTATTACCTCTATGAGACTATCGTTAGATATAGATGAAATAGCTTCAAAAAGTGACTTATATTCAGATTCAGCTAGGTGGCGGGCTCTTGCTTGAATCCTTCCTAGCCTAGCTATTTCTTCTTTTATTATATCAAGCTTTTCTTCTATTATGTTAGCTTTTGATAATAAAGCTAATTGTTTTTTATCCTGTTCATTATCTTTATATCTTATTTTGATGAAAAAATTTTTAATTCTACCAACTATATATTTCATAATATCTCTTTTGTAATAGTAGATCAATCAATAAAAAATCTATAAACCTTCAATATCACTAAAGTCATTGCTGAAATCCGATCTACCCAAATCCGAAAGAAAGTTAATAACAAGCTTAATATCAATTTCTTTCTGGAAACTGTATTCTGTTGATTCTGGGATATTAAATTCGCCATAAGGGTCATTGAATATAAACAAGTCTGTTTTTGATCTTTTATCAAGGTCACGAATAGCTTCATAAGCAAGACGTATACGTTTAAAACCCTCCGGATCTTTTTCAGGTGTGTGCACTCTTATAAGGCTAAAGTATGCTTTTTTAATATCTTCAGTAGATGCATTTTTATCTACTCCAAGAACGATATAAGGATTTTCCATGGCAATTAAACTGATAAACTATCAGTTGTTTTCTTCATCCTCCTCTTCAAAGAAAGACTCTAAAAAATTAGAAATAGAAACTTTAGTACCGCCCAATCTGCGAAAAAACATATTAAATCTTATAATATTTTCCAATCTATTCATTTCATCCAGGATTTCATGATCTTTAGCTTTTTTTGCTATTTTTTTTCCTCTTTCCAGTATATCAATAGCCATCTCCTCTTTTTCTGCACGGTTGTATACATCTGCTGCTAATAGAAAATGCTTAGCTAAATTTGGTTTCATATTAATCAGTTTATCAGCATATAAAACTGCTTGCTCATAAAATCTATTTTTCATAAGATTATTTATTATTTCCTCAATTAAAGTAATATCATTAGGACGAATCTTTTCTGCCATTTGCAAATATTTTACTGCCTTATCATCGAAATCAAAGTTAAGATACTCTATTGCAATATCAATATATATCTGATAATTTTTAGGATCAATATCAACTGCTTTCTTGATATATTCTTCCGCTTTAGCGAGCATATCTTTATCAAGGCAAAAGTGAGCTACAATTAAGTATGATTTAGGGTCTTCTGGTTTCATATTTATAGCATTATTAAACAACTCTTCTGCTTTAACCTCATCTTTCAGAACAAGATAAATTGATCCCATACTAGCCTGAATTTCGACACTTCCTGGACAGGAATCAAGTCCTTCTTGTAGGATAATCAAAGCTCGTTTATAATTTCTATTAAATAAGGCATCTTCAGAAGCATCAATGTAATATTCAGTAAGCAATTCCCTGGCATCTTTATTATCTGGGTCAATCTTCAATATGTCCTTTACACATTGTATAGATCGATGAATTTCATGATTCATCGCATAAGCAACTGATAACATTTGCAGAATAGATGTATCTTCTGGCTTCAATCTTCGCGCTTCCAAAAGCTGTTTTATAGCCATACTGAAACGCATTACAGACATATATAGATCGGCAAGTCTTGTCATTGTCTCAATATCGTTTGGATTATACCTTAATGCTTGAATATATTCCATTATTGCTCTTTCAACATTATCTTCCTTAAGAGATATATCCGCAAGGTGAATATGTATGTTATATAGACGCAGCTTTACCATTTCTTTTTCTTCAGGTTTAAGCATGGACATGCGTTTTTTCCAGCCAATAGACGCTTCTTTCCAAAATTTAGCAGCATTATCAAATTTATCCATACTTTCATAGGCAATCGCGATGTTATGTGCTAAGTCCACATTATCTGGATCAATCTCCCAGGCTTTTTCCCAATATTTGACTGCATAATTGAATTTTTCTTCTTTTGCATAATCATTGCCACGAAGGAAATATGCATGAACCAAATTCTTTTTTGTCTCAGTATCGTTCTGATCTATTTCTATGAGTTTTTCCCAGATTTTCACAACTTTATCAAGATCGCCTCTATCAAAGTACCTGGGAATAAGATGGCGATAAATTTCTGCTGTTTCTTTCTCCATTATTCTAATATCCGAACCTTTTCGCAGGGCATTTTCCCATGATTGTGCTGCTGATGGAATTGTTCCAGTTCTAGCATGTGCAATTCCAAGATAATAGTCTGCTATTCCATTATCTTTAATTTCATCGGCTGCCTTTTTTAGAAGGGATTTTGCCTCTTTATCTTCTCCCTTAATTAAATATATTAGCCCTTCAAGAAATCTTGCATATTTATTTTTTGAATCCGCTACTTTCAAAGCATTATCATAGTCTGATATGTATATATATGCAAGTGTTTTTCCTATGACGCCCTGTTGATTTTCTATGCTATTAAAAGTTTCAATACTTTTTTCATATTCCCCATTTTCTAAGTATGCTAAACCAAGATGATAAAGGTATCTTTCATTTTTCGGCGATATCTCTAAAGCTTTCTTATAAAAAGATATTGCATTCTGAAATTTTGACATACGATGATATGCTAAACCGATATGGTACAAATAAAGCGGATTATCAGGCATGTATTTTACTGCTTTGTAAAGCTCTGATATAACATCTTTTTCATCTTTGCCTACATATTTAGTCATAGCATTGCGGAAATATGCTTCTGCCAGACTAATGAGAATTTTTATATCTGCTGTATTTGCAATTCTTTCCCAGATATGGATAGCCTTTTCATATTCTCCCTGACTGAAATGCAAAAGTCCGGATTGATATATATTATTTATAGACTGTGATGGGGTTGTCTTCTCAATTTTTTGCTTCTTTTTCTTCTTTGTCATTTTTAATTTTTGATTTATCTAAGCTATGTAACATTGCAGAGCTTGCGTAAGTTTATGGTTACAAATATAAAATTAACATATTGTCCAGGTATTTCTTTTTTAGATTATACAAACACTAATAATTTTATAGTAATTATACTATACAAAACATGAGCAGTCAATAATAAAGGACTTAAACCTGTAATTCGGAAAGGTTAATATCAAGCTCCGTAGGAGCGATATGTTTGTAGAGAAAAGCCTATAATTTGGAAAGTTAAACAAATGTTAAGTTGTTCTTATTCAAATTTTTTGATTTGACCATAAAATGTAATCAAAAATTTATAAATAACACAAAATTTAAACCATTTTACTATACATACGTTAACCTTTCCGAATTGCCCGACTTAAACCAAGCATAAACTTTAGCTGTTCAACCATATTCTTTAGTGAAAAAACACATAGACACGGAGGCACAGAGAAAAATTAATCACAAATTACACAAATAAAATATCACGAATTGAACGAATAAAGTATCACGAAGGACACGAAAAGGACGAATTTTTTGTTGATTTTGCGATATGTAACTTTTTCGTAATGAAACGCAGGTTGTGCATTAGTGGTGGGTTAATTTGCGCAATCGATAAAAAATTCGTGTAATTCGTCTTATTCGTGATATTCGTGATTAATAATTCGTGACATTCGTGATTAAATATCTCCGTGTCTCT
>FWPV01004510.1_pt1 | contig 29347 bp, 19 predicted proteins | sample 2228371 | NCBI WGS metagenome assembly FWPV01 (sample SAMEA103939776, study PRJEB20133) | metagenome | reverse complement strand
CAGCCTTCTTTTTCTGCTGGCCTTTGGGAGTGGTCTCGTAGAAGAGAAAGGCCCCTACCACGAAAACAAAGAGCCCGAACCAGCCCTGATACTGCCTGAAGCTGATCTTTCCCCCTGTGAGCCATGGGATGAAAAGGGCGCCGGCCATGGAGCCCAGGGCCAAGGCAATACCCACAGGCCAGGCGAGTTGTTTGCTCTTTAGGTAATTAATGCTACTGACCAAAGAGGAAAGCCCCACCAGGAACTGATTCGAGGTGCGGATGCTGTCGGTGAGGGTCTTGCCCAGACCCGGTGCTGTCTTGCCAAAGGATCTGGCGTAATCCCCAAGGCCATAGACAGTTATGTGGCCCACACCTGCCATGATGCCCCCGAAGGCTCCCACTGTGGAGAATATCCACCCCACCCACATGGCCCAGACTATGGCCAGTATGTAATTCACCCTGGGAGCCCCTGGTATCCCAAAGACGCCTCGAGGCGCCTGGGGGTCTATGTGGCCGGGTTCTTTTCCCACAGGGGCCTTGGCCACCTCCTGGCCGATCTTCCCCGGCAATCCCAGGTCGCTTCCCACCTTGGGCTTTTCTGCCGCTGGCTCGGCTGCCTGCGGGGGCTGAGCAGCCTGTGGGCTCTGCCCCTGGGCCCAGGATGTGGCCAAAAAGGCCATGCCAGCTACCAGGGCCACAACAGCAAAAACCAACCTCCATCCTCTCTTTCCCCTCATGTCCACCTCCCCCTTTGGATTGGGTTTCTCGGATTGAGACCAGCTCCCTGCTCCAAGTTCTCAATAAGACCTCTCTGGAGCCCGAGGCCCCTCACTCCTGATTTCTTCCCGAGTGGTTGTTTCTGCTCGATGCCCTCCAGGGCCACCTCGCGCCACTTCTCCACAGTCCTGGGGTGCACCCCAAAGCGGAAGGCCATCTGCTCCACCGTGGCCTTGCCAGAGGGAAACTCCACAATGGCCCTCGTCCGCTCATCCACGCTGCGCCGCCCAGGTCGGCCTCGGCGCACATCAGCTGGCTCATTGGCTTCGCTACGCTCCGCTTAGGACCCATCTTCCACCACAACTCCTACTGCCAACTTCTTCTCCATCATCATCCCTCCTCCCGTTGGTCAGAGGGGGTTTTCCTATCACAAAAGTACCAACCCCTTCAAGGAGGACAGGGCAGTATTTGGATCCAGCTCGGGTGACGCGGCTGGGAAGGCGCCACAGTGAGGCATTTGGGTGCTAGTGAGGGTGGCCAAGGGTGTAGCGACAAGCAGGTGGGGATGTCTTCGGTATTGCTGAACTTGCCTGATGGGCAGTGCGTGGAGGATTTAGCGGTCATGGAGGGGGGATAAAGGATTTCGTCGTGTTATGAGCGGGGTGGGGTTCTATGCGAGGAAGCGCCAGGAGAGGAAGGCTGGGTGCAGAGGCCTTGACGCAAGCAGAGGAGTCGGGCGGTTCCCTCTTCTGTCGGCATATGATGGCATTTCACTATGAAGGGCAAGAGGGTCAGGGGTTGATGGGGATTGATCAGATGGTTCCCGGGGTTCAAGTGTATAGCCCCTTCTCGGCCAACGCTAACCCGTAAACTCCTGCTGGTGTCTTGCCGGTTTTGGCGGGCGGGCATAAAGCCCTCCCCTGAGCGTTATCAACCTTTAGTAGCAATCTCAATACTCAGCAAGCTGTCTTCTTATGAGGGCCAGGTCCTCAGGCTCTGGCTGGAAAGGAAAACTCCTTATGTCCTCACCTGGTGCGCAGTCTCCATAAGGCCTGGTGCAAACCGCCTTGCCATCAGGCCCGGGGCAGCCGCTTGTCATGAAGGGAAGCCCAGAGGCGATCACCCTTTCCAGCACCTCCCTGTCCATGCCAAAGGAGACTATCTGCCCCTTCTCGTTGAATGAGAAATCCCTGGCCTCTGCCAGGTCCTGGTCTATGAGATATCTGGCCAGCTGGCACCTTCGATACTGTCCCGCAGGGGGCTGTGGATGCTCCTTTAGTTGGGATCCTGGCTCGGGGAAAAAGCTGAATAGATGGGTGGAGCCTCCTTGTTTGCGGATTTTGTCCATGAGCCTTATCATCTGTTCTTCTGTCTCTCCCAGCCCAACTATGAGATGGATTCCCACATGGTCCCGGCCGAAGATCTCCAAGGCCTCCTGGAAGAGTTCCCAGTACTTCTCCCATCTGTGCGGACCCCTGACCCCCTTTCCCCTGAACCTGTCGAAGATCTCGGGGGTGGCCCCATCCACTGCTATGCCAAGCCTGTCCACGGGGATGGCCCTGTATCTTTCCAGGTGCTCACGCCCAAGAAGCGTGGGTGTACAAAGAAGAGAAAGGGGGATCTCAGGAAGTTCCTCATGAAGCCTCTGCAGTATGGTTTCAGAATCTTTGACCGCCTTGCCATTGGTTATCATGGAAAGGCAGATGCGCTTCACCTGGGGGTTGGTCTTGCTCTTGGAGATGATCTCCTCCAGGGAGACCACTGGCCAGTCCACCCGGATGAAGCTCTTCTTGTCGTACGTGCCCTGCCTTGCCCTCTGAAGGCCGCAGTAAGCACAATTGGCCGCACAGCCCTCCCCATAGGTCATGAGCAGGTTTATACACTCCAGCCTGGCGTTTCTGTAAAAACTGCCTGTTTTCATGCCCAGGGTCATGGCAGCAGCCAGACTTATACGCAGGAATTCAGGACTCTCAGATGATTGCGCAGACACTTCTCCCATTTCCTCCTCGGATTTTTTACTGGGCCCTTTCAGATGTGTCCTGACCCATGGAAACACCCGCAAGCTCCCCAGGCACCGAACAGCATGTGGGCAGAAACTCCACTTCCAACCCCAGCTCTCGGGCTGCCTTGAGCGTCTCTTCGCTGTAAAGGGCTATTCGCTGCACCCCTGCCTCCAGGGCCAATCTTTCCAGCTCCAGTCTCTGTCTGCCCCTGGGCCTGGCACAACCGAGGGTTATGAAGGCCTCGGGGAACATGAGACGGCTTTCTGCTATGAGTCTGGCCACCTCCACCGGGCTGGCCGATGCGGCCTGCCCAAGAGGCGTGCCTCTTAGGGGCATGAAGGCCACCCATACCAGCAGCTCCACAGGATAGCGCCTCAGGATTTCCAGCCCCTTTCTCTCCCCCACTATCTGCCCTGCGTGAACACCTGCCACAATGTGAGGAGCCACCCTAAGCCCACAGCCATAAAGCGCATCCAGAGTCTCCTCCAGAAGCTCCAGGCCCTGTTCCAGATGCATGATGGAGGCCCATGTCTCTCGGGCCCCCACCACTTCCACCAGCACCTGGTCCACCCCCGCTTCCTTCAAGGCCCTGGCAGTGGGCCCATCCACCATGCCCGAGTGCACTGAAACGTGAAGACCTGTGGCTGCCTTCACCTTTTCCAGCCCCTCCAGGAATCCTCTCCATGGAAGCCTTCCCTGGGTGTCGCTTCCGCCCGTGACCAGGCAGCCCAAGGATCCCTCTGCCTCCAGCCTGAGACACAACTCCAGCAGCTCCCTGGAGTCCTTCACGCTGTGCATGGGCTCCAGGATCTTCCCCCGGCAATGGTCACAGCCCAGGCTGCACTTGCTTCCTGTTATGGAGATGGCCGGGTAAAGCCCTGTTTTCCCGTCCACCATGAACATGCCTGGAAGGCAAAGGGTTACCTTGTCTCCGAAGCGCTCCCTGGAGATGGCCCTGGCCTTTCTCAGGAGTTCCTGGAGGGGCTCTGCCATCTTGTTCAGTTCCTCCCCCACAAGAAATACTCCCTGAAAGCCACCCAGTGGGAACGCACCAGGGCCTCAAAGGAGCCCTTGAGCCAGTCCTGCTCCATACTTTTTCGGTGGCGCACTGCCCGCTCAAGGCCAGGCAAAAGCAAGTCCCTCCACCTCTGCTCGTATTCCCCCAGTCTTTGCGCATTTCCCGAGCAGAGGGCCTCCCGGGCCGCCAGGCCTGCCATCTCCCCGCAGACGAGGGCATTGGGGATGCCTCCTCCTGTGACAGGATCAGTATGTCCTGCGGCGTCTCCGGCCAACAAAATGGTACCTGAGGCAGTTATGGAATGAGGCCCTCCCACTGGAACGAGGCCTCCTGTGGGAGGCCCCTCCAGCCTGCCCACTAATCCTTTGTGCCTGAGCTTTTCCAGGAACCAGCCGAGAAGCTGGGATATTCTTCCGGCCTGGGATCTGTCCACCCCCAGCCCCACATTGGCCCAGTCCCCTTTGGGAAAAAGCCATGCATATCCCCCTTGGAAGGCAGGCCAAAAATGCACCTGGGTGCAGGAAAGGGGGGTTTTCAATTCTGCTCTCACCTGGAAACAGTAAAGAAAAGCCTTGTGCCTGAGGCCCAGGGCCTGGGCGGCCTTGGAAAGGGGGCCGTCTGCCCCTATGAACAAAGGAGCCTCAAGCTCCAGGAATTGGCCCTGCACAAAGAGGCTCACCCTCTTGTTTTCCAACCTTTGCACCCTGGCCCCTTTGATGAGGCGAGCCCCGGCCTCCTGGGCCTCCTGGGCCAGCTTTTGGTCCAGTCTGTTCCTGTGCATCACAACACCTGGCCAGTGGTTCTCTGCCAGGAGCCTGTCTTCCAGGTATGTGTGCATGCCCTCCACCTCTTGTGCCCAGCAGGTTCGGGGAAACCTGAGGGCCACGGCCATGGGCACATACTCGGCGCACTGCACAGGCTCGCCCACCACCTTGCGGCGCTCCAGCACAAGGGTCCTGAGGCCGCCCAAGGCCGCCTGCCTTGCCGCCGAGCAACCGGCCGGGCCCCCCCCTATGACAACCAGGTCCCACTTCCCGGCGCATATGGGCTCCTCCATGCTCATGCTGCCCTCCGGGCCAAAGACAGCACCTTTTTCAGGAGCCTCAGGTTTATGTGGGTCTGGTGTTCGAAGCCACCCTGGTATGCGTCGCGAGCCTTGCCTAGGTCGTAACAGGTGGTGCTGTCCATGCCCACAAGCACCCCTGGCACACCGGCCTGCTCGAACTCCTGGGCATGTTTCACATAGAAGCCTTCGCAACAGCAGCCCAGAAAGCCTCTGGCCCCTTGCGCCTTCAACTTCTCCAGATTTTCCATGAGATTCTCGAAGCTGGTCACGGTCACGGGCTTGAGACCATATTGCCTTGCCAGGGCATAGCCTTCTCCTATGGAGCAAAGCCCGCATTCATAACAGCCGTCCGAGTGGCGAAGCTCGCAGGTCAGATCCTTGGAACAGTATGGCAGCAAGAACCAGTCCATTCCGTGGCTCAAGACCTGGGCAAGGCTGCCCCCCACAGGGAAAAGCTCATGGGTCTCGTGAAAAGAGAATCCCAGCTCCAGGTATGGCAGCTTACCCAGGGCCTTGGCAAAGGCCTCAGAAAAATCCCTCATTCCCAGGGAGGGGAAAGGGCTGGGGACCTCTGAGAAAAAGCTGCTCAGGATCTTCTCCACTTCCTCCATTTTGGCCGGCACGTCCTTGAACCTGCTTTCCAGGTCATAAACAGCCCTTGCCGGAAAGGCGAAGAAATCTCCGGAGATCACAGCAGAGCGGATTCTTTTCCTGGCAGGATCCATGTCCAGAAGAAGCCTTATGAGTCCTCCCTCTCCTTTGTGAAGGGCCTTCATGAAGCTTCTGCTTTGGGAGACATGGCTTCGCCTGTCCACCCAAGAAGGTGAAGAGAACCTGGGCAGTAAGGCCTCAAGCCTCTCTTGCTCCCAGGCAGTGAGGCCCGATCTTGTGAACTCCACATCAAGGCCTCTGGCAAATCCCTTGATCAAAGCCTCCTTTATGTGGGCCGCCTGGGGCAGGTAACCCAGCTCCCTTTTCATGGTGGTCACCCTTTCCATGAGGGAGTCCACCTCGTGGGCTTTGAGCTTTTCCATGGGAACTCTAAGGGCCCTCAGCATCTGCCATATGTCCAGATCCACCAAAAGGGTGCCTTGAAAGAGAAACACCTTACCCTCGGCAGTACCTCCTGTGCCCGATATCTTTCGTCCTCTTATTTCTATGTCGTTTCTGGGCCTGAAGCAGAGGGCAAGCCCAAATTCCTTTTGCAGGGCGCTGCAGAATATCTCTGAGAGCTTGCGGGCCACCTGTTCGGGGGACCCCCCCAGGACAGGGTCTTCTCTATGGGCTATGATCTCCCAGCCTATGTGGCTGGGCTCGAAGAGGATGGCGCCTCCGCCAGTGATGCGGCGGTTGACCTCTATGCCTTGCCTCTGGCAAAAATCCAGCCTGAGCTCCTGGTCCAACTGCTGATGGTAACCAACCAGGGCAGAGGGTCTTGAGAATTGCAGGAAGCGAAGCGTGTCCGGACCAAAACCACGAGCCCTGGACTCCAGAAGAACCTGATCCAGGGCCATGTTCTCGGCGGCATTCCTAAAGCCTGTGTCCAGAAGTCTCCAGATTCTCTTGGAGCTCATGTCCATGACTCTGTTTGGCCTGTGTTTCTCAAGAGGATCAGGCCCCTTGGGGCGGGATCCTCTTTTCCCCGGAAAAAGCAGGAGCTCTAGTCTATGGGAAAGCAAAGAGCCTGGCCCCTTTCCCCAGGGTCTTGTCTATTTTTGCATGTTATGGGGCTGGGATAAACCCCGGGGCCAGGAAGTCAAAGAGGATTTGGGGGTTAGGTGTGGGAGCCCTCTTGGGCTTGATCCAGTGCTTGCCTTACCTTGTTGGCCAAGTCTTGGCGGTTGAAGGGTTTCTGTATGAAGCACACCCCCTTCTCCAGCACTCCGTGATGGGATACGGTGTTGGTGGTATAGCCTGACATGAAGAGGCTCTTGACCGAGGGCCTCATGGCCCGGATTCTTTGGGAGAGCTCCTTACCGTTCATCAGAGGCATGACCACGTCTGTAAGAAGCAGGTGGATCTCCCCCTGGTGTTTTTCACATATGGTCAAGGCCTCTCCTGGGCTGGAAGCCTCAAGTACTTTGTAACCCAGTTGTTCCAGCATGGTTCTTGCCAGTTTCCTGACAGTCTCTTCATCCTCGACCAAAAGAACCGTCTCAGAACCTCTCGGCTCATGCAGAGAGGCTTTTGGCACGGCTTGCACCTCTTCCTGGCCCCCATAGCGGGGAAAGTAAAGTTTCACTGTGGTGCCGAGGCCTGGCTCGCTGTAGAGCTGGATGAGGCCATTGTTCTGCTTCATTATGCCGTAGACCGTTGAAAGCCCTAAGCCTGTTCCCTTGCCCTCCTCCTTGGTGGTGAAAAAGGGCTCGAAGGCTTTTTCCATGGTCTCCCGGTCCATTCCGCAGCCTGTGTCCGTCACGGCCAGAAGCACATACTCCCCTGGAGAAGAGCCCGGATGGCTTTGGCAGTATTTTTCATCCAGCAAGACGTTTTGGGTCTCTAGCAGTAATTTGCCGCCTGAGGGCATGGCATCTCTGCTGTTGACCACCAGGTTAGCCACGGCCTGATCCAGTTGGGCCGGGTCCATGAACACAGGCCACAGGTCCTCCTGTGGACTTATCTGCAGCAGGATATCCTCGCCCACGATTCTTCGAAGCATTTTCTCCATGGCAAAGAGCTGCTCATTTATGTCCAGGCTCCTGGGTGAGATGATCTGCTTTCTGGAGAAAGCTAGCAACTGCCTTGTAAGCTCGCTGGATCTTCCTGCTGCATTCAAGATCTCACGGATATCCTGGTACAGGGGATCTGCGGGCTTTAGCCTCTGAAGACAAATCTCTGCATAACCCTGGATAACCGTAAGCATGTTGTTGAAGTCATGAGCCACTCCTCCTGCAAGTCTCCCCACAGCCTCCATCTTCTGGGCCTGGCGAAGCTGTGCCTGCAATTTCTCCCTCTCCTCTCTGGAGTTCACATATTCTGTTATGTCCACCCAGGCCCCGATGGCCTCCACAGGCTCTCCCCTTTCATTCCGCAGGATTCTGATCTCGTCTCGCACCCACATGTAACTGCCGTCTTTTCTGCGGAACCTGTATCTGTGGGTCAGGGTTTTCCCGGCCCGGCTCCACATGGTGTTTTTCAGCTCCAGGGCTTGGTCCAGGTCATCGGGGTGCAGGTTGTCCTCCCACCAGCCAGGCTCCATGGCTTGCTTCACGCTGTAACCTGTTATTTCGGTTATGTTGTCGCTTATCCAAATGGTCTGGGTTTGTCCCTCTCGAGGGGCCAGGATATAGGTCACTATGGGGCTTGTGGAGAGCACGTGGGCCAGGAGGCTGTAGGTGTCTCTCAAATTTTGCTCCAGCTTGAGCCTCTCTGTTATGTCCATGCCTGTGCCAAGGATGTACGGAGCTTCTCCTTCAGGGGAGGGAAGGGGAGAACATCTCCACTCGATCATGCGTTCCAGGCCCTCTTTGGTGCGCCAGGGATTGAGGTGGGGGAGCCTGAGGCTTGGATCATGTGGGTTGGAGAAGCGGGCCTTAGCTGTTGGGTGCCACTCTTGGGGCACCAGCAGATCCAGGAGGTCTTGTCCCAGCACCTCTTGCCTCTTGAAACCCGTCAGCTCCTCGCAGGCCCTGTTGAAAAGAACTATCTTCCCCTCTGGGTCGGCCATGACGATGAGGACCTCTGCAGTCTCCAAAAGGGCTTCCAATTGCTTTAAGGATCTCTCCAGCTTTTCGGCATACCTTTTCTCCCGGGTTATGTCCTTGGCAGCCCCGTAAATCCTTACTACCCTTTCATGCTTTTTGTCCCAAACTGGTATGGCGTGATCCCTTATCCAGCGTATATCCCCAGAGCGTGTCACAAACCTTGTTTCTATGACATCCAGCTGGCCGCAAGCCACTTTCCGGGCATGTTCGAGCATGCCAGGGAGATCCTCTGGATAAACCATGCTTTGCCAACCGCCTCTGGCATCCACTTCTTCCAGTGTGAAACCGAATACCCTCACGAAGGAGTCCGAGACCCACTCCCCTTCCAGGGAGCCATCCTCCTTGACCTTGAATGAGTAAAGGTAATCCGAGACCACCGCACAGATGGACCTGAAGCGTTCCTCGCTTTCCTCCAGAGCCTCTTGGACTTCCAGGGATCTTATAATAAAAGGGCATTTCTCCCCCAAGAAGAGATCTACTTCACCCCTACGGAGGGCTTCCATGGTCTCTTCCAACTGGGCCAGGCGAGCCTCCAACTGCTGGTATGTGGGTTTGTGTTTGCTCATGTTGAATCCCCCTTCCGCTGGATCCCCAGGAGCTCGAGGAGCCTGGAAGGATCGCTCAAACCACCCACGATACGGATCTGGGAAGAGGGCTCATAGATCACCAAGGTAGGCGCCACCAGCACGTTTTCCTCCAGTGCTATCCTGAAATCCTCAAGCACATCCACCACCTCCAGACTGTAACGCCCTTCAAGGTGATCCCTGCACACTCTTTCAAGAGTAGCTTTGGCCACACGGGAGTTGGGTTGGTCTCCTGCCACAAAAAGCCTCATCCTCAGTGGGGGCCCTTTTTTCTCATCAAAATGCTGCTCCATGCCCGGCATCTCCTCAGTCGCCCGTAGGCCCATAGAGTTATGATCGGATTCCCTCTTCCCTCAGGCTCAACCTCTCTGCACTTTCCTTGGTGGCCCTCTCTTTTTCTGCAATGAGTCTGTCCAGCTCCCATCTGGCCTGCTGGATTCGGGATTGGAGTCTTGCCCGCTGCGCCTCCAAGGCAGCCTCCAGGCGCTCCAGATCCATCTTTCTGAGCCGGATCTCTGCCTCCATGCGGCGAAGCTCTTGAGCGTCTCTGGCTTCCTGGAGTTTTCTGGCTGTGCCTGTGAGGACCCCTCCTGGGCCGCTGTAAGCATCCACGAGCTTGATGCCCGTGTCTGTTATCACACACTCTCTGAGCTGGTTGGAGTGGCCCGAACCCCTGCTCTTGAGCACCTGCAAGACCCTGTTGGTCTCCCCATCCCCGTGCACATAGGAAAAGAAGACCACAGTGTCTATCATGGAGGAAATCCCGTTACCGGATATTTCCAGGTGCGCCTTGCTGCCCGAGGTCTGGTTCACAAGAAAGATGGTTATTCCCCTCTGCTTGAGGAAGTTGAGTAGCCTGAAGAGAAAGTCGAAGGCAGCCTGCTGTCCTCCCATGCGCTGGCAGGCTGAGATGGCATCCACCACCACATGGTGGGGTTGGAACTCCTCCACCTGATCCACCACTGCCATGAGATGTTCTTCGGCCCCCCTGCTCTCTGGCATGGGAGTAAGGAATCTCAGAAGTCCTTTTTCCCTAAGGGGTGCCAACTGGATCCCAGCGCTGGTGACGTTTCTCACCAGCGCCTCCTCGGACTCCTCGAAGCTCACGTACAGCGCGCGCTCACCCCTGTGGCAGGCCTTCTCCACGAAGCTGCAGGCCAAAAGCGTCTTGCCGGTGCCTGGCTCTCCAGCCACAAGCACGCAAGAGCCTCTGAAAAAACCACCTCCCAGAAGCCCGTCCAGCCTCTCCACCCCCGAGGGAAGCCTCTCCCCAAAGGGCTTGTGAAGGAGCTGGAAGGCGGTGATGGGAAGGGTCCTTATGCCTGAAGATGTTATGGAGAATGGATACTCGTTCCTGCCAAAGTCTGAGCCCCTGTACTTGATCACCCTGAGTCTTCTGGTGCTCACTTGATTCATTACCCTGGCATCCAAGGCCAGCACGCAGTCGCTCATGGAATAGAAAAAGTCCCGCAAATCCTTACTCGGTCCTGTTTCGCGGGGCTTTAGGGTCATGATGGTTGTAAGCCCAGAGGCAGAAAGCCAATCAGCCAGAAGATGCAGCTCCGCTCTTACCCTGGAGGGCCCTTTCATGAGTCCCAAAAGCACATCCAGTGCATCCAGCATCACTCTCTTGGCCCCCATCTCCCGGGCCTTACCCGAGATGATAGCCATCATGGGCTCCAAACCGAAATCCCCTTCCACATCCCCCCTGATGCTTGTCTTGCCTTCCATGAGCAAGAGCTTCCCCTGTGCTTCCAAAGCGGGCAAGTCAAAACCCAGTGTCAAGGCATTTTGGCGAAGCGCCTGGGGAGTCTCCTCCAGGCTTAGCATTATTCCGGCATCCCCGTTTAAAGCCGCCCTGTAAAGGATCTCAAGACCCATAACCGTCTTGCCAGAGCCCGGCTCTCCGCAGATCAAGGTGGTGCGGCCCTGGGGGATTCCGCCGCAGAGGATCTGGTCAAGACCCTCTATGTGGGTGGGCAGTTTGGGAAGGGCCACGGCCCGGGTCTCTCTTTGCTGCTCATCAGTGGTAGGTCCTGACATGGGATTCCCCTTTCCTTAAGAATTGGTTTCAAGGAGGAGAAGTACACCTTAGGTTCAAAATTAATCTATTATATCAAACTTTAAGCTCGTGCAATCAGGTTCAGGCAGACCCCCAGGCCGGCTTTTTTGAGTCTGGTTTTTTTGGCCGGGCCTTCCCCCGGGCACAAAGAGGAGTCGTGCTGGGCCCTCGATGTGAAAACTTGGCTCTGGGCTAAGGGCCTGGGGAATAGGCTTGCAAGTCCCATTTGTCCATGGCTTTGCTTTGCAGGAGAACCTGGAAGCCTCCCTGGGGAGGCTGGGGCGTAAGGAGCTTTCTTAAGGCCAGTTTCTCTGCCCAGAAGGAGGCAGGACTCATCTTGTCTTGCCTGGCCTCCAGCATTTCCATTTCCCGGAGCAGGCCCATTTTCAATAAAAACCTGTCTTGGGGTACCAGATGCACCAGGGAGAGTCCCTTTTTCTCGCCCGCCCAGATCAAGGCCTGGAAATTCACATGGGAGCAAATGTCCTGGCCACCTGCAAGCCTGTAAGGATCAGGGCTGGCCAGATGGCTCCTGTAGGCCATGAGGGTGCCTGAGGGCCTAAGAGGATGAAAGGCTTCCTGGCCGCTGTATCCGAAATCCACTGTTATCACTGCTCCCCTCTCCAGGCTTTCCGCCACCTTCTCCATCCACTCCAAGGCGGCCAGCCCCACCTCCACCCGTTGGCCCTCAAGAAGCTTGGCACCCAGGCTCTGAAGCAACTCCAGGATGCGCTCATCTGTGGGAGGGGCCAGGATCTCCTTTATCCCCTCCCAGCTTACATCCACCAGAACCTCCTGGAGCTTTCCTGAGCGCATCTCCACCAGATGCACGGGCATGGCATCCACCAGCTCATTGGAGACAATGCAACCCACCATGGGCATCAGGCCATGGAATTCCTCCAGGTTCATGTATTTCACTGTCTCCTGCTTCCCCAGGGTTTCCTCCTGCATCTTCAGGAGCCGGGAGCTTCTGTCCACCAGGATCACCTGGGAGTTCTTGAAAAAAGAGGGCGCTTCTTCTCGGATGAGATCCAGCATGTGGCGGCAAAGAAGCCCTTTTCCTCCTCCCATTTCCACCAAGCTGAAACCAGGGGGCTCTCCCATAAGCCTCCAGATCTGAACCACCTGTCTTCCCATGAGCCTTCCAAAGGCTGGGTGCACAGAAGGATAGGTCAGGTAATCCCCGTGCTTCCCCATGGGTGGAGGACCTGCTGTGTAGTAACCCAGCTGCGGGTGGTAAAGACAAAGCTCCATGTAAAGGGCAAAGGGGATGGGTCCCCGGGCCAGGCACAGTTCCACCAAATGCTCCCTGAGCTTCTTTAGCCTTTCCTGCTCAGAAATCCCTGTGCTGGTCTGGCCAGGAACAATGCCAAGCGATTCCAAACCTCCCCCCCCCCAAAGCTTGTTTGCCCAGTATACAAAACAGCCCCGAAAACCGCCATTGTCGCAGAGCATGTTTTCCACAAGGGCACCCAGATGGTCTCAGACCCCTCGAGGTCTCTTTGCCCTGGGCCCTTCACCCTTCACAGCTCTTGTTTTTCGATGTATTAGATAGGGTAGAGAATCCCGCAGCTTCATGCACAAGGAAGAGGGGTTTTCTTCTCGAGGGCAGGGAGCACCTCAGAGAGGGGTGGAATTTTCAGTTCCCCAAGCTTTGTCCCCAATAGATTCTAGGAGGAAAGGAGGAGTCACAGATGGCCATCTGCAAGAGATCATGGAAGCTCATATGGGTTCTTTTCCTGGTTGCCTCCCTCGGCCTGTGGCCGCAGGTTTCAGAGGCGGCCAAGCAGGTGGTGAAGGTGGGGCTTTCGGCTCCCCTCACCGGGGATTGGGCCGAGTACGGCAATGATTTCAAGAGGGCTGTCCAGATGGTCTTTGACAAGGTGAACAAGGAGGGGGGCATCAAATCCACCAGGCTGGAGCTGGTGGTCCTGGACAGTCGCGGAGATCCCAAGGAGGCTGTGCTCATAGCAGAGAAACTGGTGGCCGACCCTGAGGTCATAGCCGAGATAGGGGACTTCAGCAGTTCTTGTAGCATGGCAGCCGCTCCCATCTATGAGGCTGCCAAGATGGTGCAGCTCTCTCCCACCACATCCCACCAGGACTGGACCAAGAAGGGGGAATACATGTTCAGGGTGGTGGCCACCCAGGGCTTCGAGGGGCCCTACAATGCCAGGTGGGCGGTCCAGGAGCTGAAAAAGAAAAAGATTGCCACCATCTACATCAACAATGACTGGGGCGTAGACGCCAACAAATACTTCGTGATGGAGGCCAAGAGGCTGGGGGCCGATGTGCTGGCCGAGGAAGCCTTCACCCCGGGCGAGAAAGACTTCACCGCCATTCTCACCAAGATCAAGAGGTTGAACCCTGAGCTGGTATATTTGCCAACCTTTTACGCGGATGCAGCCGCCATACTGAACCAGGCCAAGCGCATGCACTTCAAACCTGTGGTATTGGCCAACAGCTCTTTGTTCTCCCAGAAGACCATAGAGTTGGGAGGGGATGCGGTGGAGGGTATCCTCATACCCGCCAACTATTTCAGCACTGATCCCAGGCCTGGAGCCCAGAGATTCACCAAGGAATACAGGGAGCTCTACGGCACAGATCCCAACCAGTTCGCGGCCCTTGCCTATGATGCGGCAGGTCTATTGGTGGAGGCCCTAAAAAGGGTTGGGGTGGAGGATCGCTCCAAGGTGCGCCAGGGGCTTCTGGAGATCCGGGGCTTCGAGGGGGCCACAGGACCCATCACATATGAGCATGGCCGGGACCCAGCCAAGGAGCTGGTGAAGATCACCATCAAACAAGGCAAGTGGGTCCTTTATCAACCTTGATGAAGGCTAAGTACAGGAGGGGATCTTGGGTTTCCCCTCCTCAATGCTCCACGGAGAGGCTTTGAAGTGATACTGGAGCAGCTTGTCAACGGGCTCACCCAGGGAGCGGTATATGCACTGCTGGCCCTGGGTTTTACCATGATCTTCGGGACCCTGAGGATGGTCACCTTTGCCCACGGGGAGGTTTACATGATAGGGGCCTATGTGGGCTTCGAGGTGATCCGTCTCATATCACCCAATTTTTTCCTTGCATTGGCAGCGGCTCTGGCAGCCACCGCCTTGCTGGGTATAATCATCGAGATACTGGCCTTTCATTTCCTCAGGGATGCCCCCCACTCCACCTCACTGCTTGTGACCATAGGTGTGTCCATTGTCCTGGTGAATGCCACCCAGCTTCTCTGGGGGCCAGAGACCCAGGCCCTGCCCCATGCGCTTCTGGATCGCATGGATTACGGGGAGGTGGAGATAGGGGGTGTGTACATCACCTACTTTCAGGTCCTGGTCATGGGGGTCACCGTGCTGCTCATGCTCATTCTCTACTTTTTCATCAACCGGACCAGGCTGGGCATGGTGATCAGGGCCACGGCCCAGGACTACGAGGCTGCGTACGCCATGGGGGTCAATGTTGACCTGGTCTTCATGGTGGCCTTTGCCGTGGGCTCCATGCTGGGGGGAGTGGCGGGCGTCTTGGTGGGGATCTATTACAATCTTTTTTATCCCACCATGGGAGGTCTGTACGGCTTAAAGGCCTTCAGCGCAGCCGTGGTGGGGGGACTAACCAGTCTGCCTGGAGCAGTGGTCTCAGGCCTCATGATAGGGGTGGTGGAGACCTTCACTGTGGAGCTGGGCACCTCCAGTCTCAGACACATGGTGTCTTTCCTCTTGATGATCCTGATTCTGATCTTAAGACCCTCAGGCCTCTTCAGAGGAAAAGAACTGGTGAGAGTGCGGGGGGATTGATGCCCAAGCCAGTCAGAGAGCTTCTGGCCAATTCCCCCTGCCTTGCCATCCTCACCGGGCTGATTCTGGTCCCGCAGTTTGTGAGCAACCTCTACGTGCTCCAGGTGATGAGCTTCATGGGGATCTATGTGATGCTGGCCCTCAGCCTGAACCTCCTCAACGGGTACCTGGGCCTTCTCTCCATAGGACATGCGGCGTTTTACGGCATCGGGGCTTACAGCTCGGCCAAGCTGGTCATGGAAGCGGGATTTCCTTTCCCGGCAGCCATGTTGGGGGCAGGGGCTGTATCGGGCCTCTTCGGCTATTTCATAGCCAAGCCCACCTTGCGCCTCTCCGGGATCTACATGACCCTGGCCACCTTGGGCTTCAACATGGTCCTTTTCCTGGTGCTTCAGAACTGGATGAGCTTTACCAACGGCCCCCTGGGCATAATGAACATACCCGGGCCGGTGATCTTGGGCTGGAAGGTGGATTCCAGGGCCGATTACTACTACCTCATGATCATCCTGGTGGTCCTCACTCTTGTGAGCATGCGACGTCTCATGAACTCCAGATTCGGCCGCGCCCTTGTGGCCATAAGGGAAAACGAGCTGGCTGCCGAGGCTGCCGGGGTCCACACCACACGATACAAGGTGCAGGCCTTTGTGCTCTCTAGCTTTTACGCCGGGGTGGCGGGAAGCTTCTATGCCCACTTCGTCAAGTTCATAAGCCCCGACAGCTTCTACATATATGAGTCTTTTGTGCTACTGGCCATGCTGGCCCTGGGAGGACAGGGCAATCTCATAGGGCCTGTGGTGGGGGCATGTTGTCTCATAGTGATTCCAGAGGTCTTCAGATTCCTACAGGAATACAGGATGTTCGTGTACGGCGGGATCCTGGTGGTCATGATGCTCTTCAGAAGGCAGGGCATACTGGGAGGCAGAGATTACAGCCTCCGACTGCCCTGGTTCCAGGAGAAACCCAGGCAGGTTTACCTAAGGGGCGACAAGTTCCTGCCCGAGGAAGAGCAGACCCCTTCCTGGGGGGGGTAGCAGTATGGAAACAAAAGAAAACTCCAGGCCCTTGCTGGAGGTGGAGCGGGTAACCAAGCTCTTCGGAGGTCTGGCGGCTCTCAAAGAGGTCTCCTTCAAGGTGCAGGAAAAAGAGATAGTGAGCCTCATAGGCCCCAACGGTGCAGGCAAGACCACCCTTTTCAACTGCATCACAGGCACCAATCCGCCCAGCTCTGGCAGCGTGCGTTTCCTGGGGGAGGATCTTACGGGTCTTGCTCCCCACGAGGTGGCCAGAAAGGGTATTGCCAGAACCTTCCAACACATACGTATCTTCGGCCGCATGAGCGTCTTGGACAATGTGAAGGTGGGCAACGATCATCTAGGACGCACCGGAGTCTTGAGCGCTCTTCTTAGGCCTCCGTGGGTCCGCAGAGAGGAAGAGGCCACCACCCAAAGGTGCATGGAGGTGCTTGCCCTCTTTGGAGAGAGGCTGCTTCCCAGGCTGGAGCATTATGCTCACACCCTCTCCTATGCCAACAGGCGGCGCCTGGAGGTGGCCAGAGCCCTGGTATCAGATCCCAAGCTGCTTTTGCTGGACGAGCCCACTGCCGGAATGAACCCCAGGGAGACCCAGGAAGTGGTTGACCTCATAAGACTGATCAGGGACCGCGGGCACACGGTGCTCGTGATAGAGCACAAGATGAAGGTCGTCATGAAAGTCTCAGACCGGATAGTTGTCTTGGATCACGGAGAGAAGATCGCCGAGGGGACCCCAGATGAGGTGATGGGAAACCAGGAGGTGATCAAGGCATACATGGGAGGGCGTAGAGCAGGTGCTGAAACTCATTGAAGTGGACACATTCTATGGACCCATCCATGCCCTCAAAGGGGTCTCACTACAGGTAGAGGAAAAGGAGGTGGTCTGCCTTCTGGGCGGGAATGCCTCGGGCAAATCCACCACCATGAAGACCATCTTGGGGCTAGTGAGACCAAGGAGGGGGGTGGTGGAGTTCCGTGGGTCACGCATAGATGGGAGACCCCCGTCAGAGATAGTCAAGGCAGGGATCTCACCTGTGCTTGAGGGCAGACGACTGTTTCCTTATCTGACAGTGCAAGAAAACCTACTCATGGGGGCCTACACCCGCAAAGATAAACCAGATGTGCGGCAGGACATGGAAAGACTCCAGGAGTTGTTTCCCATCCTGGCTCAGCGAAGCCAGCAGCTGGCCTCTACCCTAAGCGGGGGCGAACAGCAGATGGTGGCCATGGCCAGGGCCCTCATGGCCAAGCCAAGGCTACTCATAATGGATGAGCCCTCCATGGGCCTTTCCCCCTTTTTCGTGGAAAAGGTTTTTGAGATCATCCAGAGCATAAACCAGAGGCAAGGAGTGGCCATCTTGCTTGTGGAACAAAACGCCAACATGGCCCTCTCTGTGGCCAGCAGGGGATATGTGCTCCAGACAGGGGAGATAGTTCTGGCAGACACTGCTTCCAATCTGCTTAACAATCCCCTGATGCAAAAGGCCTACCTGGGCGTGGCCTGAAACAGTCAATTCTTGGGGTGAGAAAGCAAAGGGGGGAAAAAATGAACAAGAAGGAACTGGTGGAGAGGGTGCTTGCGGGAGAGGCTGTGGAAAGGCCACCTGTGTCCCTCTGGTATCATTTCGGGATTCAACATGAAAGTGGAGAGCGCTTTGCCCAGACCAGCCTGGCCTTCTTCAGGTATTATGATCTGGATTTCCTGAAGGTCATGAACGACTACTATTACCCACCTCCCCAGGGGTTGGAAGAGGTACGCACCAGAGCCGACCTGGAACGCATAGAGCCCCTGGAAGTGGAAAAAACGGTCTGGAAAGAGCAGTTCAAGGCCCTGGAGATCATATCAAGGGAACTCAAGGACAAGGCCTTTTTCCTGGATACTGTTTTTGACCCATGGCAGACCTTGAAGCGCAACATGGCCGGGGAGAACATGGATCGCCTCATGGAAGAGGAGCCCGAGGCCCTCATGAAGGCCTTGGAGATAATAACAGGGAACCTCATAGCCTACTGCAGACGCTCTCTGGAGATAGGCTCTGCAGGCATATTTCTGTCAATAGCAGGAGGAAGAGAGATACTGAGCCGCCAGAATTTTCTAAGATTCGTGAAACCCTTTAGCCTTAGGCTTCTTTCTGCCGTGGAGTCCCTCGCAAAGATGAACACGGCACACATCCACGGAGAGGATCTCTTCTTTGAGGACGTCCTAGACCTGCCGGTGCAGGTCCTGAGCTGGTGGGACAGAGGGCCCAAGGGCCCTTCCTTGGCCCAGGTCAAGGAGAGGTTCAAGGGTTGTGTCATGGGGGGAATAGACCAGACCCTGGTCAGCAGGAGCAGCCCGGCCTTTCTCAGAAGGCATGTAATGGAAGGACTCCATTTGGGGGGTAGAGAAAGGTTTTTTCTGGCCAATGGATGCAGCATAGACACCTGGGTGTATCCCGGCTCTGTGAAGGCCATCGTGGAGACCGCCAGGAAAGGCCGCTGAATCCATAAGCCATGGGAGGTGAAACCTATCATGGATCCCAACGCCAAGGAGATGATAGAGAAGCTCAGGGCTGCCATAAGAGACAGGGCTATTTGGTTCGCCCTTCTTTACAGGAGCTTCCAAGAGGCTCTTCCAGAGGAGGATGTGGAGAGATTGGCCCGAAAGGCCATTAGAGAATTTGGAAGGATGAAAGCCCTCAAGGATCCAAAGGATTTCAGCCCTGCGCTTTGGGTCCGAAGGCATGTGGAGAAAGGCTCCAGCCTGGTTTTTGACTCGGAGGTGAAGGCCGCAGGGGGCCGTGCTCTTCAAATGATGAGACACTGCCCCCTGGTGGAGGCCTGGAAGGAGATGGGTTGTACAGAGGAGGAAATAAGGCTCTTCTGTGACATAGCCATGGAAGGCGACCGAGGAAGGGCCGAGGCCCATGGGGTGAGAATGGATCTTAGAGAAAGGATAGCCTTCGGGGATTCATGCTGCTGTCTGGAGATCTCAGAGGAACTGTGAGGTATGAGGCTTGAACGTTTACCTTTGCGGGATGATAGGCTCGGGCAAGACAACCCTGGGCAGGCTCCTGGCCCGGGAATTGGGCATGGATTTCTTTGATCTGGATGAGGAGATGGACAAGGCCCTGGGTTACTCCTTCCACCGACTGGTCAAGGAAAAGGGCTGGCTGGCTTTCAGGGAACTCGAGTACTCCATATGCAAACGCTTCGCTGGCATGGAGCACGCCGTGGTGGCCCTGGGTGGAGGCACAGTGCGCTATGAATGGAACCTGGACGTGCTAAGACCCACTGGAATTTTCATCCTGCTTCATGCTTCTCTGGAGACTCTAGCCGCCAGGGTTAGGCTTGCGGACCGCCCCAGGGTCAACCCCGGGGCTTCCCTGGAAGAGGACCTAAGAGCCATTTGGGAGACAGCTTCGGAAAAATACCTGGGATGTGCCCAACTCGTTTACCGGACCGACCAGAAAAGCCTGGAAGAGTCTGTGAATGAGCTGGGGGAGTGGATCCGAAATCACTTGGGGCTGGGCTGAGCTCCCAGAAAAATGGAGCAGGTGTCTTGCATCGCTTTGTAACCCTTGCCAGATGCCTGGAAAAGCAAAATCTTCAAAGGGTGTGACTCCCCCTTCCTATAAAAAAACAGGGTTAATGGGCCCAGTTCATGTACTGTGAGGCTCTGGCTTGCACACGCCTTGCCAGAGTCGTGCCTTTGGCCTATTGCCCATGCTCTGCCCTTACATCCACCTTGTTGTCGTAGAAGGTGCTTCCTCCACCCTTGTCCGTGAGCCTCTGGGATGTGAGGGCGTTGACGGATCGGGGGCCCGGACAATGGGCCAGCCACCATACCCCTTCTGCCACCACCACGCCTCTGGGCACCTTGCTGGATACCTGGAGGATGAAAGGCACCTCACCCAGCTCGTTGAAGGCCACTACCCTTTGGCCCTGTGAGAGCCTTTTTTCAGAGGCGTCGGTGGGGTTCATGATAAGGAACATACCCTTTTCCAGCCTCAGCAGCCTTTGCTGTTCCCTGAAGGAGGAGTTGAGGCCATAGAGGCTTGGGGCTGTCATGAGCCTAAACTCCCCCGGCCCCTCGTAAGGGGGCAAATACTGGGGAAGGGGCAGAGGCTCCCTGGGATTAAGGATCTCTATCTTGCCTGAAGGAGTATCAAAAGGCCTGTCAGGATCTCTCTTGATCCTGAGCTCCACTGCCTTGCCCTCCCACAGGCTTTTCTCGTCTATGCCCTGGCGAAGGGGATTGGGGAGGGATAGCAGAAGCTGGATAAGCTCCTGAGCTGTCTTTCTGAAGAAAGGTTCCTCAAAACCCATGGCCTGGGCCAAAAGCCCGAAGACCTCCAGGTTGGACTTGCTCTCCCCCACAGGGGGGATCACCGCTTCGGCCTTTTGTATGCAGTAATGACCGTAGGAGCGGTACAGGTCGCTATGCTCCAGGGATGAGGTTGCAGGAAGAACCACATCCGCATAGAGGGCCGTGTCGGTCATGAACCTCTCATGCACCACAGTGAAAAGGTCCTCCCGTGACAGGCCTTGGAGTACCTGGTTCTGATCCGGTGCCACTGCCGCGGGGTTGGAATGATACACGTAAAGCCCCATCACCGGAGGATCCTTGATCTGGTTGAGGGCCATGCCCAACTGGTTCATGTTGATTCTTCTGGTCTTTTTGACCATGAAGTCTTCCCTCAGAATCTGGCCCATATCAAAAGCCTTGCCTGTGGAGGTGGAAGCCAGACACCCGCCCCCAGGCCTTGCATAGGCCCCTACCAAAGCTGGCAAACACACAATGGAACGCACGCTCATGGCCCCGTTGGCGTACCTGGAAAGTCCGCTTCCAAGACGGATAAAAGGGCAGCGGGCGCGGCCGAAGGCCCTGGCCATCTCTTCCAGGGTTGGTTCATCCAGGCCGGTCAACTCCTTGACCCTGTCGGGTTTGAATTGGGGCAGCACCTGAGAACTTAATTCCTCGAAGCCCAGAACGTGGGAATTTAAGAAATCCCGGTCCAGAAGTCCTTCTCTTACCAAAAGATGCATGAGACCTAGAGCCAAGGCTCCGTCGCTGCCTGGCTTCACCAAGAAGATCCTGTCTGCCTCCGAAGATGTGCGCGTCCGGTAAGTTTCCACCAGCCAGACCTGGGCCCCTCTCTTCCTGGCTTCCCTCACTCCTCGGAGAAAGTGGATGTTTGTGGCCACAGCATTGATGCCCCAGAGGATGACCAGGTCACTCTTGGCCACATCGCCGGGGTGGGGTCCTGGAGTATCCCCCATCACCGCGGCCCAGCCCGCCTCCTTTGCCGGAGAACAGATGGTCCTGTCCAGACGGGATGCCCCGAGCCTGTGAAAAAAGGGGTGGCCGGCGTTTCTTTGGATCAGGCCCATGGTGCCTGCATAGGAATAGGGCAGAATGGCCTCGGCTCCAAACTCTTGGATTATGGAATTCCACTTGGAGACAATTCTATCTATGGCCTCTTGCCAGGTCACGGCGCGGAAATCCCCTGAGCCCTTGGGCCCGTTTCTGACAAGGGGCTTTTTGAGCCTCAAGGGGGAGTGCACGGTGTCCTGGTATCTGGTCATCTTGGGGCAGAGCGTGCCCCTGGTGAAGGGGTGCTCGGGGTCCCCCTTGACCCTGACCACCTGGCCGTTTTTGACCTCCACCAGGAGGCCGCAGGTATCCGGGCAGTCATAAGGGCAGACAGAACGTTTCATGACCTTGCTCATCACTGACCTCCCCACGGCTCTTTTGCATGACCCATCTCTGGGCTCGGGACCGCACAAGACCCTTCCATGGTTCCCACCAATACTTTACCAGGAATTGGCACTCATGGCCTCAGGAATTTTCTATGGCAACCCTCAGAAGATGAAGGGTGCAGCAACACTCCAAGCTTTTTTACCCAAATCAGCTCAAAGCAGTTTTGGGTAAATTTTGGGAAAGGGAGGGCCATTTTTACCCAAATCAGCTCAAAGCGCTTTTGGGTAAAATTTAGGCTTTCTCATTTGGATTCCAAGGCAGGTTCATATGGGGAGGGCTACCCTGTGCCTCTCGAAGGGCTTGGTACTATTGTGATGGGGGAGTTCCATCTCCCAAGGCCCCCACAGCCACTCGCACTCCAGCTCGAGCTGGTTGACATTCGACCCGGAACCCGCTTAGCAATGAACCATCTCCTTTGAAGAACAGCAAATTGTTCCCGCCAGCCCTTGGGCCAGGGCCTTGACCCGCCACAATCTCTGCACAGCCGTCCCCGTCCACGTCCCCCCCAGCAACAAATACTCCACGGCCCTCGGAAAAGGCCAAGAAGGGTTCATTATCTTCTCCCTGAGACTCAGCTCGGATCACCGCCACCTGGCCCATGGCCCTGGGGCTTCTTGGGGCGCCAACGATGATCTCATCACGACCGTCGCAGTCCAGATCCGCCGCCGCCACATTTGCGCCGTAGCCCACCCAAGTGCCTTGGGAGGAGGTGAAATTCACCTCCCATTCGGCCTTGAGGGAACCCACTTCCCACTGCATGGGCTCAGAGGTCTCCACCTGGAAGACTCTAACCAGGGCAGGGGCCATGGGTGTGGGGCCTGGGGCGGCAATGAGCTCAGGCCTACCGTCTCCATCTATGTCCCCTACTGCCAGGTTGGGCGCCCTCCAAGCCCACGGCTCAGGAAACGGAACAAATCTGAGGCCCGTCTCCACAAGGCTGCCTTCTAGTAACTTGTACGCCTTGACCATTGTGCTGCCTTTAACCGGCCTCCACCAAGCCTGGTCATCCAAGTCTCCCAGGGACTCCTCCCGGCTGCTTATACCCACAATTATCTCCTCTTTCCAATCACCGTCCAAATCCCCTATGGCCACGCTGGGAGGATGAAGCAAGCCACGGTGATCAACAGAAGCCTCTGCAAGCACTCCACCATCTCTTCCTAGAACCCTTATCTTGGCCTGCGAGGAAATTCTCTTTCTAGTGTTTGCCACCACAAGCTCATCCAAGCCGTCTCCGTCCAAGTCTCCACTTGCCAGGCTAGCTACCCCAGCCTTGGATGAGGCCTTGTAATCCTTTATCCAATCCCCTTCCGGGGTGAAACTCTTGATGATGGGCCGTCCCCTGCGGTCCCTAAAGCAGGAGGTCAAGATACTCGGGGATAGTTCCGGATTGGTCTCTACTGCAAGTTTCCCTTGCGCACAGTGGGAGGCAGTTCTGCCATGGGCTGTGACCTCGAAGTAGTAATCTCCTGGGAGAACCCACTTGGAGGTAAAAACTTCTAGAGTTACTTCCTGCCCCACTGCTGCCTGGGAGGTGGAAAGCTGTGCCCTCACACCCTTGGGAAATCCGCTTAGGGAGAATCTCACAGGCCCTTCAAAACCTCCCAAAGGATTTGTTATGACTCTGAAGGTAGCTTTATCGAGCTGCTTTACACCCTCGGCAAAAGGTGTGATTGAAACAGAGAAGTCCACTACTTCCAAGGTCACCTGAATGCTGCTTTGATTCCCGCCCGAGGAAGCCATGAGTAAAAGCGAATAGACCCCAGCAGCACTCTGAGAGGTGGTGATCACCTTCAGGGTTGCCTGGGCAACAAGCCCGCCAGAGAGCTGCACTAGGTCTGGGATCACAACCACGGCACAGTTGGGGACCGTTCCGGTCACACTCAGGGCAACCTCTCCCTCAAAACCCAAGGTGGGATTTACTGAAATTACCCATGAGGCTGTTTCCCCTGCCTCTACTTTTCTAGAAGGTGTCTCGGTAGAAAGGGTGAAAAACGCTTCCTCCTGGGCAATGGTAAGGATAAAGGTCCTTTGGGAAACAGGGCTTTTTCCCGCCACCTGTTGTTGCAGCACATAAGTCCCTAACGGAAGTCCTCCTGGGATGGGCCAGTTTACCTCCAGGGACAGCTCGGATGCTGAGGCAATGTTGAAAACCGTAGTCTGTGAGAAGACCTCTGCTCCGGCCTGGTTCCTTACAATGGTCTCCAGGGAAAGCCCCTCCAGGGGAAGGGTTGCAAAATTGAAGATTCTTGTAACTATCTGCATTGTCTCGCCTGGGTAGTAGGTTCCCCTCTCTGTGTCAGTCAGAATTGATACTTCTGGGAGCGTGATGGTGAGCCTTGCCTCATTGTTCTCCTTTTGGAACTCTTCCACCTGAGCCTGCGGATCTGCCTTGAGTGCAAAGGTCCTGGGACCTGGCGGGCCTGTAAGCTGGATTTGGTGGGAAAAGCTTTGGATCTGCCCTGGGGCAAGGGGAGCAACTTCAAAACTTGCCAAGAGCCTGGCCTCAGCTTCATCATAGAGGGCCAAGGTGGTGGCAGGGGCATTCTCTCTACCCTGGTTTCGGATTTCCATTAAAAGGGCAGCCTGTGGCGGGTGACCGACCTCTAGGTTACCCATGAGTTCTACACTCAGATCAGGCAATCGGGTTCCGTACAGGAAGGATGTTTCCTTGAAACTTGTAAGTCCTTCCACTTCCAGGACGGCCCTGACTTTGTGTGACCCCGCAGATGTGTTGGGAATGGTGAAGCTAGCGTCATTTCTGCCTCCACGGAGTGTGACAGGCATCATTCCCTGTGAAACTCCGTCCACCAGGATTTCCAGGGTGCCTTCTCCCTCCCCCAAGAAACTTGCCTCCACTTGGACCGGCTCCGTATTGGTTGGATACTCCACCTTGTCCGTCCTCACCCCCACGAGCAAGGCACTTCCTACATCGAAAGCCTCTGACCCAGAGCAAAAGAGCATATCCCCCAAAAATACAGCGTAAGCCAGCCTGTGGATGCCCAGCACCGTTGTGGTGAAAGGCAAAGAAAGTCTTACCGGCACAGGTTCTGCATTCGTAAGAGTCACCCCAATCTGGCCTGCCTCGGTGTATTCTCCCTGGGGGTCCATGATCCATGTGCGTATAATGGCCTCTAGCGACTCATTGCTCTCCATCCAAAGGGACAGGTTCATTGTATCGGCTGAGCTGTACCGTGGCTTATCCAGAGCGGCCTCCTTCACCTTCACCCAGATGCCTGCCACATCAAATGCGTGCGATGCTGTTGTTAGCTGAGAGTCCGCAGTGATGAGTCGGGCTGAGACCTCATAAGTACCGGCTGTCATCACAGAGGGAAGCACAAAGCTGCGGGAAGTAGAGCCCGTGAAAGAGAAGCTCTCGGTGTATCCCCCAGGTCCGCTGAGAGTCATTTCGCCGACTGCCTGCCCCTCCACTGTCACCACTACCGTGTCCCCAGCCCGGTATATCTGCCTATCGGTGGAAAGATGAATCAGCTCTTCTGTCTTTTTTATGGAAATGGCACTTAGGTAAATGGATCTGCCCGATTCGTGGTAGATGCCGAAGAAAAGCTTCTGGCCTGTGATCTTGGGGAGAGGTATCTCGAAGATCAGGCTCTGGGAACCAGCCAACATGAAAGGCCTGTTCTCCTCGAAGCCATTGTAGTTGACCTGTGCCATCAGAGGTAACGCAGTTGCAGCGGAGGTCTGCACGTGAAGGGTCAACCTGGCTGTATCGCCTTCTCCGTAGCTGGATTTGTCCAAAGATGGGGTCACTTGGAGAGCCAGGCCGGCTGTTGCAAATCTCACGATCCCCTTTTGCATTGGTCCGGACGAGGAAAGCTCCCAGGTTCCCCAATGGTCCCTCTGATCCAGATCCTCCGGAAGCAAAGTGCCAAAGAATACTTCCTTTTCCTCACCTGCGCCGAGCCAGCCCTGTTCAGAGGAGTCCAGCAAGTCTTCCACTTGGACTCTGAGATTGAAACTTGAGCCCTGGTCTCCGGAGTTTTTCAACCAGAACCTGAAGATTGCTTCCTGGCCGGGTTGAAAGGTTTGATAAGTGGGAGACTGGATCATCTGAATCAAAGCGGGCTTTACGGTGAAAGCCACCTCTTGGGAGGCCAAGGGCTCCCCACTGCTGGATAGCACAGAGACCCTGGCTGTGTATGCCCCCGCAGCCAAGTCAGCTGTCGGAATCTGGAAATCTATCAACTCAGAAGAGCCTGGAGTCATGGCAGGAAGTCTTTTCCCACCGCTCCAGTAATTCGCTCCGCTTGCATCTGTGACCTCAGCCAGCACGCTCAAGGCAAGCTCATTTGCTCCGAGGTTTGAAACCTGTACACTTATGGGAACAAGACCTCCACCTCCCACCCCTGTGCTCAAATTCAATTCAACCCGGTTCTGACGCCTGACCTGGAAAAAGCCTTGAGCTGACATATGGGGCTTGGCACAGGAGGCCGTAATAGCATAGCTTGCTTCAGGGAGCACGAAATATAGTACGTCGGAGGTCTTTTCACCCGGGAGAAGTGCGTAACTTCGCACGATTTCTATACCGCCGGGGCTTAGCTGGTAATTCAGGGTCAGCACCTCTTCCAAGAGCCCCGTGTTTGCAAGACTCACCTCTACTGCCACAGGCCCCTCGGAGTATGCAGCCTGAGGGAAAAGGTGTATCTCTGCGCCAAGGCCGTAAAAGACTTTTCGGACCTCAAGTCCTGAGAGATCTCCGGTGAAAACAAAGCTCAAATCCGTATCACTCTGAATCTGGTGGAGGGTTTCCAAGGACCTGTTTTCGCCTCCTTGGAGGCTCAGACCTTGGGTCAGGATGGTCTGCCCGCTTTTTTCCTTTATCTCCAAATTCACCCAGACGGGAAGCCTTCCATGGTTGGCCAGGTTGACCCTGATGGGAAATGGTTCCTCACCTGCCACTTGCGGCACATCAAGGCTTTGGTAAACCCTTGGCACTTCGACTTCCAACTGGTCCTGTACTTCCAACAAGGTTTTGTCGTGGTGGAGCACCACTCCGGTGAGCACAATGCTGCCTTCTTCCCCTGCAGTCATGGACACAGAAATGGGGAAATTCCCCCCTGCAGGAAGCTCCAAGCTCTGGGAGAAAAGCTCCAACATTTGTCCGGCTGGGTCACGTGCCAAGAGGTAAAGCTTGAGCCCACCTGCATTGGCAGGGGCCCTGTTTTGGATCGACCCCGATATCCTTATCAACTCCCCCGGCCTGTATATTTTTCTTTCCGGCTCAAGAGTAAGAACAATGTCTTGCTCCGCCACGTAGAATGGATAAGTTGCCCGGGCCAAGACTTGAGCCAGGCTGTTTCTCACTGATGCCTCCAGAAGGTATTTCCCTGGCGTTGAAAGGGGGCCTGTCAGGTCAGTGAATTCTCTGGTCTCACCCGAAGACAGACTCACCGGGTGTGTTGTTTCAAGAAGCTTCTCTGCCCCTTCATCCCGGTTCAGGGAAATGTAAAACCTTTCTCCATCTGCCAGATATATTGTTTCATATGGGCCCGAAGCAATGGAATTGAGTGCTTCGAAAGTCTGGCTGCAGTTGTCTATGATACCGTAATCACACTGGTAATCTGTCCACTCGCCCTGGAAATTCCCGTCCCTGTCGAAGCGGACAACCCTCTTGTTGCCTGAATCTATGACGTACACAGAGCCCCATGTCCCCACTGCAATGCCCGTAGGTGAGCTGAGCTCTCCCGGGCCGCTTGCAGCAGTTCCGAATTCTCCCAGGAAGCGGCCCTCCAGGTCGAAACGCTGGATTCTGTTGTTGCCCGTATCGGCCACATACACATATCCGGTGGGCCCCACGGCGATTCCCCTGGGGGAAGAGAACTCTCCATGGGCCTGCCCATGCTGGCCCCAGCCCAGAAGAAACATTCCATCAGAATTGAAGATCTGGATGCGGTGGTTTCCAGTATCTGCCACATACACTTTCCCATCTCCAGAGACCGCTATGGCCTCAGGGGATCTGAATTCTCCCTGGCCCTCTCCTTGGCTTCCCCAGCTCCCAAGGAAATTGCCATCCTTATCAAAACGCTGTACACGATTATTGCCTGTGTCAGCCACATAAACAGAGCCGTCTGGGGAAAGCGCCATTCCTTTGGGCCCCTGGAACTGCCCATCGCCGCTGCCCTGCTGGCCCCACTGGTTGAGGACCGTAACCTCACCATATGAAATATCCAGTTCTTGGATCACATGGCGGTAGGGGTTGAAGGCATAGATGGTCCATTCCTGAGAAGCAGCCATGGCGGAACCCCACTCGAACCATGGGGGCCAGTCGTCCTGATCCTGGCAGTAGAAGAGCTCCTTTTCCTTGCAATAATCCCACTGATAGTCGCAGGAGCCCCAATAAATCTCTTGGCAGGCTCCACAGGTGGGTTCGCAGTAGCCTATGGCCCAGGAGAAAAGATGATTCCCGCTCTGATCAAATGCCTGAATGCGGCTGTTCAAGGTGTCTGCAACGTATATTGTCCCATCCAGGCTTATTGCCAACCCGCTGGGGGATAAGAGCTGTCCCTCAGCCGTGCCCGGTTCACCCCAGGCAAAAATGAAGTTGCCTTCTCTGTCAAAGACCTGAATGCGGTTGTTGCCTGTATCTGCCACGTAGATATGACCCTCAGGGCCAAGGGCCACACCTTGGGGGTTGGAAAATCGGCCTTCTTCAGCTCCCTGCTCCCCAAAGGCAAACACAAAGTCTCCCTGCCCATCAAACATCTGGATACGATGGTTTCCCGTGTCAGCCACCAGGATCCGGCCGTCCTGGGAGGCCGCTATGCCGCGAGGGCTGATCATCTGGCCCTGGGATTGGCCGTAATTTCCCCATTGCCCCAGCGCATTACCCTGGAGGTCGAACTTGAGCACCTGATGTAATCCAGAATCTACTACGTAGATGTATCCCTGGGGGCCCAAGGCTATTCCCGAGGGTTCCAGGAACTGGAATCCGCTTCCAAACTGATCGGCCCAAAACCCGCCCTGGTACTTGAAAACCTGGCGGTACCCAGCATCTACAATGTAAATGGAACCTTCTTCCGAAACCACTATTCCCCTCGGCTCGCTGAACCCATTCCAGATATCTTTCCATTGGGTTTCACCTGCCGGAGAATATTCCCAGAGCCGATTCTTTTCCGCTTCGGGCACAAACAGCCGGCCATCTCCTGCCACCGCCACGGTCTGAGGTCTGCTGATCCATTTCTCATAGATGCTCTTGGGATAATGGACCTGAAATCCCCAAACAAGACTTGGGACCATTCGGCTCACCGTAACTGTGACGACTCCGTTTTTAAGTTCGAGGGGCCCGTTGGTGAGGCTGGTCAGGGCGGAAGCTGAGTCAGTCAACAGGTACACATCTTGGTTGGTGCGGGTTTCCAGCCCTGCCCTGAGGCCTTCGATGCGAAGTGACCTGTCCAAAAGGATTATTTCTTGGGTGGAGCGGTCTTTGACTCTTGCCCGGAGGTTTACCGAGCCACCTGCAGCCTGCTCAGGAACAGGAATCTCCACCAGGATCTTGGTCTCTCCGGACAGAATTTCTCCGGCGGTGTTTCCCTCCCAGATCGTGAGACCCTCAGGGCTTGTTAGACTTATATTCTGTGCCGTGTATGCTGTGTCCACCCCACCTTGGTTTTGGATTGTCAGTGGAATGACTTC
>FWPV01003316.1_pt1 | contig 29356 bp, 16 predicted proteins | sample 2228371 | NCBI WGS metagenome assembly FWPV01 (sample SAMEA103939776, study PRJEB20133) | metagenome | reverse complement strand
GGATTCCGGAATGCCAACTCCCGTGTCCTTCACGGCAAAGGATAGTCTCAAGGCTTTTCCTTGTGGTTGCGAAACGTCGAAGGATTGGACTCCAAAGGCAATGAACCCCTTCTCGGTGAATTTCACGGCATTGCCCAAAAGATTGATCAAAACCTGCCTCAATTTTCCCTTGTCCGCCCTGATGTGTTCAGGGAGCGTTTCCGAGCGCTCCACAAGGAATAGCAGATCCTTGCTTTCTACTTTGGGACGAAACATCCTTTCCAGATCTTCAAGAAACTCTTTGAAACAAAAAACTTCCGGATTGAGTTCCACACGCCCGGCCTCGATTTTCGATATAGCAAGAATATCATTGATCAACTCCAGTAGATGGTTACCACTTTTGATAATCGCGCTAACTTGCTCCCTCTGTTTAAAAGTAAGGTGAGGATCACGTTCCAGGAGCTGGGCAAAACCAAGCACAGCGTTGAGGGGCGTTCGAATTTCATGGCTCATGTTGGCAAGAAACATACTCTTGGCCAGGCTAGCCTGCTCAGCCTCTTGAGCTAGGTCCTTGAGCCGCACCACATGGTCCGCCAATTTTCGGTTAGCTTCCAGCAGTTCTTGTTCCATGAGTTTGCGTTCGGTAATGTCTTGTACCATGCCCACCGATCGAATCACTTTTCCAGAATCACCGCAAATATGTTTGCATCTTTCATGAACATAACGTATCTCTTTGGTATCTCTTCGAACAATCCGATGGTCAACTTCGTAGGTATTCATTCCCTGAGCTATAGAATCAAAATAAGCCATTTCGACAGTGTGACGATCATGGGGATGAACACATTCCATAAAAGCTTCGTAACTCACTTCAAATTCTTCGGGCTTCGTACCAAAGATTCTATAGACTTCATCTGACCATCGAAGTTTATTGTCGATAAGATCGTATTCCCAACTTCCCACACAGCCGATTTCTTGGGATTCCTTGATGAGTTCTTGCATTCTTTTGATCTCCCGTTCCACCAGCTTATGTTCGGTGATGTCTTCTTTGACAGCAACATAATGAGTGAATTCCCCTCGGTCGTTCTTCAGGGGGGCTATGCTGGCATATTCCCAAAAAAGTTCGCCGTTTTTCTTTCGGTTACAAAGTTCCCCTTTCCATTCTCGTCCCGAAGTAATGGTAGCCCATATTTCTTCATAAAAGCTTTCGTCTTCAAGACCGGATTTGATAAAATAAAATGGCTTCCTTAGAGTTTCTTCCATCGTATAACCTGTTATTTCCGTAAATTTGGGATTGACGTATTCGATAAGCCCCGAGGGGCCCGTGATGAGAATACTTGCCGGACTCTGACGCACTGCTTGGGCAAGTGTTCGAAGCTTTTCTTCCATCCGCTTGCGCTCCGTCATATCGACGAGATAGCTTTCATATCGAATCACTTTTCCATTGACATCTTTAAGAGCCGTGGTGTTGATAGACACCGTCAACACGCAACCATCTTTCCTGTATATCTTGGCCTCAAAGTCGCGCACAAAGCCGTGCTCTTCCAAGAGTCGCTTCCATCGCTTTCCGACTTTTGGATCAACCCAAAGCTGTTCATCAATATTCTTGACTTCTCGAAGGAGTTCTTCTGAAGAGCGATACCCCAACATCCGTGCAAGAAATGGATTGACAATAATGAATTGATCTTCGGGAGTGCTTTGAAAGATGCCTACGGGAGCGTTTTCAAAAAGCTCCCTGTAACTTCTCTCACTTTCTTCGAGTCTAAATTCAGCCAACTTGCGTTCAGTAATATCGGAAAAGAAAATCAAGTTTGACCTTAAACCTTCCCAATCGACCAGCTGCGGGCGAATGCGAAGCCATTTCACCTTGCCGCCTGGCGTGAGTAGGCGAAGGTCATAGTCGTCAGGGACTTGTTCGCCTCGCATTCTTCGCCTGTGGCGGTCAAGAACCATGTCACGATCCTCAGGATGAAGCATCGGCACATAAGGTTCAGACAAAAGGACCTCCCGGTGACGTTCCAAGATCCGTTCGGCAGCCGGATTCACAAGCTCCATCGTCTCACCGCGAAGAATAACAATACCTTCGGTAGCCTTTTCAAAGATAAGACGGTATTTTTCTTCACTGCGTTTCAGTTTTTCTTCTAATTGCTTACGTTCCGTGATGTCGACGAAGACACCAAGAATTTTATCTTTGTCCCCAATTCTTATCCTTTTTGCCGTCTTTAAAATAGGGGTACGAGAACCATCGGCGGAAAGAATGACCGTTTCGAACTTTTCAAAAGCTTTTCCGCTATCGCACACAGGGCAAGCGCTTTGATCAGAGGGACAAATGAATTGATGACAACGTTTTCCGATGATGTGCTCTGGGGGCATTCCAAGAAGTTTGGACGTATGGGCGTTGACCAGTTCGATAGTCCGCGTGTGGGTATCCACAACGAGGACACCTGCGGGAATGTTAAGGAGTAGTTCGCTTTGAAAAGCTGCTTGCTCGTGAAGCTTCAAATTTTTTGTCAACCACGAAAGATAGGCGATGAGGAGCAAGCAACCAATGACAAGAGTGATCCCTCCCCAAAGGACCATCTTGCCAATCGGGTATGGAGACCAGTTAAAGGCAAGAACCATCCAGGGACGACCATCCCCGTCGTCAATGATCACGGGATAACTTTGCAGCCGTGCCGAATCAACCTCCTGATAGTCGGACAGATCCATTGGAACTTTGAAATACTTTTGGGGTAGAGGCTTCAGAGACTTGTTGCCATACTGACTGCTGGCTTGAATCAGAGCCACACGCTCTTGCGGCAGTGGACGAAGAAGATGCAAAAGCCAGTGCTCTTCGGACGCAAACATGATCACACCATCCGGTGATACCAAAGCAAAGGCATGATCTTTGTCGGCATATCTGCTTAGAGCCCAGTCAATATCTCTCACGTCTTTTTTCACAACCAACGCGCCAACAATTTCCCATGTGTTCTTATCGTAGATAGGAGCGCTCACAAAAATGCCGCGTTCACCGCTGGCTTCGTCAATGGCCGGATAAAAGGTACTTTTTCCTTCCATGGCACGCCTAAATAAGGGACGAGAACGATTCTCAATACCCATCAGCGCTCTGGCGGCTTCGGCTGGAGCGTAAGCCATCAGACGGCCTCGTGCGTCCAAAATATAAGCGGCTTCGGCTCCAAAAGCACACCTCACCAGCTCCAGGTCTTTTTCGGCTTGCAAAAAGTTTTGTTCTTTCCCTGACAAAAGCATGGCATCAAAGTCAGACAAGCGAGCTAGGGTTTTCATACGTACAGCAAGTCTGTCAAGTTGGTAACTGTTAATTTCATTCACAATATACAACAGCGATTTGTACAGCCCGTTTTTTTCATAGGTTTTCCAGGAGTGATCTATAGCAATAATAACAAAGGCGACACACAATATAACAGACACTATGGACACAACTCCTAATAAGGTGTGAATAAGATTGTTTTTAGTCATCGTGAAAAGCCTCCGTAGCCCTTTATGTCAACTCCACGGTCATTTTTGACCGTATGTGAGCATGGCAAGGCGTCGGTGTGTTTCAGAAGTGCAAAGGAGATTCCATGCCTTATGGCTCCCCATGAAGTGAAATACGTCTTTCGCGATCTATTGACACTGCGTAAAGGATGAGTCATAAAAATTCCAAAAAGTCTCGAATCCTGCAAGATTGCTTAGGAACTTGTTGAATAACTGCAAATTTGGGGTTTTGGGCCATGAAATTTCATATACGTGATTTGTCAAAGCGCCTCCAAGTGGCATCTTCGCACAGGTTCAAAGTCGTTTGTGCACACCATGGCACATTCCCCTGCTTTGGGAAACCTAGGTCGTGAACATTCGGTGTCCAAAATCAAACGGTTCGAGTTCTCAGACAAGCTCGCGGGCAACATTTCAACTTAATGCGTCCAGAAAGCTGATGGTCTTTGTCGATGGCACGCCACAAGGCTTCTCCACTGAAACAAGACGATCATGTCTTGTGGTTGCCATCTGGGGAACAACGCTTTAGAGTAGTGTGTAAGTTCTGTCACACATGAGGTGGATGTCATGACCAACACCATGTTCATTTATCACATCGACTCCAAGGATACCATCGTTCGTGTGAGCGACAACTGGATGACATTTGCTGAAGACAATCAATGGAATGGTTTGGTAGCACCGCAAGACGTTGTGGGAGAAAATCTGTTTCGTTTTATTCGAGGTGCTCCGACGCAACACTTCTATAAAGATCTGTTTCGAAAAGCTCGCAGAGGTCTTCATGTTCGGCCCGTTCGATTTCGATGCGATTCTCCCCACCAAAGACGCTTCTGCGAATTGTCCATAAGTCTTGCCGAGGACGAAACATTGGAACTCCGCTCAACAATTCTTCGTATAGAAGCGTGTGTCCCGCGTTCAAGGTGTGACAAGCCGAACCAAAGCGCTTTGAAGCGTGTCGTCATTTGCAGTCTCTGTTTAAAGATCAAAGTTTCTTCAAAACAATGGATGGATATGGAAGAAGCCATGGAGACTTTCAACTTTCATACAGCTCACGACATGTCTCAGGTAATCTATGATGTTTGCCCCAGTTGTTGTTCCGAAGCCTCGGTGCAGCCAGCAAGCTCAATGGGTGTTCTCACTTGGTAGCTCAAACCAAAACGTGCTGCCCTTGCCCTCTTCACTTTCAAGCCCGATGCGTCCACCATGGGCCTCGACAGCCAACTTACAAAACGAAAGCCCGATGCCCGACGAGTAGGCTCGACTTCGACGTGGCACTTCAACTTGCCCGAACTTTTCAAAAATCTTTGTATGATACTCCGCAGGAATGCCCTCACCTTCGTCAGTGACCTCCACACGCACTCCACCTGCCACACGGCCGATGCCAACGGCGATGGTGGCGCCCTCGGGACTATAGTGGATGGCATTGGTGAGCAAATTGGTAATGACCCGTTGTATAATGTGAGGATCTACCACAGTCTTGACCGGCTGATCAGGGTAACGAATGGTTAAGCCCTTTTGCTGGGCCAGAAGTTCAACAGATTGAACGGCTGATTTGGCAATGTTCACGAGATCGCACAATACACTTTGAACAGGCATTTGTCCTGCTTCCAGGCGACTAAGATCCAACAGGGAATTGACCATATCAATCATTTTTCGACAGTTCACCGTGCCCATGGTCAAAAATTTCTCGTGTTTAGGGCTTAACTGCCCCTTTTCTCTCAAGATCACTTGGAAAACACCATCGATACCCATGAGTAAGGAGCGCATGTCATGGACAATCATGTGGATTAAGTTGTCCCGAAGGTCTTCTAGTTCCCGGAGTTTATCAAGGGCCGATTGAAGCTTTCGCTTTTCCTGATGTCGTTCCAAATGCGTCTGAACACGGGCGTAGACTTCTTCTACATGAAAAGGTTTGGTCACATAATCGACGCCGCCTGCTGCAAAGGCCTGAATCTTATCTTTGGTTTCCGATAAAGCGCTGATAAACAATATGGGAATATCGCGAAGCGTATCGTGATTTTTGATCCTTTCACAGACCTCAAAACCGTTCATGTCCGGCATCATAATGTCCAACAAGATCAAATCCGGAGGGTTTTTGATTGCCGCATTGAGCGCCATGCGGCCATTGGGAAAAGCGACGACTCGAAACCCCTTCTCCTCTAAAAGTTCTCGTAAGATATTGAGATTCTCCGGTGTGTCATCCACCACCATGATGGTTGCAGGAGTCGACGTCTCCTTCATGTTCCTGGGCTCCTCCGGTCAACAATTTTTCAAGGGTGCCATAATCATAGGCTTCGGCGAGCATTTTTAACTGCAACGCTAGGGCCTTGTCCAGTGCATCAACCTCTCCGATCAAAGCCAACAATTGACTGATATCGCCTTCCGTCACGGCTTTGTACATCTCTTTCACCAGAGGCTGGGGAAGCTCAGCCAAATCCTCCGACCTCAAAGGCTTGCTGCATGGCTGCAACATCATTCTAGGAAGTTCATCGGCATACTCGTATTGAAGCCCGAGGCACCAGCCCAAAGTGTCATAAAGCTCCTGGATTTGCACAGGCTTTTGAATGACCGCGGAAGCACCCACGGTCAGAATTTGTGCCTTCGTCTCGTCATCGGAATGTGCCGTTATGGCAATGATGTGGGTTGACCGTCCCGCCTCACTGGATTTGGCACGACGGGTCGCCTCATACCCGTCCATCACCGGCATTTCCATGTCCATGAGAATGGCATGCGGATTCCACAAGTTAAAAATATCGAGAGCCTCTTGACCGTTTTCCGCCTCACGCACCTCAAAGCCTAAGGGTTTGAGCAGCTCGATCAATAACTTTCGATTGACGGCCATGTCGTCCACGACCAAAATCCGCCAAGGTCCAGGACTGGCAAGGCCAAGCATTCGCGGCCTTTGTTTTTCCGGCCTCTCAGTTCCTTCAGGTAAATCCTCGACAGGCTGGCATACGATGTGGAAGCGAAAGGTACTCCCCTGGCCCACAACACTATGGACTGTCAGTTCGCCTCCCATCATCTCCACGTACCCTCGGGATACGGCTAATCCCGTGCCGATGCCACCACTCCTTAATCCGGCTTCCCCTTGCCCAAAAATTTCAAAAATACGATGCATGTCGCACTCGGCAATGCCCGATCCTGTATCCTCTACCTCAAAAAACAGCCGAACTTTCTTCACATCGCCTGAAATCCATAAATCTTCAGGCTCGGGCCATACTCGAAGTGTTATCCGTCCTTTCTCCGTGAATCTCACCGCGTTGCTCATGAGATGGAGGAGAATCTGGCGAAGTTTTCCTTTGTCAGCAATAATGGCCGCTGGCACTTTGTCGTCCACAATCACCTGGAAGTGAAGTTTTTTGGCCTCCGTCAAAGATCGAAACATAAGCTCGAGATCCGAGAGGAATCCGACGAGGGAAAAAACTGTCGTCTGCAGTTCAATCCTTCCAGTTTCAAGCTTTGTGATCTCTAGGATTTCATTGATCAAATCCAGCAAATGTTGGCCGCTCCTGATGACAGCTTGAACCTGCTCCTTATGTCTGGGCTGAAGGGCCGGATCCCGTTCCAGGATCTGGGCGTACCCCAAAACGGCATTCATCGGGGTGCGCATCTCATGAGACATGGTGGAAAGGAAAATCGATTTAGCTTTATTGGCCGCTTCAGCTCGTTGCCTCGTCTGAATAAGTTCTTCGAGCATCTCTTGACGCAGTTTCACGTTCTTAAGCAACTCGGCAAAAAGCTTCAGCAATTGGATTTCAGCCGATGAAAAAACACGATTTTCCCTCACGGCATCGAACCCCACAAAACCGATACACAAAGAGCCCTGCAGAATGGGAAGAGCGATAACACTTTTGATGTTATGTGCTTTCAAAAAGTGCTTGAGATCGTGGTTACCGTCGAGCTCTTTGACATCGCAGATGGCAATGACTTCGCCTTTTTTATGCTTTTCCACCCACCAAGGTGATATTTCAAGTGGTATAGCTTGAAGTTGAGCTTTTTGAGAAGGAATTCCTGGAGCACACCACTCGTAGGTGTTCACACATATGTTCTTGTTCCAGTCATATTCAAAGATGGAACAACGATCCGCTTGAACAAATTCGCCCATTTCGGCCAGAGCTTCCTGCACGGCCTGCTCAACCTCCGAGTGGGAAACATTGATGAACCTGAGCGTAATCCTGATGAGTAATTTCTGAAACTCGGAGAGGTGGTAAATGGATTCTTCCAGGCGCTTTTGATCCGAAATGTCCACAAAACATTCCAAAAGCTTCTCCTGGCCTGCCACATTGATTTTCCTGACTGTTTTAAGGATGGGAAGAGTCGTTCCGTCGGCACGCAGCAGAACCCTCTCGGAATGATCAATGGAGTTCCCAAGATCACATATGGGGCATTGTTCTTCTTCAGCGGGGCAGATCCATTGATGGCATCGATGACCCAACAAGAGCCCAGGCGGCCCCCCGAAGAGGGCGGCGGCGTGCTCGTTGACCTGCTCGATGCGGCGAGCCTTTGAGTCCACAATCATAACCCCTACGGGTAAGCTCTTCAGCAGTTGACGTTGAAACGCTTCGCTTTCCCGAAGTCTCTCGCCTCTGCTCCATTCCTCGGTGATGTCGCGAAACACGAGCACCGCTCCGGTCACGGAACCTTTAGCATCACGAATGGGCGCAAGACTTCCGGCAATGTATCGTTCCTTTCCTCCCTTGCCGACGAGGATTGTGGGGTTTGGAAGTTCCAGAGCCATGCCCTTCTCAATCGTCCGTTGAACCTCTTGACCAAGGACCTCATGGGTTTTGGGGTTAACGAGACAGATGAAGTCTTCAAAAAATCTTCCAACAATTTCGGTAGATAGCCAACCGGTAAGGCTTTCAGCCGCGGCATTGAGGCTCAACACGGTCCCTTCCTTGTTGAACGCCATGACGCCGTCACCGATGGCATAAAGGGTTGCCGAAAGATCGGCAAGTTTGCGTTGTGAGTTTCGCACCGCTTCAAGAAGCTGGTTGATGTCCAAGGCCACCTGGGCTAATTCGTCCGAGCCTTCCACAGGCACCACATCGTCAAATTGTTCGTTTCCAGCAATCAGGTGAATTTTCCCGCTCAGTCGAACCAGTCTATTAAGCACCACTTTTTGCGTAAGAGCTAAAGTTCCCCCTAGGATGAAAATCACTCCCACAACGGCAAAAAAGATACCAAAAACATTAGTAACCCATACCTCTTGCCGATGAATGGCACGGCTTTTCGTTATTTTGATCGCAAGGGACGGGTGCCCTTTGGGGTCCATGAGTCGGCCATAAGCGACCAAGGTGGCCCTGTCTATCAAATTTACCACCGTGTGTTTATCCGAAGAGAGATTTCGCCTTGAAGCTCGACTGGTTTCTTTCTCAAATTCTTCTGGAGCAAGCAGAGTCATATCCACATTCAAGCTGAATCCAATGCGATTCACAGCATCCATGTCAACTGCCCGTGCCATGATGACAAGTCCACGCACCTTGTCTTCTTTCTGCCTCTTCAAAATGGGGGCACTGGCCACGATGATCGGATGTTCTCCATGAAGGACGATTCCTGAACGGGATTCCTTGGTGGGAGGCAAGAAATGCTGAAGCAATAATTGCCCATATTGATGCGTGAAGTCCTCACCCGTCAGATAGGTATAAGTGTTCATGGAATCGAAGGTTCCGGCCCATACGATATTGGATTCCAGGTCCACGATGGCCAAAAGTTGGAGATGTAAGGTCTCTAGCGTTTCACGCTTTAAATTCTTTTGAACAAATTCGGGCTTATGATCCTGAACAAAAGCGTCTATGTCGTCCCAGCAAGCCCAGTCTGTGGCTAGCAGCTCCAGATCTCCAGGTTGATGCGCCAGAAGAGTTCTCGCCAGCTCAACATCTTCTAAAGCCTCCTGGACTTCCCACTTTTCAAAGCCTATGCGGATGATAGTCGCTGCTCCCAAATAGAGAAAGGTGCCGAGACTGAGAAGATAGATCCCAAGCGTTAAAGTGGTCTTTGTCAGCAATCCCATGGGGCGTCCCGAATAATCACGCCAGAACCAAAATCCTAACAAGAGGACCAACAAAAGGATCATAAGCCCCACTGTCAGGGTGCTTTCCACGTACAAGGACCAAGTAAAGAGTCCAGCAAGGGTCAGAATCACCGCACAAACGATAAGCCACTTGGTCCGCTTTTTTTGGTCTTTTAGGATGTGTCTCAGGAGATTCATCTTACGGTCTCCCGCACTATTGACGTCAATACTGCATCATATCCCTCTGCGGGCTTTAACAGTCCTGAGAATTCCATTGAATTGGGTACACTATGCATTAGAAGGACCCTAACTTTTCCTGGGTCGTGTTCCCTCTCTTTGTTTCACCACAATTGTCCCTGGCCCCTTGAAACTGTTGCCGCCGGCGCTTTCTCGCAAGGGCCTTGGAAGGCGGCCCGCAGCACCGGTGCGGCTGTCGCTTTGAGCCCTTATCGTCGAGGGCCTTTCATCACAGCCACCTTCCAGTCTTGAAAGAAAACTTCCTCTCATTGGATGTAGACTTAACGGAGAAGAGTCTGCGCCAGAGACAGAGTGGGCATGTTGGAGGATTGTATGGTCGATGACGCTTCATCTTATCCGCCCTAAGTCTATATTTTTTTAGTGTAGTAGACGGCTCGGCCATAGCGTTGGGCTACCAGATCGGGGCAGAGCCCGCCGATGGTTTCTGTGGCACCGATGATGAGGACACCGTCAGAAGCCATGACGCGTGACAAGTTACGAAAGAGACGAATTTTATCGGGTTCTGTGAAGTAAATGGCTACATTTCGGCACAAAATGACGTCAAAAGGCGTCGGGCTCACGATGGGCTCCAAAAGGTTCGCCCGTCGAAAGGTGGCCAGAGCCCGCAGCTCATCACGAACCTTGAACCGGTCTCCAACGGGTTGGAAATATCGAGCCAGCTTTTCCGGTGTCAATCCCCTATCCAACTCATGGCGCGAATAGTGTGCGTAACTGGCTTGGGCGATGGCGGCGTCGGAAATATCCAAACCGAGCAAACGAATGTCATAGCCTCGAAAATCACCTAAGAGCTCCTTAAGGACGATGGCGATGGTGTAGACTTCTTGACCTGTGGAGCATGCGGCACTGAGAATTCGAATGGGCACCGGTTTTAGACCTGCCCTTTGGCGACGTTCGATGAGTTCAGGCAAAATCTTTTGCCGAAGCATTTCAAAAGGGGAAACATCGCGAAAAAAAGAAGTCTCCTTCGTGGTGATGGCATCGATGACCTTGGTGCGCAGCCCAGGATCTTTTTTCACTTTGTAGAGGAGTTCGGCCCAGCCGCCGGAGTTTGTTTCCCGCAGTAATCCGATAAGCCGTGTTTGAACGAGGTAGCCTTTCGAGTGATCCAGGTGGACACCGCATATTTCCTGAACGTAGCGGCTCCATGCGGTCAGCTCGTCAGGGGTCAGCAAAGGAGCGCCCATCACAGACCTCCTCGAACGGCTGCAACGATGCGAGCCGCCATGGCATCCAGGGGCAGCACTTCGTCCACAACACCGGCATCGACGGCTGCCTTGGGCATGCCGTACACCACGCAGCTTGCCTCGTCCTGAGCAAGCACCAGACAGCCACGCTGTTTCAGCAGACGAAGTCCTTGTGTGCCATCGCTACCCATCCCGGTGAGAATGACGGCAATGGAGCGCCCCGGAAAATGGTTTGCCGCAGAACGGAAGAGGTAGTCCACAGCGGGGCGACAATTGTTTTCGGGAGGATCATCTGTAATGTGGATAACAGGTCGTCCATCTTGCCCTGGGGCCAGTCCCATCTGTTTTCCTCCAGGGGCGATATAGATAGTGTCTGGCTTCACAGCTTCTCCGTGGGAAGCTTCCCGTACGGTGAGAGCACATTTGGTTGCCAAACTCTCGGCAAGAGATCGAGTGAAGAGGGGTGGCATGTGCTGCACGATCAAGACCGGAACACCCAGACCTCGGGGTAAGGCCGGAAGCATCGTGGTCAGGGCATTGGGTCCACCCGTGGAAACCCCGATCAGGACCATTTCCGGCCGCGCGATACCGGCCAGTCGGGACATGCGTCGAGCCACATCATCGGTGAAAGCCGCCTTTTTCGGGGGGACGGCAGGAGCTGCAGGTGGAGGTGCAGAAGGTCGAGGAGGTTGTGCGCCCCGAAGCAGTCCGCGAACGCCTAGGCGCAAGGAGAGGGCTTTGATGCGCGGAGCCAAGGCCGTTTTGAGTGCGGCAAGGCTTTCTTGCGCGCTTGAGGAGTACGGCTTGGTGATGAAATCAAAGGCTCCTTTTTGTAGCGCCTGCATGGTGAGTCGGCCTCCCTGGATTGTTAGGGCGCTCACCACAATAACCTCTGGAGGCGACGCTTCCTGGCGCAGAAGATCGAGAAACGCCAAACCGTCCATTTCGGGCATTTCCAGGTCCAAAGTCACAAGATCCGGCTTAAGTTCCTTTACCTTTTGCAAAGCAATGCGCCCGTTTTGGGCCTGACCGACCACCGTCACTTCGGAAAGTGAGCTCAGAGCTTCAGCCATGACCCGTCGAAAGAGGATCGAATCATCAACAACGAGAACCTTAATCATAAGGAATCTCCTCCAAGAACTTTCGGACGGTGGCCCCTTACAGTTTACTCTTCGTGCCACCGGAACAATTCTTCCGGATCGAGGATCGCGGTCAAGCGATCTCCTTGGCGCCACACCCCACGAAGACGATCCCGCAGGGTGGCGTCCAAGCTTGAAGGCGGTGCCATGATTTCATCTTCTTCAAGAAAAAGGGCATCTGTGACAGCATCCACGAGGAACCCATAGATTTCGCCATCTTGCTCCATGATCAAGAGGCGATTGTCGGGGGTGGTTTCCACAGCCCCTAGACCCAGATGAGCGGCCATGTCCACAACCGTGATAATCCGTCCTCGCAGATTACGGATGCCGATGATACTGGGGGGAGCTCCGTGAACGGGCGTGATGTCCCCCACTTTCACCACTTCTTGGACGAGACGTGCTTCGATCCCGAAGGCCGCCTCGCCGAGCCGAAAGCCGGTTACAAGGAGTGCGCCGTCAGAAGCTCCATGATGTGTTTCATTGAGTTCCATTGCATCGCTCCCTCAAACTTCAAGTTTTGGCCTTTGAAATGCCCGAAGTGGTTTCAAAAGCTCACGAGTTTTTTCGACTTTGTGTGTTTCCTGGTGTCACAGCTATCGAGCTGTTACACTTTGAACTGAGTCACCAGGGCTTTGAGCTGTTCCGCAAGCTGGGAAAGCTGAGAGGCACTGACTTGAACCTGCTCACCGCTGGCGCGGATCTCATTGACCGCAGCATCCACGACGACAATATCTTGGGCGATGCCTCGGGAAACGTTGGCAATCTGGGCAACCCGTGCATTCGCGTCCTGCACACCCAAAGAAGCTTGGGCAATGTTGGCAGCCACATCACGGGTCACAGAAGCTTGCTGCTCAATGGCCGCAGCAATGCTAGCAATGATGTGGCCAACCTCGGCCACGACCCCCGTGATCTTTTCGATATCGGCAATAGCACTTCCAGCGCTCGACTGAACCCCCGCGATCTTAGCCTTGATATCTTCAGTGGCTAGGGCGGTCTGGCGGGCCAGTTCCTTGATTTCGTTGGCCACCACGGCAAAACCCTTTCCCGCCGCGCCGGCTCGCGCAGCTTCAATGGTTGCGTTCAGGGCCAAGAGATTCGTCTGCGACGAAATCTCCGTAATGGTCTCAGTAACCTTGCCGATTTCTTGAGCCGCCTGGCCCAACTGGTGCATCAAGGAGGCGACTTGAGCCGCCTGGTCACCGGCTTGGGTACTGATCCATCGCGCCTTCTCGGCATTGGAGGCAATTTCGCTGATCGTGGCGCTCATTTGTTCGGTGGCCGAAGCTACGGACGCAATATTGGCGGAGGCCTGTTCCATCCCCGCAGCCACGTTCATCGTATTGGCACTGGATTCTTGGGCGGCAGCCGCAACGGTGGATGTCTTTTCAGACATGGTGTGAAGATTATGGGCGGTCTGGACGCTTACCGTGGAAAGCTCCCCGGCCGAAGAAGCCACGAGGTTGGCATTGTGCATCACATCACCAATGATGTTCTGAAGTTTTTCCACAAAAATGTTAAAGTACTGGGCTAGACGACCCATTTCGTCTTGGCGGTCCACGGAAAGGCGTTTGGTGAGGTCCCCTTCGCCTTCGGCAATATCCTTGAGACTATCGGCGATACGCACGATGGGGCTCGTGATATTGTTGGTTAAAACGTAAGAAAAAATAAGGAGCAAGCTGAAAGTGACGGAAAATGACGCGACGTTCCAAAGTATTTCGCGAAAGTTGCTCTGTGAAATCTTGGACGCTCTCTCCTCAAGCTTCTGGTTTTCACTTTGAATAATTCCTCCGAGGTCGTCAATCATTCGGGTGATCTGACTCCAGAAGTTCTGTAGATCCAACCCGAAGTTGCCTTCCCATGCCTTTTCCATCACTGTATTGACCGTTTTCGCGACCTCCTGCCAATGCGGGCGTGTGGGTAGATCTGCGAGCGTTGCTCGTCCTTGTTCCGAAAGAGTGAGCGCCTTAGAATTCATATTAGCGTATATATTGCTGTAGAGGGCCGAAAAGTGACTCAACTTGGCGACGGTGATCGGGACGTTTTCCCCGAGAACGGCGGAGATGGTCGCCCGAAGGATTCCTGCGTTTTCTTTGGCTGTTTCGAGAATAAGCAGAGAAACAAATCCTTTTCCGACACCCCCCGTGGTGGGTGCATTGCCGATGGCCCCTAAGCACGCCATAAGCTTATCAACGCGATCTGTGTACGCTTGGATTGCTTGGGACGGAGAAGTGAGAGAAATGCCGATCTGGCTTCGCAATCCCGGTAAATCCAAGGTTTGGGGAAGAAAAGCCCTCTTTTGATTCGGTTCCAGTGAACTTTGCTCTAAAGCCATTCGAAAGGCCTCCAGGGCGTCATCGGTTTCCTTTCGCTGAGCGTTAAGTTCCCCTTCCGAGAATTTTCCTGTCAAGTACATAGAAGTCCGACCACGTTCTCTTTGAATTTGGGTGATAAGATGAGACGTTTTTTCCAAGAGAAGGGCATTTCTGGCCTGACCAGAAGCTATTTGATAATTTTTATAAATGGCAAGGATGTTCATAAGACCATCTACAAAAATGAGCGCGATGGGGACCGCAATGAGCAAAAAGATTTTGGTGCGAATGCTTAGTTTGTTAAGAACATGCATTTGCTCTCCCTCCTAAGAGTTCGTTATTCCGGCCTCTTTCCCGATCTTCCTCCTCAGCTGCTTCCTTCTCTCTCCCTGAAAACGAGGAAACCATATGTAAGCTCAGGAGCTCTGCATCAAGCGGTTGACGCTTGCCACGAGCCTGTCGCGATCCAGCTTAATGTGATACTCATTCACGCCGGCGGCCTCACCCCTCGCGATATCCTCTTCACCGGCAAGGGAGGTGACGGCGATGATAGGGAGATGTTGGGTTCGGTCGTCGCCACGGATGCGTGCCGCTAGATCCAGACCATTGAGACGCGGCATTTCAATGTCCGTGACCACGACCCCCACATGATCGATATTTTTAAGCAGAAGTTCCCAGGCGGCCTCGCCATCTGGAGCGTCCAAGACCTTAAGTCCCTCCTCCTCCAGGTATTTTTTCACTTGGTTGCGGAAAAAGTCTGAGTCTTCCGCGAGGAGCACGAAGCGTGGCGAACTTTCCGCCGTTTCACCGGTTCCCAGATAAGCTTCGTCATGCGATTGGAAAGGTCTCTGGTGGACGGCCCATTCCGGATACGCAGCATCCACCAACTCGAAGAGGTCCACAATAAGGGTGGTGTGTCCTCGAATGACGGCGGATCCGAGCACGCCCCTTTGGCGATGCGTGGTTTGGTCGATAACCGCATTCGTTTCCACCACATCTACGGGCATGGCCCCCAAGAGTCCCACTTCACGACCGCGCACCGTCGTGACGAGGACCACCAGGTCTCTTTCCTGCTCCACTGAGCCGACCATCGCGGCATCGGACAGGGTGACCAAGGGCAAGGAGCCTCCACGGTATTGCATGGTGCGACGACTTCCGAGACGTTCCACTTGGTCAGATGTGATGCGCTCAATGCGCTGCACTAGATCGAGAGGCACGGCGCATGGTTCATCGGGTCCATTGTTGAAGAGGAGCAGAGCCTGCAGATCCTCGAAGCGCTTGGCCTCTTGCAAAGCAGCCAGTTCGGCAGCCCTAGCCGATCCAGAAACCGACGCGAGCCCAGCTCGGCCGGCAAGACCGGACAGGTCCAGAATCAAAGCAAGTGTGCCATCACCGAGAATGGTGGCGCCGCAATACTCGCGGAGTTTTTTGAAACAGCGTCCCAAAGGCTTGACCACCACTTCTTCTGTGTCGTGGAAGGCGCCGACAATAAGACCGTAGGACATGACTCCTGTGGTCACCACAGCAATTTCCAAGGCGGATTCCGGGCGATGACGGCGATCGCTTAACCTTCGCCGATCTGAATGTTGGAATTCCGCCAGCATGCCCTCGGACAGAGCCTGGTTAAGAGCTAAATGTCTCGAGCGACGGTCGGCGATACGCGTGCGACGGTCCAATTCCCGTTGGCCCGTGTTCGGGTCGATGTAAGTGGGGACGACTCCCAGAATGTCGGCAAATCGAACCAGGGGTAAAACCCGTTCTCGCAGCAAGAGGACCTCCGTATCGCCGATGACCTCGATGCGATCCTTGACCTCTTCCGGGCGCAAGCGTAGCAATTCTTCAATATTTGCTTGGGGAATGGCGAATCTCTCATTTTCAACTGAAACGATCAAGGACGGGATGATGGCCAGAGTCAAAGGTAGCTTGATACGGAAAATGGTTCCTTTGCGAACCTCAGAGCTGATCTCCACTTGGCCGCCCAAACGGTCTAAATTGGTTTTGACCACGTCCATGCCCACGCCCCGTCCGGAAAGATCCGAAACTTTTTCAGCGGTGGACAGCCCCGGCAGAAAAATAAGCGCCTGTTTGTCTCTTTCGGAAAGGCCCTGAACGGTTTCAGGTGCCACGAGACCTTTTCGAACGGCGGCTTGGGCGATCTTGTTCCCGTCGATGCCCCTCCCATCGTCGGCAATTTCCACCACAACCATTCCTGCCTCATGACGTGCTTCGATCCGCAGTGTGGCCGTCGGCTTTTTTCCGGCGAGACGACGCTCCTCGGGGGTTTCGAGACCATGGTCCACGGCGTTTCGCACCATATGGGTGAGCGGGTCGGAAAGGCCTTCAATCAATGTTTTGTCCATGGCCACTTCCTTGCCACGGATGTCGAGTTCGATTTCTTTTCCCAAAGATAGTGCAAGGTCTCGCACCATACGGGGAAATTTAGCGAAAATATTGCCAATGGGTTGGAGACGCATCTGCATGATCACGTCTTGCAATTCGGTCGTCACCTGGTTGATTCGCTGATCGGCCGATGAAAGAAGGGTTCGGTTATCACCGGCAACGGCGGCTCGCAACTGGTTGCGACTCAAGACCAGTTCACCGGCCAGGTTCATGAGCACTTCCAGTAACCCCACGTTGACCCGAAGAGTTTCCTCAACGGCCGGAGATGCCGCAGGCTTGGTAGCTGCTCCAAGGGAAGAGCCGGTAAGGGAGGAGGCCTGAGTTGGGGTGGTCGGGATGGTCGGCACCGTGGCCGTAGCTTCGTCTGGTCTGGGTGGCGGTGGAGGCTCAGGGGCTGGAGGGGTCGGCGCCGAAAGCCTAGGCACAGGCTCGGTAGTTAACAGCTCAGCCGACTGGTCATAAGGGTTCATGAGAACATGAATGCGTTCCTTTTCGACGGTTTGAAAAAGCATTCCCACATCATCGGGCTCAAGAACGGTCGCGATGGCTAAGCGCAAGGGAACTCGCACAGCCAAGGGACCGTCCAGAGTCCCGACGGCTTCGTAGTCCACGGAGGATTCAAGAATTTCACCGCATTCAGTAATGGTGTTGAAAAGATCAAGAAGATTCAGTCCTTTTTCTTCGATGTCCTGGATCAGATCGCACTGGATGCCGTAAACGTACTGACCTCTTCGTTTGGCTCGGTCAAGGTCAGACTGCACAACAAGGACCGGACCAAAGCCAGGGGCTTGCAGTTTCGTCATCGTGCTCAGAGCAGGCTTTTCTTGAGGTGAAAGCCATGAGGAGGCCAATCCTTGAAGGCTTACCACCAAATCGGCGATGTCGGCTTCTTTGCTAGCGGGAATGTCTTCGATCATCTCCCGAAGTTTGTCGAAAGCGGCCAGGAGAATATTGGTGACTTCGGGGTTGGGAATGATCTTTTTGGAACGGATCAGGTCCAAGACCGTTTCCGCCTTATGGGCCAGTTCTTTGACCTTATCAAGGCCGAAAAAACCACTGCCTCCTTTGATGGAATGCGCGGCGCGAAAAACCTTATTGACAAGCGCCTCGTCGATATTGCCGCCACCTTCCTCCATGGCCAGCAGGTCCGATTCGATATCAGCAAGGTGCTCACGGCATTCGTTCACAAATTCCTTCAAGAGATCGTCCATCTCACGCTCCATGACTTCCATCTTTTTCTGTGGCGTTTAAACGCTCGGCCAATCGCATCGACCGCAACAGCTTCATGATCTCCGGGGGAACATTCACTAGGCGCACACCCCCCTGGATTTCGGCCATGCTGTTGGATGCAGCAATCAGGAGGCCGATGCCCGTAGAATCGATGGTGTTTACCATGCCAAGATCAAAGAGGATTTCTCGAACCCCCTTGGCTATCTCGTTTTTGAGAGCTTCCTGCAACCTGGAGGCGAGAACCGCCGTGAGCTTGTGTCCCATGACAACTCGGCATTGCGTGTCAGTCGATGACATGGTGAAATCGTCCATTGGATCCTTCTCCTTTCAGCACCATTGAGGGTTTTATGTTTTTGTGTTTAAGGCGTAGTCTTGTTCTTGGATAAGTGAGGCAATGCGATCCAAAGTGTGACGGTGTTGCCGGCCCGATTAAATCGAAGATGGTCCGTGTAAAGCTTGAGAATCGCAAGGCCACGTCCGGATGGAGCTGTATCGTCAGGAGGACGCTGCAACGCTTTCCTCCAGTTAAAACCGGGGCCCTGGTCGGCGATATGAATTTGAATCCATCGGCGGCCGATGCGCATCGTGGCTTGCACTTGTTTCCTGGAGTCGCCACGGTGTCCATGAAGAATGCTGTTGTTCAGGGATTCCCTCAACACGAGATCTACGGAAAAGGAACATGCACAAAGGCCTTGTTCCACAAGGAACTGCCGAGCTTGGTGACAGATGTCGTCCACCGCGTCGAGGCGGGATGGAATGAGCCATATGCGGGTTCGAGAGGGGCGGGAAGAAGGAGCCTCGTTACCCATGGGTCATATCTCCGTTCCCAGGAGCACGATATCGTCATCGGCTGCGGCAGGACACAGGTGTTCCACAATGGCTGGGACAGCCTTTTTCAGGGGATCGCGCAGGGTGAGTGAGCACATCTCTAGGAGACGTCGGATACCTTCTGAGCGGTTTCCAGAGATCTCCACAAGACCATCGCTGTAAAGAAACAAACGATCGCCTGTTTTGACTGTCAGTTCATCCATACCAAAAATACTGTCTGAAAACATACCAAGAACATCGCCTTGCTGTTCCACGGTGCTTGCGGTGCCCGTAGCTGCCCGTACGTGAATGGCTGGAGGATGACCAGCATTGACCAGGATGATTTTGTTAATGCTACGGTTAATTCTAGCGTAAATAGCCGTGATGTAGGCGGTCTCGGGAAGAAGGCGGCGCATGGATGTGTTAAGCTTTTGGCAGATGTCCTTTGGCGCATACAATGGCGAGGCGTATTCGCTCAAGAGAGCCTTAAAAGCGGCCGTCCAAAGAGAAGATCCAAGGTCGTGACCACTCACATCGGCCACGAGATAGTCCGTAATACCTTCTCCTGAAGGGATGACATCACAAAAATCGCCTCCCGCTCGAAGCCTTTGTCGGACACAAATCTCGAAACGGGCTTCCGGAAAGTCCGAGGGGTTGGGCATGAGCAATCGCTGGGAAACGGCCAGTTTTCGAATTCGAGCTTCTTGCTGGCTTATCAAACGTTCGGTGGCGGCACGCAAACGTAAGTGCGTGCGCACTCGGGCAAGAACCTCAGGTCCAGAAATGGGCTTCGTGATATAATCCACTGCGCCCGCATCGAAGCCTCGGACCTTAACGGAAATATCGTGATCGGCGGAAATAAGGAGGACCGGCGTGCCTTCGGTGCGCGGTAAGGTGTGGAGTCGCGCACAAAAATCGATGCCGTCTCCATCGGGAAGATGCACATCAAGCAAAATAAGACCAATATCGTGTTCTCGAACCAGAGCTTCAGCGTGAAGGAGATCGTGTGCACAAAGCGTTTTGAACCCAGCCCCTTTGAGCAGCTGGCTAAGAACCGTTCGTGTTGTCCAGTCATCGTCGATAATCAGAATAGGTTTCACAGCTTTTTCGCTCACGCGATGACCCCCAGCTTGCGCAGCTCCTCCAGTAGCTTTTCCTTTTGGATGGGTTTGGTCAAGTAACCATCGCAAAGGCTGTAGAAAGCCTTGCTCACGTTTTTAATGTCTTTCAACGAGGTGGTCATGAGGATTTTCGCCCCACGCGTCGAAGGAATACCACGGTTTTCTTCTTCCTCCCGAATCCGTTGCAAAGCTTCCTGACCATCCATTTCGGGCATCATGATATCCAGGCAGATGAGGTCATAGGGGTCTCGAGCCTCTAAAGCCGCTCGCACCGCCTCAAGCGCCTCGCGACCATTCATGGCCACATGACACGGCCCATAACTTTTTAATATTTCTAAGAGAATTAGGCGGCTCGTAAACTCATCTTCAACAACCAGACTTTTCATCGAACCCTCCTTTTCCAGGAGACAGCTCTACATCTGCCACGCCTGAACCATCAATTTACGCCAGATTCCCCAACAAGACATGGAACTTTTTAGAGATTCTCAAACAAGGCACCTTTTACCTTTGTGTGGGTTTAAGGATCCATTGGCCCATGAGCCTACCGCGTTTAAATTTTTGCTCGAAAAAGCTTGCGAGATCAAGAAAAACAACCATCCCTTGAGGATCCAAAACGAAGCTCTACCCTGACGTTCCGATGACGATTTTCTTCACAGGTTCCTTTTGGTATCGGTCTTGATGGGTACAGGACGTCACCGGGCCCTGTGATGTCATGTCGCCCTCGCTCAATGCCTTGGCTTCTTCCATGCCAGTCGACAATAAAGGTCGCCATGGGAAAGACGCAACGCCATCGCATGGAGCTGCATGGGTTCCGGCAATGGGGCGGCGGAAACAATGCGCCCTCACCACAGACGACCAAAGCATAAGGCACCGCATGAATAAGTTCTCGAACTTTTCTAGGTTACGGATATAGAAGAAGCCTTCCCAGAAAGTGGGTGGATACGTCGGGGGGTGATGTGGGGAACTGTCTTATTGTCTGGTCGCACACAGAAGCGCGCCAAAAACGTAGGGAAACGATAAACTTAGAAGGTTGCTGAAGCTCCGTCCTTGAGCAGGCACGAAGCCTTTCCAGGGAGAAAAGCCACTTCGATCTCGTGGGGACGAGTCTAGTCTCGCCCTACGACTACGCACACCGTGGCAGTAGGTGTTGGTTTTCATCCTGGTAACGGGAAAGCCAATGACGGGCGTTTTCGCGTCCCATGGCTTTTTCAAGGAGGGAAGGCTCCGCTCGTGCCAAGTCCACCACAATCAAGGCATCCAGAACATTGGAAAAGTGAGGGTCCACATTAAAGCCCAAAACCTTGCCCCCGAGCTTCAGGTAATGGCGTAAAAGAATCGGCACCGACCGCTCATTTTTCTCGATGGCCGTAATGATTTCCGAAAAGACGCCCAGATCTCCCACTTCCCGGCATAATAATTGAACATTCCAGGGAACCGACTGCATGAGCCTCCACGGTCGACGCGCTCGAACCCATCTTCCCCATTCCTCGTCGTAACAGTGTTCACGTAAGTACATATAGAGAAGGTATCTACTGAACACGTGATAAGCGTTGCTGATGCTTACCGGACCAAAAAGATAGCGATATGTTCCATGCATGGCCGCATAGCGGCCGATGCCTTTCCAGAGAAACCACAGGGAAGCATAGTTTTTTTGATATTCAGGCCGAACAAAGGACCTACCTAATTCGAGGCTCTGGACAAGAAGAGGTCTTAATCCCTGTTCATAGCGAAAGAGACTGGCGGTATAAAGGCCGGATATCCCCATCCGTGAAAGAATGACATCGACCCGACCGATTCGATAAGCTCCTACAACTTCGCGTGAGTCGGATTTCCACAAGAAAAGATGGTCATAATGCAGGTCAAAACGATCGAGATCTTCCGAGCGCCCTGTTCCTTCTCCCGCGGCCCGAAAGGCTATTTCACGAAGGCGCCCGATTTCACGAAGAACATTGGGAATAAGTGAGGCATTCGCCCAGTAAACCCGGTAGGATCCGCCGGTGCACAGGCAATGAGGCGACGGCAGATTGGCCACGTCCTTTTCAAGATCCGCTGCCGGAACCTTTTCCCGAATAGGAACCTTCCAGGTGATTCTTGGTTGGGAAACCTTAAGGGGGAAACGCCTCAAAATCTTTCTGCGTCGATTCCTTTCCGGTTGCAGCCCAAGAGCATAGGTTCTGGCTCTAAGATATTCTGTGATACCTTCCGGAGATTCCATATGGCAAAGCTCTTCAAAGGAAAACACAGGCCCGATGGTCATTTGAACCTGACGCCCTCTTTTGTTGTGTAACTCGCGGGGTAACAGCAAGGTTCGCAATAACGGATGAAACAGTCCAAAAAAATGAAACCAGAAGCTGTTGACCCCTTCGAAATATATGGGAAGTACGCTGCAACGACTCCGAAGGACAAGCCGCCCCACGCTGGAACTCCACGGCGGATCGGTGATGCCTCGCTTTCGCACTTGAAAATGCGAAACGGTACCAGACGGAAAAACCAGCAAAGCACCTCCATCTCTCAGCCATTTGAGGCACTGAAGCATAGGTCTGACGTTTTGTTTTCGGGATTCTCCTTTTCCAAAGGGATTGACTCCCACGATAAGTGAAGCGATTTCCGGTATCTTGGAAAGAAGCTGATTTGCCATGATTTTCAAATCTTTTCGCACGGACAAAAGCACTGAAGCAGCCACCAGTCCTTCCAGACCTCCAAAGGGATGGTTGGCGACCACCAGGAGCGGTCCCTTGGAAGGAATGGAAATCTCGTCCCCATGAATAAGCACATCTATTTGGAGAGCTCGCAAGGCTTCTTCAAGAAAACGTTCCGGATTCAGAGATCGAGGCAATCGCTGATAGGTTTTTTCCAAAGGATGGAGCCCTGCCAATCTTTCAAGGCACTTGACAATCGGTTGCCAAAGAAGTTTGCTCTTTGGAGCCAACCGGTCTGCAGATGTTCTTTTCATAACCTTATCCTTTTGCAAGAGTATCCGTCGCGCACGCAGACACAAAATTTAAACGGCTTTGCGAAGACGCATTTCTTCACCGAAGGGAGAGCCGCTGAACATCTGCCACAGCCTTTCAAAGGCCTTTTGGAATGAACGTCCTTCCATGGCCTTTCTGGCCTCCTTGCCCATGGTCACGCGCTTTTCTCGATGAAGACACATCCACTCCATATGCCTCAAAAGGCTTTCATCATCGTGGCCCTGAAAGATCCAGCCCGTACGTCCAGGAACAACGTTTTCCTGAGGGCCACCGGCGTCGCTGACAATCACGGGTAATCCTGAAGCTTGAGCCTCCAGAACCACATTGCCAAACGTGTCCGTGGTGCTGGGAAAAACAAGAAAATCGCATGAGGCATAGGCTTCGGCGAGGGCTTCTTCAAAAAGATATCCCGTAAAAACCACATGCGTGCCTTTGAGAGCTTGTTCCATGGCTTCGCGATACGGGCCGTCGCCCACAACCACGAGAGCCGTCTTGGGATATTTTTCCTGCCATTTTTTAAAGGCGCGGATTAAAAGATCTAAATTTTTTTCCTTAGAAAGCCGGCCCACATAAAGCGCGGCCAACCTGTGGCCGATCTGATACTTCTCCCGAAAATGCAACGACCGCTTTTGAGGCGAGAAGAGTTCGATATCCACGCCTCTAGGATAGGTGGAAATTTTCTCAGCAGAAAGCCCGTGTGCAACCAGCTCGTCAGCCGTCGCCGCCGACGGAACATAAACATGATCCATCTGTTGGTAGTACCAAATGACAAATCGCCATGTAAGCGACGCAAGCCCTTCATCACCCGTCAAGCTTTGGACATACTGGGGAAAGGCTGTGTGGTAGGTTGCCACGATAGGCAAAGAAAGTGTGCGGGCGACAATCAAAGCCGCCAGACCCATGGGGCCTGGTGTTGCGGAATGAACTTGTGTAAAGTTTTCTTCGTAGCAATAAGACAATATCTTCAGAAGCGGTGGAATGTTCAGGGAGAGCTCAGGATATTCCGGCAAGGTGTAATGACCGATCGGTTGGAAATTGATAACCCCAACCGGAGAATCCTGACTCACTTTTTCGGACGTTAAAAGCACCAGGCGGTGGCCTAAACTTCGAGCCACTTGCAGTTGTTGGACCAGGGTTCGAGCCACACCGTTGACTTCGAAAACCGTGTCAGAAAAGTGAGCAACGGCCGCTTCATGACTGCCTTCGGCCGGAACCGTGGCAGGGCAGAGTTTTCGCGCAACTTCCTGGGCCAAGGCCACATCTTGTCGAAAATGGGAAAACGCGACGAAATAGGGTGCCACGAGGCTGTAAAGAGCGCCAGCCGACCCAAGGCTACCAAAAATGTCAAAAACATTGGCGTTTAACACCTGATGACCGATACGATTGGAAACTTCAACCAGAAGGGATTCACTGGCTTGCTCCACAAACTGATACCATACTTTTTCGGCCTTTGCCGCGGATATAGCCTTTGTCCCTTGCGCAAGGCTCATAAAGCGCAAATCTTTGGCCACAAGACCTTCCGACATTTTCCAGAAGGCTTTTATGGAAGGAAGATCCTGTTCTCGGTGATCTCGCCGGCGCCACAGGCGAGCGGATCGAGCCAGATCATAGACTCGAGTGGACCAGGATCGAAAAGACCCTTCGTGATGGATGTCCAGCACTCTTTCAAGGAACCTTAAAAGAAGATCCTTGTGTAGATGACGGGATAAACCGAACCGGTCCCGGTAATACTGATAAGCAATACCGTAAAGGTTGTGGGCCATGGTCAAGGGTGTCGCGGGTGTTCCCGCCACGGAAGGTTGTCCATGGCGAAGTTCTTCAAGGAACGAGGCCAGATCCTGCGCCGTGGACACCTGAGTCCACGTGCGGGCGATGTTCAGTGAGCTGTGGTCGTCGGAGCCCCCTATAAGGGCTTTCGGGCTCAGGTCTATGGGCACGGGAATGTGCTTATGTTTGTCCGCAAGAACGTTCAAAAGTTGATGGTTCACATGAGGCAGAAGGGCTTGGAGAACCTGGTTTTGAAAATCGTTTCGAGCCCCGTTCAGTTCAAAGATTCGGAAGAGAAGAAGCATTTTCTCAAAATGCTCGGCGCTAAGCTTTCCGTTCAGGCTGTAAAGGGGATGGGCCACCGCATGAATAATTCCCTGATCCCTCAGATAGCTTATAAGATCATAGATATTTTCACGATTTTTTCGAATGTCCTGATGCTGTTTTTCCGAAATATCGTACGCAAGGACGTGAATCTTGCACCCATCTTCCGGAAAATACGTAGTGATTTCTTCACTGATGAATACCCCAGGTAGATGGGCGATCTCTAAGACGCCGTCGATGGTGTTGTGATCTGTGATGGTGACAAGATCCATGCCTTTGCTTCTGGCAATACGATACACCTCTTTAGGCTGAGTAAAACTCTCTGGACATCCTAACTTTTGAAGAATCCACTGGGAAGGTCTTGTGGAGAATCTGGAATGCACATGTAGGTCCGCTTTCATCGGCTCACCTCCTTGAGTGGTTATCGATCCTGTCCATCTTTCCACAAGAAAGTGGCCGTGAAGCGACATGCCCGTGACAATTAAGTGAAACCATCGAAATCAGACTTTGCGACGATCGATGAAGTATGCATTTCCGGGGATTTTTTTGACGACACTTTTGACCTCGCTGGCCACCGAGGCCAAATGAGCGTAAGATTGAAAAACTCTTTCTTTGTTGGTGACGACAGCAATGGAAAGCGAAAGCAGGGGAAACGTGCGCACATGACCCTCCCGATCCAAACTCTCGTAGAAGCCTCGCTCGACAGACTGCGGGTCATGAAATTGTCCAATCCTTGCCTGGAATTCTTTTAGAATGTCCTCACACAACTGTTGCACGTCTGACGCCCGGACCACAAAGACAAAATCGTCACCTCCTATGTGTCCCACGAATCCACTCGTGTCCCATGCCATCACTCGATCTTTGAGCATCTGGCCAAGAAACCGAATGACCTGATCACCCTTTTCAAACCCAAACCTGTCATTGAAGGGCTTAAAAGAATCTAAATCCACATAAGCTACGGCAAACATCGTCCCTTGCTGAAGACGACGAGAAATTTCTTCCTTGATGAGATTATTTCCCGGAAGTCCTGTTAGCGGATTGGACTGAGAAGCACATAACAGGTTTTGCGCTGTCATGTGCTCCAGAATCCGGTGAATTTTGACAATTCCCACATAAGATCCATTCCGTGTCACCACTAGAGCATCGTAGATGGAGTTTTCATCCCGAGCGGTCACTTGACGAGAAGCCGCTTCGATAGGGGTGTCAGCTTCAAAAACCGAAACATCTTGCATGACCGTACGGACAGGTTTATCAGCGTATAAAGCGTATCCATATCTCCGACCCAGAAGGAAAAACAAATCGTTCTTCTTCACCAGGCCTACAGGCTTTCCGTTTTCTAACACCGGAATGGCCATAAGGGTCTCTTCTTTTTGAAATCGATCTTCGACGATCTTCACAAGGGTATTGACATCAACGGGCGTCACATAAGTCGTGAGGCATCCAAGCAGGTGGCCGGCACATGAAAAAGGCGAGAGACTCTGCGATTGAGATACTTTCAATATTTTATCTGCAGGATCCCTTATTAGATTTGCCGCTTCAACCTCCGGACGCCCCACATAGAACCCTTGCACCCAGTCAAACCGTATGTCTGATACCGCTTGCAGTTCTTCCCAGTGCTCGACCCCTTCAGCCACCACTGTGATTCCCACCTTATGGCAGAAATTCACGATGGCGTTGCACAGCAGCTGTTTTTTTGTGGAAAGATGCAGGCCTGATATTAAGTGCCTGTCCACCTTTACCAAGGATGGCTCTAAATCCAAGAGGCTTTTTAAACCTGCATAACCTGAACCAAGGTCATCGAGCGCTACCCTGTAGCCTCTTTGTTTCATCCATTGGATAAAGTCTCTGAGCCCATCGATGTGATTTAGACTTCTCCTCTCGGTAATCTCAAAAATAATTGGAATGGAAACTTTTAAAACTTCATCCGACAACAACCATTCAAAGTTTTGAACCCTTGTGTGATCTAGAACACTAGGAGACATATTGATGCATAGTGGAACCGATAGACTTAGCCGTTGACTTTTTTCAATGGCTTTGCGTTGGCACAGAAGTTCCAGCGCGTGAAGTAATCCCATGCGTTCAGCCGCTTCAAAAAGTTGCCCGGGAGTCTGTATATTTCCTTGATGCATCACCCTGCAAAGGGCCTCATAGGCGACGATATGCCCGGTTCTCAGATCAAAAATGGGCTGGAGGGCCATTTGAATGTTTTCTTCTTGTATAATCGCTTTCAATTCATGATAGGTTGGGGTCCTTTCCCACAGATGGGCCGCCAACAGTGGATTCTCGAGCGTGAATGACGTTTTTTTCATCCGAGTCTCCGTCCACACCTTTGACACGTCCTATGGTGTTAAAGACTAGGGAAAGCAAAGCATTTATGGGAACAGGCTTGATTAAGGCCTCTTGCACAATGGCTTTGTTTTTTGCCTTGACTAATTCATTATTTTTACACCCTGTAAGAATCACCACTGGTGTCGAGTGGCCCATGGAACGAATCCGTCGCGCAAACTGAATGCCGTCCATATCAGGCAGATAATAGTCTACCACGATCATGGCCACTGCATGCCCTTGCGTTTGCACAATTTCAACAGCTTCCAGCGCGCTTCCAACACCGCGCACGCACAAGCCCGACTCTTCAAGAACCTCACCAAGGCCTTCCAATACCAAAATGTCATCGTCAACCAGCAAAATAAAATCTTCTGATGGTTTTTCCATGCCCCCGCCATCTGGTCCCAAACCAGCCTTTTCCTTCAAGCCGAGGGCGTTTTGTCCAGATGGGTAGTCCGCTGGAGCCATTGGCTTCCCCAAGAACGGTGCCGCCTTTGGATCGTCGGCCAAGCCCGTGCCTGCCTGAAAACTGCGAGAAGACGAACCGACAGTCCGTCCCAGCCGATTTCCGCCATCCCCACAGGAGGGGGAATCACACATCTTTAGAAGGTTATACTCACCTTCCTCTGTTGAAGAAGCCGAGCTGTGGAGAAGCGGCAGAGCTGCTAGTTTCGGCCTGTCGCTTTTTGGCGGCCCTTTATCGAATCTTGCTATTTGGGAGGAAGTTAGCGCCGGAAGGTAAACGGAGAACTGCGTCCCCAAGCCCTGGCGGGATTCCACCTGGATTGTCCCTCCGTGTAAACGAACAATACTATGGGCGATAGAAAGCCCTAATCCCGATCCTCCTTTGTTTTTCTTCGTCGTAAAGTAGGGATCAAAAATTCGATCTAATATTTCCCGAGGAATCCCAGGGCCCGTGTCCCGAACACGCACGCAAAAGTACCGACCCGGTGTGAGTGATTCCACACGGCGTGGTCCATTCAGGCCAACATTCACTTCTTCCACGATGATGTCCAAAACGCCACCCCGAGATTCCATGGCCTGCCGAGCATTGGTCCATAAATTGAGAAAAACCCTTTGAAGCTCAGCCACCGCTCCCTGAATCCACCCGGATGTGACTCGAAAATCTGTTCGAAAAGCAATATTGGATGGCAAGCAGCCACCAAAAAGTTCAACCATTTTGCCAATAAGGACAACAAGATCAACAGGTTCTTGAGGGAGCACAGTTCCCTCGCTATAGAATCTGAGCTGCTCTAAAAGGTGACGCGCCTGGTGGCAGCCGTACAGAAGTTTTTGTAAATGCTGGACTCGTTTTTCTTCTTTATCGTCATTCGATAGGGCTAGTTCTCCATGGGCATAAATGATCGTCAAAATATTACTTAAATCATGTACAAAGCCTTGAGCCATTCTTTCCACGGCTTCCATCTTTTGCTTCTGGCGGAGTTGATATTCCAACTTTCGCCTTATTGTTTCCTCTTGTTTTCTTCGTCTAAGTTCTTCTTTCAGGTTCTGCTTCAAGGCAACTTGATGAAGAGCCATGGACCCGAGCTCTACATATTGCTCCAACAAGGCGATCTGAAAATTGGGAATAGCTTTGCCACCATCATGTTGCAGAATGCCAAGGCAGGCAACCGTCTGGCTGTGGTAAAAAACGGGAACACCAACGGCGGAATGCACTTGCCGAAGCAGCGGGTGTCTGTAACGAAGCGGCCACTTGTCATAATTCCCGATCACCACGGTGCTTCTATGTTTAAAAACTTGGCTCAAGAGGCCTCTTTTAAGCTGAATCACCGTCCCTTTCAGACCGTGAACCGGGCCACAGGCGTATTGAATGAGCGCATCTGGAGGTTTTTGAGGATGTGAACGGTAAACGGCCACAAACACACTCTCGGCTTCAGTCAATCGGAAGCCAATCTCCAAAAGGGCCTTATAAACTTCGTTGTTGTTTTGAGCCTCGATTAAGGATTTCACCGCTTCGTGAAAAACTCGCACCAAATCCACTTCCGAGAGTTCTGTGTTCTTTGCCAGCATCGTTGAATCCC
>FWPV01004507.1_pt1 | contig 29381 bp, 30 predicted proteins | sample 2228371 | NCBI WGS metagenome assembly FWPV01 (sample SAMEA103939776, study PRJEB20133) | metagenome | reverse complement strand
GGCCTGGAAGCTGGCGGTGGCCGAGGCGGGCTTTGCCGAATACCGGCAACTGCGGGTTTCGCCCAGCGCCTTGAATTACATCCTTCCCAGCCTCACCGGGGTCACCTCGGTGCGGCGGCTGCCGGCCACCGCGGCCCTGGCCCCGGTGGGCGCCGTGGAGATGGATTAGGAGAATTGATGGGGGAGCCAGGGCGCGCAACCCCCCGGCCCCCCTCTGCGCACCCGACCCTGCCGATCCAGATGCGGAGGACAGGGGTGAAAACCCGGGCCGCGAAACTATGCGGGTGGGGGTGCAGGGGGAGGGCACCCGGCGGTTTTCTCCCCGGCCCTCCCCCACCGAGGCAGTCAAAAATCTTATGAGCCGCAACGCCAAGAACGGGCCGAAAAAAGCCAACGATACCGGGAAAAAGGGCAAGGCGGCAACGGGGCTGCCGGCGCCGGAACCCGTGACCTGGCAGCGCCGTCTGGGCCAGGAGGTGGCCGCGCTGCTGCTTTCGGGACTCGCGGTCTTTTGCTTCTTGGCCTTGGTTACCTACAATTTGGACGATCCCCAAAGTCTCATCTCCCTGTGGGAAGCGGCAGGGGTGCGGAACTGGATGGGCAAGGCCGGGTCCTACCTGGCGGCCTGGGGCCTGTGGAGCCTGGGGCTGGCGGCCTTCTGGCTGCCCCTGATGCTGGCGGCCCTGGCTTGGCGCTCCCACCGCCAGGGACTGGAAGATCTCCTGCCCCTTCAGGTAGTGGCCGGCCTGGGCTTGGTGTTGGCCAGCGCCGGACTGCTGGCCCTGGCCCGGCCCCGCTTCGGCTGGGGGAGCGGCTGGATCCATACCGGCGGGAGGCTGGGGGATTTCCTGGGGCTGACCCTCACCGGCTGGCTGAACGGCGCGGGCGCCGCGCTGGCCCTGGCGCTCCTTCTCCTGGTGTGCGCCATGGGGGCCACCCGGCTCTCCTGGGTGGGGCTCCTGACGACGCTGTGGCGGGGTGTCCAACGCTTCTGGCGGAGAGAGCGACTGGCGGAGGCGGAGGAATCCCGGTCCCGGCCTTCCCGCACTCGGCGCCGGGAGGATGAACCGGTCCTCAAAGCCGTCTTGCCTACGGAGGCTGAGGAACCCCGGCTGGTCCTGCCCACCCCCCCTGCCGCGCCCACCTCCCCCGAGGGCGCTCCCCGCCGGCGCAAAGGTGGGGTCAATGCTGCAGAGGTTTTTCAGCTTCCCCCCCTGGAGCTCCTCACCCCCGGCCAGCCCTGGGACCAGCAGGTGCATGAGGGCCAGATGCGGGCTCAGGCCCTCAAGCTGGAGGACACCCTGAGCCACTTCGGGGTGGAAGGCAAGGTCACCGCCATCGTGCCCGGGCCGGTGGTCTCCCGTTTTGAACTGGAGCCGGCGCCGGGGGTGAAGATCAGCAAAGTCACCGGCTTGGCCGACGATTTGGCCCTGGCTTTGAAGGCCCTCTCCATCCGCATCGTGGCCCCGGTGCCGGGCAAGGCGGTCATCGGCATCGAGGTGCCCAACCCCAAACGCCAGGTGGTGGCCTTGCGGGAAATCCTGGCGGACCCTGCCTACCAGAAGTCCGCCTCCCGCCTCACCATCGCCCTGGGCAAAGACATCATGGGCCAGCCGGTGGTCACCGACCTGGGCCGCATGCCCCACCTCCTCATCGCCGGGGCCACCGGCAGCGGCAAGAGCGTGGGCCTGAACGCTATGATCCTCTCCATCCTGTTCAAGGCCACCCCCGAGGAGGTGCGCTTCCTCATGGTGGACCCCAAGCGCATCGAGTTATCGCTTTACGAGGGCATCCCGCACCTGCTGCACCCCGTGGTGGTGAACCCCAAGGAGGCCACCACCGCCCTGCATTGGGCGGTGATGGAGATGGAGCGGCGCTATGGCCTGCTCTCCGACCTGGCGGTGCGGAACATCGAAGGCTACAACCAGAAGGTCAGGTCGCTGAAGCCCGTGGCCGGCGAGGCCCCGGAGGACCGACCCCGGCCGCTCCCTTACATCGTCATTGTCATTGACGAGCTGGCGGACCTGATGCTGGTCTCCTCCCGGGACACGGAAGAATACCTCATCAGGCTGGCCCAGAAGGCCCGGGCCAGCGGCATCCACCTGCTGGTGGCCACCCAGCGGCCCAGCGTGGACGTCATCACCGGCCTCATCAAGGCCAACTTCCCCACCCGGGTGTCCTACCAGGTCTCCGCCAAGGCCGATTCCCGGGTGATTTTGGACGCGGTGGGGGCCGAGCGCCTGCTGGGCATGGGCGACCTCCTGTTCATGCCTCCCGGCACCTCCCGGCTGAAGCGCATCCACGGGCCTTTCGTCAGCGAGGAGGAAGTCTCCCGGGTGGTGGACTTCCTCAAAGCCCAGGCGGCGCCCGATTATGAGGTGGGCATCACCGAGATGAAGGAGCGGGAGGAGGAGGCGGCCGAGGCCGGCGAGCGGGACGAGAAGTGGGATGAGGCCCTGGCCCTGGTGGCCGAAACCCGCAACGCCTCCATTTCCATGCTGCAACGCCGTCTCCGGGTGGGTTACAACCGAGCCGCCCGCATCATCGAACTCATGGAAAAAGAGGGTTTGGTGGGTCCCTCTGACGGCCTCAAGCCGAGAGAAGTTTACCTTCCCCGCCGCTAAACCGCAGACTCTCCAGCTTCAACCCCACGAACACCTCCGGTCAAGCTTGCCCTGAGATCTCATAACCGGGTGAAAGACAGGCAGAACCCGGGGACCCTGCGGGGATATCCACCCCCGCCCGCCGGCAGAATACCTCAGGGCATCATTAATCGGGAAACGACCTCAAAACCCCTTTCCAAACCTCTTTTCTGTCACCCTGAGCGCCGCGCAGGGTCTCAAGTAATTGAAAATACGAGATTCTTCTCTTCGCTCAGCATGACAATTTTATAAGATATCGGGTTTTGAAAGAGGTTCTAGTAATTCAGCAGGGTAAGCACCAGGACCACGGCGGCCACGACCAGGCGGTAAACGGCGAAGGGGATGAAGGTGTGGCGGCGCACAAAGCGGAGCAGGAAGCGGATGGCTACATAGCTGGAAGCGAGGGCACCCAGGAAGCCCAGGAGGCAGGCGGCCAGGGAGAGGTGCTCCGGGGGGGCTTTGAAGAGTTTGCGGAGATGGAAGAGGCCGGCCCCGGCGATGATGGGGGTGGCCAGGAGAAAGGAGAAGCGGGCCGAGGCCTCCCGGGTGAAGCCCAGGAACAGGGCGCAGGTCATGGTGATGCCGCTGCGGGAGACGCCGGGCATAATGGCCAAGGCCTGGGAGAGGCCGATGAGCAGGGCGTCACCCAGGTGCAGGTTGGTGAGGGGGCGCTCATGCCGCGCCAGACGCTCGGCCAGCACCAGGAGCAGGCCGACGCCGCCCATGAGGAGGGCGATGCGCCAGGGCAGGCGGAAGATGGTTTCGGCCTGGTGTTCCAGGAGGACGCCAGCCAGGGCCCCGGGGAGGCAGGCAATCATGATGCAGATAAACAGGCGACGATCCAACCGGGTGTAGGGGGAGGGCCGCAGCACGGCTTGGGCCATGGCCAGCCAGTCCCGGCGAAAATAGGTGAGGAGGGCGGCCACGGTCCCCACGTGCAGGAGGATGTCGAAGGTCAGGCTGGCACCCGGGGCTTTGAAATAGTATTCCAACAGGGCCAGGTGGCCGGAGGAGGAAATGGGGAGAAATTCGGTCAACCCCTGGATGATACCGAGAAAGATGGCGTAGAGCGGATGCATGGCAGCTGGGGGGCGCCTGATAATGAGCGGGGCTCTCCCGGGTTGAGGGGCAGGACGCCAACCAGTCACATATCACGAAAGAAGCCGGGGAGCAACCGCAAAGAGGTGCCGGAAGCCGTCGAGCAATGAGACTGCCAAGCCAGCCTCCCTCTCAGCCCGCCCCGGTCCGCCAAGGGTGAGCCAGGGGAAAGGGGCAGGAAGCCCGACCCGGCTCAGGGGGATTTGAGCACCAGGGCGGTGACGGTGTCCGGGGAAATCTTGAGGACACGCAGGCGCTCGGGGAGTTCCACGCGGACTTTGAGGCGGGCGCGGCCGGGCTTGAGGCCGGTGGTGTCCACGGTGGCCAGGAGATCCGCGGGTTTGAGTTCCTTCATCTCCCTGAAGGGGCCCTCCAGGGTGACGGTGACCTGCTGGGGAGAGAGGCGGGCGGGCTGAGGCGCGGCATAGACCTGCACCCCGGCCAGAGAACGTCCCAGAGTTTTTTCCACCACCGTGACGTCAGCCAGGATGGGCACGGGATCCTTCAGGGTGAGGTGAAGGCTTTTCACATCCAGATCGGTGAGCATGGTGGCCGAGGCCGTGAGCGTGGAAACATCAATGGGCAGGGTGGAGAGGACCTTGAGGTCCTGGAGCTCCTCTGCCGGCCCCCTGACGGTGACGAAGGAGGGGCGGATTTTCACTCCCTTGACTTCGAAGCCTTCCGGGGGGGTGCCAATGAGGGCCGGTTGGAGGGGCAGGGTGCGCACCGCGGTTTCGGCCAGGTTCAACACCAGGGGATTGGGTTGGACCCGGATGAGGGAAACCCCCCGGGGAAAGGAGAAGGAGGCGGGCCCGAAGGCGATGCTGTGGCGTCCGGCCTTGACGCCGCCCAGGTCCACGGAATGCACCACGCGGCTCTGGGCCAGGCTGCGCACGATGCTGCGAGGTCCGGCCAGGCGAACCTGGAGGCCGGAGGGCACTTCACTGGTGATGAGCAAGCCGGGGTCCAGATTGACGATCTCCAGGGGAAGGCTCAGGGTGGTCTCGGTGCGCTCCTCGCCCCCGACGGCGAACCAGAGGGCCACGGCAAGGAACAGGGAAAGCACTTTCAGGGACTTATTGCGTCCCAAGGAAGCGAGCCAACCTTTCAAAGAGGGATCCTTTGCGATCGTTGGGTTCCAGGAGGCCTTGGAGTTCCTGGCGCAATTGCAGTCGGCTAAGGTTCTGGTTGATTTTGCCCCCTCGAGCCAAAGAAATGGCGCCATTGGTTTCGGAGACCACCAGGGCCAGGGCGTCGGAATTTTCGGTGATGCCCACCGCAGCCCGATGGCGGGTGCCCAGGGTGGGATCCAGGTCGGGGGACTTGGAGAGGGGCAGGAGGCAGCCGGCAGCCAGGATGCGGTCGCCCTGGATGATGACGGCGCCGTCGTGCGTGGGGTTATGGGGCCAGAAGAGGGAGACCAGAAGTTCCCACGTAATGGCAGCGTCAAGACGGACTGAGCCTTCCAGATAGTCGGAGAGGCCCACCTGGCGCTCGAACACGATGAGGCCGCCGATGCGGTGGTTGGCCAAGGTTTCTACGGCTTCGCAGATTTCTTCGGAGATGCCGCCCCCGGGACCGCCGGAGGGAGCCAGGGCCTTGCGGCCCATGCGGCTCAAGACCCGCCGGATGTCGGCCTGGAAGAGGATGATGATGATGAGAAAGAAACTCTTGACGACGCCGTCCAGGAGCCATTCCAGAGTAAAGAGTTCCAGGCGGCGGGCGCCCAGGTAGCCCAGGAAGATGAGGAAGAGCCCGGCCAGGACCCAGATGGCCTGGGTACCGCGCAGGATCAGGATGACCTGGTAAATGAGGACCGCCACCAGGAGGATGTCCAAGCCGTCCTGCCACCTGAGGTTTGTCAAAAAGGGCCACATACTGAGTCCGCGCCGGGAAGCGGGAACTCCCCAACAAAGTCAGGGGGTTCCGGGTGATGCTGTCCTTCGAATTATATCGGGCCGGACGGCAGATGTCGAGGGCGGCTCTTGCGGCGAGGGGAGGCCAAGGCCCAAAGGGGCCCCGTGGTCAGGCGCGGCGGATGGCGTTCAACATAGTGAGGAACTGGGCGGCATAGGCGACGTTGTGGACCCGCACGATCTTGGCGCCCTTGAGCACCGCCAGGGCCAGCGGCGCCAAGGTGCCCACGTCACGCTGGGCGGGGGGGAGGCCCCCCAGGTAGTGGCCGATGAAGGCCTTGCGGGAGGGGCCCACCAAAAGGGGGCAGCCGAGTTCCAGGAAGGTATCGAAGTGATTGAGGATTTCCAGGTTGTGGGCGAAGGTCTTGCCGAAGCCGATGCCGGGGTCCAGAACGATGCAGTCCCGGGGCAGGCCGTGGGCCAGGGCAAGATCGCGGCGCTCGGCCAGAAAGGCCTTGATTTCCCCCAAGAGGTCCTGGTAGCGGGGGTCGGTCTGCATGTCCCGGGGGGTGCCCTGCATGTGCATGAGAATGAGGGGGGCCCCGGATTCTGCCGCAAGGGGGGCCATCTGGGGGTCAAAGCGCAGGGCGCTGATGTCGTTGATGATTTGGGCGCCGGCGGCCAGGGCCTGGCGGGCCACTTCGGCTTTGTAGGTGTCGATGGAAATGGGAATGGCAGATTCAGCCCGGATGGCCTGAATTACCGGGATAACCCGACGCAACTCCTCTTCCAGGGGGACGGGCTCGGAGAAGGGGCGGGTGGATTCGCCCCCGAGGTCCAGGATATCGGCGCCGGCGGCCACCATTGCCCGGGCGTGGGCCAGGGCGGCGTCAAGCTGGAAGTGCTCGCCGGCGTCGGCGAAGGAGTCGGGGGTGACGTTGAGAATGCCCATGACCAGGGGGCGGTCCAAGGCCAAAAGGTCTTGCCAAAATTGGGGGACGGTCATAGGCGTCGAGGAGTTGAATCAGCGGTTTCCCCCCTGGCCTCGCGCTTGGGGCACCGGCAGGGGCGCGGCCGGCGGAGGCTCATCCCCGGAGAACCCCAGCCGCGGATTTAAGCCTGCTGGAAGCCCAGGGGCAAAGGGGGGGCCTCCTCCTGGGGCTCCGGGGCTGCGGGAGCCTTCTCCACCGAGACGATGATGCGGTCGATTTCCTCGCTGTCCAGGGTCTCTTTGTCCAGAAGGGCCTGGGCCAGGGCCTGCAAGCCGGCCCGATGGCTGGAAAGCAGCTCCTTGGCGCGATCATAGGCGCCCAGGACCAGTTTCTTAATGGCGGCATCGATGGTGCGGGCGGTATCTTCACTGAAATCCTTGGGCTGGGCGATTTCCCGCCCCAGGAAGACGTGCTCATCCCGTTTGCCGAAGGTGATGGGCCCCAGTTCCTCGCTCATGCCCCAATTGCACACCATTTTCCGGGCCAATTCCGTGGCGCGCTCCAGGTCGTTGCCGGCGCCGGTGGTGAATTGACTGAAGACCAGCTCTTCGGCCGCCCGCCCGCCCAAGAGCACCGTGAGGGTGGCCAGCAGATAATCCTTGGAATAGGTGTGGCGCTCGTCCAGGGGAAGCTGCTGGGTAACGCCCAAGGCCCGCCCCCGAGGGATAATGGTGACCTTGTGAATGGGGTCGGTGCCGGGAATGAGGCGGGCCACCAGGGTGTGACCGGCTTCATGGTAGGCGGTGTTGGTGCGTTCCTGCTCGCTGAGGATGAGGCTCTTGCGCTCGGAGCCCATGAGGACCTTGTCCTTGGCCTGCTCGAAGTCCTGCATGGAGACGGCCTCGCGGTTGACCCGGGCGGCGAGCAGGGCGGCCTCGTTGACCAGGTTCTCCAGGTCGGCGCCGGAAAAGCCGGGAGTGCTGCGGGCCAGGATGGAGAGGTCCACGGAGGGGTCCAGGGGAACGCGGCGGGTGTGGACCCGCAGGATGGCCTCCCGGCCCTTGAGGTCGGGGATGGGCACCACCACCTGACGGTCGAAGCGGCCGGGGCGCAGCAGGGCGGGGTCCAGGACGTCGGGCCGGTTGGTGGCGGCGATGAGGATGACGCCTTCGTTGGCCTCGAAGCCGTCCATCTCCACCAGGAGCTGATTCAGGGTCTGCTCCCGCTCATCGTGGCCGCCGCCCAGGCCGGCGCCGCGGTGGCGGCCCACCGCGTCAATTTCGTCGATGAAGATGATGCAGGGGGCGTTTTTCTTGGCCTGGAGAAAGAGGTCGCGCACCCGGGCGGCTCCCACCCCCACGAACATCTCCACGAAGTCGGAACCGCTGATGCTGAAAAAGGGGACGCCGGCCTCCCCGGCGATGGCCCGGGCCAGGAGGGTCTTGCCGCTGCCCGGAGAGCCCACCAGGAGGACGCCCTTGGGGATGCGACCGCCCAAGCGGGTAAACTTTTTGGGGTCCTTTAAAAATTCAATGATTTCAGCAACGTCTTCCTTGGCTTCTTCGATGCCGGCCACGTCCTTGAAGGTGATCTTGACGGAATTTTCGGTCATCAGGCGAGCCCGGCTCTTGCCGAAGGACATGGCTTTGCCGCCGCCGGCCTGCATCTGGCGCATGAAAAAGATCCAGATCCCCACCAGCAGGAGCATGGGCAGCCAGGAGACCAGGAGGGTGGTGTACCAGGGAGACTCCTCCTTGGGACGCACGCTGATCTCCACCTTTTTGTCCTGGAGGAGCTTAATCAGGTTGGGATCATTGGGGGCGTAGGTCCTAAAGGACTTGCCGTCGGCCTGTTCGCCGGAGATTTCGTCACCCTGGAGGGTCACTTTGGTGACTTTGCCGCTTTTCACCAGCTCCAGGAAGTGGGTGTAACTCAGGGTAATTTTGACGCGGTTCTGCTCGGCGGTGTTGAAATAGTTGAAGAGAAATATCATCACCAGGCTGATGAGCAGCCACAAGGCGATATTCTTATAAAAGGGACTCAGGCGGTTATTCATGCAAACCTTGGTGCCCAGGGCAAGAAGGAGTTTTCAAGCTTTAATATACCATATTATGTTCCTGGGGGGAAAAAGCAAATTGATTCTCGGGGTTGCCCACTGAAAGCCGCAAGGCCCGGCGTGCGGACACAAGCCCGGGAGATTGCAGGAGGGGCGCCCCGGAAGAAAAGGCTGGCCTGACGAAAAAGCAGGCGGCTCCCCGAGGCGGCCAGGTGGGGCGGAAGGCAGAAATTTGCCCCGGGCCGGTGAGGGGTTAAGGACAGGTGCCGCAAGGGACTGATTTGGGGGGGATAACCGGCAGCCGCAGCAAGGCGGCCAGATTTTGGGAAGCCTTCAGGTAATGGGGATTGAGCTCCAGGGCCTGGCGGTAACAGGCGGCGGCTTCCTCGGGGGAGCCCCGGGCCTGGTAGCATTCCCCTTTGAGATTGAGGACCTTGGCCTGGGTTTTCTGGGGCGGCTCGGTCAGCCGCTGGAGGAGTTCCAAGGCCTTTTGGGGGGCATTTGCGGCCAGGCACCGTCTGGCCTCCAGGAAGACCCTTTCGCCGGGACCGGGGTGATGTCGGCCCTGAATGATGGCCCGTAAGCGGTGTTCCAGGGTGGGGAGGCGGAAGGGCTTGAGGATATAGCCATCGACTTCGCTTTCCACGGCGGCGGCGACGGTGTCTTCAGAAACCTCTCCGGTGATCATCAAGAAGGGGGTGGTTTCGTACTGAGGATGGCCCCGCAGGCGCTTCAAGAGCTCCAAGCCGTTCATCCGGGGCATGTTGATGTCACAGACCACCAGGTCATAGAGGCGGCTTTGCAGGACTTCCCAGGCTTCCTGGCCATCGGCGGCCTGCTGGATGGGCGGGGTGACCCCCAGTTGCTGGAGCATCTGGGCCAGGAGCTGACGGATGGCGGGGATGTCGTCCACCACCAGAACCTTGAGGGGCCCGAAGAGTTCCCGGGAGGGGCCCATGGGGCCCTTGGCTGGGCTGGTTTGAGCCATGATGGATTCACGCGGCGACGGTTTTAAGAGTTCTATCGGCAGGGTTCCGGAAAAATTTAGAAAAAAAACGGGCCCGAGGCCCGCGGCAGGAGAGAACAGGGTGACCTCACAGCGGCAAAGGCAGGGCGGCCAGGAGGTTTTCCCGGGCAATGCGCCACGGTCCGGAGCCGAAGCGGACGCCGGGGAGGCGACCGTCCTTGATCATGCGGTAAACGGTGCGGCGGGAGAGACAGAGCAGGTCGGCCACCTCGTCGGGACGGAAAAAGCGCTTCTTCAGCAACAGCTCCATGATTTTCCTCCTTTCGGGCTGGGCAGATTTACCAGGGTGTTCCCGGATGTCCTTGCTGGGCAGGGGAAGCAAAGGGCGTGCCGGGGTCTGCGGCAGGTCCGCCAAGGGCCCGGAACCCAGAAACCATCGAGACTTTCAAGGGGAGCAGCGGGGAGGATCACTCCAGGGGAGCGGCCTCCGGGGAAGAATTCCCCCGAATTTCTTAGGGGAAAAGTGGGACGGGAGGTGCAAGGCAAGAATTCTTCTAGGGCTATTCCTGATATTTGTCTCATCAATAACCTTAAATTTGCCTAAGGTATATCCTTAGGCAGCCCTGCAAGAAACGCTCACCCGATTCATCCTCAGTAATCTCCGCAAAATCCCTGAAAAGCCGCCCCGGGGAGCCCGGTTTATTCCGCTAGTGTGACAGGGGGAGACAGGCTTCCCGCGGCCTGACATGGTTCTTGAAAGGAGTGGGGGGAAAATTCACGGCACAAGGAGGGTGCGATGCTCAAAGAGAAGCTGCTGAGGCCCCGGGAGGTGGCGGCCAGGTTGGGGATTTCCCGGTCCTCGGTGTACCGCTGGTTTTGGGAAGGCAAGCTGCAAGGCATCAAACTGCTGGGCGGGCCGGTGCGCATTCTGGAGAGCTCGGTGGTCATGCAGCTGTCGGAGGGGGAGTTTGGCCTCAACTAGGCCGGACAGGCTTCTCAGCCGTGCTGGAGTGAAAACGCGGGGCGGGATACGGTTGGGACACTATGGCGGGGAACAGAAAGTCGGGGCGGCAAGGGAAGCGGGAGCTGTATTACGCAGAGACCCAGTCCATGTATCTGGCGGGCAAGGAGCTCCGGGAGATCCAGGAAGTGTATCCGGTTTCCCGGCAGACCCTGGTGCGCTGGCAGCAGGAAGGGCAATGGGATGAGAAGCGGCGCCAGGCCCTGGTCTCACCCCGCTGGCTGGGCAAAGCTCTCAAGGGCATTTTACGGGAAAAGACGGGCCGGCTGCTGACCAAGGGGGATCTGACGCCGCCCGAACTGGAAGAGCTGAGCAAGCTTATTACCCTCATCGAGCGGCTGTGCAGCAATACCTGGGACATCCGGTCGGCGGCTCTGGAAGTGATGGATCGGTTCAGCGAATTTTTACGGGAATGGGTGAAGGACAAGGAGGAAATCCGGCGGTTTTCTTCCTGGATGCAGGAGTTTTTCCGGAAGTTGGAAGAGGAAGAGGACCTGAACGGCTAGCAGCTCCGGGACAGGCGAAAACGGAGCGGTTCTCGCCACGAGGCCCGGGCGCCAAGGCCCAAGGAACCGGGGGGCGGCATGACCCTGAAAAAAAAGCTGACCAGACGGGACTTCCGGCAAAAGGCCGATGACATCATCATGCGGCTCACCATGGAGGTGACGCCGTTTTGGGGGGACAACCCGGAGAAGCGGGAGGAGCGCCTGAAACGGGCGGCGGCCGACCCCCTGTACTTTTGCCGCACCTACCTGCCCCATTATTTTTCCGTAACGCCGGCGCCTTTTCATTATGAGCTGGTGCGGCTGCTGGAGGAGCCCAGGGAAGTAGTGCGGCCCATCGTCGTGGCCGCCCCCCGGGAGTTCGCCAAATCCACGGTGTGCAGCTTCGGCTACGTGCTGCACCAGATCTGCTTCAAGAAGCGGAATTTCATCATCATTGGCAGCGACACCGAAGACCTGGCCAGCGACCTCACGGGCTATCTGTATGTGGAGTTGCTCTACAACGAACGGCTGCACCAGGATTTCGGAGAACTGGCCAAACCCAACAAAAGCGTGGATGACTTCGTCACCGTGAACGACGTCCGGGTGAAGGCCCGGGGGCGGGGCCAGCGGCTCAGGGGGCTGAAGCACAAGCAGTATCGGCCGGACCTGGTGATTCTGGACGATCTGGAAAATGACGTCAACGTGCGCAACCCGGAAATCGTGCAGCAGATTCTGGACTGGGTGCAGAGCGCGGTGTATCCGGCCATTGAGGCCCACGGCACGCTGCTGATCATCGGCACGATCCTCAAGCAGAAGAGCGCCTTGCACGTGATGCTCACCAGCCCGGGGGAGCCCTACTGCAATTTTGAGCGGCGGATCTACCGGGCCCTCAACGAGGACGGCACGTCGCTGTGGGAGGCGCGGCACCCGGCGGCCCGGCTCCGGCTCCAGAAGCAGATCATGGGCTCCACCGCCTTCAACCGGGAGAAGATGAACGAGCCGGCCCCGGAAGGGGGGATGTTCAAGGAGGAGTGGATTCACTACTACCATCCCGGGAGTCTGAAGGATCGGGACCTGACGGTGGTGGGTTTTTTTGACCCATCCCTGGAAAGCGGCAGCAGCGCGGATTACAAGGCGGTGGTGACGGTGGGCTACGCCCCGGCGGAGCAGGTGTTCTATGTGCTGGACGCCTTCATCCAGAAAACCACGCTGGAGCAGACCTTGCGGGCCATTTTCAACCGGCACCGGGAGCAGCGCTATCAGGTTTTCGGCGTGGAGGACAATCTGTTCCAGCGGCTGCTGCTCAAGGAATTCGACAACCTGGGGCGGGAGCTGGGCCTGTTGCTGCCGGTCAAAGGCGTCACGCACCGCCTGGCCAAGGAGACCCGGGTGGCAGCGCTGTCGCCCCTGTTGGAACGGGGCAAGATCCGATTTATCCGGGGGCACTCAGACCAAGAACTACTCATTGAGCAGCTGCTCTACTTTCCCTCCAAGACCCTGCACGACGATGGCCCGGATGCGTTGGAGGGAGCTGTGCGGCTGGCCCAGCAGGTGCCGGCGGGGGTGGCGGCCCCCATGCCCTATGTCTCGCTGCGTCCCCGGATGTTCAGCAGCCGGGGGGCGTTTTAAGGCCTTGGGCAGAGGCACAAACGGCGCCTAGGAACCATCTGCCGAATGAAGCTGAAAGATTTTTTCGGCAGATGGTTCAAGCCGGAGCACCGGCCGCAGGAGCGGGAACTGGGCGCGGTGAGCCTGGCAGACCGCTGGAGCACCTATCCCAGCGCCGGGCTGACCCCGGGCCGGCTGGCGGCCATTTTCCAGGAAGCGGATCAGGGGGCGGTGGCCCGGCAGATGGAGCTCTTCCAGGAGATGGAGGAGAAGGACCCCCACCTGGCGGCCTTGCTCCAGACCAGGAAGCTGGCGGTCCTGAGCCTGGACTATGAGGTGCTGCCCTACGCCAAGACGCCAGAGGATGAGCGCATCGCCGGGGAAGTGGGGGAGATGGTCTATCGCATCCCCGGCCTGGAAGAGGCGTTTCTGGACCTGCTGGACGCCATCGGCAAAGGCTTCGCCCTGGTGGAGGTAATGTGGGAACTGGAGGGCCGGCGGGCCGCGGTGACGGAGCTCAGGTGGATCCCCCAGAAAAAAGTGACCTTTGTGGAGGACCTGCAACCGCGGCTGATCACGGAGGAAGAGCCGTGGCAGGGAGTGGAATTGCCGCCCTGGAAGGTGGTGTATCACCGCTACAAGGCCAGGAGCGGCTATGACACCCGGGCCGGGGTGCTCAGAGTGGTGGGCTACATGTATCTCCTGAAAAACTTCGCGCTTAAGGATTGGGCGGCCTTCAACGAAGTGTTCGGGATGCCGCTGCGGCTGGGGAAGTACGACCCGGCGGCTACTCCGGCGGACCGGGAGAGCCTGATCACCGCCATCCGCAGCCTGGGGACCGACGCCGCGGGGATTATCAGCAAGAACACGGAGATCGAGTTCGTGGAGGCCACGGCCCGGCTGAGCGGCTCCAGCAACCCCTACCAGGTGCTGGCGGAGTTTTGCAACCGGGAGATGTCCAAGGCGATTTTGGGGCAGACGCTGACCACGGACACGGCGGGGGCCACCGGGACCTACGCCGCCGCCAAGGTCCACGCCCAAGTGCGGCGGGACCTGGTGGAGGCGGACGCCCAGGCGTTGGCCCAGACGCTGCGCCAGCAGCTGCTCAGGCCCCTGGTGGGCTTCAATTTCGGCTGGGACAAGGCGGTGCCCTGGTTCCGGTTCCGCTATGAGGAGGAGGAGGACCTGAAGACCCTGTCGGAGGTTTACCGGAACCTGGCGGCCATCGGCATGCCCCTGGCCGTAGAACACGTGGCGGAGCGCTTTGCTTTGCCGGTGCCCACGAAGGAGGACATGGTGATCCAGTCAAAGGGGAGAAGGGAGGTGGAGCGGTGAAGACACGGGGGGAACAAGTGGGGGCTGCCGTCCTGGCGATGGTGCTGGCCGGGGGGTGCTGCTCGAATCCCGGGGTGTTCAGCCGGCTGGAGGAGTCGCTGAAGACGGTGCAGGCCTACTACGACCCCCTGTTGCAGGAATTGGGGGGAGAGTCGGTGAGCGACAAGGTGAGGCAGGCCATCGTGGCGGCGGACACCACCTTGCTGCTGGTGTCCAGGCTGCAGGCCCAGTGGTGCCCGGCCGAGGCGGCGGTGGAGCAGACCGCCCTGGCGGCGGCGACGGTGCAACGGCTGGCGGAGGAAGCCGGCGTCCAGGCGTCCGGGGAGATGGTGCAGGCGGCCTCGGGCCTTCGGGGCGGCAAATGAGGCAGGGGAGCGGCATGGAGGAAAAAGTACGGCTGGTTTTGGCGGTGGACGGGCTGCCGGAGTGGGTTCGGGTGCTGCCGCTGGGCAAGGTGGAGCTGGCTGACGAGCGGCCGCCCTTCGAGGTGGACCAGGACTCCCTTGCGGCCATGGTAACGGCCTTTGAGAGCCGGGGGGTGGATCTGGTGGTGGATTACGAGCACCAATCTCTCAGGGGGGACCGGGCCCCGGCGGCGGGCTGGATCAAAGAATTGCAGGCCAAGGCCGACGGGTTGTGGGCCCGGGTGGAATGGACGGCGCAGGCCCGGGAATATTTGAAGAACCGGGAATACCGCTACTTTTCCCCGGTTCTGAAGCTCGACCCGAAAAGCCGGAGGCCGGAGGCCCTCTTGCATGTGGCGCTGACCAACGTGCCGGCCATGAAATGCCTGGCCCCGCTGGTGGCCCGCTACGCGGCGGGCGCAGGGGAGGAACTTGGGCTGAAAGTGGAGGCCATGAAGACAGAACTGGCAACCCGGCTGGGGGAAGGGCCGGAGGTCAAGGAGGAGGTGCTGTGGCTGAAGGCCGGGGCGGCCCTGACGGAGCTGGCCCTGACGGTGGGGCTCTCTCCGCAGGCCACGGTGGCCGAGGTGAAGGCTGAGATCGAGGCCCTGAAGGCCGGTCAGGGGCAAGCGGCGGCGCTGGCCGCGGAAGTGGCCGCGCTCCGGGAGCAGGCAGTGGAAGCCGCGGCGCACCGGGAGGTGGAGGCGGCCCTGTCGGCAGGAAAGATCAGCCCGGCCCAACAGGCCTGGGCCCTGGACTACTGCCGGCGAGACCTGGAAGGGTTCAGGGCGTTCGCGGCCCAGGCCCCCAAGGTGGTGCCCCTGGGCCAGGCGCTGGCCCTGCACCGGGAGGAGGCGCCGGGGACGGCGGGTTTGTCGCCGGAGGAGCTGGCCATCTGCCGGATCATGAACATCACCCCGGAGCACTACCAGCAGGCCAAAGAGGGCATGGCAAGAAAAAAACCTGAGGGGAGGTAGCAAGGAATGGCAGCTTTAACTCAAGACCGGGCCACACCCTACCGGGAGGGCATCGAGATCGAATTTCCGGTGGCCGCCAGCGCCAAGATCTACGCCGGCAGCCTGGTGTGCGCCAACGCCGCGGGCTATGCGGTGCCGGCGGCGGACACCGCAGGGTTCAAATTTTTGGGGGTGGCCCTGGAGAAGGTGGACAACAGCGGCGGGGCCAACGGGGCCCAGAAGGTGCGCCTGCGCCGGACCGGGGTGTTCGAATTCAACGCGGCCAGCATCACCGCGGCGATGCTGGGAGACCCCATGTACGCCAAAGACGACAACACCTTCGATGACGCGGCGGGCACCACCAACGACATCAAGGTGGGGGTGCTGGTGAAATACGTAAGCGACACCAAAGGCTGGATCGACATCAGCAGATAAGGGGGGAGCGACCACGATGATCATCAATGCGGATTCCCTGGCCCGGGTGTACACCGGCCTCACCGCGGTGTTCAACAACGCCTTTCAGAACACCGAGACCTGGTATGAACGGGTGGCCATGACCGTGCCGGCCAAGACCCGGATCATGGACTACAAATTCCTATTGGATTTCCCCATGGTGCGGGAGTGGATCGGGGACCGGCAGGTGAATGCGATGGAGCCCAAGACCTTCCAAGTGGAGACCAAGGACTGGGAGGCCACCATCGAGATTGAGCGCAATGACATCGAGGACCAGCAGATCGGGCTCTACAACCCGGTGGTGGCAGCCCTGGCCCAAGAGGCCAAGCGGCACCCGGAAAAGCTCATCGCCGCCTTGTTGAAAAACGGCACCGCCTCGACGTGTTACGACGGCAAGAACTTCTTCGCGGCCGACCATCCGGTGGGGAGCGGGACGGCCTCCAACTATGCCGCCGGCGCCGAAGCCGCCTGGTACCTGCTGGACACCTCCCGGGCCATCAAGCCCTTCATTTTCCAGCTGCGGCGGGAGGTGCAGTTGGTGCGCATGGACCGGGCGGACGATGAGCACGCCTTCATGCGGAAGAAGTACCGCTACGGCGTGGATTACCGGGGGGCGGCGGCCTACGGTCTGTGGCAGCTGGCCTTCTGTTCCACCCAGGAGTTGAACGCCACCAACTATGCCGCGGCCCGGGCGGCCATGATGTCCCTGACCAATTCCCAGGGGCTGCCCCTGGGGGTGCGGCCGGGACTGTTGGTGGTTCCCCCGGCGCTGGAAGCCCGGGCGCGGGAAATCCTGAACGCCCAGTTCATCATCGGCGACCCCACCGCCGGAGGTTCCAAGTCCAACATCTGGCAGGGAACCGCAGACCTGCTGGTGGTGCCGGAGCTCATTTAGCGGAGCACAACAGGAATTGATGGAGAGGTCCACGGGGGCAGGGACCCTGCCCCTTCTCCAAGCCTCTTCCCCACCCTGGGGAGCCAAGGGGCCTTGCCGGCAGACGGAGCTCAAACACCGGTGGGCCGAGGCCGCTGCCGCCAGAGGGTGGGGAGACAGGAACCGACTGACGCCGGAGGCGCGACATCAGGCAACCTCCGGGCAAGGAGATGAGATGGGCTGGTTCGGCGGTTATGTCTTTCAGACGACCAATTCAGTTCCAGGGAACTTTGAGCGCCTGACGGTGAGCACCACCACGGCGTATTTCTCCAAGAGCAAAATTACCCCGACCTCAGGCCCGTTTGCCGGGATGTCGGCCCAGTTCGCTCTGGTCTCCCTGGAGGGGAACGACATCCGGTTCCGGATCGACGGTACGGCACCGCCCACCCAGACGCACGGCCACCTGATGACGAGCGGCGACACCCTGCTGCTGGCCGGCACCCAGGCTCTGAACCAGTTTCGGGCCATCCGGGTGGGAGACACGGACGGCACGCTGCAAGTCACCTATTTCTATTAAGCGGAAAGGCTCCAGGGGAGGCTCCTTACCGAGGGGAGGAGCGCCCGCCGGGCCACGGCGGCGACCTGGAGGAGAGCAGAACGAGGAAGACTTGGGGGGCAGGGTCATGCTGGAAGGGAAGAAAACTTACATCACTGCGGTGATCCTGGGTTTGTCGGCGCTGGCCCGAGGGATGGGTTGGCTGGACCAGCAGCAATATGAGCTCCTGCTGGGACTGCTGGGTTCCCTGGGGTTAGCGACCCTCAGGGCCGGGGTCTCCAAGTCCTGAAGGCCATGGCTTACCAGGACCTGGCGGAGCACAGCGGGGCGCTGGTGGCGCTGCTGGGGGTGTTTGCCGGCCTCAGTGGCCTGCTGTTCTGGCGGATGTTCGTCCGGGTGGAAAAGAAGCTGGACGAGACCCTGAAGCTCTGCCGAGACTGCCAACGGGAACAGGCCGAACGCTTCGTTTACCGGGACGAATACCACCGGGAGCGGGAATCCCTGTGGGGAGCCCTGAACAGCCATGGCCACAGCCAGGACGGCAGGGTGGCGCGCTAGCTCCGCCCGCGGGGGTGGCCACGGGGCCGGCGGTGAGAAAGGGTGGAACCATGTGGCAGAGCTGGCCTTGGTGGAAGGTGCTGCTCAAAGCGGTGGAGGCGTTGACGGAATTCTGGCGGACCCGGGCGGAAAGCGCGGCCCAGGAAGAGGTGCAGCGCCGCATCGAGGTCCTGAACCGGGAGCGGCAGATCGACGAGGAGGTGGCAGGTGCCAGACAACAGGAGGAAGCGGAACTGGATCGCCGGGGTCATGACGCTTCTGCTTATCTGGATGCTTTTCAGCGGGTGCGGGACCTCCAGCGCGGTTAGCTCCCGGGACCCCCTCCCCCCCTTTCCAGTCTTTCCGGAACTGAGCCCGGCCTTTTACGAGCGGGCCCCCCGGGAGGACCTGGACCGTCTCCTGAAACGGGAGTGGGAGTTGACCGCCTGGAAGCGCAAGGCCGAAGGGCGGACCGATTAGGCCCAGGGTCGGGCCAGCACGAGGGGAAGGCAACCATGGCGTATTGTACCCAGAGCGAGCTGTTGCACCTGGTTTCCCAGGAAGAACTGGCGGAGCTGACCACCGAAGCGGGGGAGGTCCCGGACAGCCAGATGGTGGCGCAGGCCATTGCCCGGGCGGAGGATGAGATCAACGCCTACCTGGGAGTCCGTTACCAGATTCCTTTCAACCCGGTGCCGGCCAAGATCCGGGGCCTGGCCGCGGACCTGGCCCTGTATGGCCTTTACTCCCGGCGCAGCGTGGTGCCGGCGGTCAGGCGGCAGCGCTACGAGGACGCCCTGGCCTTTTTGAAACAGGTGGCGGCCGGTCAGGTGGTGTTGGAAGGCCTGGAGGGCGCCGTCTCGGGAAAGGGCGCTGAACCCGCGGAAATGACCAGCGCCGCCCGGCTCTTTTCCCGCGACCAGCTGGGGGACTGGTAGGAGTGGGGCGATGAGGTGCGGCTACGCCTGGGGGGAAATCGAAGACGCGGTCCTGGCGGTTTTGCAGGCCGAGATGGGAGAGCAGGCCAACACCCTGGACCATTACCAGGGGGATTGGCGGCGGGATCTGAGCCGCAAGACCTGGCGGCTGCCGGCGGTGCTGGTGCGCCTGGAGGAAGGGCGGGCCGGCCAGGTGGGCTGGGGGGCCTATGAGGTCACCCTGGACCTGACGGTGCTGGTAATCACCCAGCAGCTGCGGGGGGAAGCCCACAACCGGCGGGGGAAAGGCGGAGCCTATGACCTCGTCCAGGCAGTGAAGCAGGCCCTGTGGCACCGGGATCTGGGGCTGGAAATTCTGCCCCTGGCGCTGGCGGAGGAGCGGCCGCTGCTGAATACGGCGGAGCACACGGTGTACGGACTGAGGTTCAGGACGGGCTGGCTGTGTGAGGCCGCAAGCGACTAAAACGGCGCGGCGGCCACAAGAACCCGCACGCAAAGACGCCCAAGGCGTCAAGCTCAAGGAGAAGGGGGCATGACCCGGTCGATTCGCAATTTTTTGGCCACCCACAATCTGCTGGCGGTGTCGGCGCGCTATCGGGAGCCGGCGCTGAATGTGGAGCAGGAACTGGATACCACCCTGCTGGTGGACCTCAACACCGCGCTCACCTACCGCGCCCTCAAGGCGGCCAACCGGGAGGAGATGACTGGCAAGGAGGAGGCGGACCGGGTTTACGACCTGGGGGGCACGGTGACCGGCACTTTGAGCTTCTCCCATGCCCAACCCCAGCATCTGGCCTTCCTCCTGGCTTACGGTCTGGGAGAGGTGTCCACCAGCGCTCTGGAGGGCGGCGGGTTTCGGCATCAGATCCGGCCCCTGAAGGGGGAAGTGGACGCGGCCCGCTCCAACCCCTCCTTCACCGCGGCCCTGCGGTTCGGCCGCCAGGTGATGAAACGCCGCTATGCCTCGTGTTTCATAGACCAGGTGCGGGTGGAGCTGGCCAAGGACGGCTGGGCCAAGGCCGCGGGGGTGGTGAAGGGCACCGGCAAGGTGACGGAGAACACCCAGGTGGAGGCGGTGAGCGCGGCCTATAACGCCACCAGCCTGACCCTGGCCGCCAACGGAGTGGAAGGCGCCAGCGATTCCGAGCGGCTGGCCAACGTGCAGGCGGTGCAGGTCCTGAATCCCACTACCCAGGCCTGGGAAGAGGTGAGTTACCATGGGGTGTCCGGGGCGACGCCGGCGGTGATCAGCATCACGGCGCCGGGCAGCAGCGCCGCCCTCACCACCTATAAAGTGGCCTATCTACCCCGGGAAAGCGGCTGGATGGCCTTTCCCGCCCGGGTGGAGGAACCGCCGTTGAAGGTGAGTCAGGTGACGGTGACCCTGGGCGGGCGCTGGGACGGCACCAATTTTCAGGGGGGCCAGCCCCTGGCCGGAGAGCTGAAGCGCCTGGTGTGGCAGTTCAGCAATCAGTTGACGCCGGAGCGCACCCCGGGGGGCGGGGCCGACTACGCCAACCGGGCCTTCCGCAACGGGCGGGAACAGAAGCTGACGCTGGATCGGGACTTCCGGGATTTTCTCCTGCACCAGCACCTGAAAGACGGGGATTACCTGGCCATTTACCTCAAAGCCCAGGGGCCGGAGTTCGCCCCCGGCCTGCATTACCAGGTGGAGCTCATCTTTCCCAAAGTGGCGGTGGTGGCGGCGCCGGTAAAGACAGCCCAGCGGCGCCTGGCGGAGGAGGTGGAATTCGCGGTCCTGGAAGACGACACCTACGGTTCGGTCATCGCCTATGTGCAGAACCGGGTGGCGGGTTACGCGGCTTAGGCGGGCTCACGCTGAGACGCCAGGACGCTTAGGCGCCTAAAAGCGCCGGGAGGAAGTCCATGCCCAGGGTGTTGGGGGAAGCACACCAGACCATGGCCATCCAGGATCCGGTGTCGGGTTCGGTGATTACGCTCCATTACCGGCTGCCCACCTCCGAGGAACGGGTGGCCTACCAGTTGGCGGCCTACCGGCTGGAGGGCGGCGAGCGGCAGTTCCGCCTGGGGGAGACCCGGCTGGAATACGGCCTGAAGCTCCTGGTGGGTTTCGGAGCCGGAGATTTCCTGATTCAGGAAAACGGCCAGGCCGTGGCCCTGGAGCCGGAGCGCCACCCGGACTGGAAGCAACGCCTGGCGGAGGCGGCCCCGGACCTGGTGTCGTATCTGGCGCAACAAGTCTTCGAGGGCTTCCGGGTGGCCGGCCGGGGGACGGCGGAGCGGGACTGACCGGGCCCCCCGGGACGGACGCGGCCTGGCCGGATTGGCCGCTATTCCAAGAGGCGGCGGCCCTGGCAGAAGGACGCCTGTGCCGGGGGGAGCGGCGTCGGGCCTGCCAGGCGGAGAACGGCGCCTTTGCCGAGTGGGCCTGCCAGGAGTGTCGGGAGCTGGTGCGGCCGGAGGCCATTTCGCCCTGGACCTGGCATCTCCTGTTTCTCCAGCGGCTTAAGCGGGCGGGGTATCCGTTTCGGGCCAACGACCTCAGTCTGGAGACCTGGCTGCTCCTGGGGGCGCTGGCGGAAGTGTTGGAGCCTAAGCGGCACCGCAGGGCGGACGGGGGCAAGGGGCGGTTATGAAGAATTCAGGAAGCGGTTTCAGCGAGGAGGCCCGGGCGGAATTCCGCCGGTTCCAGGAAGAGCTGGCGGGGCTGCACGAGGAATACAGCCAGGAACGGCTGGCGGCCTGGCGCCGGGAGCTGCGCGGGATGCTGGAGGGCTGGGAGGGCTTTCAGCGGGAGTGGCGCAGTTCCCTGGACCAGATGGAGGGTGTGGCGGCCGCGGGCTTTGCCGAGGTCACGGCCAGAGGGGAGGCGGCCGGCCGCCAGTTGGCGGCGGGCTGGCGGGAGGCCCTGGCGGACATGGCGGAGGAGGCCGAAGCCTGGGGGGAGGAGGTCCTGGGGATGCTGGAGCGGGTCAGCCGGGGTTTTCAGGGCGGCTTCGGCGGCGGCTCAGGGGGCTGGCTCTCCTGGCTGGGTTTTGACTTCGACCTGGGGGGCATTTTCCATCAAGGGGGCATCGTGGAGGCGCACCGGGGCCTGGTGGTGGGACCGGAAACGCTGCTGAGCGACGAGCGCCTGGTAAAGGTGCAGACCGGCGAAGGGATTCTCCCCCGGGACGTGATGCTGCGCTTGGGGGAGGAGAATTTCGAGGCCCTGCGCCAGGGGAGGTTCGGATCGGGCCCAGGTAATGCCGCCCCCTCCCTGGGCATCAATATCCAGGTGCAGGCCCTGGACGCCGCCGGGGTGGCGGGCCTGGACTGGGACCGCCTGGTGCAGCGCCAGATCCTGCCGGCCCTCACCCGGGAAGTGGGGCGGCGCTGGTAAGGAGGGAGCATGGCCAACGCAAGGCTGGAGTGGATGCCGCCGGGGGGGAGCCGGCAGAGTTATACGCTGCCCGTCAATTTCACCTATGACTACCGGGAGCTGGCCACCGACGACAGCGACCGGGAGCGGGCCATAGACGGCACCCTGCGCAGCTATGCCAGGGTCCTCAAGGCCAGGTGGGTGCTGACCTTTCACCATATCAGCACGGCCCAAAAGACGCAGCTGGCAGCCATCAAGGCGGCCCAGACCGACGTGGACTTTTACCGGGACGGGGACGGCCCCCGGACTTTCACCGGACAGTGGACCAATGACCTGGATTTCCGGGAGGTGGCCCCGGGGTTCTGGTCCGGCAGCATCGTCCTGGAGGAAGTGTGAACCGGGGGGCCGCGCCGGGATCCGGGAGCGGGAGCTGAAGCAATGCGGAGCGTCACGTCGGCCTACCGTGCCGAAGAACAGCGTCTCCGGGGGGCGCGGCCCCGGGTGAAGGTGGTGCTCAGCCCGGTGCCGTTGGACCTCGGACTGGGACCCGGGCTGGGAGTGTACGAGCACACCGCCTATGGGGGCGAGCCCGGCCGGCTGGTGCTAGACGAGGGCTATTGGGAGTATGCCGCCTGGACCTCGCCGGTGCGCCAGGTGCCGTTGCCTGAGATCGGCGAGGCCCAGGCCACCTGGGAAGAACAGGTGCCGTACATGCGGGTCACCGTGTCACTGAGAACTGCGGCCACCGAGGCCGGGGTGGCCCTGGCGCCCTATGTGGCCTTGAAACCTGGGAAGGTGGTGGACCTGCAGGAATTTTTCCAGGTGAAGGTGGATTTCACCGACTCCACTTGGGCCGGGGAACCGGCGGGGTATGTGGCGAACCTCGCCCTGCTGGGGCGCCTGCTGCTTCCGGAAGAAGAGATCCTCAACCCCGGGGCGGTGCGGGTGGAACTGGCCCGGGACTTCAGCGAGGTGCGCCCCGGCGACCACGTGCTGGGGGTGGACAACCGCCAGGGGCAGTGGCTGCCGGGACTGGGGCGCTTTGCCAGCCTGGGGATCCCCCGGGCAGAACGTTACGTGGAGCTCTACCACGGTTGGGAGCTGCCCGGCGGTGAGGTGGAGTGGCTCCTGATTTACCGGGGCGCGGTGCACCACCTGGGGGGCCTCAGCCATGCCTGGCGGGGACCGCACCAGGCGGAACTGGAGAGCCGGGACCGCCTCGCCCTCCGGCTGAACCGCCGCATCGGCGCGCCCAGCGCCGCGGGGGAGCGCCGGCCCTTCATGCGGGGGACCTACCGGGCCCGGGCCGAACTGGTGGAGACCATCCCGGCCCAGGTGGGGGCAGTGCGCAAGACCGGAAGCGGCAGCGCCACCTTGAAGGTGCTGGGGACCTACCGGGGGAGAAGGGATACCCGTTTCCTGCTGGAGGCCGAAACCGCCGGGGAGGTGGGCGTGGCCACCTGCCGCTGGTCGGTGAACGACGGGCAGAGCTGGCGGGAGCGGAACCTGGTGACCGCGGGAGCCGAAGACCCGGTAGAGCTGGACGAGGGCCTGGCGGTGTATTGGGAATCCGGCATCGGCCCGGATTTCCAGGCGGGGGACCGCTTCGCGTTCACGGCCACGGCGCCGGTGTATCGCTACCGGGTGTTCGGCGGTCCCTTTGCCGCCATCAAGAGTGTCTATCTCAACGGCGAGGAGACCTGGGAAGGGGTGGAGGCGGACCCGGCCAGCGGCGAGCTCCTGGTGACCGGGCAGAGCGCCCTGGTGGAAGCCCGGGTGGTGAAAGACGCCACCACTCACCCGGTGGACATCCTGGCGGACATCCTGGCCGAAGTGGGGCTGGGGGATTGCCTGCACTTTGACTCCTTTGAGCTGGCCAAGAGCCTGACCCCGGAATACCGCATCGGGGTCTGCTTTGAAAATGTCCCGGCCACCCAGGCCCTTCGGGAAATTTTGGGGCGCACCTTGTATGACCCGTGGTTTGACTTCGGAGAAATCAAACTGCAGGCCTATCTGGGAGAGGATTAGACCGGGCCCTTGGCGGGACGGCCGTTGCCGGGCAGGGCGGAAAGAGAGGCACCATGGGGCGAATCCAGTGGACCCGGGCCAGCCAGTTTAACTGGGTCTTTGACAATCTGGGGGGCGTGGCCCTGCAAGAGGCGGTGGCCGGCCTGAGCGGCGGCGGGACGGCGGAAGTGGGCGCCGACGGCAAGGTGCTCCTGACTGCGCCGCTCTCCGGCGCGGGCCGGGTTTCTTACGTCCGGGGGGTGTGGCGGCGGGAGACCATGTTCGCCTGGGAGGGCTTCTGGGCCGACGCCATCGACGGCGACCTGACCAACTACTTTACCGGCGGGGCCTTTGTGAACCAGGGAGGGGGGACGGCCATCACCCTGGGCACGGCGCTGGCGCCCGGCACCCAGGTGCAGGTGTATTACCTGTATCAGACCGGGGAGCGCTCCGAGCGCTACCAAGCCCTGAACAGCTACCCCTGCATCCGCCCGGCCTGGCGGGCCCGGGACGACTACACCTACGACTTCGCGGTGGACCGCCTCCTGGACCTGATGGTCACCCTCCATTTCGCCGGCCGGGAGCGGGGCGAGGACTACGGGCCGGCGATCCAGTTTCTCTGGAAGGCCCTGGCCGGCCGGGAGGAGAGCCGCATCCCGCCCCTGGTATATGACACCTTCGAGCGGCAGCTCTGGGAGAAGGGGGCCCATCTGCTCTACCGCAGCGCCACCCGGACCGAGGCCTTCCAGGTGTTCCGCACCGAGGCCGAGGAAGGCTTCCGCAACCGGGTGCTGCACGTCAAGGTCCAGTTGCCCACCGGAGCGGACGGCGCCTGGTTCGGCTACGGCCTGGACTGGTCCCTGGCCCGCCCGCCCTTCAGCGCCCTCGACCGGGTGAGCTTCAAGGTGCGGGGCAATCAGGCCGCCACCCGGGTGCACCAGGTGGCCAAATTCGGCAGCGGCAGCGCCTCCCTCCTGCTCCTGGGGGACTATGGGCACCAGGAGAAGCGGCGCTTTGTCATCATGGTGGAGAGCACCGGCGAGGTGGGCCAGGCCACCTGCAAGTGGTCCAAGGACGGCGGCCTCACCTGGGAAGAAGATGGGGTGGTCACCGGCGACCGGCAGCACCCCGTGCCCCTGTACGGCGGGCTGGAGATGGCCTGGGAGGGAGGCAGCGGCACCGACCTGGTGGCCGGGGACTACTGGACCTTCTGGGGCGGGGAGCCGGCGGAGCATCCCCGGCGGTTGTTGGTGGCGCTGAACGACTCGGCCCCGGGGGACCCCGACCCCTGGGGCCCGGCCCACACCTTCGTACACGCGGTGCCGGACCGCCTGGCCGCCCTGACCGCCTTTGACATCCCCTTCAGCCAGTTCTGGCGGCGGGACAACCTCATTGACGACGGCGACCGCCTGCGGGCCACCTGGGGCACCTGGCACGCCGCCTCCCAGACGGACGACAGCGTCATCACCGTGCATGACCGGGAGGAGACCGAGGTCCTCTTCGGGGACACGTATTACACCCAGCGCCGGATCACCTGGGATTTGTCCGAATACGCCACCGCCTTCGGGGCCTGGTGCGGCATCGACACCGGGCGCTGCCATTCCGGCGGCCACACCAACCTCAACTTTCTCATCCGGCCGGAAGTGGCCGGGCTGAGTTCCCTGACCCTCCGGGTCAAGGTGAAGGATGCCCAGGGGAGTTATTTCTACCAGGACAAACCGGTGCAGGTGGGGATCTGGCAGCGGGTCAGCGTCAACTTTGCCGACCTGGCCCTGGAGAGCGGCAGTCTGCCCCTCACCCATCCCATCCAGGTGGTTGACCTGGGGGTGGCGGCCAACCCGCCCACCAACGGCTGCTTTTTGGTGACCGACCTGAAGCTGGGTGAACACCGCACCTTTGTGGGGGCCCAGCGCCTGAGGCTCCTGGAATTCAAGATGGAGCAGCAGGGCCTGGAGGAGCATGAGTGGTGGCTGGACGACGTGGGCCTGAACCTCATGGCCGACGATCCCTATCCGGGGGTGCCCCGGCTGGCCATCTCCCTGGGGCCGTATGGCCAGAACCCCTGGCGGGGTCCCACCCTGGTGCACTATGCCCACCCCCTGGGGCCGCACCTGGCCGGAGAGCCCGATCTGGTTCAGACCTACCTGGACTTGCACCGGGATGCCCAGGAGGAGTTCTTCGCCCGCTACGGCGGGATCAAGGGGCCCATTCTGCCGGTGCACAGCCGCAATGACCTGGAAAACGTGGCCCTGTGCGGCGAGGAGAATTTCGGGCGCTTTTCCTGGTGGCCCCGCTTTCGGGACTACGGCTCAAAGAGCGTCTGCTACCTGTTCAACGACTCCCTGGCGGACGCCAGCGGCAACGGCCGGGCCCTGAGCGGCGCGCCCAGTTACGTGGCGGGTATCTGCCAGCCGGGGAACACCGCGGTGCGCTTGAACGGCGGCGGCACCCTCACCCTGGCCAGCTGTCCCGACCTGGAGCCCGGCACCCAGCCCTTCAGCCTCATCTTTATCTGCAAAGGCAGCCCCCAGACGGCCAATTACGTCTGGCTGGCCCATAAGCTGGGCGCCTCCGGCTGGGTCCTGCAGACCAAGACCGCGGGCAGCGCCGACCTGCAGCTCAAACTGGTGACCTCGGCCGGCACCTTTTATTCGGACATCTCCGGAGTCCTGGACGGCAACTGGCACCTGGTGGCCTGGCTCATTGATCCGGCCAACTCCCTGGTGCACCGGGTCAAGGACGGCGCCTACCAGGGCAACAACGCCTTTAATCCCGGCAGCGGCCTGAGCACCCCCAGTCCCCTGACCCTGGGGCCGGGGGGCGCGGTTGCCTTCGACCTGGATTATTTCGCCTGGGAGCGCCGCCTGTGGCCCGCGGCAGAATACGCCCACGCCTGGAATACCGCCGGGGGCCTGGAAAACGGCAGCGCCTACCCCGAGGCCGGCCACGGCCTGGGGCAGTATTGGGCCTTCCTGCGGCTGGCCCAGTATTACTTCGTCACCGGCGACGCCGCGGCCTGGGAGATTCTGGGTCACTGGCTGACCTGGCTCAATACCTACGGCGCGCCGGAGGGCGAAGGCTGGAAAGTGCCCCTGTGGTTTTCCGAGTACGGCTTCCACTATGGGGCCTATGACCCGGGCGCGGCGGCCTCGGTGGCCCTGGGATGCCTGTACGTCTATCTGCGCAACGGCGATGCCACTGCGGGCCTGTGGGCCCGGCGGCTGCTGGACGATCTCAGGCTGCACCGCCAAAGCATGGAGTTTGGCGGCGGCTACAAGAGCGACTACCATTACGCCTGGCTGAACGCCTTGGCGGCCCAGGCCTTTGGGCTGGCGGCGTTGGGCCGGACGGGCCAAGCCTGCCAGTTCCCGGCCATCCCGGAGGACGCCGCCCATTTCCAAGCGCTGGTGCAGTGGATGTTCAACCATGCCGGGGACGCCAAACCCAACCTGCTCAACGCCGACCTCATCCCCTTTTCCTACCTGGAAGACCGGGACGTCTGGGATTATGCCCCCCATTATGTCTTCTCCCGGGAAATGGGGTCTTTGGAGGCGGTGGTGCTCATGGCCGGCGTGGCCCTGGAGTGGGGCCGGCAGTCCGGCGACTGGAGCTGGTTCGAGCGCCTGGTGGCCTTCATCCTGACGGACAACCGGATACCCCTGGAGGACTCCCGGATCTGCCGGCTCACCATGGCCCACAGCGCCGCCGGTCTGAAGAACGTGGTGCGCCTACGCTACGCCAACTTCGACCAGGACCCGGAAAAATACGTGGAGGCCCGGGACGAATCGGCGGTCAACGCCTGGGGGGAGCAGGCCGTGGACCTGGACTTTCGCTACGGCTCGCCGGTGATCCTGGAGGACCCGGAGACCGGAGAGCTCCTGGCCCGGCGGCTCCTCAGGCGCCTGTCCGTCCCCTGGGACTTGGTCCAGCTCACCACCTGGCTGGAAGGGGCGCGCCTGGAACTGGGGGATACGGTGGCAGTGACCTCCGGGTTCCACGGCCTGTCCGGGGAAGAGTTCACGGTATTCGGCAAGACCGTGGACCTGGGGAAACGCCGGGTGGAGTTGGAGCTGGCCCGGCCCGCCGCGGCGTCTCCGAAAGATTAGGAGAAGTAAAGGGAGGGCCGGGGGAGCGGTGGCTCCCCCACCCTCTCCCAACCCCCTCAAAGTGGTGGAAAGAACCATGAACGGCTCTGAATGGAGAGAAATTGCTCTCCTGCCTTTCATCCTCTTGGGGCTCCTGGGGGGGCTTTGCAGCCTGTGGCTCTGGTGTTCCCTGAAAAGCCTGGGCCGCAAGCTGGACCAGCTCCATGACCACTGCCGGCACTGCCGCCGGGAGGTCCAAGCCGCCCTGGCCGGCCGGTTGGAGCACGACCTGGAGCCTTCCGGCCGGGAGGAAGCGCCCCCCCATTCCGGGCCGGGGCCCCAGGGCAGGTCCTGCCGCCGCGTCCGGGTGGCAAGCCCGGGCTGACGGCCTGCCAGCCGCCGCTTCACCCGGGCAGGTCCCTGGCGAGCCTGGGGGGCGGCGCCGCCCGGCGACTTTCCGTTTTCCCCCGCAGTCATCCCCGCTTGTTAAGGAATTTCCCAGCCGAGCCCCCGTCAAGTCTCGTGTTGCAGAAGCATCTTACAATAACTTTGGGCCGCAAACTCCCCCTCCCCTGGTGGGAGGGGGCTTGGGGAGGGAGCATACTTATTAGATAACTCCTTGGCAAAACGAGGATTTTCCCACCCCCCACCCCAGCCCTCCCCCCATCCAGGAGGAGGGTGATGCTGACCGATGCGGCTCAGGAACCCTGGTAAGTTATTCCTGAAACACCACCCTCGCATTCTTGCTTGACTGATGCCAGCTTTTGGATAAAATCCTCTAGTGGGTATTTTCACAAAACCATGGGCTGGTCCGTGCAAGGGAAATCCCTGGCAGCACCGGCACCCATGCCAGAGGAAGGTAGCTCTATGGCGAATCAGGCGCGTCCGACGGCTCCTGTAGGAAAAGTCATGGTCATCGGCGCCGGCATCGCCGGGGTTCAGGCGGCCCTGGACCTGGCCAATGCCGGATTTTATGTGCACCTGGTGGAAAAGAAGTCGGCCATCGGCGGGGTCATGGCCCAATTGGACAAGACCTTTCCCACCAACGACTGCTCCATGTGCATCATTTCCCCCAAACTGGTGGAGTGCGGCCGGCACCTGAACATCGACATCCTGACCCTGAGCGAGGTCACGGAGATCAAGGGCGAGCCGGGCAACTTCACCGTCACGGTGCAGCAGCAGCCCCGCTATGTGGACGCCGCCAAGTGCACCGGCTGCGGCGCCTGCG
>FWPV01004506.1_pt1 | contig 29388 bp, 23 predicted proteins | sample 2228371 | NCBI WGS metagenome assembly FWPV01 (sample SAMEA103939776, study PRJEB20133) | metagenome | reverse complement strand
TATAGGTCTGAAAATCTGCGCCGCTGCATAAAGCGATCAATTGTTGCGCGCCCGGATCTTCCGCATTGATGATGAGTTCGCCATCGGATGGAAGGCGCATCACAAAACGCCTGAAGGCATCCAGGTACGCTTCGGGAGTGGGGAAACAATCCGGATGATCGTGCTCGACATTGGTGACCACGATCATTGCCGGGGATAACCCCAGGAACATGTGGTCGTACTCATCTGCCTCGATAACGAAATACATCCCATTGCCGGCATGAGCATTCACGCCAAAATTCTTTGCCACGCCACCGATAATGAAGGCAGGATCCTGCCCGAGCTGCGAGAGCGTCCAGGCCAGCATGGCGGTCGTGGTGGTTTTCCCGTGGGTGCCGGCAACCGCAATCCCGAAGCGACCGGCCATGATCTCATCCAGGAGGAGGACCTTGGGCCTCATGGCCAGGGCCCTGGCCATGTCCACCCGCTTGCGCACCCCGAGGGGGAGCCCAGCGACCCTGGCGTACCGGAAGCCCGACAGCCCCATGAAGTCTATGATCCCCTCCTCGATCTCCCTCCGGTGCGTCATCTCCTCCCGCCGCGTGTAAGGGAGACGCAAGAAGCTCCCCATCAGGGAGAAGCCCATGAGGGTGTGGCGGCCGAGCTTTATGACGTCCAAAACGGTCATCCCGTGGAAGAGCTCGACCTTCTGGAAGGTCCTGGCTATGCCCAGGGACGCGATGGTGTGGGGCTTGAGGGAGGTGATCTCCCTCCCCTCGAAGGCGATGCTCCCCCTCTGCGGCCTGTAATGGGCGTTGACGCAGTTGAGGAGGCTCGTCTTGCCCGCCCCGTTGGGCCCGATGATGGAGAAGATCTCCCCCCTCCGGACGCTCAGGCTGATCCCATGGAGGACCTTCACCCCGATGAAGGAGAGGTGAAGGTCCCTGATCTCCAGGATGGCGTCCTTCCCTTCCAAGCTCACAGCCAACGCTTCCTCCTCTTGTAGCGCTTGGCCTCCCTGTAGCTCTTCCTCTCCCTCTCCCCTGACCCCAGGTAGAACTCCCGCACGTCCTCGTTGAGGAGCAGCTCGTCGGCCCTTCCCTCCAGCACGATGCGGCCCGTCTCCATCACGTAGCCTCGCGTGCCGATGCCCAGGGCCGCGTGGGCGTTTTGCTCCACCAGGACGATGGTGATCCCCTTCTGGTTGAGTCGGCCGATGATCCCGAATAGCTCCTCTGTGATCAAGGGGGCCAGGCCCAAGGATGGCTCGTCGAAGAGGAGCACCCTGGGCTTGGTCATGAGGGACATGCCTATGGCCAGCATCTGCTGCTCCCCTCCCGATGTGTAACCGGCCTTGGTATTCCTGAGCTTGGCCAGCACAGGGAAGTAGCCGTAGACCTCCTCCATGTCCGCCTTGACCTGCGAGTCCCATCGGCAGTAGGCCGCTGCCTCTAGGTTCTCCTCCACGGTGAGGTACCAGAAGACGGGGCGGTCCTCCATGACGTAGGTGATGCCGTGCCTCTTCATGATGTCCGTGCTGTCCATGCCCTTGACGGAGGCCCCCCTCACCTTTATGTCCCCCTCCACGATCTTGCCGTCGTAGAAATCGATCATGCCACAGATGGAACGAAGCAGGGTGGTCTTGCCTGCGCCGTTGGCCCCGATGATCACCAGGATCTCCCCCTCCTCGACCCGCAAGGAGACCCCGTTGAGGACGGAGATGACGTCATGGTAGACCACGCGCAGGTTCTCTACGGCTAGCACCTCGAGACCCCCCAATCCTTCACCGGGCAGACCCGACCCCGGACCATCAGACCCTCTCGATCCGTATGGTCCCGAAGAGGCCATAGGGCCTGACGAACAGGACCATGATCAGCAGGATGTATGGCGCTATGTTCTTGAAGCCCACGAGCCCCAGTGGCTCCACGTAAGAGCCGACGAAGGCCTCGCACACCCCCACTATGATGCCACCCACGAGGGCCCCCGGGATGCTGTCCATGCCGCCTATCAGGACCACGGGTATCGCCCTCATCCCCACGATGGCGGTGACGTAGGAGAGGCTGCCGAAGTTGGAGATGGCTATCCCCGCCACGGCGATGCAAATTGCGCTCATGGCCCATACCATGAGCAGGATGAACCTGGAGTCTATGCCCATGGCCAGGGCCTTGGCCTGGCTCTCTGATGTGGCCCTGATGGCCACCCCCCAGCGGGTCCCGAAGAGGAAGAACAGGACCAGCACGAAGGTCCCGCCCCCCAGGATCGCCGCCCACAGGGACTCGGAAAGGAAAAGGATCTCTCCTATCTCCAGGGTGATGTCGGGCAGCTCCAGCATGAAGGCATAGGCGTGGGCCCCGAAGATGAGCTGGACCGTGGCCCTGAGCAGGCTCGCTAGCCCTAGGGTCACGATGGTCATGGAGATGGGGCTCCGGCCCAGGAGCGGCTTGATGGTGAGCCTCTCCACCACCCCCCCTGCCACCCCGGCAGCGGCCAGCCCCAGGGGAAGGGCTATGAGGAAGGGGAGGTGGAGGTCGAAGAAGAGGATGAAGAACAGAAACGTGCCCACCACCAGGAACTCCCCGATGGCGAAGTTGAACGCCTCGGAGGCCCTGAAGATGATCACGATCCCCAGGCCCAGGAGGGCGTAGACCATGCCCACGAGGACCCCTGAGCCCAGGGTCTGAAGCAGGTCCGCCATGGGGCTAGGCTACCACTTGATCTCGTCCACGTTGATCCAGTCGCCCAAGGGGAGGACCGCGCCGGTGGGTACCTCCTTGTCGCCCACCTTCTGCATCTTCACATTCGCCTTGAAATACTGGACCATGGGGATGGTGTGGAACCTGTAGGAGAACTTCTTGCCCCCGAACAGCCCCTTGAAGTCCCACTCCATCTCGTCCAGGACCTTCTTGATGCCGAGCCGGGTGAGCTCCCCTGCCTTGTCCGCCCGAACCAGGGCCTCCTGGAGGATCAGGGCGTAGGTCAGCCCCTCCATGTAGAGGAACATGTCCTTTATCTTCCCACCCTCTGCGTAATCGGCTGCGCGGTATTTCTTGGCGAAGTCATGGGCCATCTTCACCATGGGGTTGTCCATGGGGGTCTTGGCCCTGGGGACCGCATCCACAAATGGCCTGGTGGCCACACCGAGATATCCGTCATAGGCATCGCCGCACACGAGTATGGGGAACCTGCCCGTGGTGTAGTGGGTCCCCATGAGCTGCACGTCCTTGAGGATCTTCTTGGCGGTCTTGAAGAAGATGGCCGTGTAGCTCGCGGCCCCGGAGTACCCGTGGTAGATCACGTACTGGGCCTTGGCCTTGCGCAGGGCCGTGCACTCGTTGGTGGCGTCCGTGGCCGTGTACGGATACTCTATCTGCGAGACCACATCCACCCCCAGCTTCTTGGCATAGGCGATGGCCTCGGGCAGCCCGTCCCTGCCCCAGGCGGTGGGGCTGTACACGATCCCGAGCCTGGGCCTCTCCTTTCCCTTGTGGTTCTCCTTGACCCACTTGACCAGGAGCTTCATCTGGTCCCCGTATGTGGCCCCGAGGGAGTAATAGTAGGGGTACTTGTCCGGACCACCCTCCACGCCGAAGATCTCCGTGGAGTAAGAGCCGTCCAACCATGGGATCTTCTCCTCCACGTTGACCTTCTCGATGAGGGGCTTGAGACCCCCTGTGATGTAGCCGGTGGCCATGAGGAACTCGTCCCTGCTGTGCTCCGCGCAGTACTTGTTGAAATTGGCCACCTCCACGGTGGGGTCGTACCTGAAGTCCTCCAGGAACCAGGTGATCTTCTTGCCGTTCACCCCTCCCCCCTCGCTGTTTATCCAGTTCATCCCGTCGATGTATCCCATGCCGAACTCGGGCAGGGTCCCCACCGGTCCGCTCATGGGGAACTGCGACAGGACCTTGATCTCCTTGGAGGCCGAGGGGGTTGCCAGGGCCATCACCAGGGTCAGGGCAAGGACGATGGGCACGAAAGCTCTCTTCTCCATGGCGCTCCTCCTTTTCTCCTGGACATTTGGTGGTCGTCCGTCACATACCGACGAACCTCGAACCATGGGGATGCCCTGAGGGGAAGGCCGACGGGACGCGAGCAGGCGCTCGAGGCGCACTAAGGGATCGCAGGAGATGGAAACGGGCACTCAGGTTGCCCTACAGGCCATCCGTCTCTCCGGTTTCGCTAACCTAGAAGAAAGAAACCCCGTTGTCAAGGGATTTCGTGAACCTCATTCAATCGCTGGGATGGAGCTGCCCACCCCTTGGCTGGGCCCCGAGGCAGCGGAGGGGAGGGTCAATCCAGGGGCCTGAAGTGGTCGATGTCGAAGATGGTCCCCTCCCTGGCTTCCCTCCAGACCGCGGCCACGCGCATATCGATACGGATCCGCTCCTTGACATGCCCCAGGTCGTAGTCCTCCAGTCCCCCGACGAAGTGGGTGAAGCCGCAGTCCGATCCGTCCAGATCGATGACCCCTATGATGTACGGTGGCTCCTTGGGCTGTCCCTCGTATGCGAAGTTGACCAGGACCCAACTGCGCAGGGTCCCCTTGTCCGAGACCTGGACCCACTCGTCAGTGTCCCTGAAACAGCGGGGGCAGAACCTCCTGGCCGGGACCATGACCCTTCCGCAGCCCCCGCAGCGAGTCCCCATGATCCTTCCCTGCCTGAACTCCTCGAAGAACCTGGTGGTGGTCTCCCCCATGGCCCACTGATAGGGCAGGGTGATCTTTCCCTGGATCACGCGCGAGGATGGGCTTTCCATCGCCTGTGCCTCCCCATGGCTTCTAGAGATCCTTGCCCAAGATCATCACCCCGTTGAACTGGTCCATCCCCCCCATGGCGTGGGCAAGACCCGTGCGCGCCCCATCCACCTGATGGTCGCCGGCCCTGCCCCGGATCTGATCGGCCACCTCTGCCACCCTCTGGAGGCCCGTGGCCCCGATGGGGTTCGTGCAGAGGACCCCACCCGAGGGGGTGCAAGGCAGGGCCCCGCCGCGCTCCACCGCCTTGTCCTCCACGAGCTCGCAGCCCTTCCCCTGCTCGCAGAAGCCGAAGCATTCGTAGACGAGGAGTTCCTGGAAGGTGAAGGGGTTGTATACCTCGGCCACGTCGAGTTCCTGCAACGGACGGGATATCCCCGCCATCCTGTAAGCATGCCTGGCGGATCTGGAGGCAGACTCCCACGGGACCTTCCTGGTGTCGCCGAAGAAGTGTTCCTCCCCGCAATAGCCCACGCCCTTGACCCAAACCGGGCAGGGGGAGAGCCTCCTGGCCGCACCCTCGGATGCGAAGATCACGGCACACGCCCCGTCCGAGGAGGGGCACACATCCAGGAGCCGCACAGGATAAGCGATGACCCTGGATGAGAGCACGTCCTCCACGGAGATCTCCATCCTGATGTGGGCGTAAGGGTTGTCCAGCGCGTCCCTGTGGTTGCGAACCGAGATGAGGGCCGCGGCCTGCCGCAGGCGCTCCTCCGAGAGTCCGTAGCGATGGATGTACTCGTTGCACTGAAGGGCGAAGATCCCTGGGGCGCCGGCCAGGAACGGCCTCTGGAAGAAGGGGTCGGCCACAGTGGCCATGGTGCCCTGGGGCTGTCCCTCGTACATCTTCTGGGCCCCCACCGCCAGGACCACGTCGAAGAGGCCAGAGGCCACGTGGTAGAAGGCGGCGTGGGCCACGGAGACCCCTGTGGAGCCGCACGTGGCGACCCTCAGGAGGGGCTTGCCCACGGCGGCCACGGCATCGGCCCAGTAGAGGTGCGGGCCGTTGATCCCCTCCATGGCCGGGGGCATGGAGCCGGTCACCACCGCCTCGACCTCCTCCGGACCGATCCCGGCGTCGAGAAAGGCCGCGACCACCGCCTCCCTGACGAGCTCCGGGAAACTCACCTCTGTCCTCTTGCCGCAGCGGGTCTGGCCCGTCCCTATGATGGCCACGGCTCGCATCTCTTTGCGGTCAATCCTCCCTTCGCAGGATCAGCACGGTGTGGAGCTGCCCCCCCAGACCGTGGACGCTATGTGCCAGGGCCGTTCGTGCGTTTGGGACCTGGTGACCCTCGGCCTTGCCCATGAGCTGGAGGCTCGCCTCGGCGACCCTCATGAGGCCCCTGGCCACATAGGGGTTGGAGGAGAGGACCCCGCCCGAGGGGTTCACCGGCAGGTCCCCTCCCATCGAGGTCCTGCCCTCCTCCACCCACCTCGCCCCCTCACCCTCACCGCAAAACCCCAGCTGCTCCAACCAGAGGATCTCCGAGAAGGACGTGGGCTCGCACAGCTCCGCCACCTGGATCTCCCGGGCCGGGCTCCTTATCCCGGCCATGGCGTAGGCCGTCTTGGCGGCTACGGGGAGACTCCCGTGGAGCAAGTCCCTGTCGCCTAGCCATGGGCCCTCCGTACACCAACCCATCCCACCGATCCAGACCGGGGTCGGGGTCAGATCCCTGGCCACCTCCTCCGAGGCGAGCAACAGGGCGCAGCCTCCGTCCGAGGGCCCGGCGCAGTCCAATGCCCTCAGGGGATAGGCCAAGACCTGGGAGGCCAGGACCACCTCCTCGGTGAGGGCGGCCTTCCTGTGGGCCTTGGGATTGCCGAGGGCGTTCCCAAGGTTCTTGACCACCACCTTGGCCATGTGTCGCCCCAGCAGCCCGTATCTGTGCGCGTAAGCCTGTGCCTGGAGGGCATAGGCGGTGACCTCGTTGAGGCCGGCAGGCCTCTGGAAGAACGGATCACCGTAGAGGTTGCTCAGGGTCCAATAGGATGGTATCTCGCTCCCTTTGGTGGTCCCCACCACCAGGGCGGTCCTGTGATGGCCGGACAGGACGCGCATGGCCGCGTAACAGAGGGCCAAGGCCCCGTCCTCTGCCGCCTTGGTGGCGTTCTTCAGGTATGCCCCGGTGGAGTCGAAGTAGAATGAGTTGGAACAGCTTATCCCCATCCAGTAGTCGGAAGATGCGGAGACCACGGTGTCCACATCGTCCCTGTGGAGCCCGAGGGGGTCGAGCACTCGGCGGCTCAGGCCGTAGACCAGCTCCCTTATGTTCTCGGGATGGGACTCCTCGTGGGATGCCTGCGCCACCCCGACGATGGCCACACGCCTGGACACGGTGGAGCCTCCTTCTGGAGGAGCGGACCCTGGCGAAACCCTCCCAGGTCCTGTGCCGATTTGCAGCACCTGTCGGCCGCAAAGATATCCCATGTAATGGACCGGGGTCAAGGGATTTCTGGGAGGGGCGGGGACACCTCGGCCGGCCTCCCATGTGACCGCGCTCGACGGTTTTGGGTTGACAAGGGAGGGATATGGGGTTCCAATAATCCTTGTCCATGTTGGCAGCGATGGCCTCAGCTCCTCTGTGGAGGCATGGGCTTTTCCCGACGGGACCGAAGCGGGTCCTGTCCGTTACACGGGAGGTCTAGGACATGGACGAAAAGGCAAAGGGGACGAAGAAGGCCCGCAAGGGGCACAAAGGCCCCGAGGGGAGACCGAGCGAGAGGAAGGTCGAGTTCCTCTTCCAAGCCCCCCATGCCAAGGAGGTGTATCTGGCGGGGGATTTCAACGGGTGGGACACATGCTCCATCCCCATGAAGAGGCACAGGACAGGGGTGTGGAAGGCCAAGGTCAAGCTGAACCCGGGGAGGTACGAGTACAAGCTCTTCGCGGACGGCGACTGGGTCAACGACCTGCCTGGGGTGGAGAGGGTCCCGAATCGCTTCGGCACGGACAACTTTGTGGTCCGGGTCGAATGAAGGATTGGCGGCACTCGGAGGTATCTCAGCAACGGGGCTGGGTCGGCGTGACCACGGGGGTGTTCAGTCGGAGGGGATTTCTCGTGATGGCCTCCGCCCTGGGGCTCGTGAAGGCGGGACCTTGGGTGTTGAAGGGGCCATGCATTGCAGCCCCACAATCCATTGAACCGAGGGAGGGAAAGATGAGCTACGAGGCCAAGGACTATTCGAGACTCATAGGGATGAAGGGGTTCAGCGAGAACCTGCTTCGCAATCACTTCACCCTGTACCAGGGGTACGTGACCAATACCAACAAGGTGACCGAGGCCCTGGCCGAGATGCACAAGGCAGGCAAGACCGCCTCCCCTGAATACGCGGAGCTCAAGCGTCGTTTCGGTTGGGAGTTCAACGGCATGCGCCTCCACGAGCTATACTTCGAGAATCTGGGTGGCAACGGCCAGATCGATGCATCGGCCCCCCTTGCCCAGAGGCTGGCCAAGGCCTTCGGCTCCCTGCAGGACTGGGAGTCGGACTTCCGCGGGGTCGGGGCCATGAGGGGTATAGGGTGGGCCATACTCTATCAGGATGACCTGGGGGGGCGTCTCTTCAACCAGTGGGTCAACGAGCACGACGTGGGGCACCTGGCTGGGTGCAGACCACTGCTGATCATGGACGTGTTCGAACACGCCTTCATGCTCGACTACGGCCTCAAGAGGGCGGATTACATCCAGGCCTTCTTCCAGAACCTGGACTGGGGGGCGGTGGAAAAGCGGGCCAAGTGAACGCAAGGGCATGTCCCGTGGCGGGCGAAGGAGGGGCGAGGGGCGCTCGGCCCCCCTTCGCCTCGATTTTTTTGTTGGGGGACCGCTCCCCTTGGGGGGATCCAAGGCCCATGGGGATGGTCGAGGGACCCTTCAGCGAGGAGAGACCTTGAGGGGAGAGGCAACAGGCGGGCTCGAGGACAGGGGGTCGGGGGTGGCAGGGGAGGTCCCGTTTCGGAGGCACCTGGGTCCATTGCTCTTCCTGGCCGCCATCTTCTTCCTGAACTTCCTCTCCAGGATCATCCTGGGCCCCCTGATGCCGGCCATAGAGGAGGACATGAACCTGGGGCACGGGGAGGCCGGGTCCCTCTTTCTCCTCATCTCCTCCGGGTACAGCGTGGTGCTCTTCTTCTCAGGGGCGGTCTCTTCGCGCCTGACCCACAGGAGGACCATATTGCTCTCCACACTGGTGATGGGGGCCACCTTGCTCCTCGCATCCCAGAGCCGCTCCCTGGGTGCCATGCGGATGGGGCTCGTGGTGATGGGCATGGCCGGCGGGCTCTACCTGCCTTCCGGGATAGCGAGCCTCACGGCCATGGTGAGCCCCAGGCACTGGGGAAAGGCCATCGCCATCCACGAGCTGGCCCCCAACATAGGCTTCGTGGCAGCGCCCTTCTTGAGCGAGTTCCTCCTCGGGTGGCTCCCGTGGCGCGGGATACTGGCGGTGATCGGGGGGGTCTCCATCGTCGTTGGGTTGGGCTTCGCCCGGTTCGGCAGGGGTGGGGCCTTCCCAGGGGAGGCCCCCAGCGTCAGGGCGCTTCGGGCCCTGATGCGTGCCCCCTCCTTCTGGGTGATGATGCTCCTGTTCAGCCTGGCCATAGGCGGTAGCCTCGGAGTCTATGCCATGCTTCCGCTCTATCTGGTCTCGGAAAAGGGGATGGAGAGGCAGTGGGCCAACACCCTCGTGGCCGTGTCCAGGGTCACAGGGATCGGCATGGCCTTCGTGGCTGGCTGGGCGGTGGATCACCTGGGGGCCAAGCGCTCCATGGGTGTGGCCATGCTGGGGACAGGGCTGGGGACAGCGCTCCTGGGAATCGTCCCCGGGGAATGGGCGCTGGCCATGGTCTTCCTGCAGCCCATGGTGGCCGTGTGCTTCTTCCCCGCAGGGTTCTCAGCCCTCTCCAGGATAGGAGGGGAGAGGGCCAGGAACGTCGCCGTCTCCCTCACCGTCCCTGTGGCCTTTCTCGTGGGGGGAGGCGGGATACCGGCCTGGATCGGCCTGGCGGGGGAGACGGGCTCCTTCGCCGCGGGCATGGTAACCGTGGGCGCCGCGACAGCGGCCTCGGTGGCCCTCATGAGGTACCTGAGGCTCGGCGATGGAGGGAGCTGAGGGGCGCGCGGCCGCCTGTGGGTGCCGTGGCGGCCGGATGCCCCTCCCGAGGAGCTCATCACCTGGATGGTTTGAGCCAGTCCGTCAGGGGGACGAGCCTCTTGGTGCCGAGATCCCATCCATAGACCCGAACGTGTTCGAGGCCTTTGTGGCTTGTGGGGCTGTAGGAGATGGGGCCGCACAGCCCCTTCATGTCCAGGCCCTTGATCCCTTCCAGGGCCCCCACCAGCTTCTCCGCATCCAGCTCTTTGCCTGCCCTGCGGAGCCCTTCGGCCACGATGGTCCCCGCGGCCCAGCCCTGAACATAGTACCTGTCCCTCACGGTGTTCTCTGTGCCAGGCTCGTACTTGAGGGTCACCTGGCGCATCTCCTCGATGGCCGGGCCTTGGTCGTACCAGGCGTTGATGGAGTGGACCCCCACGAACTTGGCCGCGGCATCCTCAGCGGCGAGGTAGGTCTTCTCGCTGAAGACCGAGAAGGTCCCTATGGACTTGCAGTCGAAGCCCAGCTTCTTGGCGTCCTTGAGCACCGCCACGGCCACCCCGATGTCGCCCTGGATGATGACATAATTGGGGTCCGCCTTCTTGAGGAGGAGGACCTGCGAGGTGGCATCCGTGGCCCCTTGCAAGAGGTAGACCACCTCTGCCAGCTCCACGCCCTTGGCCTTGGCCCACTCCCTGGTGGCGGCCTCCACCACCTTGCCGGGTTCGTTCTGCTGTGTCACCAGGACCACCTTGGGCCTCTGCCCTTTGAGGTCCTTGATGATGTAATCGAATATGACCCCGACCTGGTCGTGGTACGTGGACATGATGGTGAAGATGTAGCGCTTGAACGGCTCGAGCATGTCATCGGTGGTGCTCATGGGGCCTATGCACGGGACCTTCTCGCTCTCGATCATGCTGTAGCAGGCCTTCAGGGGGCCGCTGCCCGTGGGGCCCACGATGGCCAGCACCTCGTCCTTGGTGACGAGCTTCTTCAATGCCGCCACCGCCTTGGGGGGCTGATACTGGTCGTCCTCGGGGATGAGCCTTATCTTGCGGCCGTTTATGCCCCCTTTCTCGTTGATGTGGCGGAAGTAGTTCTTGACCGCGTCCAGATACGGCTTCTGCACCACCACCGTGGGGCCCGAGAGGTCGCCGATGAATCCGAGGACCACCTCCTCCTTGCCCACCCCCCTTGCCGCATCCGACAGGGTGGGAAGGACAAACAGGGTCGCCCACACCGTCATCCCAATGACCAAGACCGTCCCGCTGTGCCTCATGTCCGCCTCCTTTCCTGGAAAGCCGTCTCCATTGCCGGCCACCGGGGCAGGCTGGGCCAAGGGACCCGCACCCTCCCCGTGGCCGACCCCTCAATACGTGTAAGGCCACCTGGTCCAGTAGAGCTTTATGCCCTGCCACCTCCCGTAGAGCCCCTTGGGCTCGAATATGAGAAACAGTATGATGATCAGGCCGTAGATGGCGTTGCGGATGTCGAAGAAGGCCCCCCCGATGACCCTGTCCACGGAGGGATCCTGCTTGAGGTACTCTATGAGGAGCTTGAGGGCCTCCGGGAGGAAGGTGACGAAGAAGGCGCCGTATATGGAGCCCAGGATGGAGCCCATGCCGCCCACGATTATCATGACGATGTACTCTATGGAGAGCATGAGGGAGAAGTGCTCGGGGGTGATGTTGGTGATGTAAGGGGCGTAAAGGCCTCCGGCTATGCCGGCGTACAAGGAGCTCAGCACGAAAGAGGAGACCTTGTACCTGGTGAGATCGATGCCCATCACCTTGGCCGCCACCTCGTGGTCCCGGATGGCGATGAAGGCCCTGCCCACCCTTGTGCGGAATAGGTTCTTGGCGAAGGCCACGGCCAGGACCGTGACGAACAGGATCAGATAGTAGAAATCCCGGTCCTTCTTGATGACCAGGGTGCCTATAGCGGGGTACGGGACCGGGAGTCCTGCGTGTCCCTTGGTGAGGGAATCCCAGTTCCAGAACACGTGCTGGACTATGAAGCTGAAGGCCATGGTGGCCATGATGAGATATAGCCCCTTTAGGCGCAAGGCCGGTATGCCCACGAGGAACCCGAAGAACCCGGCTACCACCCCTGCTGCGGGCAGTGCAAGCCAAAAAGACACATGGAGGGTAGAGGTGAGGATGCCGCAACAGTAGGCCCCGATCCCGAAAAATGCCGCATGCCCCAGGGAGATCTGCCCTGTGTACCCCGTGAGGATGTTGAGACCCAGGGCCGCGATGGTGGCTATCATGGCTATGTTCAACAGATACAGGAGGTAGTTGCTGGCCCAAAATGGGAGCAGCAAGGCGCAGAGGGCGAAGAGGAGCATCCAGGACTTCACGAATCGAGTCTGGAAGACCTTCATGTCATCCCGGTACTTGGTCCTGAAATATCCGCTGCCCATGGTGGCCGGTTCCCTAGACCCTCTCGATCTCCTCGGTCCCGAGGAGGCCGTGAGGCTTGATCATGAGGATGAGTAGCAAGACGGCGAAGGCCGTCACCTCCTTCACGCCCCCTATGAGGGCGTCCAGGTAACCGCCGGCTAGGCTCTCCACGACCCCTATGATGACGCCCCCGATTATGGCCCCTGGTATGCTGTCGATGCCCCCGAGGATCACCGCGGGGAATGCCCTCAGGCCTATGTAGCTCAGGTTCAGGTTCAGCAGGTTGATGTGGGCCAGGAATACCCCTGCCACGGAACTGACGATCATGGAGATGGCCCAGGACAAGGCGAAGATCTTCTGGACGCTCACCCCCATGAGGCTGGCGAAGTCGTGGTTCTGGGCCGTGGCGCGCATGGCCACACCCAAACGCGAATACCTGAAGAACAAGAACAGCACCACCAGAAACAGGACCGACACCAGGATGGACCACAGGTGGATATGGGACAGGACCAGAGGGCCCAGGGAGATGGGCTCCTCGGGGAAATTGGCCGGAAAGCTCTGGTAGGCCGTGCCCCAGATGATGGCGGTCAAGCTCCTCAGGAGGATGGCCAGGCCGATGGTGATCATCACCACGGCGAAGATGGGCTCCCCGATCATGGGCCTCAGGAGCGTATAATGGACCACGACCCCGAGGAGGGAGGAGAATGCCAGCGTCAGGAGGAAGGAGAGCAGGAAGGGCAGCTTGAGGCTCACGGCGAGGGAGAAGCAGAAGTAGGCCCCCACCATCATGATCTCGCCCTGGGCGAAGTTCAGGATGCCGGTGGCCTTGTAGATGATCACGAAACCCAGCGCCACGAGGGCATAGATGCTCCCAACGGCCATGCCGCTTATCAGGAGCTGCAAGAAGAACTGCGCGCCCTCGCTCATTTGAGTTGCCCTCGCCCCCTTGCCCCGGCTGTCATCCGCCCCTGTACATGGCCTCGATCTTGTCCCGGTATATCTCCTCTATCTTCTTGCGTTTCACCTTCTTGGTGGCCGTGATCTCCCCATCGTCGTGGTCCAGCTCCTTCTCCAGGAGGGAGAACTTCTTGATGGTCTCGACCTGGGCGAGGTCCCTGTTGGCCATCTCCACCTCGTGGGCGATGAGGTCTCGCACGGCCGGATGGGTGGCCAGGCTCTTGAATGTGGTGAAGGGGATCCTGTTCTTCTGGGCCCAGTCGGAGACAGTGTCGTACTCGATCTGGATCAGGGCGGTGAGGTACTTGCGGCCGTCCCCTATGACGATGGCCTCGTTGATGTAAGGGCTGAACTTGAGCCGGTTCTCGATCTCGGAAGGGGAGAGGTTCTTCCCCCCAGCGGTGATGAGGATGTCCTTCATGCGATCCGTGATGGCCAGTTCCCCGTCGGGTCCGAGGTGTCCCACATCCCCAGAGTGGAGCCACCCTTCGATGACGGTGCGGGCAGTGGCCTCCGGATCCCTGTGGTAGCCCTGGAACACGCCTATGCCGCGCATGAGGATCTCCCCTTCATGCGATATCTTCACCTCCATGCCGGGCACCGGCCTCCCCACCGTCCCGAACCTCAGGAGCTCCCCATCCTGGATGGTGGTGATCCCCGCGGTCTCGGTCATCCCGTAGACCTCCCGCACCTTCACACCCAGGGCGTGGAAGAACTTCAGGACCTCCGGTGAGACCGGGGCCCCTCCGCAGTAACAGTTCCTGGCCCTCAGGAGCCCCATGCGGTCCTTGGTGACGCGGAACATGGCCAGGTAGGCCATGGCATACAGGATCCTCAGGCCCAAGGGGATGCGGCCCTGGTTCATCTTCGATGACACGAACCTCGTCCCTATAGGGGCGCAGAGCCTCCAGATCCACCTCTTGAAGGCGGTGGCGTTCTCCATCTTGATGTGGTGGGAGGACAGCAGCTTCTCCCAAATCCTGGGGACCCCGAGGAAGACCGTGGGGGATATCTCGTAGAGGCTTTCCTGGACCGTGTCAGGGCTTTCCGCGAAGTTCACGGTGCACCCGAACTTCAGGGGGATGAAGATGGACATCAAGGACTCTGCCACGTGGTTCAGGGGGAGGTAGGAGACCATGGAGTCTGTGTCGTAGAACGGGGTGATGCGGGCCAGGGAGTCCACCATCCTCAGGGTATTGGCGTGGCTCATCATGGCCCCTTTTGGGGGCCCTGTCGTGCCCGAGGTGTAGACGATCAGGGCCGTATCCTCCGGCCTGCCCCGATCCAGGAGTTCGTCGAAGAGCCCGGGCTGTCGCTGGCCGAGGTCACGGCCCAGGGCCTGTAGCTCGCGGAAGGGGATCAAGATGGGGTCCCTGTAGCCCCACATCCCCTTCATGTCGATGACGATGACCCTCTTTAGCAGGGGGAGCTCTTCCTTGACGGAGAGGATCTTGTCCGCCTGTTCCTGATCGCCGGCCACGAAGAAGGATGCCCCTGAGTGGTCCACCACGTACTTGACCTGGGACGGGGGGCTCGTGGGGTAGACTCCCACACGGATGCCCCCTGCGCTTTGCGTACCGAGGTCGGCGAAGAGCCACTCGGGCCGGCCTTCGGAAAGGATGGCCACCCTGTCTCCCCTTTGAAACCCGAGCCTGATGAGGCCGAGACAGAACTCCTTGACGTTCTCGTAATAGGCCCTCCAGGAGATCTCTTGCCAGATCCCCAGGTCCTTCCTTCGCAGGGCAACGCGCCCGCCGTACCGGTGCATCTGGACCCTTAGGAGGGCGGGAAGGGTGTCAGCCTTCATGCTCGAACTCCGAGAATAGGTCTGCCTCGCCCAGGTAGGCCTGAACCACCGCGGGGTTGTTCTGGACTGCCTGGGGCACGTCATCGGCGATCTTGCTCCCGAAGTTGAGGACGCAGACCCTGTCGGCGATGTCCATCACCACCCCCATGTGGTGTTCCACCAGGATCATGGTCTGGTGGGTCTCCTTGAGGTCGAGGATGAACCGTGCCATGTCCTCCGTCTCCTCGAGGTTCATCCCCGAGGCCGGCTCGTCCAGGAGGAGGAGCCTCGGGCTCATGGCCAGGGCCCTGCCCAACTCCACGCGTTTCTGGACCCCGTAAGGTAGGCTGCCCACAGGCTGCTTCCTGAAGCGCTCGATCTCCAGGAAGTCTATGATCTCCTCCACCCTCTGGCGATGAGCCACCTCCTCCCGGACGGCCTTGGGGAGGAACATCCCGCCGGAGAGGATCCCGGCCTTGAGGAGATGGTGGCAGCCCAACAAGAGGTTCTCGATCACGGTCATGTTCTTGAAGAGGGCGATGTTCTGGAAGGTCCTGGCGATCCCCAGCGCGGCGATCTCGTGGGGCTTGAGGCGGGTTATCTCACGGCCGTCGAAGTAGATGCTGCCAGCATCGGGGCGGTAGAGGCCGCTGATACAATTGAAGATGGTCGTCTTGCCCGCCCCGTTGGGGCCGATGATGGCGAGGAGCTCCCCCCGGTGGACGTCGAAGCTCACATCCTGTAGGGCTCGTATCCCCCCGAAGCTCATGGACACACTTGCGAAATCGAGCAAAGGCTCATCGGGGCCGTGCGCCATGAGAGGGCCCTGCAGCGAGGAGGCTTGCCCGTTCAAGAGACCCACCTCTTTCTCCTCTTGTAGTGTTTCACCTCGCTGTACCTCTTCCTCTTGGCCTCATCCGTGACACCGAGGTAGAACTCCTTGACGTCCGGGTTGTTCTTGAGCCTGAGGCTTGGCCCGTCCATGACGATCTTGCCGTTTTCCAGGATGTAGCAGTAATGGGTGACCATGAGGGCGATGTAGGCGTTTTGCTCCACCAGTAGCAAGGCCGTCCTGTCGTCCCTGTTGATGGCGAGGATGATCCTGAAGATCTCCCTCACCACAAAGGGGGCCAGACCCAATGACGGCTCATCGAGCATGAGGAGTTTGGGCCGGGACATCAGGGCCCGCGCCACGGCCAGCATCTGTTGCTCTCCGCCGCTCAGGTACCCGGCCCTCTGTTCCCTTCGCTCCTGGAGGATCGGGAAGTACCCGAAGGCCCTCTGACGGTCCTGCGCGAGGCCCCTGCGGTCCTTTCTCACAAACCCGCCCAGATCGAGATTCTCCTGGACGGTGAGTTCCGGGAATATACCCCTTCCCTCCGGGACATGGGCGATGCCCATCCGCACGATGCCCGCAGGGGCCGACTCGTTGATGCGCCTCCCCATGAACTCGATAAAACCGTCCTCTATCTCCCCGTCCTGCGACCTGAGGATCCCCGAGACCGCCCTGAGGGCGGTGGACTTGCCCGCCCCATTGGCACCCAGAAGGGCCACGCGACCGCCCTCCGGTACCGAAAGGGAGATGCCCCTCAGGGCGAGGATCACGTCGTTGTAAACGATCTCCAGGTTCCTGACCTCGAGCATCGACCCGCCCAAAGGAAGAGACTTCGGGACCCCAGGGGACAAGGCCTCGGACGGCCGGGCAGCCCCAGCCATTGAGCCGACACACCCATGGCCGGTTTGCACTTGCGTAACTTATCAGATAGGTGCTATGATCGTCAAGAAAAAAAGTGTCGGTCGATAAACGACTAGACGTTCAGAAGACCTGTCCCGGCCCGGGTTGGGTGCAGCCGGTGAGGAGGTGTTCTCCTTGGTGCCGAGCCCTTATGAGGAAAAGCTCGTGCCTGCCTCCGAGGTCGAGCTGCGGATCACGCGTCTGTGCCAAGAGATGGCAGGGCAGGCCATGGAGGCGCTCCTTGTCTTGTACCGGCCCGATTACCTCTATCTGACGGGTCAGTCCCAGTCCTCGGTCCTCTACCTCTCCATCCACGATGGGCCCCTGTTGTTCGTGCGCAGGGACTTGGATCGCGCCAAGGCCGAGTCGCCCCTTTCCCGGGTCATCCCCTTTCGCTCCATGAAGGAGTTGCCCGGTCTGATCCGCAGGCATGCCGGTGGCCTCCCTGGGGAGATGGGCACGGAGCTCGATGTCATACCTGTCAGGGAGCACGAGAGGCTCCTCCATGCCTTCGAGGGCGTGCGTTTCCGGGACGCCTCGCCCATTATCCGGCGCTGCCGCATGAGGAAGACCCAGTTCGAGATAGGACAGTTGAGGGTGGCCGCTTCCATCGCCCGGGAGGTCTTCGAGGTGGGCATGCAGGTCCTGGAGCCCGGGATGACGGAGATCGAGTTCGGGGCGCGGCTGGAGATGGAGGCCAAGAGGCGCGGGCATGAAGGGATCGTCCGCATGCGCGGGGTGAATCAGGAGGGTTACTCGTGGCACGTCTTGAGCGGCGCCAATGGGAGCATCCCCAGTGAGGCGGACACCCCCGCGGGCGGCATGGGGCTCTCCCCGGCCTTTCCCATGGGGGCCGGGCTCCGAGAGATGAGGGAGAACGAGCCCATCCTGGTGGACTTCCCCATCGTCTACAACGGCTACATATCGGACCAGGGTAGGATCTATTCCATAGGCGAGCTCCCGGAGAGGTTCCTCAGGGCCTACGAGGTGTGCAAGGAGATAGAGGTGGAGGTCATCCGGGCGGCCCGGCCAGGGGTTCAGTGCGAGGAGCTCTTCAACATGGCCAAGGAGGTGGCACGGGAAAGGGGATACGAGAGGGGGTTCCTGGGGCTCCCGGGAAAGAAGGCCGGGTTCGTGGGACACGGCATAGGCCTGGAGGCCAACGAGATCCCGGTCTTCGGGGTGGGACAGCGCTACGCCCTGGAGGCGGAGGTGGTCATGGCGGTGGAGCCCAAGATAGTCGTGGAGGGCGAGGGGGTGGTGGGGATCGAGAACATGTATCTCGTAGGCCATGAGGGGGCGGAGAAACTGACTGTCATCGACGAGGGGATCCTGCAGGTGTGAAGTCCATGGGGCGTGGCCATCACGGGCACAGGGGATCCCCGAGCCCAAGGCAGGGCATGGGGGACCGCGAGCTTGGGCCAGGCATGGGGGGTGTGCCGAGGGGCCACGGGCAGCTTGCGACCAATGCCTGGGCCACTGTGTGTGACTCTCAGGTCAGGGGAAGGAGGTGGACGCCATGGGTGAGTGGAGGCACAGGAGGATCGCGGATCTGCTGCTCGATGTGTGCGAGGCTCAAGGCGACAAGGATGCGCTCGTCTTCTCCGGGCAGAGGATGAGCTACCGGCAACTGCTCTCCAGGACGCAGAAGGTGGCCTCGGGCCTCCTCAAGCTCGGGATCCAGAAGGATGAGAAGGTGGCTGTGCTCTGCCCGAACATCTTCGAGTGGCCCCTTGCCGAATTGGCCTGCGGGCTCATAGGGGCCGTCTGTGTCCCGGTGAACATGATGCACAGGCTGGTGGAGCTGGAATACACCCTTTCCCAGTCCGATGTGACCACCCTGATCATGATCGATCGTTTCATGACCGCGGACTTCCTCTCCATGATCTACGAGATCTGCCCTGAATTCAGGGATGGAGAGCCTGGGAGGCTTCGGTCCAAGAGGTTGCCCCTGTTGAGGAACCTGATCACCCTCACCGACCCGCCGCATCCCGGGATGTTCAGCTTCAGGCAGTTGGAGGAGGGACTGGGCTCGGATCTTGGTTCGGGCCCGGCCCTCAGGGAGAGGATGGAGACCATCTCCCCTGACGACATATTCATCATCCAATTCACCTCCGGGACCACGGCCTTCCCCAAGGGCGTGCTGCTGCACCAAGAGGCGACCATCGCCAATTCGTACTGGTTCCTGCGCAGGATGGGCATAGACTCCTCGGACAAGATCTTCTCTGTCATGCCTTTCTATCATGTGGGTGGGTCCGTGTCGTCCCTGATAGGGACCCTTGAGTGGGGGGCGACCCTGTACATGACTCAGCGATTCGATGCCGAAGAGACCATGGAGATCATCCACCGTGAGAGATGCACGGCCATGTTCGGCCTGGACACCATGTATCTGATGATGATGGGGCATCCGCACTACCAAAAATACGACCTTTCATCCCTGAAGAAGGGGTTCAGCTCAGGGAACCCCGAGGCCTTGAAGAAGATCGCGACGGTCATGGGCATCGAGGGCCTGACGAACGTCTACGGGCTGTCGGAGTGTTCAGCCAATGTGACCATCAACAGCCCTGATGTGCCCCTTGATCTTCGCTGCAACTACAACGGTACTCCGCACCCTGGAATCGAGGTCAGGATCGTAGGCCCGGACCGACGCCCCCTCCCCCCTGACACCCCTGGGGAGATCGCGGTCAGGGGCTTTTGCGTGATGAAGGGGTACTACAAGAAGCCGAAGGAGACCAGGGAGGCCCTGGATGAAGAGGGATGGCTCTATACAGGAGACCTGGGACGGCTGACACCCGATGGTTTCCTGCAGTTCCTGGGTCGGATCAAGGACACCTACCGAGTGGGCGGCGAGAACGTCTCTGCACAGGAGATAGAGGCCTTCTTCATGCAGCACCCCAAGGTCCTCAGGGCCTGCGCCATCGGGGTCCCCGATGAGAGGCTCATCGAGGTGGGGATGGTCTTTCTGGACCTGAAACCAGGGGAGAGTGCCACCGAGGAGGAGATGATCGACTGGTGCAAAGGGAAAATCGCGCCGTACAAGGTCCCGCGTTACGTGCGCTTCACACACGACTTCCCCATGACCGGCAGCGGAAAGATCCAGAAGTTCGTGCTGAGGGATCAGGTCCTCTCTGAGATGGGTACAAAGGAGGCCAGCTGATGGAGGCGTTCGATGCGGTGGTGATAGGGGCGGGACCGGCAGGGTTGGTGGCCGGGGCCATACTCAGCAGTGAAGGCATGAGGACACTGGTGTGCGAGAAATCCCGCTGGATAGGCGGGAGGGCCATGGCGGTGGAGGTGGACGGGTTCAAGCTCAACCTGGGCGGCCACCTCCTGGAGGATTCCGGATCCGGGATCACCGCCATCTTCAAGCACCTGGGGGTGGAGCTGAGACACGGATCCGTGAGCAGTTCGCTCCCTGTCTTTCGGGACGGCAGATGGGGACAGGTCCAGGAGATGTATCGAGGGAAGAAAGACGACCTCAAAAGGATCATATCCATCCTCGGCCAGATGGACTGCTCGGAGTTCGACCGCCTGGACGACGTGGCCATGCGTCCTTGGCTCATGCAGTACACCACGAGCGAAGAGGTCATCGCACTCTTCGAGTACCTGGCGGTCCTGGAGTGCATGACCGAGGAGTGGTACGATCACTCGGCCAGCGACAACCTGTTCGTGAGGAAGCTGCACTACGGGGAGAGGAAGATGGCCGGGTACTCCTTCTGGCCGGAGGCCGGATGGGATGGGATCTTTGGGATCCTCAAGGACGTGATCCTCGGCAACGGGGGCGAGGTGAGGCTCAACACCCCGGTCCACAGGGTCGTCATCCGCAAGGGACGGGTGGAGGGGGTCACAGTCTCCGAAGGTGAGCCCTCGGTGCCGGGCGAACTGCTGGAACGCAAGCTGATCCAAACCGACAAGGTGGTCTGCACCCTGCCGGTTTGGAACGTCCTGGACCTCTTCTGCGAGGATGACCTCCCCGGGTGGTACGTGGAACAGATCAGGTACCTCGCCCAGGAGAAGTTCAAGGTTTGCTGGGTCGGGTATTACGTGGCATCGCGAGAGCCCATCTTCGCCATGGAACCCAAGGAGATGTGCACATGGCTCTCGGCCCCCAGGAGCGGGCTCGGAGGGTTCGCGTTCCTCAACTCGGCCCTCGATCCCAATGTGGCCCCTCCTGGGGCCCACCTTTGGGTCTGCGGGGCGACCTTCTTGGGCACACGCCCCAGGGAGTGGGTCGAGCGGAAGATGCAGGAGTTCGACGAGGATCTCAGGGTGATGTTTCCTGCCCTGGACGGGGAGGCCGTGATTTGGAAGAGGCGCCACCTCGTGGGCAACCCCCCCTTCGGATTGGTCCAGAAGCCCACCCTGGTGGGGACGTACCGTCCAGCCCCCTCCGTGCCCAACGTGAAGGGTCTCTCCTTTGCCAGCGACACATTCCGGAGCCGAGGGGTCGGCGTGGATCGAGCGGCCAGGGCGGGCCTGACCGCTGCCGAGCTGGTGCTGGGAAAGAGGGTCCAGGGGCTCGACGGGACCTGGAGGTACTGAAATGCATGGATGGGCTGGACGGGTTCTCAGGATAGATCTGAAGGAACGGGTGGTCTGCGAGGAAGGGCTGAGCGAGGGGCTTCGTCTCCATTTCCTGGGCGGTCGAGGGATAAACTCCAGGCTCATCTTCAGTGAGGTCAAGGCCGGGACCGATCCCCTCGGCCCTGAGAACAGGCTCATCATCGGGACCTCTCCCCTGACCGGGACAGGTCTCGTGATCTCCGGGAGGTGCCATGCCACGGCCAAGTCGCCCCTCACAGGGATCTTGGGGGACTCCAACGCAGGGGGGCATTTTGGCCCGGAGCTGAAATGGGCCGGATATGACCACGTGATCCTCATGGGGAAGGCACAGGGCCCGGTGTACATCTGGATCGACGACGATCGGGTGGAGATAAGGGATGCCTCCCACCTTTGGGGCAGGACCATCTCCGAGACCTACCGGGTGATCCGGGAGGAACTCGGGGATCCGAGGATCCAGATAGCGGCCATAGGCCCCGCGGGTGAGAACCTGGTGAGGTACGCCACCATCATGACAGGTGCAGGGAGCGCCTTCGGCAAGACCGGCATGGGCACGGTCATGGGCTCCAAGAACCTCAAGGCCATCGCCGTCAGGGGGAGCAGGGGGGTTGAGGTCGCCCATCCGGACCGCTTCCGCGCCTTCACCAAGGGTCTCATCGAAAGGATCAAGGGGGGCTTCACGTACCAGGGCTTCTCCAGATACGGCACCATGAGCTACCTTCACTACTACGACAAGATCGGCAGGTCCGTCGCCAACAACGCCCAACAGGTGGGCGGCATCGAGTACATAGAGAACTTCAGCGTGGAGAGCACCGACAGGTACACCACCCGCAGCGAGGCCTGTTTCGGCTGCCCCATTCATTGCAAGCACCAGTTCCATATCAAGAACGGTCCCTTCGCGGGAGAGGCGGGCCACGGGACAGAGTTCTGCATCATGAGCGCCCACGGCCCCTCCTGTGGCAACCGGGATCTGGCCGCTGTGCTGAAACTGAACAAGATCTGTAACGAATACGGCATCTGCGGCGATACCTCTGGGATCACCCTCGCAGCGGCCTTCGAATGGTATCAGAGGGGCCTCATCGGCAAGGAGGAAACCGAGGGGATCGAGCTGGAGTGGGGCAACTACGAGGCCCAGATTGCCATGCTCCACAAGATCATCAATAGAGAGGGCTTCGGGGACGTCCTGGCCGAAGGGACGGCCATAGCGGCCAAGAGGGTGGGGCAAGGGGCTGAGAGATACATAGCCCATTCCAAGGGGGGTGATGTGGATCAGTGCGACATAAGGAGCCTCAAGGGGTGCGCCCTCTCCGACGCTGTCTCGAGCCGCGGGGCGGACCCCCAGCGCGGATGGCCTGGTCACGAGGTGGTGGCCAGACCGCTTCCCCCCAAGAAGGCCAAGGAGCTCTTCGGCACGGATCAGGGGGTGGACCCCCTCTCCTACGATGGAAAGGCGGCCGCGGTGAATTACTTCTCCTCCCTCTGCGCCCTGAGCGATGCCCTGGGGATCTGCAAGTTCGCCACCAAGTGGATGGGCAGCGTCATCGATATCAGGGAGATGGCGGAGGTCTTCTCAGCGGCAACCGGGGTGGAGATGGACGAGGAGGGACTGTGGAGGGCAGCGGCGAGGATCCACAACGTGGAGAGGGCCTTCCTCGTCAGGGAGGGTATCACCAGGGAGGACGACACCATCCACGGCCGCCCCATGGAGGAGCCTGTTCCGTCTGGCCCTTACAAAGGGGAGGTGCTGGACAGGGAGAAGTTCGCCAGGATGTTGGATGAGTACTACGAGATCATGGGTTGGGATAGGGGGACCGGGATACCCACCAGGGAGACCCTGGAGTCGTTGGGGCTGAAGGACGTGGCGGATGAGCTGGAGAGACTGGGCAAATATCGAAGGAGGTCTGGATCATGATCAGGGATAACGTACCATCTCAATGCGATGCCCTGGTGATAGGATCAGGGGCCGCGGGGCTTGTGGCCGCCCTCGCCCTGAAGGACCTGAGGCCCGATTGGTCCGTCTGGGTGGTGGAACAGTCCCAAAGCGTGGGGGGCACCACCGCGTACAGCGGGGGGGTGTGCTGGATGCCCGGCAACAGGTGGAAGGAGGACCCTGAAAGGGACCTGCAAGAGGCCAGGAGATACCTCAAGGCGGCCTTCCCGCAGATCGACGAGAGATGTCTGGACTCGTTTTTGGCCGATGCCCCGCGCGTGCTGGACTTCATGATCTCCAAAGGGGTCAAGATGGAGGGATTCCCGGATTACCCTGACTACTATCAGGAGATCGAGGGGGCATCCACGGGGAGGTCCGTGTCGCCTCAGGTCTACAAGGGGCCGAAGAAGATCCGCAAGTTCATCCGCAAGGTGCCCTACTTCTATCCGCCCTTCACCCTGAGGGAGGCAGAGGAATGGGGCCCGCACAGGCTCCTCCACTGGAACAAGACTCTCTTGGCCAAGCGCAAGGTGGCGGGGCACCTCACCATGGGCCCTGGTTTCATAGGGTTCTTGTTGGACGCCTGTGTGGAGGCCGGCGTTGACCTGGCACTGGGGTGCAAGACCGAGGGGCTCCTCATCCAGGGAGAGCAGGTAACAGGTGCCGTGGTCAAAGGCAGGAAGGTCTCGGCCCCGGTGGTCATCATGGCCTGTGGCGGCTTCTCCCACAACCAGGAGCTGATGAGGCGAATCAAGGCGGTGCGTCCGGTCCTGAGCGTGGCCTCGGAGGAGTGCGACACCGGAGGGGGCCTCGCCCTGGCCCTGGATGCGGGCCTGAAGGTGGGCAACCCTTACTGCTGGTGGGTCCCCATCATGAAGCTCTTCGGCGAGGACGAGGAGAAACCGGGCCCGGACATCTGGGCCTACCACCCGACACTCCATGACCGATGCTGGCCTGGCGGGATCATGGTCAATGCCGAGGGGAGGCGTTTCACCAACGAGTCCGCATGCTACAACACGGTGGGCGGGATACTGGCCATGGACCCGGACCCTCTCCTCGACAGGGTCTGGCTCATCTGGGGCGATTACTACGTGAGGAACTACATCCGTGGGACCACGTCCTGGCTCCATCCGGCCAAGTCCTATATGAACAAGTCAGGATCGGTGGAGGAGCTGGCAGGAAAGATAGGGGTGCCGGCCTCGAACCTCAAGGAGACCATAGGGAGATGGAACGAGATGGCGGCAAGGGGGCGTGATGACGACTTCCACAGGGGGGAAAGCCCCTACGACCGGTTCATGGGTGACAGGTTTCGGGACGGGCATCCCAACATAGCCCCTGTGGAGGCCCCGTTTCAGGCGGTCAGGATCCATGCGGGGTGCCTGGCCACGAAGATGGGTCCTGTGACCGACGAGTCCGGGCGGGTGCAACTGGAAGACGGCAGGAAGGTCTCCGGCCTCTATGCCGCGGGAAACGCCGCGGCATCGTTCCTGGGGAACATATACCCCGGGGCAGGGGGGACGTTGGGGCCCGCGGTGGTATTCGGGTACAGGGCGGCTCGGCACGCCTGTGGCTGAGCCCTGGCAAGGGGGGATCCGGATGGGGGAGGGCAGGGCCCTGCGGCATCTCTTCAGCCCCGTATCCATAGGGGCAATGGGGGTCAGGAATCGGATCGTGATGCCCCCCATGCGCACGGGGTTCGGGACAGCGGATGGCACGGTCACGGACAGGCACCTGCGCTACTACGAGGCGCGGGCCAAGGGCGGGGTGGGTCTGGTCATCGTGGAGGTGACCACCGTACACCCGAGGAGGAAGTACACCCCCAATTCCCTGGGCCTTTTCGAAGACGGACAGATCCCTGGCTGGCGAGAGCTGAGCCGAGTGGTCCATGCCCAAGGGGCCAGGATCGCGACGGAGTTGCTGGACCCCGGCCCTTTCGGCCCCTCATCCCTGAGCGGGATGGTGCCTTTGGGGCCGTCGCCCGTTGCCACACGCAACATCAGGGAGCTTCCCCGGGAGATGGACCAGGCAGAGATCAAGGCCGTGGTGCGGGACTTCGTCGGGGCGGCCTGCAGGGCCAAAGAGGCGGGGCTGGATGCGGTGGAGATCCACGCCTGCCATGCCTTCGCCCTGGTGGGGTCCTTCCTTTCCCCGCTCCTGAACAAGCGGTCGGACATGTACGGCGGGTCATTGGAGGGGAGGGCCAGGCTCCTCTTGGAGATCGTCCAGGGAATTAAGGCCGAGGCAGGGAGGGATTTTCCGGTCATCGTCAGGCTCTCGGGGGACGAGAGGGTCCCGGGGGGGCATGGGATCCAGGAGACGCAGCTCCTAGCCGTCATGCTGGCGGAGTCCGGGGCGGACGCCTTGGAGATATCCGGCGGGACCATCCCGGAGGCCTTTTGGGCGGTGGTGGCCCCGAGCGGGACCCCACTTGCGCTCAATGCCCAGCTCTCCGAGGCGGTCAGGGAGGTGGTGAGGATCCCTGTCATATGTGTGGGGAGGATCAACGACCCGCGGCTGGCGGAGTTCCTGATCCGGACCGGCAAGGCCGACATGGTCTCCATGGGGAGGGCGCTCATAGCGGACCCTGACCTGCCCAATAAGGCCGCCTCGGGGAGGTTCGAGGACATAGCACCTTGTGTCGCCGACAACTATGGATGCCTCGGGACACCCCTGGCTCTCAAGGCCATGCAGTGCACGGTGAACCCGGCAGTGGGAAGGGAAGGGGAATTTGCCATGGTCCCGGCCCGTCTGCCCAGGAGGGTGCTGGTGGCGGGGGGCGGTCCCGCTGGTATGGAGGCGGCCAGGGTGGCTGCCCTGAGGGGGCATCGGGTGACGTTGTGGGAGAAGGAGTGGAGGCTGGGAGGGCAACTGAACCTGGCGTGCGTCCCGCCCTTCATGCAGGAACTGAGCAGGCTCACCCAGTATCTGGCGTGCCAGGTCAGGAAGGCAGGGGCGACGGTGGAGCTGGGGAGGGAGGTCACGGCCGGCGTGATACGGGAGATGAGGCCCGATGTGGTGATCGTGGCCACAGGGGCAACCCCCTTTGTGCCGGACGATATCCCTGGGATTGGCGATGAGAAGGTCGCCACCGCATGGGACGTCCTGGCAGGGAGGGCCGGGCTTCGTGCCAAGAACGTTGTGATACTGGGAGGGGGTTCGGTGGGGTGTGAGACCGCTGACTTCCTTGCCGAAAACGGTGACAATCCATTCGTGGGGCGCACCCGTGTCACCATCGTGGAGAAGACGGGCGCTGTGGCCTTGGACCTGGCAGGTCAGGCGCGGTCCTTGTTGATGCAGAGGCTGCGGCAAAAGGGGGTGAGGATACTCACCAGGGCCCAGCCCAGGAGGATAGGGGGGGACACGGTGGTGGTGGCCAAGGGGGGGACGGAGGAGTCCATCGAGGACGTGGACCTCGTGGTCCTGGCCATGGGGTCCAGGAGGTTAGATGAGCTCTCGGACAGGCTCGCGGGCCTGGTGCCAGAGGTCTACGTCATCGGGGACGCGAGGGAACCGCGAAAGGTCCTGGACGCCATGGCCGAGGGGGCAGAGGTGGGCAGGACGATCTGAAGGGTAAAGGGCGTGACAGGAGGAGGTCTTGCTGTGACGAAAGAGGAGCTGGAGAAGGCGGTCCAGGTGCTCCTGGACATCGAGGAGATCAAGAAGCTCCACGCGCGATACACCTTTGCCGTGGATGAGATGGACTGGGATGCGGTCATAGAGCTCTTCGCCGAGGATGCTGTAGGCGACTGGGCCTATGGGGAGATGGGCTCGCGAGGGAAGTACGTGGGGAAAGAGGAGATCGCCAGGTTCTTCAAGGAGCTCGTCCCCAGGGAGGCCAGGATGTTTCGCCATATGGTGATCCAGCCCGACATAGAGGTGGAAGGGGATAGGGCGCGGGCCAGGTGGTACATGTTCGGCTTCGGGACGTATGTCTTGCCCGAGGGGGATGTGCCTGCCTGGACCCACGGGAGATACGACAACGACCTGGTGAAGATCGACGGGAGGTGGAAGATCAAGCACCTCAGGTACAGGTTCACCTTCCAGACCCCGTATCACGAGGGATGGGTAAAGCGCCCGAGCATCATGCCCACAGTGTTCGGGAAGGACGAGGCAAGGCAGTCTTGACGGAAGGCCGAAGGGCCCTGGAGGCATGCAAGGGACCGGAAAAGGGGGATCCATGGGCATAGAGGAGTTGCAAGAGGCGATAAGACGGCTCCAGGACGTAGAGGAGATCGAGAGGTTGCATGCCAGGTATGCCTATCACGTGGACTCCCAGGAATGGGACCAGGTGGTGGAGCTCTTCACAGAGGACGCCGTGGCGGATTGGGGTGGGTCTCGTGGCAGGTTCCAGGGCAGGGAGGAGATCGCCAGGTTCTTCAAGGAGAACGTCCCCAAGTCAGCTTCCATGCTTCGCCACATGATGATACAGCCCCTCATAGAGGTCGAAGGCGACAGGGCAAAGGCCAGGCTCTACCTCTTCAGCATGGGCACATACAGGCTCCCACAAGGGGAAACGGCCATTTGGACCCACGGGGAGTATCGCAACGAACTCGTCAGGCAGGGCGGGCGATGGAGGATCAGCCGCCTCGCTTTCGAGGCGACCTTCAGGACCCCGTACCATGACGGATGGGTCAAGACCCCCAAGGCCTTCTGAGGGGCTCACACAGGGATTCATCCGGCCCCGAGTTCCTCGGCCAGTCGTTCCCGGAGACGGAACTTCTGTATCTTCGTGGCGGACATGGGCCACTCGGTGACGAACCGCACGTACCTGGGGACCTTGAAGCTCGCGATCTTCCCCTTGCAGTAGTCGATGATCTCCTGCTCGGTGACCGCGGCCCCTTCGTGCAGCTCTATGAAGGCGGCCGGGACCTCCACCAACCTGTGGTCTGGCACCCCGACGACCTGGACGATCTTCACCGCAGGGTGGGTCCCGAGGTAGGATTCTATCTCGGCCGCTGCCACGTTCTCCCCCCCGACCTTGAGCATATCCTTGATCCGTCCGAGGTAAACGATGCGGCCATCCTCGTCCAGTGCGCCTAGGTCGCCTGTATGGAACCACCCGTCCTGGTCCAGGGTGGCAGCGGTCTTCTCCGGGTCCTTGTAATAACCCTCGAAGACCGAGTAACCTCGCACCAGGATCTCTCCCTTCTCCCCCGGCCCGCAGGCCTCGCCGGTTTCCAGGTCAGAGATCCTGACCTCAATGCCGGCAAACGGGCGGCCGCAGGTGTGGCACCTCTCGTCTTCGTCATCGGTCAGTTCGTTGAAGGAGATGACTCCTCCTACCTCGGTGCAGCCATAGGCGCTCACCTGGATGGCGTTGGGGATGGCCTGTTGCATGGAGCGAAGGGCCTCGGGAGGGGCCACGTTGTTCATTATGCGCACGCGACCCAGGTCCATGGCCTTGAACCTGGGGTGATGAATGAGGGCCTGGGTGATGGTGGGGAAGGACGGGTAGAGGATGGTGGCCCGCTCTTCACCTATCATCTCCAGGGCCTGGTCCGCATCGAAATGCCCCATGGTGAGGAAGGCGGCACCCGCATCGAAGGTGGCCACCATGGGGAGTATGGAGGCCATGTGGAACATGGGCAGGGGGTCCCAGAAGCGGTCCTCGGGGGTGAGGAGATAGCGCTCCCGGCCCATGGCCATGCCGGTGCGCACCAATGCCTCATGGGTCAAAGGGCATCCCTTGGGGTAAGCGGTGGTCCCCGAGGTGTACATCATGATGGCCACGTCCCTCAACCGGACGCGCCTGCGAGAGGCCTGCACCTCCACTGGATCCACCGCCTCGGCAAGGGACTCGAAACCCTCCCCAGTGAGGAACCCAGCGGCCCGTCGTCTCCCGAGAAGGATCGCGCATCGTAGCCTGGGGGCCCCGGCTAGGTGCAGATCCAGGGGGTCTCGGGAGTGAGCCAGTCCGGGGAGGGCCTGGTGGAGGAGCTCAACGAAATTGGCGTATTCCTCTATGATATCCGAGGTGAAAAGGGCAGTGAGGTCCGAATTCTCTATGACGTAGGCGAGCTCCCTGGCCTTGAACCTGGCGTTGATGGGGACCACCACCGCCCCTAGCATGGCGCATCCGAAGATCAGCTCCACGAACTCCATGCAGTTGGGCATGAGGATCCCCACATGATCGCCACTTCGGATCCCGATGGCCTTCATGGAGCGTGCCACCCGGGTGGCACGCTC
>FWPV01004505.1_pt1 | contig 29425 bp, 24 predicted proteins | sample 2228371 | NCBI WGS metagenome assembly FWPV01 (sample SAMEA103939776, study PRJEB20133) | metagenome | reverse complement strand
CAGCCGCAGCAGCGGATGTACGAGATGCCGGACTTCAACAGCCAGGTGGTAGGCCCGGTGCCTCAAGGCGCCGCGGTGAAGGTGCTGGAGCGGGCCGGCAGTTGGCTGAAGGTGGAGCACCAGGGCCGATCAGGCTGGCTGCATCGCAAGTCCTTCGCCTGGAGCCCGGCCTCGGTCCGCCCGGGGCCGGCCTCTGTTCCCCCTGGCCCGGGTGGGAGAACCCCCACCGGATTGCCTCCCGGAGGGGCGGGGTTGGTGCAGCCATCCCCCGGCATGGGGCCCTCGGGACTGGGCTCTCCGGGGTTTCTGGGCGGCCCGCCGGTGAAATCCGGCCGCAGCGATGAGATGGTCACCGGGCGCCCCGCCGTGCCCAAACCTCCCAGGACCCAGGCGCGGCGACCGCCCCCGCCGCCGAAACCTAAAACCCTGAAGCGTCCCTCGGGCCACAGGAAATCCTCCTCCAAGCCCGATGTGGGGATGCCGGCCTCAGGCTCCTGAGAGCGGCTGGAATTGGCCTCAGCTGCGGTCTGCAACCTTACTTCCCTTGATTTTTCCTTCACCGTGTGGCAGGTTGAGGCCGATACATCAGGCTTCCCCAGTCTAAGTGACGCCTTGGATTTCGACCTTGGACCTTGGACTTATAACTCAGCTTACCGGAGGTGCCTGTGAATCGACGCCAAAAAAAGAGAAGCATCGGGGTGGCAATGCTGGCGGCCCTGGGGGTGGCGGTTCTCCTCATCGGGGCGGCGGCCGGGTGGGGCAGGAGCCTCACCGTGTCTCAGGCCAACCAGCAGCTCTATTCCCAACCCAGTTTCACCAGCCCCCCGGTGGCTCCGGTGCCCCAGGGCGCCCCGGTGAACCTGGTGCGCCAGGAAGGGGACTGGTATCAGGTGGAGTACCAGGGAAAGACCGGCTGGCTGCATAAAGCCGCGCTGGCGGCCGGGACGTCGGTGCCGGTGGGCCTGTCCGGGTTCCTGGGCGCCAAGCCGGTCCGGGAAGCCAAGAGCGACGAAGTGGCCCTGGCCGGCAAGGGCTTCACCCCTGAGGTGGAAGCCGGCTACCGCCAGAAGAACCCCGGCCTCAACTACGCCCAGGTGGACTTAGTGGAGCGCTTCCAGGTGGATCCCGCCCAGCTCAGCGCCTTTCTCAAGGAAGGGGGGTTGCAGTGATGAGACGCCCGCAGATTCTCCTTTTCCTGGCCTTGGCGGGCCTGCCCCTGGTGGTGGGCTTCAACATCCCCTCCCTGCCCCTCCCCACGCCGCCGGTGCCGTCTCAGGCCCAAAAGGCGGCGGAGGTGGCCACCAAGGCCGGCACCAAGGCGGTGCAGGCCTCCCGCACCTTGAGCGAGGCCGAGGAATACTATATCGGCCGGGCGGTGGCGGCCCGGATTTTCGGGCGCTATCCCCTCTATCAGAATCAGGAGGCCACCCTGTATGTCAACCAGGTGGGCCTGGCGGTGGCCCGGAAATCCTCCCGGCCCAACACCTTCCGGGGCTACCATTTCGCCATCCTGGACAGCCAGGAGCCCAACGCCTTCGCCTGCCCCGGGGGCCTCATCCTGGTGACTCGGGGGCTCATCAGGCAGTGCGCCACCGAAGACGAACTGGCCGCGGTGCTGGCCCATGAAGTGGCCCACGTGGCCAATCGGGACGGCATCAACTCCATCAGCCAGGCCCGGTGGAGCGAAGTCCTCACCACCGCGGGCAGCGAAGCGGCCCGGCAATACGGCGGCGGCATCGGCGGCGCCATGGTCAGCCTCTTCGAGGGAGCCATCGACGACGTTTTCAAGACCATTGTGGTGAACGGCTACAGCCGCCAGGCCGAAGCGGCCGCGGACCGGGCCGCGGTCCTGATGCTCACCCGGTCCGGCTACAACCCCGGGGCCCTGGCCGGGGTGCTGGGCAAGATGCAGGGCGGCAGCGGCGGCATCTTCAAGACCCACCCGCCCACCAGCGAGCGCCTGGCCACGGCCAAAACCGCGGCCGGAGCCGGCAAGCCCGGCGACAAAGAGCAGGTACGGGCCCAGCGCTTCAAGCAGGTCAAATTTTAAGCCCCACCCCTGCTCCGGGAAGGCGCCCTCCGGCTTTGGGGGCGCCTTCCAGCCCGGTCCGGTTTGCCCCGGCGACTCCCGGCACCCCGCCGGCATTCTGGACGCCGCCCCTTGATTTGCGCGGCCGCCCGCCCCATATTTTAAGGAAAATATCGGGAAAGGAGGCCGGTCATGTTGGAGACTCAAGTTGGCCAGGACCTGTTCAGCCCTATCTTTTGCCATCTGGAAGGCATGGTGGCCGCCGCCCGGAACGCCTTCAACCGCCACAGCCGCCAGGACCTGGAAGCCCTGAAAATCCTGACGGAAAAGGCGGCAAGCGAAATCAATCGCGCCCTCCAATCCCTGCAAGCCACGGCAGCGAAATCCCCGGCCGAACGCACCCAGGTGCTGGTCCGCCAGAGCATCCTGACCCATCTGCAAATCATCGCTGACAACCTCGCCGGGCTGGCCAGCCCGCTGCAAAGGAAGATTAAGGACGGCATTCTGTTTTCGGACAAGGCCGTGTCCCAGACCAACCAGCTCTTCGACCGCCAGGCGGGGATCCTGCGCTCTTTGCTGGATGCCCTGAAGACCGGCAATACTGTGCTGAAAAAATTCCTGGAGGGCGAGGCGCAGAAACTCACCCAGGATTGCACCGATTTTGCCACCGAGCACGAAGCCCGGCTCATCGAGGGGCTCTGCCTGCCCCAGGCGGCCCCCCTGTTTCTGGCCATCCTGGACCGGATGCGCATCGTGGCCCGGCACGCCCTGGACATCGTGCAGTTGCTGGGTGAGCAGAAATAGAGGGGTCGGCGCCACCCAGACCGACCGCCAAGCCCGGGGCCGACCCTCCTGCCCCGGGCTGGTGCCCCATTACCCCGGCACCCGGGCAGCATAGTCTTTGACGGCAAACCTGCCTTGCATGCCCCGCAAGCCCATATAACGGATCTTCCCGAAGATGGGCCGCTCCTTCCAGGCCCGGTCGTGCACTCCGCCCAGGCTCCAGGCGATGCCGGTGTAGCCGTTGGGGTCCCGTCCGTCCAACTCGTAGCGGTCGTTGAGATAAATGGCCGTTTCCAAGGCCGCCTCGGGGCTGGGGCTCCACTCCAGGATCTTCTTGGCCCAATACATCCTGAGGTAGCCGTGCATCTTGCCGGTCTGCACCATCTCCCGTTGGGCCGCGTTCCAGAGCTCGTCGTGGGTGCGTCCTGACTCGAAAGCCTCCCGGGAATAGCTGAACTCCCGGGGGTCGGCGCGGTGATCGTTCAGGGTCTTTTGCGCCCAGGGGGGGAAGCCGGCGAAGCGGTCGTAGTCCGGCTGGTAAAAACAGAAATTGTCGGAAAGCTCCCGGCGGACGATGAGCTCCTCCAGGAAGGCCTCCCGGGCGGCGGGGGGGACGTCGGCTTTGAGGACCGCCAAGGCCACCCGCTGGGCCGAAAGCTGGCCGAAATGCAGGTAGGGGGACAGATGAGACTGACCGTCCCGGAGGGGATCGTTGCGGGACTCCGGGTAGGCCGCCAATTTGTGCTCCAGGAAGTGGGCCAGCAGTTTTTCCCCGGCGGCTGGCCCCGGCGTCAGCCAACCGACTTCGGCCACGCTGCGGTCCACGGGCAGAGCGGCCAGGAGCTTGTCCACGTCCGGGAAGGAGGCAAAAATGCCAGCCCGGTGCGGGTGCCGGATGACCTCCGGAAAGTCTGTGAGGAACTCCGGCAAAGCCCGGCGCACCTTGGGACGGAAGGAATAGGCGGCCCATTCCTGCTTGGGCGAAGCCTGCCAGCAGGGGATGATGTTGTGGGCGTCCACCTCATAGAAGGGGAGGGCCACCTGACGGGCCACCGCCGCCTTCCAGGCCCGCTTGAGGCGCAGCGGGTCAAAATCGGTGACCAGAACGCCGGCCTTGACGGTTTGCAGGAAGCGGGGCAGCGCCTCTGCCGGCTCGCCCTGGAGGAGCACCAGGGGAATGTTCAATCCGGCCAGATTTCGGGCGGTTTCCGCCAAGCCCCGGAGCATGAAGGCGTAGTGCCTCAGGGTGGCTCCCAGAAAGGCCGGCACCAGGCAGAACACCGCGATGAGCGGCGCGCCGGCGGCCAGGGCCAGCTCCTGGGCGAACAGCAGGGCCCAGTTGTCCCGGACCCGCTGATCCCGGCTCAGCCACCACACCACCGGCCCCGGTCCGGCGGCGGCCTTTTGCAGCACTCTCACCCGTCGCGCATCCACCTGGGTTGCCATGAACTTGACCTCTTTTCAGGGCGACCTGGCAATTTGCCGTGTGCCATTATATGCACAGAATTTTTTACAGGAAAAGATAGCCGTTGCTTTTTTGTGATATAATTTCAATGCCGTCCGGTAGGGATTTGGCATGATCGCGTTGATACCCCCATCCCCACGGGGGGAGGGGGTTGGGGCAGGGGGCGAATAAAGCAACTCAGCCTCATCAGGAATCATTTCCCCACCCCCACCCCAGCCCTTCCCCATCAAGGGGGGGGAGCCTGAGAGGCAGGCGCTGCCCTGTCCGGAGGTCTTTTTGCCAGGCGCCTCCTCTGCACTCAGAACCGAAACCTCAAGGATAGGGGGCGATATCCTGGTCAGCGATGCCTTATCCGCCAAAATTGTGCCGGACAGCATTGATATAATTTATCGGCTTTGATTTCCAGGAAGGAAGGGGGAAAGGCTTTTCCAGCCCCTTCAAGGGACCTTAGCCACGCACCATAGAACCCCTTTCGAAACCCCTTTTTCTGTCACCCTGAGCGCCGCGCAGGGGCTCAAGTAATTGAAAAGACGAGATTCTTCGCTTCGCTCAGCATGACCATTTCATAAGACATGGGGTTTTGAAAGAGGTTCTCATAAGCACTGATGGAAGGCTGCGGAAATTTCATGAGCAAGGCGGCAGGCCCGCCGTTGGCCCGCAAACGCCTGGGCGTCACGGGCTTGGTGCAGGGCGTGGGTTTTCGGCCCTTCATTTATCGCCTGGCCCGGGAGCACCGCCTGGCGGGCTGGGTGCGCAACACCTCCCGGGGCGTGGAAATCGAGGTGGAGGGCGACCCCACCGCGGTGGGCCGCTTCATGCGCCTCCTGGCCAGTGAAGCCCCGGCCCTGGCCCGGGTGGAGACCATTACCGCCACGGAGGCCCAGCCTCTGGGGGAGGAAGGCTTCGCCATCCTGGAGAGCCGGCGCGGGGCCGACACCGAGCCCGCCATCCCCCCGGACGTGGGCCTCTGCGCCGATTGCGCCCGGGAGGTCCTGGACCCGGCCGACCGCCGCCACGGTTACCCTTTCACCAACTGCACCAACTGCGGGCCCCGCTTCACCCTCATCCGCCAGGTGCCCTACGACCGGGCCCAGACCACCATGGCCGCCTTTGCCATGTGTCCCGAGTGCCGCCGGGAATATGAAGACCCGGGCGACCGGCGCTTCCACGCCGAACCGGTGGCCTGCCCGGCCTGCGGCCCCCGGGCCTGGCTGGAAATGGCCGGCCGCGTCCTGCCCGGCGACCCCCTGGCCCGGGCCGGGGAACTCCTGGAAGCCGGGAAAATCCTGGCCGTCAAGGGGTTGGGCGGGTTCCACCTGGCCTGCGACGCCCGGAACCGGGAGGCAGTCCAGACCCTGCGGGAACGCAAGGGCCGGCGGGACAAGCCCTTCGCGGTCATGGTGCGCGATCTGGCCGAAGCCCGGCGGTTGGCCTATCTGGACGACCGGGCCACCGAACTGCTCCTCTCCCCGGCCCGGCCGGTGGTGTTGGCGCCCCGCCGGGACGACGCCGACCTGGCCCCCGAAGTGGCCCCGGGCCACCGCCTGGTGGGCCTCCTGCTCCCCTATACGCCACTGCACCTGCTGCTTCTGGCCCAGGCCCCCGCGGCCCTGGTCATGACCAGCGGCAACCTGAGCGAAGAGCCCCTGGTCTTCGACAACGACGAGGCCCGGGTGAAGCTGGCGGCCCTGGCCGACGCGTTTCTCCTGCATGACCGGGACATCCACGTGCCCTGCGACGACTCGGTGGTCCGGGCGGTGGACGGCGGGGTGATTCCCATCCGCCGGGCCCGGGGCTACGTGCCCCTGCCCGTGGCCCTGCCGCTGGCCGCCCCGGAGGACATCCTGGGCGTGGGCGCCGAACAGAAGAACACCTTCTGCCTGGCCTGGGGGGACAAGGCCCTGCTCAGCCAGCATCTCGGCGACCTGGACACGGTGGAGACCTACGACTACTTTCAACTGGCCGTGGCCCACCTGCAGGACCTGAGCCGCCGGAGGCCCAGGGTCATCGCCCATGATCTGCACCCGGCCTATCTGAGCACCCGCTACGCCCAGGGCCTCCCCGGGGTCCGGCTGGTGGGGGTGCAGCACCACCACGCTCATGTCGCGGCCTGCCTGGCGGAAAACGGCCGCCTGGGGCCCTGCCTGGGGCTGGCCCTGGACGGCACCGGCTACGGGCCCGACGGCACCGTCTGGGGGGGCGAACTCCTGGCCGCCGACCTGGCGGGCTTCACCCGCCTGGGACACCTGGCTCCGGTGCCCCTCCCCGGCGGCGAGGCGGCCATCCGCCAGCCCGCCCGCATGGCCCTGGCTTATCTTTTCGCCGCCTTCGGGGAGGAATACGTTCAGGTGGCGGAGCAGCTGGGTCTCCAGTTCACTCCCCTGGAGCAGCAGGTGCTCCAACGGCAGCTCACCACCGGCTGGCACTCCCCCCTGACCTCCAGCGCCGGCCGCCTGGCCGACGCCCTGGCCGCGGCCTTGGGCATCTGCCGGGTGCGCACCTACGAAGGCCAGCCCGCCATCGCCCTGGAAATGGCCGCCCTTCCCGGGGAGGAACCCTGCTACCCCTTCCCGGTGCAATGGGAGGAAGCGCGGCTGGTACTGGACGGGCCGGCCCTCTTTCGCCGGGCGGTGGCGGACTTCCTGGCCGGGCAGGCCGCCCCGGTGGTGGCCGGGCGCTTCCACGCGTCCTTCACCGCCGGCCTGGCCCGGGCCCTGGTCCTGGCCCGGGAGCGCACCGGCCTCAATCTGGTGGCCCTTGCCGGCGGCGTTCTGCAAAACGCCCTGGTATTGAGGGGACTTGCCCGACGCCTGGCCGACCTGGGCTTCGAAGTCCTGACCCACCGCCTGACCCCGCCCAACGACGGTGGCATCTCCCTGGGACAGGTGGCCGTGGCCGCGGCCCGGCTGGTAAGAGGGGCCTAGACGCTGGGGGAGGGCGCTCAGGGACCGCCTCAGACCCCACCCCCTGGGGGTGGGTTGCATGATGTTCACCTGACAAGGATTGTGTATGTGTCTGGCCATACCCATGCAGATTGTGGCAATTGACGGGCTTCTGGCCGTGGCCGAAGTGGATGGCGTGCGGCGCCAGGCCCGGCTGGACCTCCTCCCCGAAGCGACGGTGGGCGACTACATCCTGGTGCACGCCGGCCTGGCCATCGCCACGGTGGACGCCGAGGCCGCCCAGGAGACCCTGGCCCTCTTGCGACAATACGCCGATGAAGTTCAGTGAGGAGTTCCGGGACCAGGCCTTGGTGCGGGACCTGGCCCGCCGCCTGACGGGGCTGGCCGCCGGTCCGGCCACCCTCATGGAAGTGTGCGGCACGCACACCATGGCGGTGGCCCGCTTCGGGCTGAAGAGCCTGCTGCCGCCTGAGGTCCGGCTGGTTTCCGGGCCCGGCTGCCCGGTATGCGTCACTCACCAGGCCGATATCGACGCCTTTCTGGCCCTGGGCACCCGGCCAAACACCATCCTGGCCACCTTCGGCGACATGGTGCGGGTCCCCGGCAGCGCCACCTCTCTGGAACGGCAACGGGCCCGGGGCGCGGCGGTCCAGGTGGTTTACTCCCCCCTGGATGCGGTGGAACTGGCCCGCTCCCGACCTGAGCAGGAGGTGATCTTCTTCGGCGTGGGCTTCGAAACCACCATGCCCGCCACCGCCCTGGCCATCCGGACCGCGGCCGCGGCGCAGCTCAGTAATTTCTCGGTGTACTGCGTCCACAAAACCATGCCCGCGGCCCTCCGGGCCCTGTTGGCCTCCGGCGAGGTCCGGGTTTCCGGCCTGCTCCTTCCCGGCCACGTCACCGCCATTATCGGCGCCGGGGCTTACGCCTTCATCCCCCGGGAGTTCCATATCCCTTGTGCAGTCACCGGTTTCGAGCCCCTGGACCTCCTCCTGGGCGTCGAGGCCCTGCTCCGGCAGCTCCAAGGGGGCCGGGCGGAAGTGGCCAACGCCTATACCCGGGCCGTCGGCCTGCCGGCCAACCCCCGGGCCCGGGAACTGCTGGACGAGGTCTTTGAACCGTGTGACGCCGTCTGGCGGGGCCTGGGGACCATCCCCGGAAGCGGCGTGCGCCTGCGGCCCGCCTATGCCCTTTATGACGCCCAGGCCCGCTTTTCAGACCTGCTGGCGGCGGTGCCGCCCCCAAACCCCACGGGCTGCCGTTGCGGCGACGTGCTCCGGGGCATCCTGCACCCCAAGGACTGTCCCCTGTTCGCCGCCGCCTGCACTCCCTCCCAACCCCTGGGGCCCTGCATGGTCTCCAGCGAAGGCGCCTGCGCCGCGGCCTTCAAGTATGAGAGATGAGCCGGTGGGGGAGGGGGCTAAGGGGCAGTGCCCCATACCCCTTCCCCCAATCCCTTATGCCAAAGGCAGGTTGCCAACCCCTGCCGCCAAACTTCTGCGGGTTGGGAGGGGGGGGTAGGGAAGGGCAGGGAGTTCAACTCCCTGGCCCTGCCCCTCATTCCGACGCAAGGATCATTTATGGAACTGGTGTTGCTCAGTCACGGGGCGGGAGGTCGGGAGATGGGGGAGTTGATCCGCCGGGTCTTTCTGGAGGCCTATGGGCCGGCGGATGCGGTGGGCGACGACAGCGCCGCCCTGCACCTCAATTCCTCCCGCATCGCCTTCACCACGGACTCTTTTGTGGTGGACCCCATTTTCTTTCCCGGAGGTGACATCGGCCGGCTGGCGGTGGCCGGCACGGTGAACGACCTGCTTACCGCCGGGGCCCGGCCCGCGGCCATCGCCGCGTCTTTCATCCTGGAGGAAGGCCTGGAGGTGGCGGCGCTCTCCCGCATTGCCGCGTCCATGGCGGCTACGGCCCGGGAGTCCGGGGTGAGCATCGTCACCGGGGATACCAAGGTGGTGCCCCGGGGTTCGGCGGACAAGGTGTTCATCACCACCGCCGGGGTGGGGGAGATTGTGCGGCCCGGCGTCAGCAGCCTGGCCATCCGCCCCGGGGACGCGGTGCTGCTGACCGGGACCGTAGGCGACCACGGCGCGGCGGTGATGCTGGCCCGGGAGGGACTCCTGGAGGGCGGCGCCATCGTCAGTGACGCCGCGCCTCTGACCGAACTCGTCCTGGGATTGTTGGAGGGGGGGATCGAGGTCCACGCCATGCGGGACCCCACCCGGGGGGGCCTCGCCGCGGCCCTGCATGAGCTGGCCCGCCAGTCAAAAACCTCCATGGAAATTCACGAAACCCGGGTGCCGGTGACGCCGGCGGTGGCCGCGGCCTGCGAGGCCCTGGGCCTTGACCCCTTTCAGGTGGCCAACGAAGGCAAGATGCTCATCTTCGTGCCCGGGGGCCAGGCTGAGGAGGCCCTGAGCCAAATCCGCCGGAGCCGCTACGGCGAACATGCCGCCTGGATCGGCCAAGTGACCGCCGAACCCGCCGGCCGCGTCCTGGTGCGCACCGCCATCGGCACCGCCCGCCTGCTGGATCCTCCCTCCGGCGAACTGTTGCCGCGGATCTGTTGAGGAGAGGGCCGGAGAGCCTGTCTCCCCTGGTATTCCCCCAAACTACCCTCTCACCACCCGTTAAGGGGTTGGGGGTGGGGGCAGGGGCTTGTGCCCCATGGCCCCCTCCCCCAAATGCTCACCTATCCCCCTACCGAGCAGCGCCGCGGCGGTCTTTCTCACCAAGCCCAGGAAATGGGGCAGTGCCTGTTGCACCGGCGGGGAAAGCTCCAGGCCGTATTCGATGGCCTGGGGTTCCACGGCCAGCACGTAAACCTCCGGCCGCTTCTCTTTCGGGAGGAAGTGCAGCGCCGCCAGCAGGCCCAACTCATGGAGCGAGGCCTGGATGCCATTGTCGGCCACGTCCCGGTCCCGGCAGGCGTACAGGCTGCCGGGGGGACCGCCGGCTGCCATGGCGTCCAGGGCCAGGACCCGGTCGGCCCACGCAAAGAGGTGCAGCCCGGCCAGCACTGCGGTGCCCACTTCCGCCACCAGCACGCCGGGCGGGGGCGCCTGTTGCAGTTCCCGGACCGCGTGGATGCCCACGCCGTCGTCCCGGAGCAGGAGGTTCCCCAGCCCGGCAATGAGGAGGCGGGGTTTTCTGCGCCTAATGGTCGTGGTCATGGCCAGGCCCATGGTGGTGGCAGTGAGGCTCGCCGGGGTCGTGCGCCTGACGGTGGGAGTGGACTTCTTCGCCGCCGTGAAAATGGGGCACGCTGAAGACCTTCTTCCCCTCTCCGGGCCGCATGACGTGCACGGCACAGGCCAGGCAGGGGTCGAAGGAGTGGATCACCCGGAGCACCTCGATGGGCCGGTTGATGTCGGCCACCGGGGTGCCGATGAGGGCCTGTTCGATGGGGCCCAGCACCCCGTTGGCGTCCCGGGGCGAGGCGTTCCAGCAGGTGGGGGTGATCACCTGATAGCGGGAGATCTTGGAGTTGGCGATCTCCACCCAGTGGCCCAGCGCGCCCCGGGGGGCCTCGGTGAGGCCGAAGGACTTGGCCGACACCGGCACCGGGGCCGGGGTATAGACCGACTGGCCCAGCCCGCTCCGGAGTTGATTCAGCCAGCCCAACATGGCCTGGGCCACCTCCAGGGTTTCGTAAGCCCGGGCCAGGTGCCGGTCGTTCACCGAGACCTTGCCCCGGGGATAGAGACCGCTCACCACCATGCGGGCCAGGGGACCGGCCTCATACGCCAGGCCGTCGTAACGCGGCGCCTTCAGCCAGGAGTAGGCCGTGGTCTTGGCGGCCGGGTCCACCGGGTTGGTGACGCCCGCCGCGGGGTTGAGGCCGCTGCTCGCGTCGGCATACCAGGAATACTTGACGTATTCCGCGATCTTGGCGACATCCACGGACTGCACGGCGCTGCTCCCCGGCACGATGCGGCCGCGTTTCAAAAGCAGGTTGCCGCTCCCCTGGTCGAAGCAGCCGAAGGCCAGGAGGTTGCCGTAGCCGGCGCCGATGGCGTCGTAGGCCGGATAGCGGCTCGCCACCAGTTGCACATCGGGGAGGTAGTAGTTGTTGATGAAGCCGATGATCTGGTTGAGGTAGGTTTCGAACCGGTTGATTTTGGTGCCGTCCGGGGTTGCCGTGAAGCCGCCGGGGACGTACGTGGGCGGGTGGGGCAGCTTGCCTCCGAAGATGGCCCCCATCTCGTGGGCCAGGCGCCGGTATTTCAGGGCCTCCAGGTAATGGCCGGCCAGGGTGTCGGCTTCCGCCTCGGAAAAGTTCGCATCGTGCACCCAGTCCGTATCCCACGGCGGCATGTTCAGGGCCGGCGCGTCGATGAAGTCCGGCAAGGTCAGGTGGTAGAAGTGCAGGATGTGGGAGTCGATGAGGTTGGCCCCCATCACCAGGTTGCGCAGGATGCGGGCGTTGGTGGGCGCGCTGACGCCGTAGGCCGCGTCCAGGGCCATGACCGCGGCCATGCCGTGGGACACCGGACAGACCCCGCAGATGCGCTGGGTAAGGTGCTGAGAGTCGGCGGGATGACGGCCGATGAGCAGGTTTTCAAAGCCCCGGAACAGGGTGCCGGTGGCCTTGGCGTCGGTGACCACCGGTTTGCCCAGGGCGTCGGTGCCCACGGTGACGGTGACCTTCAAGTGGCCCTCCAGCCGGGTCACCGGGTCGATGACCTTCACACCCGTAGGCGGGGGCGGCTCCGGCGGCGGCGGGGGTGGCTTGGGTTTGCCTTTTCCTGGATTGGTGGTGGGTTTGGGCATATCAGAAACCTCCTCAATCATACTCAATGTCGGTTAACTGGTGGGGAACTTGTAAAATGCCGCGGTCCCGGGAAAATTCGGTTCGGTGCAGCCGTAGCAAGGGGCGTTGGCGTCGATGCACCAGTTTTGGGCGTTGTTCCATTTGAGGCTGGGGCAGTTGGCCTCGGTGTCGGGCCCCCGGCACCCCAGGTCCCGCAAACAGCCGGTCCCGGCCAGGACCTTGTCTTTCGGTTTCTCCTTCCGGGGGCAGATGTCATGCACCTTTTTGCCGAACAGCGTGGTGGGGCGGCCGTTGGCGTCCACCGCGATGGCCTTGCTCAGGAGAATCTGGACGATGGCCCAGACCACCCAATTGGGGTGGGGCGGGCAGCCGGCGATGTTGATGGTGGCCTTGCCGGTGGCAGCCTGGACGCTCTGGGCCAGGGTGGGGTTGCCGCCCGAGGCCGGAATGCCGCCGAAGGAAGCGCAGGTGCCGGCGCAGACGATCTTGGCGGCCTTGCCGGCATAGCGGGTGACCACCGCCTGGAAGGTTTCCTCCACTTCGTTGGCGTTGGACCAGGGCCAGCAGCAGCGGCCCCCGAACTGGGTGGCCACGGCGCCCTCCACCACCAGCACGTAGCCCCCTTTTGCATAGGCGGCTTCGGCCGCCTGGTAGGCCGGCAGGCCGGCCGGGGCCATGAGCACCGGGTGATAGGCCAGGTTGATGTGGTTCAGGAGGATATCGCCGGCGTCGGTGGGGTCGCTGCCGGCGATGTAATTGAGAAAGGACACGGAGCAGCCGGAACAGCTGCTGCCGTGCAGCCACAGCACCGTGGGCGCTGTGGGGTTGGCCAGCACCTGCTGCAATCTCAGCAGGTCGGTGCCGCTCAGGCCCAGGGCTGCGGCGCTGGCGGTGCAATACTTCAGAAAATCCCGTCGGCTGATGGTCATGGATACTCCTCCCTTGTCTCCGGCCCCGCTCTTTCGAGGGGGCGTTAATTACGGCAGCGGGTGGGGGATGCAGGGAAGCCCCCGGGGGGAACGCGCCCCCCGGGGTTGTGAGGCGGTGATGCAGCAGGCTCAGTCGGTTTGGTGATGGCAGTTGTTACAGGCGTTGTAGGCCTGCTTTTTGGGCGCCACCTGGTGGTAGAGAGCCAGGTAGCGGGCGGTATTCTCGAAGCCGTCCTGCGGGAAGGTCCCGAAAGCCGGGGCGATGGTGGCGTTGCCCCAGAGTTCCAGGGAATCCAAGGGAATCAGCTGGTTGCTGGCGGTCACCGCCATATTGGCGGTGTGCACCTTGAAGGGGTGGTACTTACCGCCGGAGGAGAGGCCGGCCACGGAGCCCGGCCCGGCCAGCAGGAACATGGTCTCGTTCCGGTTGGTGGCGGGATTGAACTCGGTGACGGTTTTGCTCAGGGAGGTCCCCAGCGGGTAAAAGTAGGAGGTGCCGTCGAAGCGCAGGTATTTGGGCAGGAGGTTGCTCCCCAGGGTGCGTTCGGCTTCGATGCGGCCCGAAGCGGCATCGAACCCCAGGTGGGCAAAGTCGCGGCGCATTTCGGTGGGCACCCCCCGGGCATAGCTGGGGATGTGGCAGGCGGTGCAGTCGGCCCGGTTCAGGTGGGCGCTCAGGCTGCCCTCGCCGGAGCTTTTCATGCCGGCCACCGCGGGATGCCCGCTGCTGTGGCAGGTGGCGCAGGTCTTCATGCCGCTGCCGTCCGCCACCCTGAGGTCATTGCCCTTGCCGGCGATCTTGTGGTTGGCGGTGGTGTGGCAGGAAACGCAGGTCAGGTTGCCGCCGCTGGCCGACATGTGCACGTCCAGCTCAAAGGCGGGGTTGGCCAGGCCCAACTCCATGTCGCCCTGCTTGATGCCGTTGCCGCCGCCGGCCCGGGCGTGGCAGCTGAGGCAGGCCGCCTTGGAGGGCGTCTTCTTGATGTTGGCCAGGACCGCGGCCATATCCAGGGTGGGGTCAGGCTGGATTCTCGGCTGTTCCCCCACCATCACCGCCACCCGCTTGTAGGTATCGGAGTGGCACACCAGGCAGTCGATGCGGTTGACGTCGCCCTGGAGGGCCGGGGGCGGGGCGGCCGTGGTCACCGGGGCCGGCACCTGAATATCGCCGAAACCCACGTGGCAGGTGGCGCAGCCGGCGGCCTTGTCGGAATTTTCCGGGAACTCAAAGAGCCAGTTGGTATCCGGGTAGGTGCAGAAGTCGTTGATTTTGCCGCGCTTGCCGGCCCACTGGAAGTGCTCCGAGTTGATCACCTCCTGGGCTTTGCTGCTGTGGCACTGATTGCAGGTGGCGCTGCCGTTGTAAGTGGTGACGCCGTGGTGGCCTCCGCCAGGGGAGGGTTTGGGTTTCCCCTTGCCCCCGCCCTTGGCTGCCAGGGCCGGACCGGCCAGGACGAGGGCCAGGCCCGCCAGGGCCAACAAGGGGTAAAGCAGGGGTTTATGGCGAAGTCTCCGAATGGCTGGCATAACGGCCTCCTGGGTGAAGGGTGAGCGGGCGTCCGGGTCCGGCCCGGCGGTGGTTTCAGGGTGGGGGCTGCTGCCGGACAGCACCATTTCTTCTTGCGCAAGAAAAAAGCCCTTTTTTTGGAAAATTTTCTGTTCACCTATCCAAAAGTATCGACGAATTTATGCCGGAACTTTAATCAAGACAATGCACATTCTGACCATTTTTTCATTCCGGAAAATGTGAGATTCAGTGGGGCGGGAAAGATTGCCGGGTTGATCCGGCAGCAAAGGGAAGACACAGAGAGGCGCAATCCGGGGAAGAAAGTGAGGCAGGCGCTTACTAACCCCTGTTAATTTTAACCGCCCGACCCTACCCCAACCGTTGCTGACAGCGCAGCACGCTCAGGGTCAAAAGGCCCACCCCCAGGGCCCCCAGGCCCAGCAGGTGGGGCCACAGCACCGTCAGACCCACCCCCTTCAGAAACACGTCCTGGATGATGATGATGAAATACCTCAGCGGGTTGAGGTAGGTGAGGTACTGCACCGCCGGCGGCATGTTGTGGATGGGAAAGACCAGCCCGGAGAGCAGAATGGCCGGGGTGAAAAAGAAGGTCCCCGCCATCATGGCCTGCTGCTGGGTGGTGGACACCGTGGAGATGAGCAGCCCCAGCCCCACGGAGTTGAACAGGAATGCCAGCGTCCCGAGAAAGAGCATGGCCACGCTCCCCCGGAAGGGCACCTCGAACCAGAAGATGCCCACCACGGTCACCAGCACCACGTCCGCCAGGGAGATGAGCACAAAGGGGATGGTTTTCCCCAGGAGAAATTCCACCGGCCGCAGCGGGGTCACCAGAATCTGCTCCATGGTGCCCAGCTCTTTTTCCCGAACCACCGCCAGGGCCGTGAGCAGCAGGCTCACCAGCATGACCACCATGGCGATGACCCCGGGCACGAAGGACCAGCGGCTGGTGAGGTTGTCGTTGAACCAGGCCCGGGGCTCCAGGAGGAGGGGCTGGGCCAGGTGGGCGCTCAGGCCCAGGGATTGGAGGCGCGCCGCGGCCAACTCCGACTGATAGTCGGCCAGGATGGCCCCGGCATAGCGGGAGACCACCAGGGCGGTGTTGGAGTCGGTGCCGTCGATGATGAGCTGCAGGCGGGCCGGCCGCCCGGCCAGCAGTTCCCGGCTGTAATCCGGGGCCAGGCGCAGCGCCAGGGTGATCTTTTCCCGGTCCATGAGCCGCCCGATCTCGGTGGGCTGCTGGAGGGCATAGGCCACGTCGAAATAGTCCGTGGCCCGGAAACGGTTGACGAGCTCCCGGCTCTCCCGGCTGCGGTCTTCGTCATAGACCGCGGTGGCGATGTGTTTGATGTCGAAGTTGATGGCATAGCCGTAAATGATGAGCTGGATGAGGGGGGGCAGGATGACGAAGAGCCTGAGCCGCGGATCCCTGAGCGCCTGGATGAACTCCTTTTTCACCATGTGCCGAATGCGGTTGAGCATGACAGGCTGTCCTGGCGAAGCGGGCCCCGGGAGCGCCGGCGCCCCCTTCTGGTCCCCAAACTACCTGAGCTTTTTCACAAACCGGCGTTGGGCGGCCACCAGGAAAAAGGCGGCAAAGCCACAAAGCACCAGCACTTCCAGCCAGAGCACCGCCAGCCCCGTGCCCTTCAGGTAAATGCCCTTGGAGATGGTGACAAAGTAGCGGGACGGCACCAGGTAGCTCACCACCCGGAGGGCCAGGGGCATCTGTTTGATGGCGAAGACGAAGCCGGAGAGGAGGAAAGCCGGCAAAAAGGTGAGCAGGGTGGCCATCTGGTAGGCCTGGAGCTGGTTCCGGGAAAGCACCGAGATGAGCAGACCCTGGCCCAGCATGACCACCAAAAACAGGGCCGAGAGCAGAATGAGCAGGGAGACGCTGCCCCGCAGGGGAACGTCGAACAGCAGGCGTCCCATCCCCAGGGCGATGAACATGTCCACCATGCCGATGAGAAAATAAGGCCCCAGTTTGCCCAGGATGAGCTCCCATTTCTTCAAAGGGGTGGCGAGCAAGCCCTCCATGCTGCCCCGCTCCACCTCCCGGACGATGGTCAGGGCGGTCAGGAGGGAGCCCACCATGGTCATGATGACCACGATGAGGCCGGGAATGATGTAATTTTTGCTCTCCAGTTCCTCGTTGAACCAGACCCGGGCCTCACTGCTGACCTGCACCGGCGGTTTGTCCAGGCCCCGGGCCCGCAGGCGTTCCAGGGCCACTTCCCGGCCGTAGTCCGCCACCACACTCTGCACGTAGGCCAGGATGAGGTTGGCGGTGTTGGCGTCAGTGCCGTCCACGATGGCCTGCACCCGGGCGGACTCCCCCTCCTTGAGCCGGCGGGAAAAATCGGGGGGGATAACCAGGGCCAGCCAGATGCGCCGCCGGTCCATGAGCCGGCTGATTTCTTCCTGGCTGGCCACGTGGTGGGTCAGGGTGAAATAGCGGGAGGCCGCGAAGCGCTGCAAAAACTCCCGGCTGGCCCGGCTCTTTTCCCGGTCCCACACCGCCGTGGGCACCTTGGTGATGTCGAAGGTCAGGGCGTAGCCGTAAAGAAACAGGAGCATCACCGGCAGGAGAATGGCCTGCACCAAGCTGGCGGGGTCCCGCTTGATGTGGATGGCCTCCTTGCGGAACACCGCCCAGGCGCGCCTCAGGTTCATCGGCTGCCGGCCCGCGCCGCCCGGGTGGTGAGGGCGATGAAGGCGTCCTCCAGGGTGGGCTGCACGGCTTTCAGGCGCCGGATGGCCACGCCCCGGGCGGCCAAGGCCTCCCGCAGGAGCTTCTCGGCCGGGACCTGGGGCGGGAAGGCCACGTGCAGGCCGGCCCCGAAGACCGCCACCTCGGTGACCTCGGGGAGCCCCCGGGCGGCCTCCAGGGCCTCCCCCAGCCGGTCGGGATAAACCGCCAGGATGGCTTCCGGCACCGCGTTTTTCAGCTCCCGGGGCGTCCCCTGGGCGATGAGGCGACCCTGGGAGATGAGCACCAGCCGATCGCAGAACTCAGCTTCGTCCAGGTAGTGGGTGGTAACCAACACGGTGACCCCCCGGGCCGCCTCGGCGTAGATCAGGTCCCAGAAGGTGCGCCGGGACAGGGGGTCCACCCCGCTGGTGGGCTCGTCCAGAAAGAGGAGGGCCGGCTCGTGCAGCAGGGCCGAAGCCAGGGCCAGGCGCTGCCTGAGGCCCAGGGCCAGGGTGCGGGTCAGGTCAGAGCGGCGGTCCCACAGGCCCACCAGCTCCAGGACCTGCCGCAGCCGCGTCTTTAAGTCCGCCTCAGACAGTCCGTACACGCCGCCGAAGAACTCCAGGTTCTCCGCCGCGGTCAGGTCCTCATACAGGGAGAAGCGCTGGGACATATAGCCCACCTGCTCCTTGAGGCGCGCCTGCTCCCGGACGATGTCAAAGCCGGCCACCCTCCCGGAGCCGGCGCTGGGCAGCAACAGCCCCAGCAGCATGCGGATGGTGGTGGACTTGCCGGCGCCGTTGGGCCCCAGAAACCCGAAGATCTCCCCCCTGGCCACCGTGAAGCTCACCCGGTCCACTGCCCGGAAAGGGCCGAAATCCTTGGTCAGATCTTCAACCACAATAGCCGGTTGCATGCCGATCTCGGAAGGAGGCTGGGAGTGGGGGTGAGCCGGCCCTGCCCCGGCCCGCCCCTGAAGTTTCTCACTCAAACTCGATCACCGCCTGGGCGGGCATGCCCGGCTTGAGTTCGTGCCGGGGATTGTCCACCCGGATTTTGGTGCGGTACACCAGCGTGATGCGTTCCTTGAAGGTCTCCACCATCTTGGGGGTGAATTCGGCCTTGCTGGCGAGGTAGGAGACCCAGCCGGGATAGACTTTCCCCGGATAGGAGTCGGTGGTGACCTGGGCTTTCTGGCCGTAACGCACCTTGGCCAGGTCGGTTTCCGGGACCCAGCCTTCGAACCAGACGTTGTCCAGATCCCCCAGGGTGAGGATGGTGGCGCCGACTTTGGCCAGGTCGGTTTCCGGGACCCAGCCTTCGAACCAGACGTTGTCCAGATCCCCCAGGGTGAGGATGGTGGCGCCGACTTGGGCCACCTGGCCGGGTTCCGCGGGCCGCACCAGGACCACCCCGTCCACCGGGGAGGTAATCACCGCATAGCCCAGTCGGGTGCGGGCCAGCTCCAGGTTGGCCCGAGCCTGGGCCGCTTCGGCCCGCCCTTGCTCAATGTCCTCGGCCCGGAAGCCGGAGCGCAGCAGATCGTAGCGCTCCTGGGCCCGGGCCAGGCTTTCTTTGGCCATCAGGTAGGCGGCCTCGGCCCGGTCCCGGGTCTGGGCGGACACCACCTTTCGGGAAAAAAGATTCTGGTAGCGGGTAAAGTCCCGGGCCTTGTCGTCATATTCGGCCTGGGCCTGGGCCACCGCGGCCTGGGCCTCTCTCACCTCCTGGGGCCGGTAGCCGGCCCGGAGGCGCTGCAGGTTGGCCTGGGCGGCGTCCAGGCGGGCGGCCGCCGCGGCTACCTCCTGGCGCAGGTCCTGGGCCTCCAGTTCCGCCACCACCTGGCCCGCCCTGACTTCCTGGCCTTCCTGGAAATGAATGGCCTTGATGATGCCGGGAACCTTGAAGCCCAAATTGGTTTCCGTGGCTTCGATGTGGCCGGTCAGCCGCAGAGTCGCTACCGGGGGGGAGCCCTGGCGCAGCCCCAGAAACAGCGCCAGCCCCGCCACCAGCCCTGCCACTATCCCCATGGCCGCCAACCGGGCTCTCTTTGGCACCTTAAACCTCCGCCTGCCCCTCGGGGCGATTTTGCTGTCGGTGTGGCCCTTTTTTTCCGGAACCTCTTCCCGGAGTCAACCTGAGCCTCACGCCGCCCCGGGCAGTCCGGAACAGGGAGGCTTTTGGGCGGGGGGCTAACGGGAGGGCTTTTTCACCGTGAGGGTGGCCTTGAGGCCTTCCCGCAACACCAGATCCGGGTTGGGCACCAGGAATTCCGCCTCGAAATAGGCAGGCTGCTCCAACGCGGGGGTCTGGGGCGACCAGGGCAGCCGGGAGAGGCGGGCGGTGAAGCTCCGGCCGGGGAGGGATTCCACCGTCACCCGGGCTTCCATGTCCGGGGTCAGTTGGGTGGCCTCCCGTTCATGCACCCGGGCGGTAAGCACCATGGGGTCCAGGACCCCCACCTGGATGACCGGCTCCCCGCCCTTGAGTTCGGCGCCCACTCTCAGGTCCGGGTGCAGCCAGACCACGTGTCCTGCCAGGGGGGCAAGCAGGACGCCCCTCTCCGGCGGCCCCCCGCCCTGCAGGGACGAGCCCAGCTGTTTGGCCAGCACCTGGCGGTCGTCCTGGGCCAGGCGGCGCTCCTGGGCCAAACTCTGGGCCAGGGCGGCCCGGGAGCGCTTCAGGGCCGTCAGCTCTCCCTCCATCTGGGCCAGGCTTTGCCGGGAGGCCAGTCTTTCCTGGGCCAGGGCCTGGGCGGTGCGGTATTGGGCTTGGAGCGCCGCCAGGTCTTTGTCCACCTGGGCCAGCTTCACTTCCAGCTCCCGCATCTGGGGAGGCGCCAGACGCCGGTGGATGGCCAGGACCGCTTCCGGGGTCAGGCGGTAGCGCCCCAGCACCTCGCCGGCCTTGACCGCCTGCCCCGGTTGGGCCGACAGGGCGGTGATCTCGCCGGGGAACGGCAGGATGATGGGCCGCTTGAGGGAGCAGAAGAGCTTGCCGATGAATTGCAGCTCTGCGCCGCCCACCGGGGCCGGCGGCTCAGGCTCCCGGCCCCAGCCGAAGAGGGGAGCGGTGAAGAGCGCCAGAAGGCCGAGCAGCAGAAACAAGAGGCCGCGGCCCCCGGCGGGCACCTTGCCGGCTCGGGCCGGCGGCTCCCCCCGGGCAGGAACGCGCCGGAAATTCATGGCAGCCATTAGCGCCGCCTCCCAGCCGGGAGGTTATGGCAGCCAGGCATGTTCAGAGACATAGCGTTTCACCAGATCGCCGGAAAGATGACGCAGCTCCAGAAGGGCCCGGTCGTGCTCCAGGTCCTTGAGAACCACCTGGGCTTCGGCCTCCAGCCGGCCCCGCTGCCCGGCCAGGGCCTGGGTCAGGGCCGCGCCCCCCTGAAATTTAATCTCCTCCTGGCGTTCCTTCAGCCGGGCCAGCTCCAGTTGTGAACGGGCCAACCGGCGGGCGGCCGCGGCGGCCTTGAGGTTGTCCGTGGCTTCCCGCCACCGGTCCTGAAAGTCGTGCTCCTTCACTTCGGCTTCGGCATCGGCCTGGGCCAGGATGGTCTTTTGCCGGGAAATGTCCCGCACCCGCTTGAAGCCGTCGAATACCGGCCAGCTGAGGCCCACGGAAAAGAAGTAACCCCGCACCCCGGTGAGGGCGATGGGGTCGGGAGTCTGCACCGCGGCGGTGAGGCCCGGCAGGAGCCGGAGACGGGCCAGGGTGACGTTCCAGGACTGGAGCTCCCTTTTCAGGGCCTCGATGCGGGCGTCAAAGGACCGGGGCCGGGACTTCTCCCAATCCGGGCTTTCCGCCGCTCCCAGGACCTGGCTCCGGCCCTGGCGGGTGTCGAAGTGCAGCGCCTGGGCGGGCTTGAGCCCGAGAAACGACCGGAGGCGCTCCTGCAGGCGGGTTTGAGCCGCGGCCAGCCGCTCCTTTTCCATTTTGGCCACCTCCGCCTCCTGGCCGGCGATCTTCACCTCCAGGGGGGCGGCCTCGCCTAATTCCAGGCGGCGCTGGGCAAGGGTGAGGTGCCGCCCGGCCAGCTCCTGCATCTGTCCCTGGAGGGCCGCCAGGCGGGAGAGGGCGTCCATTTCCAGGAAGCCGTTTCCCAGCTCCTTGAGGCCCTGGGAAATGATTTTCAGGTGCGACAGGATGGCCACCTGCTTGAGCAGTTGGCGGATTTTCACCCCGTAATGGGCCACCAGGGGATTGTAGGAGTCTATGGCCACGTCCAGGCTGTAATCCGTGGGATTGGTGAGGCTGGCCCGGCTGGGCTGGCTGAGGTAGTATTTGGCCCGCAGGTTGACGGTGGGCAGGTAGTCGGATTTGCTGTCCTTTTCGTCCAGCCGCCGCACCTCGATTTCCAGGGCGCTTTTGGTGAAATAGGGGGACTGCTTTAGGGCGAGCCTGGCGCAGGCGTCGAAATCCACGCTGGCCGGCAGGGATTGGGATTGCCCCCCGGGGGAAAGAGTCTCGGGGGCGGCGGCTGCCGGCGCCGCGGTGAGGGTCAAACAAGCCGCAAACCAGCCGGCCAGGAAAACGGCCAGGCGACCGGTGGCGGGCCGCGCTGCCGTCGACGCTTGCCGGTGGCGGGCCGCAGCCATGGGCCCTCAGCCCCTCTCCGCCGCCGGCCCGGCCACCTCCAGCCGGCCGTCCCGGAGGGGGTACACCCGGGTGCAGCGGGCGGCGATTTCCGGGTCGTGGGTGACCACGATGACTGCGGTGTCGCCGGCGGCGGCAATCTCCTCAAAGTGATCCATGACCAGATGGCCCTGGCGGTGATCCAACTGGCCGGTGGGCTCGTCGGCCAGGATGACCTGGGGCCGGTTCACTAGGGCCCGGGCCACCGCCACCCGTTGGCGTTCGCCACCCGACAGGCGATTGGCCGGATGATGGAGCCGATGCCCCAGGTTCACCTGCTCCAGAGCCCGGAGAATTCGCGGGCGGCGTTCCTGCCGGGGGATGCCGCCGTAGATGAGGGGAAATTCCAGGTTTTCGTAAACCGTGGAGTTTTCCAGCAAGTCGCAGCTCTGAAAGACAAAGCCCAGACGCTCCCGGCGGCAGGCGGCGTGGGCGGCGCGGTCCAGCCCCAGGACGTCCTCGCCCCCCAGCCAGTAGGAGCCGCCGCTGGGCCGCAGCAGGAGACCCAGGATATAGAGCAGGGTGGATTTGCCGGACCCCGACGGCCCCATGATGGCCAGCATTTCCCCGGGAAACAGGGTCAGGCTCACCCCCTTGAGCACCTCGATGTCGCCGGCGCCGTTGTGGTAGGTCTTGCTCAGGTTCTGGGCCCGGATGAGGGAGCCGTCGGGGTTGCGTGGGCTGAAGGGGCTACTCATAGCGGGTCGCGGCCACCACTTCCATGCGGCTGGCTTTCAGGGAGGGATAGAGCCCGGCCCCCAGTCCCATGGCAAAGGCCACGGCCAGGCTGATGCCCAGGCAGCCGATGAACAGTTCCTCCTGGGGCCGGTTGCCCAGCCAGGAACTGGCCAGGGCCACCAGCAGACGGCCGGCGGCCAGGCCGAGGAGGGCGGCGCCCACGCTCAGGCACAGGGCTTCCGTCAGAAACTGGGCCAGGATGTCCCGGTCCTCGGCACCCATGGCCTTTTTCAGGCCGATCTCCCGGGTGCGGGACTGGACCGCCGCGGTCATGACGTTCCAAATGCCCAGCCCTCCCAGGAGCAGGGTCGTGCTGCTGGCCAGGTAAAAGAAAAATTCGATCCACCAGGCCACCCGCTGCACCCGGTGCAGGGCATCCCACACCACCCAGACGTTGAGGCCTGCGGCCGGCTGGTGCTCGGCCACCACCTTAGGGATGGCCGCCGCCACCGCCTCCACGTCGTCCCAGGTGGCGCAGCGCACGAGGAGCCGATCCGGCCGGGGCTCGCCCTGGAGGCGATCCTGGGCCGTCGTCAACGGCAGAAAGAGCGATTGCGAGGTGCTGTAATCATCCAGCCGGATCACCCCCACCACCCGGTAGAGGTCGGCGTCGATTTCCACCACCCGGCCCACGGGATTCCGGGTGCCGAAAAGCTTCTCGGCCAGGCCGGCCCCCAGGACGCAGTGCTGGGCCCGCCCTGAAACCGCCCCGGCATCGAACAGCACGCCCTGATCCGCCTTAAAACTCCTCAGGTCCCAGAAGTATTGGTCCACCGCCCAGACGGTAATCTGAAGCCGTTGGTCCCCGCCGCTCACCGTGGCCGGGTGGAGGGTGTATTCGCAGACGTCCACGACCTCCGGCAGCTGCCGCAGGGCCGCCACCGTCTGTTGCCAAAACCACCGGTGAGCCACCCCGGGGGCCTGGTCCCAGTAGCAGCGCACCAGGTTGGCGGTGCCGATGAGCTCCAGGTCCTGGTTGAAATTTTTCTTGACGTCCCGGCCGATGGTGATGATGGTGGTGAACCCGGCCACCCCCAGGGCGATGGCCAGGATCACCCCCCAATAGCGGCGCCGGTGGCGCAGGACCTGACGCACACTGACCCTGAGGAGATCATCGAAGCGCATCGGTCAGTCCCGGTTTGCTCCCCCGCGGCGCGGCAACCCTGTCCATCCGACCTTAATGCCCCCGGCCCCGGGCCGCCTGAGCCAAAGCCTCCTGCTCCAGCAGGTCGTGAGCCCGGATCCGGTGTTTGTCGGCGATGCGGGCCAGGACCTCCAGGATGAAATCGACGTGCCGGTCCTCATGGGTGCTCATGAACGCGGTGCGGATGACCGCCCGGCCCCGGGGAACCGCGGGGAACACCGCCGGCAGGGCGAAAATGCCCGCCGCAAACAACTCGGCGGCTACCAGCCCGGCCTTTTCCTCTTTGCCGATGATCAACGGGATGACCGGAGTTTGACAGTCGCCGCAGAGCAAGCCGATTTCCCGATAGCCGGCGTGAGCCCGGCGGGTGAGCTCCCACAGGCGGGCGAGGCGCTCAGGCTCCTCCCGGATGATATCCAGGCCGGCCAGGACTGCCGCCGCGCAGGAAGCCGGCAGGCCGGCGGAAAAGATCAGGGTCCTGGAGTGGTGTTGGAGGTAATCCATGACCTCGTCGTCATCTCCGGCGATGAAGCCGCCCACCGAGGCCAGGGCCTTGCTGAAGGTCCCCATGATGAAGTCCACTTGGTCGCTGAGGCCGAAATGCATGGCGGTGCCGCGGCCCTGGGGGCCCATGACGCCCAGGCCGTGGGCGTCATCCAGGTAAATCAGGAGGTCGGGGAAGTCCTCCTTCAACCGCAGCAACTCCGGCAGCGGGGCCAGATCGCCGGACATGCTGAAGATCCCCTCGGTGAGGAGCATCATCAGGCTGCCAGGCGGCCTCTTGCCCACGGCCTGGGCGATCTTCCGGGCCGCGTCGGCCACATCGTTGTGGGCAAAGGGGATGAGGCGGGCGCGGGCGGCCTGGCAACCCTCGAAGATGCTGGCGTGGTTTTCCCGGTCGCAGAAAATCAGGTCCTGGGCGGTGAGCAGCGTGCCGATGGCCCCCAGGTTGGTGCTGAAGCCGGTGGCATGCACCAGGGCGCGCTTTTTGCCCACATAGTCGGCCAGCCGCGCTTCCAACTCCTCGTGGAGGGTCAGGTTGCCGCAGAGGAAGCGGGAGCCTCCCGGTCCCGTCCCCCAACGGCGCAAGGCGGCGGCCGCAGCCTCCTGAACCCGGGGATCATGGCTCAAACCCAGGTAGTCATTGGAGCCGATCATCACCAGGCGGCGGCCGTTCACCTCCACTTCCGGGCCCCAGGACCGGGAAATGGGCCGGAAATAGGGGTAAATTCCAAAAGCTTTCACCCCCCTGAGGTAGCGGGCAAAGGTTTGGCAGCGGGTCGTCAATACGGGGTTTGCCATATCAGGATTTTTTTTGGGAGAAATCCCGGTCAGTTGACCATTGCATGGTACCAGAATCCGCGGCCCCGGGCAAGCGAATCCTTGCCCTCCCTAGCCGCTGTCCCTGAGATCCAGGGCTACCTTGACGCTTCGGTGCCGGCGTTTGTTCATGGCGACCCGGAACGCCTGGGCAAAACGGCGCACGGGGAATACATGGGTCAGGAGGCCGTCCCGGGGGTAGGTGGGCCGGCTTAAGAGTTCCACCGCCAGCTGATAGGTGCGCACCCGCCGGCCCTGAAACTCGCCGTGGGCGTACATGGCCGAGCCGCTCAGGGTGAGTTCCCGAAACCACAGGCTGGAGAGGTCAATCCCCCCCATGCGGCCGGCCGTGCCCACCAGCACGTAGGTGCCCCGGGCCCGGAGGGCCAACAGCCCCGCCTGGAAGGAGCCGGCGCTGCCCACGCAGTCGAAGAAGAGCTGGGCGCCCCCCTCCAGGTTGCCGCCCCCCAGGGTGGTGGGGAGAAACCGGGCTCCCACCGCCTGGCCCAGGCGCTCCCGGGTGGGTGAGCGCAGCACCACGTCGGCGCCGCCCGCCCGGGCCAGGTCGGCCTGGAAGGGATGGCGGGCCACCACCGCGATGCCGGCCCGGGAGCCCAAGGCCCGCAAGGCCCGCAGCAGCTGCTGGCCGATGATGCCGGCCCCATAGATGACCACGGTGTCCTGGTGGGCGGGGAAATGGTCCAAGGCCGGTTGCAGGGCGCTGGCCAGGGAGTCCACCAGGACGGCCGCCTCGTCGGTGAGGTGGCCGGGCAGGGGCAAGAGGTTTTCCGGCGGCGCCGCCAACCGGGGCGCCATGCCGCCGCCCGCGTCCCGGTTGAAGCCGATGAGGGGCCCCGGGGCCAGCCGGCCTTGGGTGAAGTTCTCGCAGAGATTGTAGTCTCCCCGCCGGCACGGCCCACAGGGCTCCAGTCCCCGGGCCCGGCAGGGCAGCAGAGGCTCCACCGCCACCCGGTCCCCGGGGGCAAACCCGGAAGCCGCCGGGGCCTCCACCACTTCAGCCACCACTTCGTGGCCCAGGGTGCAGGGAAAGGAGGCATAGGGCTCCAGGAGGTAGGATTCCACCCCCCTGAGCAGATTCAGGTCCGAGCCGCAGATGCCGCACAGGCGGCTCTTGAGCACCACCCATCCGGGGGGCGGCGCAAAGGGCGTTTCCCGCAGTCGGAGGGGCGCCAGCCAGGCGAAAAAATGACGCGGCCAGAGGAAGTTGGCCGCTTTGCTCAGCAGATACCGGGGAACGGAGTAGTGGTAGCGCAGTGCCAACACGAGCGCCTGGCGGCTCCCTGGGAAAAAGGTGTCTGGCTTCTCCGGCTGTTAGTATAATAGATAAAAACTCATCGGGAAAACCCAACTTCATGCCGACCCGCAGCCACGTCTCGCTGGGCGCCGTCCTCAAGCACTGCGGACGGGTGGCCCGGCATCCCTGGATCGCCCGCCGCCTGGTGGCTCTGGAAGCGGAAAAATGGCTGTTCAACGTCCTCTACCCCCGGGCCCGGGAGGGCACGGCCCGGCGTCTGCGGCAGGTGAGCATCCGCATTACCGACTTGTGCAACCTGCGCTGCCACACCTGCGGCCAGTGGGGCGACCGGGGTTTTCTGCGGGGCCGGGACCTGGCGGCCCTCAAGGCCCGGGAGGTCAGCCCGGCCCGCTATCAGGAGATTTTGCACGACCTGGTGCAGCACGGCCACCGGCCCATGCTCTACCTCTGGGGCGGCGAGCCCATGCTCTACGAGGGGCTTTTGGAAGTCATCGAAACGGCCGCAGCCTTGCGGCTGCCGGTATCCATTGCCACCAACGGCACCCGGGTGGCGGCCAGCGCCCCGCGCCTCGCCGCCGCGCCTCTGTTCCTCTTGCAGGTGTCCATTGACGGCCCCACCGCCGAAGTGCACAACCGCCTGCGTCCCGGTGTGGCCGGGGGGGACAACTTCGGGGAAATCCAGAAGGCCCTGGTTGCGGTGCGCCAGGCCCGGCAGGAACAGGGGGGCGGCCTGCCGCTCATCGCCTCCCTCACGGTGATCTCCCGGGAGAATGCCGCCTCGCTGGTGGAGCTTTATGAGAACTTTGCCGATCTGGTGGACCTGTGCGTCTTCTACCTTTCCTGGTGGATTGACGAGCCCGCCGCCCGGTCCCACGACCGGGACTTCGCCGCCCGCTTCGGCTTTGCGCCCCGCCTGCACCGGGGCTGGCTGGGGGACTGGCGGCCGAAAGACTACGCCGCCCTGTCCCGGGAGCTGGAGGCCCTGCTGGCCCGCGCCCGGCCGTGGGGGCGGCCGCCGGTCATCCTCATCCCCCACCTCACCGGGCCCGAGGACCTGCGCCGCTATTTCACCGAACACGGGGCCCGCTTCGGCTTTGAGCAGTGCGTCTCCATCTTCCAGGTGGCGGAGGTGGACAGCAACGGCGACGTCTCCCCTTGCCGGGACTACCATGATTATGTGGTGGGAAACCTCAAGGAGGCCACCCTCACCGAACTGTGGAATGCCCCGGCTTACCGGCGCTTCCGCCAGAGCCTGGCCACCCGGGGCCTGATGCCCGTGTGTTCCCGCTGCTGTGGCCTGATGGGGTATTGAGGCAAGGGCCCGGTTCCCCGACCCCGCTCCCCCCGATACGGGAGGGGAGAAGGGAGGTTGGGGGAGGAAGCGGCCGGCGCCCTCAGCAACTCGCCCCTTACCACAGCCTAACTGCCTATGCCCGGACCCGTCGCCTATATCCTCCTGTGGTTTCCCGAGCCCACCCAGACCTTTGTCCTGGACGAGGTGAACACGCTGGTGATGCAGGGGCTGGAGGTGCGGGTTTTCACTCTGTACGGCCCCCAAAGTCGGCGGCGCCTCACCGGGCTGGTGCCCTCCCGAGCCCCCATCACTTCCCTGGGGCCGGCTTCCCTGGTCGCCCTGCTGAGGAGCCTCCGGGAAGCTGTCCGAAATGGTGGCCGCGCAAACCTGGATTTCCTGCGCGGCGTGGTCTGCCGCCGCTGGCGCAGTCTGGAGACGGCGGGCGAGGCCTTATGGGCGGTGTTGGCGGGGGTCCACCTGGCCCGGGTTTTTAAGGAGCAGGGCATCAGCCACCTCCATGCCCCCTGGGCCGACGGGCCGGCCACCGCCGCCTGGGTGGCCTCCCGGCTGAGCGGCATCCCTTTCAGCTTCTGCGCCCACGCCCACGACATTTACCCCCCGGACGGGGCCCTTGCCGAGAAGCTTACGGCGGCCGCCTGGGTGCGGGTCATCTCCGCAGCCAACCGCCAGTATCTGGCGGGCTTGGCCCCCGGGGCGGCGGACCGGCTGGTGGTCATCCCCATCGGCGTGCCGCTGCTCCCGGAGGCGCCCCGCGCCCCGCGCCCCGCTCCTCCCTTCCGCCTCTTGTCCCTGGGCCGCCTGGTGGACAAAAAGGGGTTTCCGGTGCTGCTCCAGGCCTGTCGGCTGTTGCTTGATCAGGGTCTGGACCTGCGCCTGACGCTGGCCGGGGACGGGCCCCGACGGCGACCATTGCGCCGGCTGGCGGCCCGGTTGGGATTGCAGGCTCGGGTAAGCTTTCCCGGCTTTGTTCCGCATGCGCAGGTCCCGGCCCTCCTGCGAGAGGCCCACCTCTTTGTGCTGCCCTGCCGGGTGGACGTCCGGGGGGACCGGGACGGCATCCCCACCGTCATCCTGGAGGCCCTGGCCCATGGCCTGCCCGTGGTGAGCACTGCGGTGTCGGGCATCCCCGAGGCGGTCAGGCCGGGGGAGACGGGCTGGCTGGCCCCCCCCGACGACCCGGCGGCCCTGGCCCGCTGCATCCAGGAGGCGCTGGCTGACCCGGCGGAGGCCGTGAAGCGGGGCCGGGCCGGGCAGGATTTGGTGGCCCGGGAGTTTGATTCCCGGAAGAATTATGCCCGCCTGGCAGCCTGCCTGGCGTCGGCCGGTTGGGCAGGGGAGGGGCCGTGCCCTGGCTGACCGGCCTGGCCATGGCCTTCACCCTGGGGGCGTTGATCTGGCTGGGCCGCCGCGGCCTGGAGGGGCTTCGGGGCTTGCCAGGCGCCCCAAGGGAGCCCCGCCCGCCGACGGCTTGGCCCCGGGTCAGCCTGGTGGTGCCGGTGGCCGGGGCCCCGCCCGATCTGGCCGTCAATCTGGAGTCCCTCCTGACCCAGGACTACCCTGACTTTGAGGCCGTCCTGGCCACCGCCAGCCTGACCGACCCGGCGGTGCCGGTGATCCGCCGACTCCTGGAGAGCCATCCCCGGGCCCGGCATGTGGTCAGCGGCCCGGCCCGGGGCTGCGGCCAGAAGAACCACAATCTGCTGGCGGCGCTGAAAACCGTGGATCCCGCCATTCCCGTGCTGGTGTTCTGCGACAGCGGCCACCTGGCCCCGCCCACCTTCCTCCGGGACCTGGTGGCGCCCATTCTGGCGGGGGCCCCGGTGGCCCGCGGCTACCACGCGGGGCGGCCCCGCGACCGCCGCCTGGCCACCTCGGGCCGGGCAGC